>OKSC01001471.1_pt1 | contig 22973 bp, 20 predicted proteins | sample 1601161 | NCBI WGS metagenome assembly OKSC01 (sample SAMEA3541552, study PRJEB24748) | human gut metagenome | biome: human gut; feature: human-associated habitat; material: faeces | place: China | collected 2012
CAAGCGCTTTAAAGAAAATCTAAGCACCTTCAAAAAGACTTTTGATTATCTAAAAGACAAATGAGTACGCCATTAGATATTGATGCGGTTGTCTTGATCAATGAGGCTCTCTCCGGTAATCGCTGCTCAGAAGAAGAAAGACAGCGAGTCGGCGGATGTCTGTCCAGCTATTCCTATTACGGCACCGTCCCAGAGCAGATAACCAGCATCGTTGTCAGCCTCCTCAAAGGTCACTTCTTCCAGGACGGCAACAAAAGAACGGCGCTGGCGGTCTACTTAGATTTGTGTCAAAACAACGGAATCCAGATCATATCTGATCAAGATCGCTTAGGAGACGTTTTTATAAACATCGCAGCCACCCAGCGAGACATCACGGAAAACGCTCGGTTACTCTTTCCGGATTGAAAAGAGAAATTCGTTCTCAAGCTCGGCCTATGCACGATACTTGTTCAATAGTTGCTTAATCTTTGCGCGATTCTTGTTCAATTTCTACTCAATTCCAAAAAATAGGTACTTTATTTGACATCAAGAACGCTTAGCCCCAGTAGGAAAAGTCTGTTTAATCCGATCGTTTAGAGATAAAAATCCCCTCTAAATTTTTATTTTATCTTTAGCGAAATTTCGCTAAAAAAACTGCTGTCATTTTCGAAATAAAAGATGAAGTGGCTCCCTCTCAAGCTAGGCCGACTCACAATACTTGTTCAATCTTGTTCAATTTCTGCTCAATCCTCAAAATAGAGGTTTTCTTTGACAGCCAGAACTCTCTGATCAACCAGCAAGGCCTTCTTTAAATCCTTCCTTAAAAGATAAAAGTCCCCTCTGAATTTTTATTTCGTCTTTCGCTGAATCTCGCTAACAGCGCCTAGAACTTCTCTCCGTATCTAGGCGCCTCTGTCGACCTTGTACGAACTTCTTGATCGTTACTTCAAGGAGTCGAAATTTGGAACTGCTTCCAGCAAACGGCAGGTGTAAGGATCTTTCGGACGATTAAGGATTTCTTCCGCCGATCCCGCCTCTACCACTTCTCCGGACTTCATCACAATGACTTCGTCAGCGAGATAACGCACAACACCGAAGTTATGAGTGATGAACAAGTACGAGATATCGCGGCTTCTTTGGATTTCGTTCAGAAGGTTCAGGATTTGAGCCTGCACCGAAACATCCAAAGCCGAAGTCGGTTCGTCACAAATCAGAAGTTTGGGTTCAACCACCAACGCACGAGCAATCGCCAAGCGCTGCCTTTGACCGCCCGAGAACTCATGCGGATACCGATTCAATGAATCGGAACGAAGTCCGCAAAGACCGATGACACCTTCAATTCTGCCGAGCGCTTCACTTGCAGGAATATCAGGATGCAGACTTTCCAGACCCTCAAGCAGAATTTCCTTAACGCGCATTCTTGGATTTAAACTGGAGAACGGGTCTTGGAAAATAACCTGCATATCGACGCGGGCTTGTCGAAGTTCGGGACCGTTCAAGCTGCCTAAGTCCTTTCCATTTAAGAGCGCAGAACCCGTGATTTTTGCCTGCTGTCGCAGAAGCTGGAGAATGCCTCGGGCAACGGTGGTTTTGCCGCTGCCGCTTTCTCCGATCAGCGCTGTGGTCAATCCTCTGCGCACATCAAAGGAAACATTGTTGACGGCTTTGGCGTACTCCGTCGGACACAGAAATCCGCCGCGAATCGGGAACCAAACGCTGTAATCTTTGACTTCCAAAATACGAGGCACATCCTTCTGCTCCCTTTCGACAACCACGTCACTTCGCGGAAGCTCAACCGGATCATTTTCAGGGAACAGACAGCGAACTTTTCGTCCGCCAATCTCCTGTAAGGCAACTTTATGCTCAGAGCATTCCGGACGCGCCTTTTTGCAGCGTTCGGCAAATCGGCACCCGTGGAACTCTCGGTTCAGGCGAGGAACCATGCCCGGAATCGCTTCAAGCATCTGGCTCTTTTGCTTTCCTTCAGGCAGTGCCTTTAACAGGTTGCGCGCATAAGGGTGCAATGGTTTGGAGAAGAACTCACGCGCCGATGCCTCTTCCACTAACTCACCGGCATACATCAGCCCCACTCTGTCAGCGACCTGTGCTACCACAGCCAAATCATGAGTAATCAGCAGAATGCCGATGTTTTCGGTTTCCTTGAGCTGCTTTAAAAGATCAAGAATCTGAGCCTGAACGGAAACGTCCAGCGCCGTTGTCGGTTCGTCTGCAATGAGGTAGTTCGGCTCGGCCGCCAGCGCGATAGCAATCATCACACGCTGTTTTTGGCCGCCGGAGAGCTCAAACGGGAATGATTTCATTCTGCGTTCAGGCTCGGGAATTCCGACTTTTTTCAGCCAGTCGAGTGCCTTTGCTCGCGCTTCATCGCCGCGCAGCGGAGTATGAAGCAGAATCGTCTCGACAATTTGATCCCCGACGGTCATCACCGGATTTAACGACGTCGCCGGTTCTTGGAAAATCAGACTGATCTTGGAGGAACGAATATTGCGCATCGCCGCTTCCGGCAGACCCATGATTTCCGTTCCGTCAACGGTAACAACACCGCTCGAGACTCGTCCGGAGCTTGGCAGAAGTCTCAATAGAGAAAACGCCGTCATTGATTTGCCGCATCCGGATTCTCCGACTAAGGCGCAGATTTCTCCTCGATTCAACGTCAGACTCAGGCCGTCTACGACGCGAACCGTATCCTCGGAAGTGAGGATTTCAGTCACCATATTAGAGATCTGAAGCATTATTCCTTCCTCCCGATTTTGAGGACCAATCTCGGGTCGAACGCTTCCCGAACGGCTGATGCAAATAAGTTTGCAGACAACACAAGTGTGAGCATGAAAGTGAAAGCCGCGCAGAGGTTCCACCAAACAACCGGAGTGCGGGAAAGTTCAAGACGCCCGGCATTAATCATGGAGCCGAAACTGTGCGTTGTCGGATCAACGCCGACACCAACGTACGAAAGCACAGCTTCGTAAAGAACAATGCCGGAGAAATCCAACACCGCCACAATCAAAATGATGTGGATGACATTCGGCAAAACATGACGCTTCATGATTTTGAACGGTCCCAAACCGAAGGCACGAGCCGCTTGAATGTAATCAAGCTGAGAAATCTTCAGAGTCTCGGCGCGCAGCAGACGAGCGAGCGTGGCCCAGCCTGTCAAACCGATGATGATCGAAAGCATGAATAGACGAAGGTCTGCTCTCTCAATGCCGGTTGCATACATGCCGGGATGAGAGTCAATAAACACCTGGATCATCAGAACCGAGGCCGCAATAAGAAGAACGCTCGGGATCGAAGACAACGTGGTGTAAAGGTACTGAATCAAGTCGTCCACCCAGCCTTTGAAGAAGCCTGCACAGATTCCCAACACCACGGCAAAAGGAAGCGTTGTCAAAGTCGCCAGTGTTCCGATCACAAGGGCGGTACGCACGGACTTAAAGGCTTGATAAAGAACATCGTTTCCTGTTTGATCCGTCCCCATCACGTGATAGTACGGCCAGAGCGCGCCGATCAGGCACCCGAGAACTATTAAGACAGAACATGTCGTCAGAATCGCTTCATAAGGAACCTCGTCGCGGCGCTTAAATAAAGTGCGCACTTCTTCCTTAAATGAGCGGCCTTTAGAACGGGAAATCAATCCGACCGTTAAGAACCACAGCAAAGCGCTAAGCGCCAGCCCCGCGCCTAAGCCACTGGCAGACTTAATAATGACGTCTTCTGCCCAATCAGCTCGAGCTTTAAGATGCGCGCCGCCGGCTTTCAGCGGTTCGTAATCACGTACAGGTTTGCCGTCTTCAAAGCGGGAAATTTTCTCAAAGGTCTGAGTCGCCAGCGGCATCGAATAAGACTTCTCTTCCGCCGAAGACGCTTTGCCGAGCGCTTTATCCAGAAGGGAATAGGCTTTGACGTCATAGATCGCGCGGCCGTCCTGAACATCAATGACGGGACGGAAGTGCACCGAATCTACGACGGAGAGCAGAAGAAAGAAACACAGCAGCGAAAGCGAGCACAGCGAGGCGCCGGAACTCACAACATAACGCCAGCGTGCTTTGAGCTCTTCGGAGCGGGCAACATGAATCAGATAAAACGTCAGTGCCGCAAGAAGAACAACAACCACGATATCCGTCGGAAGCAAAACAAATTTAGGCATCATTTCAAACGAATCCTCGGGTCGGCAATCGTATAAGCCACGTCAGTCAGAATCAGACCGATGACATACAAGACTGTTCCTACAAAAACCATCGTACGGACAATCGCGAAGTCCTGAGCATTGATCGCATCAATCGTGAAGCTTCCTAAGCCCGGAATGCCGAAGAAGCTTTCCATCACTAAGGAACCTAAAAACAGCATCGGGAGCACGGCAACCGTTGAAGTCAAAATCGGCAGGCTGGCGTTGCGCAGCACGTGTTTAAAGAGAACTGCCGTTTCGCTCAGGCCCTTTGCTCGAGCGGTGCGAACGTAATCCTTGTTGATTTCTTCCAGGAACATCGATCGATACAGCAGCGCGTCTCCGCCGATACGCGAGAAAACGCCGATCGCAATCGGAAGAATCAGGAACGAAATCATGGCCGTTCCCGTCTCAAAGCCTGAGATCGGAACAAGCCGCAGGACTTTGGAGAAAAGCCACTGCCCGAAAATAATGTAGAAAAGCGATGAGATCGACATCATGACAATGGCAAAGACCACGCCGCCGATCTCAAGCTTCGTGTGCCGGAAAAACACTAAACCTAAAGAAAACACAACAATCACAAAGACGCCAAGCAAAAAGGTCGGAAACGCCAAAGCGACCGAGGGCCACATTCGGTTTTTGATTTCATAGGCAATGTCGCGTCCTGCGTCTGACGCGCCGAGGTCTCCTACCATGAGACGCGCACTGTGCTGCCAAAAAATCGTATCGGTAAGCTTGTCCGATCCTTCGGCCTTCTCATTCCAAAGCAGCGGCTTGTCGTAGCCGTGCTCTTCTTTCCAGTTTTGAATCGCTTCAGCGGTCACGCGTTTGCCGCCAATATTAAGGCGCGCCATGTCGTCCGGCGTGTTGACCGTAAAGAACAGCATAAAGGTCAGCAGATTGACGCCGATCAGAATCAGGAAGCCGTAGCCGATGCGTCTTAAGAGATAACGAATCATTTGACGTCCTCCTCTGTGGTGCGCGCGGTCATTCGCTCCCGCTTTCTATGAAGCGCCACAGCCGGAATAGTCACCAAGGCCGACAGCAGAACAAAAACGAGCAGCGGCCAGTAAATGGGTTTGTTCCATTCTTTAATAGCCTTCACTCGCGTCTCAGGATCGAGCCTCAGGTACTGAATGTGATTGCGCACAACCTGCGTGGGTTTGCCGTTGTGCACCCACTGATGGAACGCTGCGGAGCTTGTCGGAAAGTATCCGAATGTCCAAGGTGCGTCTTCCTGGACGATCTTGATCAGTTCGTTGATGGCCTCGGCCTTAGCCGGACCCTCGTCCATATAACGCATTCGGCTGAAGAGTTCGTCGTACTTCGGATTTTGATAGTTCGCCGCGTTCTCTCCCGAGCCGCCCGTCTTGGACTTTGCGTTTGGACCGTAAAGCAGGAACAGGAAATTTTCTGCATCCGGGTAGTCGGCAAGCCAGCCCCATAGGAAGAGCTGGTGATTGCCGGAAATCACTTTATCCTGGAAACGGTTGTAGTCCGTACCCCGGATATCGAGCTGAATGCCGATCTTGGCAAACTGCTTCTGGTACCAGTCGAGCACAGCCTTCGTTGAAGGAGACGCTGCCGCCTGGAAGTCGAGATTCAAGACTAAAGGCTCGCCGGTTTTTGCATCACGGCCGCCGGGGTAGCCTGCTTCAGCTAAGAGTTTCTTGGCTTCTTCAATGGATTTGCGGCGGACGAGTCCGTCTTCGGTCTTTTCGTAAACGATCGGGTTAAAGGCCGCAGCGCCGTCCTCTCGATATCCGAAAAGTCCCGGCGGCAGGGGTCCATGCGCGGGAGACGCCAGCCCTTTCTCAAAGATCTGGATATATTCTTCCCAGTCCATGGCAATAGAAATCGCCTGACGAAGCTTCTTGTTGCGCTCGCGCTCTTCGGGCGTCTTGCCTTCTCCTACGACCGGATCCATCCAGTTAAAGCCGAAGTACGTGTTTTGCGCTTCTATGGTCTGCGGAAACTGCAGTTTCTTTTCTTTGTACTCTTTCTCTTTTTCCGCGCTGTCCGCCATGCCGATCAAGAAGCCCTGACCGTTGTCGAGGCGTTCAATCTGCGGAGAGTCGTAGTAGCCCTGCAAGAACTTCGTGCGTAGCGGCACGCTTTCTTTTTCTGCCGTGATTTCAATCCGATCAATGAAAGGCAGCGGTTTTCCGCAGTCTTTTAAAAAGCCTTTTGCTTCGTCTCCGGGTTCACCCGTGCACGGATAGAGCTCCGTCTTTCGGAAATTCGGATTGCGCTCCATGACATGTTTGCGGTTTTCAATCGATTCCACCAGCATGTAAGGACCGGTGCCTACAGGCCAATAGTTCAAAGACAAGTTATTCTTGGCCATACCCTTCTGGGCGTAGAAGGCTTCTGCTTCCCACGGAACCGGCGCAAAGAAAGTCATTGCCAGCCAGTTGGGGAACTGGGGATACTTTCCTTTGACTTCGAGCCGCAGTGTGTGCTTATCCGGCGCCGATACGCCCTTGAGTTCAAACTTCCGTAAATCTAAGAACGGTAAGTCTCGATCGGAAGGTTTGAGGTCAGCGCGAAGACGCTTATCTTCCGCGCGCACCTGAACGGCAAAGTCTTTTAAGCCCGGAAGATAGTTCACCATCGTTCCGTAGACCGGAGCAATGATGCGGGGATTAGCCATCCGCTTGATCGAGTAAACGAAGTCCTCGGCGGTCAGTTCACGCGTACCTTTCTGCGGCAAATCCATCGGATTGTGCAGTTGGTCGATGACTTCAGGCGCTAAAGCGTGATTGACGTACTCGCCTTTCTCATTTTTAGCGAAGGCCGGATGAGGGGCAAACAAAATGCCCTTCTTAATCGGGATCTCGTAAACGCTCAGCGCAATCTCTTCCGCTGATGCAGTCTCCGGAAGAACCTTTCCGTCTTTATCCAAATAAACTGGCTTGACCACCTCAGCGGCAGAGCGAGGGATCAGACGATACGGCCGCTCTAAGAAGTGATATTGATAAAGCGGTTCATAGATACTATAGGTGTAAGGCGTCTCATCTGAAGAGTAAGAACTCGTCGGATCTAAATGCTTCGGACTGCGGCCTGAGAATGGCGTATAGAGCGTGTTGGAGGCAAGCTCTTTTTCCGTGTGAACGGAGTTCGGAATTTCTTTGCAGGAGGTCAGCGCGGCCAGTGCAAAGACGGCCGCCGACAGCTTAAAAAGTCTGCCGTAAGCTGCGCCGTATCCTCCTTTAATTTTCACTGCTCTTCCTTTCGCCTATTTTGGGACGTGATATCTTATCAGATCGCAAAAAGTTCCAAAGAAATAAAACATTTAGGCACAGTTGCACACCTAGGGGTATTCCTATCTTTTTAAGTTTCACACAAGATTTTATTGATTCAGAAAAACGGGTACAAAGAAGAGTTTTCAAGCCTGATTCTCCGGTACCCGTTTGTTAAAATGCGCTGTTATGTGAGGCTGGGCTTCAAGGAGCCTTTTTGAGCGCGTCTAAGCGCGCTCGGATGAGAATTCGTTGATGGAAAAACACTATTTCGACTGGCCGGTTCGCGTCTACTACGAAGACACAGACTGTGCACGAGTGGTTTATTACGCAAACTACTTCAGATTCATGGAACGCGCACGCACGGAATGGCTGCGCGCGTTGGGCTGGAGTCAGGAGCGGCTGTACTCAGAGCTCGGCGTCGTCTTTGTCGTCGCCGAAGCCAAAGCCAAGTACAAGAAACCGGCTCGGCTGGATGATGAATTAGTGGTTCGATCAACGGTCACCGCGTGCGGCCGTACTTCTTTTGAATTTCATCAGGAAATTCTGAGAGGAGATGAAGTGCTCAACGTCGGAGACGTTCGCTGCGGCACGCTCGACGCGCACACATTCCGCCCGGTGGCTATGCCCGAGCCTATTTCAGAACAACTCAAAAAACTTTTAAATCATTAATCATTCGTTAGTACAAGGGACTGTGATGGAAGCATCTGCCGATTTATCAATCATTACTTTGGTTGCTCATGCGAGCGCCGTTGTTCAGATTGTTTTGGCTATTCTTTTGATTTTCTCTTTAGTGAGCTGGACCATTATTTTTCAGAAATGGTTCCAGATGAGCCGTGCAAGAAGAGAAGCCCGCAACTTCGACAAGCGTTTCTGGGGCGGTGCAGATTTAAATAAACTCTACGAAAGCGCCACCGAGCGCCGCTCTTCCATCGGCCCTCAGGAGGGCATCTTCTACTCCGGCATGACCGAGTTCTTAAGAAGCCGCGCGAGCAATCTCGAAGCCCGCGCCGGCACCTTCGGCGTCATTGACGGTGTGTCTCGCGCCATGCGCGCCCGTTATCAGAGAGAACTCGACATTCTCGAGTCGGGCTTGAGCGTTTTGGCCACCATCGGTTCCGTTTCCCCGTACATCGGTTTGTTCGGCACGGTCTGGGGCATCATGGACGCCTTCACCGGCTTGGGCAACCTGGAAAGCGCTTCGCTGGCTGTCGTCGCCCCGGGTATTGCCGAAGCTCTGGTAGCAACCGCGATCGGCCTGTTTGCCGCTATTCCTGCCGTTATCGGCTACAACCGCTTTGCTTACAGTCTGGATCGTCTCTCGAGCCAGTACGAAAGCTTCATGCAGGAATTCCAGAACATTTTGGGTCGTCAGGCCTAAGGACACAACATGGCACGTAACGGCAAAAGACGTCTTTTAGCAGAGATGAACGTCGTCCCGTACATTGACGTGATGCTCGTTCTCGTGGTGATCCTGATGGTCGCCGCCCCATACGTCAATCCTTCGATCGTCGATCTGCCGAAAGTCAATAAAGCGGCTCGCACTCCGGATAAAGTTGTCGAAGTCATTATCTCGCCAGACGGCAAACTCCAGATCCGCGATACCGCAAAGAAATTAACTCCGGTTGATTTTCCTCAGTTAGTCTCTACGGTCGAATCGATGCAGACCGACGGAAATCAGGTTCCGGTTGTCATTGCTGCGGATAAAACCGTCGCATATGAAAAAGTCATCGACGTGATGCGCAATCTACAAAAGGCCAACATCACGCGTATCGGTCTGTCATTGCAACTTGAAGGAAGCGGGGCCAAGTAATGGACGACTTATCTCCGAATCAAGCGAATCGGCTCTCAGGCGCTCAGGGGTATTGGGGCACGGCTTTTGTGCTCGCTTTAATCGCCCACGGGCTTCTTTTTGTGCTGCTCTTCGTTTCCATGCAATGGAGATCGGAGCCGACAGGACCCGTCTATGCCGAGTTGTGGAACGGCGACATGCCGGCGGCAGAAGCCCCGGCAGAGACGCAACCGGAACCGCAACCTGAGCCGGAACCCGAGCCTCAGTCCGAACCGGAGCCCCAGCCTGAACCTCAGCCGGAACCGGAACCCGCTCCCGAGCCTCCTGCTCCGGAAGAGCCTCAGCAGCAGCTGCCTCCGCCCCCGCCTCCTATCGCTCAGACGGATTTAGATCGTCAAGCCAACCTGCTTGAGGATCCGGACATCGTCCAAGAAAGACTCGACCGCGAAAAGAAGAAGCAGGAAGAGGAAAAACAACGCATTCTTGAGCGCGAACGTCAGCTTCAGGAAGCCAAACGAGCTGAAGAGCAGCGTAAAGCCGAAGAAGCTCGCCAGGCTGAACTGCGCCGTCAGGAAGAAGAACGACGCATCGAAGAACAGAAGCGTCAGGAAGAGCTGAAGAAACAAGAAGAGCAGAAACGCTTAGCGGAAGAAAAACGTAAGGCTGAAGAAAAAGCAGAAGCCGAACGCAAAGCTAAGCAGGAAGAACTCAAGAAACAAGCTCAGGAACGCGAACGCAAGATCGCTGAAGAAAAGGCTCAGCGAGAAAAAGCCCTAGCTGAAAAACGCAAGGCTCAAGAAGAGCTCAATCGTCAGAGAGCCCAAGAACAGGCTAATGCCGCCCGCAGAAAAGAAATGCTCAGCCGCTTAACCGGCCAGAGCGGATCTGCCATGGGTTCAGGCTCCGGCGCCATGACGAACTTCCAGCAAGCCCAGTACAACAACCGTATCGTTGCCTGCATCCGTCCGCATATTACGTTTAATACGCCGGCCGGCGCCAAACGCGGAATGTACGTTGCCAAGTTCGATGTCCGTCTGCTCAAGAACGGTCAGAAGGCTGTTCCGCCCAAGATGATCAGCAGCAGCGGTCTGAAGGCTTTCGATACGGCGGTGGAAAAAGCGATTCTGATGTGCAATCCCTTCCCCAAACCCCCGGTAGGAGACATTCCTTCTTCTATTACATTGACATTTGATCCGGTTGACGACGCAAACGGTCGTTAACCTAACGGAGACAGCCTATGAGTACCTCGGCAGCCGCATCCGCCGAAATCGCCAAAGTCGCACAAACAGCGGTTACGACAGAAGAACTTTTAAGCGGCGACAGCAACATCCTGGATCAACTCCTGCTGATGTTTGAAAAAGGGCTTAACCAGCCGATCATCTATTGGCAGCTGGCCTCCATTCTGGGCTCACTGTTTTTAGCTTGGCTGCTTGGCAAATACATCCGCATGCGGATTATTAAGCACTTAGCCGCTAATGAAATCATCGAAAGCGACGAGATCAAAGCGGAAGAAGGCGAAGCCCCGGTCAAGCCTGAACATCGCGAGAGCGCCTTCTGGGCAAAGGTAAGACGAGGCATTGAGACGCTGATTTTGCGGCTGAGTTTCCCGCTGCTTGGAATGTTCTTCATCGCGGTCAGCACCTTTACCGTGCGACTTTTCGGCTTGCTTCCTAAGAAAGCCCTGCCGCTGGAATCTATTGCGTGGTTGATTCTCGGGGCCTACGTTGTGATCCGCACGGTCGTATTTCTGCTGCACTCGCTTTCGCGCAAATACAACAGCAGTTTGGATAACTTCCTGACGTTTTCGATTTGGGGCGGTGTCGCGCTTCAGATCGTCGGCGTGCTGCCTAAGTGCGTGGAATTTATGCAGACCACCAAAATTCCGCTAGGAAGCACCAACGCAACGGTTTGGTCTGTCTTCCTTTCCGGCTTCTCGATTGCCTTAGCGCTCTTTATCGCGAAGTGGGTCGGCCAGTTCTTTGAGAAATGGATCAACAGCCTGCCGACCATGGAGTCCAACGTCCGCGTTGTGATCATCCGGGTGGTCAAGGTCGTTTTAGTGACGATTGCGATTTTGATCGGTCTGGCTTCAGTCGGTATTGACATCACCGTACTCGGCGTCTTCGGCGGTGCCATCGGTGTCGGCTTAGGTTTCGGCTTACAGAAAATTGCCTCTAACTACGTCAGCGGATTCATTATTCTTCTGGATAAGAGCATCAAAATCGGAGACTTGGTGAACGTTTCCGGCGTTGAAGGTATTGTGACGGACATCAAGACGCGCTACACAGCGGTTAAGGCTTACGACGGCAGCGTAACGATTATCCCGAACGAGAATTTCGTCACCAGCAGCGTTCGCAATACCTCGTACCTGTTGGGTCCGGGACGTGCGACCGTCATGATGAGCGTTGACTACAGCGCCGACATTGATGAAGTCATTGAGCTCATGACCGATATCGTCCGAAAACAGCCGCGCGTGCTGATCAATCCGGCGCCCTACACCATTCTGACGAACTTCGGAGCCGACGGTATTGAACTGACGTCGTACTTCTGGGTTCCCGACCCCGAAAAAGGCACCGCGACTTTGAGGTCCAACATTGGTCGCGCGATGTTCCGTGAATTCAACAAGCGCAAGATCAACATTCCGTTCCAGCAGAGGGATCTGCATATCATTTCGATGCCGGAAGTGATATGCAAAGTCGAAAACGACGTTCCTGCCCCATCGAAGTCCGAAGCAAAAGCAGGAACATAACGGTTTCTAACCTCTAATCAATCTGAAAAGTCGAAGCTCAGCCCTTCGACTTTTCTTTCTTGAATCTCTAATCCTCAAGTCCAACATCTTTCAAATTTTTCCGATATGTTTCGCAAGTTAGGCCCGTGGTTCATATTCGTCGCTGCATTGTTCGTCATGAGTTTAGGTATCGCACTCGTGACTCGAGGCAATCTCGGAACCACGCCCATCAGCTCTCTGCCATTAGTGTCGTCTTATGCCAGCGGCTTAACCTTCGGTGAAACTACTTTCTTCATTAACTTGCTCTTTGTTGCTGCACAGTGGCTGCTGCTCCGAAAATCCATCAACAAGCTTCTACTTCTCTCGCAAATTCCGATCACATTCGCCTTCTCTTACTTCATCGATACATCTATGCAGATCACTGAGTTCTTGTCTTCAGATATTTATTGGAAATGTTTTGCAGTCTCGATGCTTGGAAACGTGGTTCTCGGACTCGGCGTTGCTTTAGAAGTGTTTGCCGGCGCCGCAGCGTTACCCGGGGAAAGACTCGTACTTGCGGTCAGTACGGTTCTGCACAAGCCATTTTCATCCGTCAAAATCGCCAATGACGTTATTTTGGTTTTGTTGGCTTTACTTCTTAGTTACTGCGTTTTCCACGAAATACGCGGGCTGCGGGAAGGAACTGTTATTTCGGCGTTATGCGTCGGCATCTTTGTGAAATTCTGGCTTGCCGGTCTTACAAAACTTTTCAAGAGAGCGCCAGCGGAGATCGGAGAATTTAAATCAGGCTCGATGAGTTGGAATCGTCAGCTTCAAGGCCTTGCTGATTCTAAATATCGTTTCGAATTTAGGTGATCCTTCGGGGCTGAGCGCTCTGTACAAACACTGCTTTGAGAGACCTGTCTCCTTTGCGAGCTGAACCATTCCTTTAGCCTTCACCATTTCGCCAAGTGCCCTTCTAACGAGTGATCCATCTCCCAGATCTTCTTCAACACAGCCCTTGAAAAAAGCTTCGGGATTGTTTTCCGTATTGATAAGGTAGTCCTGGATGTCAAATTCTTTGCCAAGCTTCGTAGTCACGCTTTGTACTCTTCAAGTAAGTTCCTCGTCGAAACCTTCAGCGAAAGTTTAAATGAACGCAGGCTTTCTTGATTGAACTCGGCAGCCTCTTACGCAGCTACCGACTCCAGCTGTTGAGTTTTGCATTGCATTAACCGTTGAATTTGGGACTTGAAGCTGAGTAATGGGCTAACGGGGTTTTCCTCATAGTTCGCTTTTTACTATTGACTTCCTCCCCTCCATAAATGAAGAGGATTCCTACCACTTCTCCGACAGCCGTAGCTTAATGTCGAAGTTGCCTCGGCGGGTTTCTGCTTCAGCGGGATTGCCCAAAGGAGTACAGCTTGGTTTTTGCACGTTCTCCAAAAGGAGTTTCACGTGCTTGGACACAACCGTATACTCCTTCAGGTCTCACATCTCTCCACAGACTTCACTTCGGGACAGCCCGCCCCTAGATCTGAAAAGATAGAGCCAGTTTAGCATAGCCAGTCCTTCGGACTGGGCCCTTATTTCACCGTCTTAATAACGGTGCTTTACGGGCCTAGCTGGTAAAAGCCTAGTAAAAACAGTCCATAGGCAGAATATCTCAAAATGATTTTCTATAAATTCGATAGTTTGATAATCGAATTTATTGATTTAATGCGTCAAAATTTTTCGCTCAAGACTACTATATTTATATCTGTTAGAGAGCGAACATTTCGCCTTTCGCAAAGACAGAATAACTTGTGAACCGAGGTCGGAAGAAATAACCCAACCCTGCTGACAATTTTCTCGCTACTACTATGATGCAAAGAAGAAAGATTAGGCCTTGGAGCAAATTACAGAAAGAAGTGTATTTGCTTGTCGATCCAAAATTAGACTTTCAGATCCATTGTGTAGCCTACCGAATGGGAAGCCAATATGGAAGTACTGACTTACCAAGGTATTGGATCACGTTAGGCAAAGAAACCATCTTCGATTATCCGAAGCACTTTATCCATTCCGAAGGCCCAGACGAAAACTCTCGTATCGCTTACGAAGCTTTATCTATCTATCCGTATAGCAGCGAAACCTCTGAGATTTCGAACATGCTTCGAGAATACATTGATACGCCTTTGTCGGAATTAATGACTAAGAGATCATTGGGGACTCACAGACATTCTTCGAGCCGCCGATAGACGAATAGGTCAAAGAAGACTGGCAGAGTTAGCAGAAATCGTCAGCAACCCAGCCGCACAAAAAATTCTGAAGCAGAGGATAAATACATACAAGGAAAAGCAGAGGAAAGCCGCAGAAGCTGACGACTTCTGAGCCAGCCTCGGAAGGACACCTAAAGAAATTAAAAGGGCGTCAGAAAATCCCTGCAGCAGGTTTTCCGACGCCCTAAAAGGAAACGCTTCTTCGCTTAGCGGACTTTGATCTTGGCGATCAGTTTGTCAGCGATTTCGGTGACAGGAACGTTTTCGTTCTGGAGATCTCCGCGGTGAGCGTATTCAACTTCACCGTTCTTCAGGCCGCGGTCACCGATCGTGACGCGATGCGGAACACCGATCAGTTCCCAGTCAGCGAACATGACCCCGGGACGCAGACCTCTGTCATCGAGGATGACGTCAATGCCGGCTTCGCGCAGACGACCGTAAAGCTCGTTAGAAGCCTTCTGAACTTCTTCGCTCTTGTCATATCCGACGGGGCAGATCACTACGGTGAACGGAGCAATGCTGTCCGGCCAGATAATGCCTTTATCGTCGTGGCCTTGCTCGATAGCTGCGCCCAGCAGACGAGAAATACCGATACCGTAGCAACCCATCTGAAGCAGCTGGGGCTTGCCGTTTTCGTCCAGGTAAGTCGCATTCATCGGAGCAGAATACTTGTCGCCGAGGAAGAATACGTGGCCGACTTCGATGCCGCGCTGCATCTTGAGCGTGCCTTTGCCGTCTGGAGAAACATCGCCTTCAACGACGTTACGGATATCAGCAACAACATCAGGTTCTCTCAGGTCACGGCCCCAGTTCACGCCGCGGATGTGATAGCCCTCTTCGTTGGCGCCGACAATGAAGTCGCTCATGTTGGCAACGGTTGTATCGGCAACGATGGTGACATCCTTAGGAATACCGACAGGTCCGAGATAACCCGGTTTAGATCCGAAGGTATCTTCAATTTCCTTGTCGGTTGCAAAGCGGAATCCGCCCTTAAGCGCTTCCAGCTTTTCGGCTTTAACTTCATTAAGAGTGTGATCGCCTCTGAGAAGCAGAAGAACGATTTTTGCAGGCAGCGGATTGCCTTTTTCGTCCTGGTGATCAACTGCCAAAACAATAGATTTAACGCTGGCTGTCAGCGGCTTATTCAGAAGTTCAACAACAAGCTCGCACTTGTCGCGGCCCGGAGTCGGAACCTTTTCCATGGTCTCTGTGGCTTCTGTGCGTTTTTCGATCAGGCAGGGAGCTTCGGCCAATTCGATATTGGCAGCGTATTCGCTGTCCGGGCAGAAAACGATCAAATCTTCGCCGGTATCAGCGATCACCTGGAATTCCTGAGAGCGAGAGCCGCCGATGGAGCCGGAGTCAGCGCGCACTGCACGATAAACCAAACCCAAGCGATCAAAGATGCGGCAGTAAGCTTCGAACATCTTGTCGTAGCTCTTGCCGGCGTCTTCAGCCGTACGGTCAAAAGAGTAAGCGTCTTTCATGACAAAGTCGCGGCCGCGCATCACGCCAAAACGAGGACGACGTTCGTCACGGAACTTTGTCTGAATCTGGTAGAAGTTCACCGGGAGCTGGCGCCAGGACTTGATTTCCTGACGAGCGATATCGGTCACGACTTCTTCGCTGGTAGGCTGAAGAACAAAGTCTCTGTCGTGTCTATCTTTAAAGCGAAGCAGTTCAGCGCCGTATTTCTGCCAGCGGCCGGTTTCCTGCCAAAGCTCAGCAGGCTGAACGATCGGCATCAGAAGTTCGATGGCGCCGGCACGGTCCATTTCTTCTCGAACAATACGTTCAATCTTCTTCAAAGAACGAAGGCCCATCGGCATGTAGTTATAGACGCCGGCTGCAAGCTTACGGATCATGCCTGCGCGAAGCATCAGCTTCTGGCTAACGATTTCTGCATCTGCAGGAGCTTCTTTCTGTGTTGAAATAAAAAATTGTTTTGCTCTCATTACGAATTCTCAAAAACGAGCCGGCAGGCCGGCAGTCTATGATTAGGTTCGGATCTTATGACTTCTTTTCCTGCCTCTATATAATGGGCAGACACAAATAAGTTATTTTAAAGTTTTTATGCTTGATCAACATGGATACCGACCAAACGTCGGGATTATTTTGACCAATCCTCTCAAACAAGTTTTTTGGGGGAAACGTTTGGGTCAGCATTCCTGGCAATTTCCTCAGGGCGGTATCAACCGCGGGGAATCGCCTCGCGAAGCCATGTTCAGAGAGCTTTGGGAGGAACTTGGCCTCTTCGAAAACCAAGTTCGTATCATCAGCCGCACCGAAGACTGGCTGCGCTATGACGTTCCCGACCGCTGGATTCGCCGCGACCTTCGCGGCATCTACAAAGGCCAAAAGCAGATTTGGTTCCTCTTGGAGTTTCTCGGTAAAAACAAAGATATCAACTTGAAAGCCACCAGCCATCCGGAATTTGAGGCCTGGAAGTGGAATGACTATTGGGTTCCGCTGAGTCAAGTAATCGACTTCAAACGCGGTGTTTATAAAGAAGCGTTGAAAGAGTTAGCTCCTGCCCTCTTTACCGACAAGAAACACCTTGTTCCGCCTGCAGGATGGGAAAAAGCGGAAGGTCCGGGACACTTCCGCCTTTATAAATAATCGTCTTTACGAGGTCACTTATTCATCACAACCATGTTGTCCTGATGAATTAGTTCTCTTTGTTCTAAGTAGCCTAGTTCTTCTACTACTTCATCGCTGTGCAGCCCCATGATTCGACGGGACTCATCGGAACCGTAGTTAATCATGCCGCGGCAGATTTCTTTGTCGTTTTGATCCACGACCTGAATGATTTCGCCGCGCAGGAAGTCTCCGATCACTGCTTTAACACCAACCGGCAGCAGGCTCTTACCTTTACGAACAGCTTCGACGGCGCCCTCGTCGATAACGAGTTGGCCCTTCAGCTGCAAATGGTCGGCCATCCACTGGCTGCGTGCTGACATCGGTTTGCGATCGGTCTTCAGAAGCGTTCCGATGGATTCTCCCTGAGCTAAACGAACTAAAACATCAGGAATGCGTCCGCTGGCAATAACGGTAGACGCACCGCTGCGGGCCGCGCGTTTCGCAGCCAGTACTTTTGTCTGCATACCGCCCTTACCGATGGAAGAACCGGCGCCTCCGGCCATCGCTTCATAGATCGGATCTCCGGCTTCGCCGACTTCTACTAATTTCGCTTCCGGGTTGGATCGGGGATCGGCGGTGAAGAGACCGATCTGATCGGTCAAGATCACTAAGACGTCGGCATCGATTAAGTTCGTGACCAGCGCACCTAATGTATCGTTGTCGCCGACTTTAATTTCGTTGGTTACGACGGTGTCATTCTCGTTAATGATCGGAACAACTTTGAGGTCCAATAGCGTTGTGAGTGTCTGGCGAGCGTTTAAGTAACGTTCACGGTCTGCAAGGTCAGCATGCGTCAACAAGATCTGAGCCGTACGAATGTCGTAACGCTCGAAGCTTTTTTCGTAGGCTTCCACAATACCCATTTGTCCGACAGCGGCTGCGGCCTGGAGTTCGTGCATTTTTTTCGGTCGTTTGGTCCAGCCGAGACGAGCCATTCCTTCTGCGACGGCACCGGAGCTGACCCAAACAACCTGTTTGCCCATTTCTTGGAGCTTAGCGATCTGAGCTGTCCAGCGCGCAATTGCTTCTGTATCTACTCCGTGACCTTCGTTTGTTACTATAGAAGAGCCGACTTTTACGACAATTCTTTTTGCATCGTTCCAAATCTTGAGGTTTTCTTCCATCTTATTTCTTCCGATCTTTTTTGACAGCAACCGTCTTTCCCAACGCGACAAAACTTCACGGCCCTTTTTAGACGTTAAACGGGACTCTGAATATGTAGCTCTTCAGTATATCCAAATTCAGTTAGGACAAATTGCCTCTCGAACTGCTGTTGAAGGTAGACAGAAAATTATGACAAACATCACACTTTCAAGCGAGTTTATCAATTCATATAAAGGGTAATTTTTATATCTTTTGTCCAAAATACCCTAATTTAGCTGTTTACTTTACCCTCTCAACCCTTGTATATTACGGAGGGTTAGCAAAATCTCAAGGGATAACAAAATGAATCAAAAATTTAAGGTAGTTTTACTTTCTTCAATGGTTTTAGCTGCTTGCTCTGTCAATGCACAAAATCTCGTTTTCACGGAAAACCATTCATCTAAGGCCCCTAATTTTAGTTGCGGTCGATAATCCGCAAAACGAGTACGGAATCTACGTTTATAACGGTGCGACCGTCACGTTAGACGGCCCTTCCATCTCGATCTCTCTCACGGGAACAAGCAATGATGAGTGGATTGAAGGCGTAGAAAGTTACGGAGATCAAGATCACGGAGCTTCAAGTCTCTTAAATTTAGGCGGAGCTCAAACTAAGAATATCAATGTGTCTGTCAACGTGAACAGCAGCAAAGACAGCTACGCCGTTGGCTTATTCGCGCTTAGGAATGGAAAGATAACCTTAAACGGCGAGAATTTAAACATCAATGTACATTCCACCAATGGTCAGGCCTTAGGAATTCAAGTACAAAACGGTACTACTGATGTAACGGAGGGAGACAAGAAGGCCAGCCTGATTATTGATGCAAAAAATACTGTGATAAATGCAACATCCGACAAGGCAGAGTCAACCGGCATCCACGTCATATCTCAGGGGTTTTACGTGCCAACGGCAATATTGAAATAAACGCAGACAATGTCATTGAGGCCAGGGGAGACTCAACGGTACGAATTAACGAATCGGGCGAGAACAAGGTCGTTTTGAACGGCAACATCGACTTTGGCTACCATGGGACTTCCGGAACCAAAGTTGATGCCGACGTTTTAGTTAACTTAACGGGCGCTGAATCACAATGGAACGGCAACGTATCCGTTAGTTGGGGTGGAATTACTCAGCATGCTTGGAATAATCTTCCGGGTAAGGAGGAATTGCTCAAAGTCACAGGTCTACGTGTAGTTTTAGCGGACAAGGCTCAGTGGAATCCGACAATAATAACTAGAAGCGAAGAGGAAAATTCTGGAATAACTAGAAGCGATGAGGAAATTTCTGGACTCCGCCCGCAAGCTCTTAATTCCCTAATTTTTAATGATGGCATCATCAACATCACAAAAGCGGAAGATCAAAAAGTAGCGATTGAAACTCTGCAAGGTTCTGGTGGTACTGTGAATGTCGCTGCAACAACTAACGGAACTACCATTACTTCAGCGCAGTTACAAGTTACCAACGAAGTGACGGGGGCTCCGCATCTTACGGTTAACGCCGTTGGCCTGACTTCTGATGAAATTACGAATCAGAAAGAAGCCATGGAATCCTTCTATGCAAGCGCGCTTAACCTCGCAGAAGGTTCCGACGCTACCGCAACACTTAACATTGTAGAAGGTGGAGCTGCCGGCGCTTTGACAGCTGAAGTTGCGAAGGACGGTTCTATGGTCGTGAAAGAAGCTCAGAACACGGTCAACTCCTCCCTTATTGACATTGCTGCGTCTAATTACCTCTTCTTCCGTACTCAGATGAACGACGTTTCCGCTCGTTTGGGCGACCTTCGCTCTATGCCGAAAACAGCCGGTGCGTGGGTACGTTACTACGGCGGCAAGAACAAGTATTCCAGCGGCAACATGAGCGAAAAATACAATACCGTTCAGTTAGGCGGTGATGGATTCATCAACGACAACTTCTACCTCGGCGGTACTTTCTCTTATACCCACGGTGACGGAGACCTTAGAAACGGTTCTACAGACGACAAGAACTTCAATTTCGGCATCTACGGCGGCTGGCTCGGTGATTCCGGTCAGTTCGTTGACGTGATCATCAAACGCCATCGTGTGAAGAGCGATTTCAGTCTTTACAACACAATGGGACGCAACTCCGGTTCCTTCCACAACTGGGGAACTTCTGCATCCGTCGAAGCCGGCTGGAGACTGCAGTGCCCGGATACCGGTTTCTATGTCGAACCTCAGGCTGAATTGCAGTTCGGTCGTTTAGATTCTGTCGACTATAAGACCAACAAGGGCGTTAAGGTTGAACAGGACGGCGTCGACTCCTTCGTCGGCAGAGCCGGTGTTGCTGTCGGCTACACCTTCCCGGAAAACAAAGGTAATGCGTACGCTAAGGCATCTGTCCTCCACGACTGGAAAGGCGAAGTGAAGTCCACCTTCTCCTCCAACGGTGCAAAACGCACTTACAGAGATGACCTTGGCGGAACATGGGGCGAATTCGCTGTCGGCGGTACGTTTAACCCGACCAAGAACATTTCTGCTTATGGTCAGGTCAAGACATCCGCAGGCTCTCCTGTCCGCAATCCGTGGCAGGTCAGCATCGGCGTAAGATACAGCTTCTAATCTCTGTTAGCTCATTAAAACCGATTCCCTTTCCTGGAGAAGATTAGGAAAGGGAATAAAAGAAAACCGTCGGAAGTTCTAGCTTTCGGCGGTTTCTTTTTTGCGATTAGCTTACTTTTGTTCGCTTTCTTCAGGCTCTCCGCCTTCGGGCGGGAAGACTTCTTCATCTTCATCAAAGCGGACGTCCGGTTCGCTTTCTTTGATCAGCTGTCTGCGCTGTTCGTGAATATCTTCAGCAATTGCCTTGACTAAAGCTTCAGTGCCTTCACGTGTTACGGCGGAAATCGCAAACATCGGAACATCTGTACCGAATGCTTCACGGTGCTTGTCTACAACGGCGGCTCGGTCTTCCTCCGGAACCAAGTCCATCTTGTTGAGAACAACCCAGCGCGGCTTTTCTGCTAAGGCCGGATCGAACTTTCTCAGTTCTTCAACGATGGCGCGAGCAGCTGCGATAGGATCTTCTTCTGTATCGAGAGGAGCCACGTCAATGACGTGAAGCAGCAAGCTGGTTCTGGATAAATGACGCAGGAACTGATGTCCCAAACCGGCGCCTTCGGAAGCGCCCTCGATCAGACCCGGAATATCGGCAATCACAAAGCTGGATTCAGGACCCGCACGGACAACACCAAGGTGCGGATGCAATGTTGTAAAGGGATAGTCGGCGATTCTGGGTTTGGCATTAGAAACCGCAGAAATCAGTGTGGACTTGCCGGCATTCGGAAGACCTAAAAGACCAACGTCAGCCAAAACTCTCAGCTCAAGCTTGAGTGTTCTTTCCTGACCAGATTCTCCAGGGGTGCATTGACGAGGAGCTCGGTTGGTAGAGGTCTTAAAGTGCAGATTGCCCAAACCGCCCTTACCGCCTTTGGCAAGGAGCGCTTTTTCACCGTTCTTATCCAAGTCGGCAATCGTTTCACCGGTATCCAAGTCGGTAATCACTGTTCCGACCGGAACACGAAGTTCGATGTCGGGAGCGCCTCTGCCATAACAGTCACTGCCGCGGCCGTTTTCGCCGTTCTTAGCCTGGAATTTACGTGTGTAGCGATAGTCGATCAGAGTATTTAGGTTTCTGTCGGCAACGGCATAAATAGAGCCGCCGCGGCCGCCGTCTCCGCCGTCAGGGCCGCCTTTAGGAATAAATTTTTCGCGTCGGAAAGAAGCTACGCCGTTTCCGCCTTTACCCGCAAAAACTTCAATTTTCGCTTCATCTACAAATTTCATTTTTATTTCCTGTCCGAAAGGGCTTATTAGGTACGGAGTTGATGATAGCCGTTTGACTTCCTCCCCTCCATAAATGAAGAGGATTCCTGCCGCTTCTCCGACAGCCGTAGCTTAATGTCGAAGTTGCCTCGGCGGGTTTCTGCTTCAGCGGGATTGCCCAAAGGAGTACAGCTTGGTTTTTGCACGTTCTCCAAAAGGAGTTTCACGTGCTTGGACACAACCGTATACTCCTTCAGGTCTCACATCTCTCCACAGACTTCACTTCGGGACAGCCCGCCCCTAGATCTGAAAAGATAGAGCCAGTTTAGCATAGCCAGTCCTTCGGACTAGGCCCTTATATCACCGTCATAAATGACAGTGTTTTACGGGCATAGCTGATAAAAAATCAGCGCCCCCTTCCCTGCTAGGAATGGGGCGCTTCTTTGTTTGATTCGCGGTCTAATTAAGCAACCGGAACAACGTTAACGTAGTGACGGTTCAGACGTCCGTGAACAACGAACTCGACCTTACCGGCAACTTTAGCAAACAAAGTGTGGTCACGGCCCATACCGACATTTTCACCGGCATGGAATGTGGTACCGCGCTGACGAACAATGATAGCGCCCGGCTGAATCATTTCAGAGCCGAAAACTTTAACGCCAAGACGTTGTGCGTTGGAATCGCGGCCGTTACGTGTAGATCCGCCGCCTTTCTTATGTGCCATTTCAAATACCTCTTATTTAAAAATCCAATTAGGCCGAAATCTCATCAATCTTGAGTTCGGTGTAGTTCTGACGGTGACCAGCACTCTTCATGGAGTGTTTACGACGACGGAACTTGAAAATACGAACTTTTTCATGACGTCCTTCAGACAGGACTGTGGCAGTAACAAAAGCGCCGGGAATCGTCGGATTACCAAGCTTAAGGCCTTCGTCGTTCTTAACAGCGAGGACTTCCACGAGTTTGATCTGGGAGCCAACGTCACCCGGGAGGGTTTCGACCTTAACCTTGTCGCCAACAGCAACAGTGTACTGTTTGCCGCCGGTTTTAATAATTGCGTACATGTATATACCTTTAACACTTCAATGCAGTCTGCGTTCTGCTGAAGCCTTTTTGTTTGCTCAAATAACTTAACGCGCAGAGTGCGAAATTATGCTCGAAAAATTTCGTATAGTCAAACGGTTAAAGATGTTTTTTTTTCACTGCTGTCCAAAATAATTTGCTCTTTGACTTTGGCCTCAACATTTACAGT
>OKSC01001472.1_pt1 | contig 22970 bp, 12 predicted proteins | sample 1601161 | NCBI WGS metagenome assembly OKSC01 (sample SAMEA3541552, study PRJEB24748) | human gut metagenome | biome: human gut; feature: human-associated habitat; material: faeces | place: China | collected 2012
TACCATATTTACGTAAAAAAGCCCAGCTTTTGCTGGACTTTTTCGACAGGCTGAGAGGGCATTTTTCATACCCTCTGTATGTTTTTGCGAAAAAACTAAAAAAGTTTTCGACATTTTAACAGTTTCCAGACATTATGGGCTGCCGCTCGCGATTCTTTCGCTCTTGCGACAGCCCCTGGGTGTATTGCTCCGATGCGCCCACACAATTCTTGCCGGATTCGGAAACCATCGGCTTAGCCGACGGTCATGACTTGGGCTATTTACTTTTTGAAGAAGCTTTCCGAAGCCGTCCGGTTTTAATCCACCGTAATGTGCATCACAGCGCCGTCGTCGTAGAAAGCCCCGGTCAGCACATACTGCGGAATGGTGGTCTGCGTGCCATCGGCGGTTTTGGCGACGATTTCCGTATAGAAATCGCTGTGCATATCTCCGGTGAACACCCCGCGGATCACATCCGCATTATTGGTGATCAGGTCATAGACCTGCCCGGTGGCGCCGTCGGCATTATAGCCGATGCCCTTCGTATAGAAATCAAAGGTTGCACCGCTGGGATCATTCACATGGAAAGAGGATACCGCCGTATCCGCCGAGTTGCCGGTGGACAGGGGCAGGTGCATGAACAGCAGCACTGTGTAACCCCTGGAGCGTGCGGTGGCGATATCCGCCTGCAGCTTCGCCACCTGAAGATCCCAAAAGCCGCGCTGACTGTTATCCATCTGGATGACCATGACCTTGTTTTTGACCACCTTGGAGGTGTAGTATACGTCGTGCGCCCAGGTCTTTTGCAGCAGCTCATACCGGGATTGCAGAGAGGTGGGGTCGGGGACATCGGTGGGCAGCCCCATCACCCGCGCCGGGTCATGATTGCCGAGTGTGGCAAGAATGCCGGGATGGGCATCCCACACATAACGTTTCATCAGCTCCAGATTGCCGTTGGAAATATAGTCGATCACATCCCCGGTAATCACCGCCTGATCAAACATACTGCCGTATTCCAAGCATTTCAGCGCCATCGGGAGAGAGGCGCCGTTGCGTTTCAGATCCCGGTTGTAATAGGTGCTCATGGTCGAGGGGTTATTTTCCTCAAAATCCTTGGCATTGCAGAAATTAAAGTGGAAATCGCTCATCTGCACGATTTCTACCGGCGTGGTGTCGCGGCTGCCGGAATGAATGGTGACCTCCCGCACGCTTAATCCATTGGTCAGCTTATAAAAGGCATCATAGGAAGCTGGTGCCCCCTCCAAGGGTGTTTTCGTCTGGCTGAGATACTGGTTTTTATAGACCTCGTCCGCATAGCACACAAGGTTGCGGAAGTATTGCTTTTCCGTTGCCGATACACCGTCCTTAGCCACAATATTCTGCGCCACAGAATACACGCTCTGCGCCACATACTCCGTATACAGTACCCGCCGCACGTCGTTAAGATCCGTAAATTGCAGATAACCCTTAGCGGTATAACCGGTTTTGAATGTCTCTGCCGGGATACGCTCTGTCGCAGCACGGAATACCCAGTGGTCTTCCTCCTGCAACAACGTGTCCGCACCTGCTGGTGCGTTCAGCGGTTTATATGCGCCGTATGTGCCGTCCACCGTCAACTCCTTGACTCCAAGATACTCGGAGCGGATGGAGACAATGCCCAGCGTCACAGCGCCGACGGTCTCCGTCAGGTTGCCATAGGACGCAGCATCGATCGTGCAGCGGAATTGCAGCTGTTTATCCGCTTTCAGGCTGCTGCGATTTATCTGTGCGCCTGCCAGAGTAAATGCATCGTCCGCATACGTGACATACCGGGCATACAGCACCGTACCGGCGGTAAAGGCGGTACCCGTCACGCGGTCGCCCTGCGCATCGACCCAGCCCACGAACAGCTTGCCGGACTCCTCCCGTGCCTGCACGTCAGACAGATCCAAGGTGCAGTCCTGATAGAATTTCAGTTCAGTGCCGCTATTGGTATAGAATACCTCATCGGAAAAGGTGACAGTATATTCGCCCGCCTCCGGCACAGAAAGCACTCCATCGGCAGAGAGAACCGTTTTTTGCCCATCGGCAGAGGTGGCGATGGCGGTCTTGCCGCCGCAGATACGGAATTGTCCCGCCGTATCCGTAGGCGCCAGTGTATCTCCGGGAGCGCACTTCATCAACCAGTAGCCGCCGGCGGCGTCGATACTGTCCGCTGCCGGCACAGTGCCGGTGATGCCGTTATTGAGGATCACCTGCACCGCCTTTTGGTAAACCGTCGGACGGTCTGCGTTGGTCAACTCCAGCAAAGCGAAGGAGCCGCCGTTCACGGTGATGTTGACATTCTCGGTAAACACGGCGTTCTTCAAGGTGCCCCAGCCATCGGCAAATGCACGGATTTTATTGACAGCACCTCCGTTGAGAACGAAATCGGCGCCTGCGGTGGCATGTGTCGCCCCGTTATTGTAGTAGGAACCGATAAACACATTCCAGAAGCTGCCGCCGTTTACCGTGACACTCTCCCGGTCCCCGTCCGCATTATACGTACCGCAATGCATATTCAGAGGATACTGGCTGCCCTTGGCAGTCGTCAGGGTGCCCACAGTCAGCGGACTGCCCTCAGTGTTGATAAACTTGCTGTCCGCCAGCACCGCCACCGCCAGCCGATCCAGCTTCAGGGGTCCGTTGATGGCGCAGCTGTCGGAGATATTCAGCACCGTATCGGCATTGCCGTCGCCGATGATCGTGATTTCATTCGTATGACGGGGCAGGTTGGCAGGCAGCGCCACCGCGCCCTGCAGCACCACCGTACGGGTGTCCGTCTGGGCGCTGTCCAGCGCCTCGATGGCGGCTTTCAGCGTGGCAAAAGGCGCTTCAGCTGTGCCGGGGTTTTCATCGGAGCCGGTTGCGGATACATAGACCTTTTCGCCCACCGGAGCCGCCGCATAGGTAACGGTATAGACCCCCGGGGTACCGATCGCCAGCACGCCGTTTTCGGAGACAAATGTCCCGGAGCCGTCGACCGCCACCGCAGTGGCGGTCTTATTGCCTGCCACTCGGTAGGTGCCGGCTGTATCGGTGGCGGTCAGAGCGCACCCGGCTGTATTTTCGCTGCGCAGCTCATAATACACGCCGCCCAGAGCGCCGACGGTTGCTGCGCTCAGCTCGTTTTTCGCCACGGTCATCCCGTTATTGAGGATCAGCTGCACCGCATGACCGTTCAGCTTGGACTGCCCGTCGATGTCGGAAACAGCCAGCCGGTCCTTGAGTTCGCCGCCATTCAAAGTAATGTTCACATTGTCGGTATAATTGCAGTATCCCTTGCGGCTGCTGTCGCCGTAAGCGCCGATATAGAGTTTATACACCCCGCCGCCGTTCAGGACGAAATCCACGCCGTTCACCTCCACGGAGGGGATCACGGCATACTCCGCGCCCAAACGCACCATGTAAGCGGTGCCGTTATGGATGGTGATGCGTTCCTTTTTGGGGTTCCGGTTGCAGGAGGCGTCATAGGCATTATAGTATCCGCTGTCTATGCACAAGCCCTTGCCGTAGTCGTCGGACACCATCCGGAAGTTCGCGCCCAGGGTTAGTTCATTCCGGTCGCAGCAGAGTATATAGCCGCCGGAGGTGATTCCCTGTGCGTCGAGCCGGATGTGATCGAAAGTGGTGGCTCCGTTGAGCCGGACGTTTCTACCCAAGATCAGCAGCGCATCGGCATTGTAACCCTCGATGGAAACGTCCTGCGTATGGATAGGCAGATGCGCCGAAAGCGTGTAGCTGCCGATAATCTTCACCGTTTTGGTTTCCGCCTGCTGTGCTCCCAGCAGGGAGAACGCCTTGTCCATAGTGGCGACCGCCGTCTCCGGCGTCTGTCCGTCTGCTGTGTCTGAGCCGGTGGCGGAAACGTACACCGTTTCCCCCTTGGAGACTTCGCCGGAGGACCAGCTGACCGTGTAGCTGCCTGCCGGCACGGTGAGCAATCCGCCCTCCGAGGTGTAGACGTGGCTCCCGTCTGTAGCTATGGCCGTCTTATCGCCGATCACCCGATAGGTGCCCGCCGTGTCGGTCGTCTCCAGACGGCTGCTCTCCAGAGTGGCGCACTCAAGCTGATAGAAAACGCCGCCCAGCGTCTCCACCGCCGCCGCGTTCAGCTCGTTCGTGGCAACAGAAGTACCGTTGTTGAGAATCAGCTGCACCGCATGGCCGTTCAGTTGAGAGCGCACGCTGTCGCTGATGCCGCTGCGGTCTATGACCTGCAACCGGTTGACCGTGCCGCCGTTGACGGTGATGTTCACGTCGCCGGTATACACATTGTAGCCGGCATTGCCGGACCATCCGTCGGCGCCCACGATTGCCTGCTGCACCTGCCCGCCGTTGAGCGTGAAGTCCACGCCGTTGACGACGGCGTAGGGGATAGAAGTCTGCGTAGCGCGGGCGCCTAGATAGACGATGTCGAAGCTGCCGCCGTCCACGGTGACCTGCTCCTTTTGCGCATTGTTGTTGAGGTCGGCTTTCCAGGTCCCTTGATACCCGCTGACGATCCCGGGGACGGTGCCCTCAACGGTCACTCCCGCCCCGATGTGCAGCGCGTTCCGGTCGCACAGGAGAGGATTCCCGCCGGTGCTCAGTCGGATGCTGTCCAGAGACAGGGGTCCGTTGATGCGGATATCCCGGGTCAGCACCAGGCCGGCTGCGGCGTCATTTCCCTCGATGCGCACCGCCTGCGTATGGGTCGGCAGATGCGCCGATACGGTAGCGATGCCGATGACGCGCACCGTTCGTTCGCTGCTCTGGATCTTATCCAGCAGCTCTATGGCTTTGCCGACAGATTGCAGCGGCGTCTCCGGCGTCTGTCCGTCCGCCGTGTCAGCGCCGCTGTCCGATACATACAGCACCGCAGCCGTGTTCGCAGCCTGTGTATAGATCGCCCCCGTCAGCGTACTAACCGTTACGGTCAGACAAAGGAGAAACGCTGCAAGCTTTTTCACTTTCATAATGCGTACCTCTTTTTCTTCTAAATTGTGGGTGCCTCTTATTTATAGAACCGACCAGTAGTTGGCGGCGATGCCCGCGGCCTTTACCGCAGCCGTGCCGGAGGTAACCGTACACTGCACGGTTTTCGTCGCTCCGGGAGCCACTACACCAAGCTTGGCCCGCGCAGCACCGAGCACTGTTCCCGTCTCGTCCAGACAGGTCAGCGCCACATATGAATCGGCGTCGGATTCCCATACGGTCGAAGTGTTCTGCACGGACAGCGTGACCGTTGTGCCGGACAGCGTGACCGACTGCACCGTCAGCACACCGTCGGTCTTCCCGTCGCCGGCAATAATTGTCGCCAAAGCCACCAAATCCCGAATGTCCACCGTGCCGTCCAAATTGATGTCCAGCGTTTCCTCCTCATAGCCGTCGGAAATACCCAGAAGTGCCCGCTGAAGCACCGCCAGGTCTTCTGCAGCCATGCGGCCGTCGCCGTTCAGGTCTCCCGCCAGCCGGGGGGATGCAGCCGATACGGGAAAGCATAATAGCGCCGTCAACCATATAGCCAGCCATACCGCCGTCAGCCGCAGGGGTCGAAAGATTTTCACCTTCACAGAGATCCTCTCCTATCTATAAATTTGATCTTGTCTAAAAAACCAGGCGGAAATGCGCTTGCATCTCATAAAAAGTTCTCCGTTCATAGCGCCGCAGTGCGCTTATTCATAGGTTACGCCGACCGGAGATTTATCAAAATGCGTCAGCGCCGTCTTGAGTTCATTCAATTCGGCAGCATAGACCGTCCGCCGGATGGAACCATCCTGCAAATAGATGCCCACACCGCTTTTCTTCTGAATAAACGTGTTACCGGACACCTCCGGTCCTTTCGTACCGGTTTCTTCATTGGGGCAGCCCACGGTCAGCTGAAAAAACTCCGGGCTGTCCAGCACGTTGCCCCGGATGACAAAATTGACTGAGGGCATACTTCGGGCATAATTACAGATATTCGCCGACATACTGGTGTTGCTGCCGATGCGGTTCAGCGCCCCGAATCCACAGCCGGCAAACCGCAGAATATTGTTCTCATAAGCTGTATCCGAGATAGTGCCGTTGGTAGTGCTGACGTAATACTCGATGTTATAGGTGCAATACTCCACCAAATTATCGCTGAAGCGGATATTTTTCTGTACGCTGCCCGGTTCATAGCTGGATTGATGCGTTATCCCCGCATCGAAGCACTGATAGATCCAGTTATCCCGCACGGTGATGGTGTCGCAGTTGTCCACCACCTCAAAGCCGTTGCCATACCGCACATTCGCCGACCCAAGCATACTGCCGCCGATATAACCGATCTCGCAGCCGGTCACGGTGATATTCTTCGAGTTAGTGGAAAATCCGATTCCGTGGGCACCGGTGTATTTAAGACACAGATTCTCGATTGTGACATCGTGGGTATTGGCGTAGCCTGCCAGTAAGTTTTCGTTGCTGCAAAACTCCATATCGTAATAGGCCGAACCGGGATTGCCGTCTTCATAATATAGATAGAGGATGGCGTTATCCGTGTCGTGGTAAAAATCCCCGTTTTTCATCAGCTTGTTTTTCAGCTTTTTGGTGCCGCATTTTTCTCCGTGATTGAACACAATATTGCCGATGTCGTTGAGATTATCCACCCTCATTTCCCACACGCCCTCCTCCTTGGAGGCGGTCCACAGCTCCGGAAAAGCATAATCCCGCTGGCTGCCGTAAATATTTGGCTTGCAGCCCTCGCCGTAAGCGCCGTAGGTGACGCCGGAGGTCAGGACGAAAGCGCCCCGATACAGGCCGCCCCGTTCAAACAGCACCACATCGCCCTCGTTGAGCGTATCAGCCACCATCCCCAGACGGGCGCTGCTGCGCCAGGCCTTTTCCGCGGAAAGACCGTCGTTCTGGTCGTTGCCTTTATAGGAAATGTAATAGGTTTTTCCCGTTTCCGACGGCTTCACCGTATCCGGCATAGCCAGAATCTCCTGCCGCCGCTGCTCCGCCTTCTCATCATAGGAGCTGTGCTGCGCATTATACAAAAGCGCCGTATTAAAGCTCACGGGAAAATCCGATTTTTCCGGCTTTTGTTCCTGCGTCGGCTCCTGTTTCCCGCAGCCGGAAAGTAGGCTCGCCGCCAGCAGCAACGCCGCCATAACCGCCGTTCCCCAATGAATCCGTCTCATACTATACCTCCTGTTTCTATAGAATCGGCAGCCGGGTTACGGCTGCAGATCCTCCATCTTCTTATTGGAAACCGTCACCAGCTTGTTTTGCACCAGATCTCCCTGAAAGCTCTCATCCGACAGACCGTTTAATAGGTTCCCGCCGCTGCCCTCCTCTGTCAGGGTCAGATCGGAGATATACAACTGCGGCTTGCCCTTGTAAACATTGGACTGGAACACCAGCAGAGCGCTGGCATAGTCCGCAGTGAAGGTCTTGGAATAGACCCCTTTTCCGCTGAATTTCTGTGTGAGGTTCACCTTGGAATTACCGCTCCACGCCTGTTCGCCGTTTATGAGCGCCGTGCCTGTGGTTTCGCCCACCACGCAATACCGGAAGCTGAGGGTGTAGGTTTTGCCCTTTTCCGTTTGGACCCGGAAGCGCAGGTTCGGGTTTTCGGCAGAGCCGTTGAATTTTGAGAAATCCAGCAGCCAGGTATTCCCGGCGATCGTATTCTTTTCCTCCTGGGGCGGCTGCGGGATGTTCGGCTGCTCCGCCACCGTCACCAAGCAGCTCTTGACCATATCGCCGGACAGGTCGCTCAGCGCCATACCGACCAGCATCTCCGCATTGGTTTTAAGGTCAGTAAGCCGCAGATTCCAGATGTATACCTGAGGCTTGCCCTTGTCCAGATTGCTTTGCAGCACCGGCAACACACTGGCATAGTCGGCGGTGAAGGTATTGCTGTAGTGACCGTTACCGCTGAGCTTTTGTGTGAGATTCACCTTGGAATTGCCGCTCCATGCCTGCTCACCGTTGAGGATAGCCGTGCCGGTGGTTTCGCCCACCACGGAATAATCAAAGCTGAAGGTATACCGTTTTCCCTTTTCCGTTTTGACGCGGAAGTACAGGTTCGGGTCGGTCTTGGCGCCGGTGAATTGGGCAAAATCCGCCAGGAATGTGTAATCGGTGAGGAATCGGTTATCCTTGACCGTGGGCACCAGGGATGCCGGGTCGTCCTCATACACCGTCACCAGCTTAGCCTTCGCCAGCTCCCCGCCAAATTCGGTAGAGGGCATCGTCTCCAGCAGGTTGACGGTGCTGTCCTTTTGGACAAGCCGCAGGTTCCACAGATACAGCTGCGGGGCACCCTTAGCCAATGTGGACTGGAACACCGGGTACACATCGCCATAATCCGCCGTGAAGGTGGCGCTGTAGGTGCCTTTTCCCACCAGATTGCTCTTGCTGAACCGCACCTGTGAGCCCATGCCCCACTCGGCGGCGGCATTGATGAGCTTGGTGCCCGCCGTCTCGCCGATGACGCAATAATCAAAGCTGAAGGTGTATTCCTTTCCCTTTTCGACCCCCACCTTGAACAGCATACCGGGCACCGCATTCTCGCCGGTATACCGGGAGAAATCCAGCAGCCAGGTGTTGCCGGCGATGTATTGCACCTCCGACACAGTGGGATGCAGGGTGTCGGGGTCCAAATCGACCGCCGTCACCAGCTTGTTTTTTGCCATATCGCCGTCCAGATCGGCTGCCGACAGCCCATCCAGCATATCCCGCCGGGTGTCCGTTTCCTCCAACCGGAGATTCCAGATGTACAGCTGGGGCTTTCCCTTATGCACGCTGGTCTGGAACACCGGATAAATGCTTGTATGGTCCGCTGTAAAGACGGTCTCGTAGGTTCCCTTGCCGGTGAGGCCGCTGTTGGGAAGCCGGACGGCGGAGCCCAACCCCCATTCGCACGCCGCGTTGATGACGCTGGTGCCGGCGGACTCCCCGATGACGCAATAATCAAAGGCAAAGCGATACTGCTTTCCAATCTCCCCGCGGAGCTTAAGCAGCAAATTCGGGCTGGGATTTTCCCCGGTATACCGAGAGAAGTCGATGAGCCACATATGCTCGCTGAGATAGTCGATCTCCGTTACCGTCGGCTGCAGGTCGGCAGGGTTCCCCGTGTAGACGGTCAGCAGCTGCCTGTTGACCAGCTCGCCGTTCCAGGCGGCTTCAGTGATATGGGTGCAGAGATTGTCCCCGTTTTTGTCCTCGACCAGACGGATATTCCACACATACAGCTCCGGCTTCCCCTTGGAGGTCTTGCTCTGGAACACCGGATATACCTGATCCGTATCGGCGGTGAAAGCGGTTGAATAGCTGCCCTTACCGCTGAGCGTGCTGCCGGAGAACACCACCTGAGAGCCCATCCCCCAGGAATTGGCGGCGTTAATGACATTGGTGCCGGTGGACTCCCCGATCACGCAATAGTCAAAGCTGAAGGTATAATTTTTGCCTTTTTCCACATCCGCCTTGAACAGCGCTCCGGGCATCTCATTTTCGCCCGCATAGCGGGAGAAGTCCAGTTTCCACGCCGTAGGGGCAATGTAGCAAACCTCCTCAACCGTGGGCGTCAGCGCGTCGGTGCTGTTATAATATGGCGTCACCAGCTGTGCCTTCATCATATCGCCGTCAAAGGAGCTGTTCATCTGCCCCTCCAGCAGATTGGCACCGGTCTTGCAATCCACGAACCGCAGATTCCAGATATACAGCTGGGGCTTGCCCTTTTCCACATTGGTCTGGAATACCGGGTAGACATACGGGTAATCCGCCGTAAAGGACGTCTCATAGGAGCCCTTTCCCACCAGCGTACCGTTGGGGAACTTCACCTTGGAGCCTAAGTTCCATTCGCTGGCGGCGTTGATCACTGTGGTGCCGGTGGATTGTCCCACCACGCAGTAGTCAAAACTGAATCGATAGTCCCGCCCCTTTTTCACATCCATACGCAGCATCAGACCGGGGCTTTTATTGTCGCCGGTATAGCCGGCGAAATCCACCAGCCATGTGGTGCTGCTGACAGGGGCGATTTCGGCAATGGTGGCTTTCAGCGCGCTGGTATCCACCTGCACAAAGGAGACCAGGTGGCTGGTCTGCATAATTCCCTGAAAATGCTTAACGGACAGCTCCTCCGCCAGATTAGTCTGGGTGTTTTTCTCCACCAGTCGGATATTCCATACATACAGCTTTGGCTTACCCTTGGGCACATGGGTCTGGAATACCGGATATAGCTGCGGATAGTCGGCGGTAAAGGTAAACGAATACTTGCCCTTGCCCGCCAGACGGTTATTCTTGAATTGCACCTTGGAGCCCATACCCCATTCGCTGGCGGCGTTGATCACCGTGGTGCCGGTGGTTTCACCAATCACGCAGTATTCAAAGCTGAAGGTATATTCCTTGCCCTTTTCCACCGCCAGAGGCAGTACCGCACCGGGATTCTGGTCCTCGCCGGTGTATTTTTCAAAATCGAACAGGCAGATGGGATTCTTCACCGTTTCCACCACCGAGCCCACCAGCGCATCGGTGTCGGTGTCCACCTCGGAGATCAGTCCCAACTGCGCCATCTCGCCCTGCCACTTGTTCAGCCGCAGATTTTTCAGCAGATTTTTGGTGTCGCCCTCTTTAACCAGCGACAGATTCCAGATATACAGCTTGGGTGCACCCTTGGGAATATGGTCCTGGAACACCGGATAGAGAAACGGATAATCCGCCTCAAAGGTGGAGGAAAAGCTCCCTTTGCCCTGTAACCGGTTGTTCTCAAACTTCACCGAGGAGCCCATACCCCACTCGTTGGCGGCGTTGATGACGCTGGCGCCTAGTGTTTCCCCTACCACGCAATAGTCGAAGGAAAAGGTATAGGTTTTCCGCATAGTCACATTCAGGCACACATAGGCGCCGGGAATATCCTTCGACTCCTTGTAAGCGCTGAAATCAATCAGCCATACCTTCTCATTGGGACCGCTTTGGTCGATATTCATAAGCTGATCCACGAAAGAGGACTGATAATTCGGCGTGATCGCCGCCGGTTTCGTCGGCTTGCCGCAGCCGGCAAAACCGGTGATCACCAGCAGCACCGCCATAAGCAGACTGCAAGCTCTTGCCGCCCTTCGATTGGTTGTCAACATAACGCATAACCTCCTGCTTTCTCAAAAATACGCCCTGACAGAAAACTCACGGACTTTCTTCGGCTCCGCCAAAGTCGGTTTCATACCGCATATGTACATACCGAGGGGATGTATCCACCCGTCGGATGGCAGCCACCAGCTCTGTTTCCGTGGCGGCGGACAGCGCCACCCGCTGACCCGTATGGCTGTCGTATAGCAGCGCCACGGATGTACCCCCCTCCCGGGCGTTCTGTATGTAGGCATTACCGGTCATAACCGGTCCGAGCCCTTCAGCATCGTTGGGGGTGCCAACGGTAAGCAGATTCCCCAGAGAGGAATCGAAAATGTTGTTGCGAATCACAAAATTGCGGCAAGGCATCCGGCGCACATAGCAGCAGATATGCGCCAGCATGCCGGGATTGCTGCCGATGCGATTCACGCTGCCGAAGCCGTATCCGGCATTTTGCAGATAATTCTCCTCGTACACCGTATCTTCGATCCAGCCGTTTTCGCTGCTCACATAATATTCGATGTTATAGTTGCACGTCTCCACGTGATTGCGGCGAAACACAATGTCGCGCTGCACGCAGCCGGGTGGATAGCTGGATTGATGGGTCAGTCCGGCATCGTAACACTGATAGACGTAATTGTTTTCCACCAGAATATGGCGGCAATTATCCACCACCTCAAAGCCGTTGCCATAACGCACCGTTTCATCCAGCATACTGCCGCCGATATAGCCGATCTCGCAGCCCCGCACCGTGATATTTTCGGCGCCGTTGCTGAAAGCGATGCCGTGGGCACCGCCATAACGGATACACAGATTTTCGATCTGCACATCGGTGGTGTGCGCCTGCCCCCGCAGGATCGTCTCATTGCTGCATAGCTCAATGTCGCTAAACACCGCACCGGGATTTCCCGCCCGCAGGCAGAGGGTCAGCACACCGGCAGCGGTATCGTGGGTAAACTCCAAATCGTCCTGCAGCGTCGCCGTCAGCCGTTTCATGCCAAAGGCTCTGCCGTGGTCGAAAACGATATTGCCCACATCCGGCAAGCCGTCCAGACGTATTTGCCACAGGTTTTTGCTGATTTCTTCCCACAGTTCCGCCGCAGCATAATTGCGGCGGCTGCCATAGATCTGCGGCAGCGCTCCGACCCCATAGTCGGCATACCGCACACCGGATACCAGCCGTGTGCAGCCCCGGTATACGCCGCCCCGCTCAAACCGCACGGTATCGCCCGCCTGCAGGCAGCCGGTCTCGGGATGGAGCGGCGCCAAGGATTTCCACGCCCGCTCCGGCGAGAGTCCGTCGGCGCTGTCGTCCCCGGCGGGAGAAATATAGTAGGTGCGTCTCTTATCGTTCAAACCGTATTCACTCCTTTTGCGCCCTGTCATCCCCGGCATCGGGCAGTTCCTCTGCAACAGGCAGCATCACCTCAACAACGGCGCCATAGTGTTCTTTCATATTGCTCAGCCGCACCTGCGCTTTGTTTCCATAGATCATACGGATACGCTTGAGCGTATTCCGGATTCCCAGATGCTCGCAGCCGCCATATACAATGGGCTGATCCTGCGCGATGCGGTCCAGAATATCCTGTGAAAAGCCATTGCCGGTATCGGAAAGCGCAATGTATATGTAATCCTGCCCGTCCAGCTCCATTTTGGTGATGTACAGGTCGATCTCAATACAACGATCCGGCACCAGCCCGTGTTTCACGGAATTCTCCCCAAACGCCTGCAGCAGCAATGGAATAATCTTATACTCCTCCAGCCCTTCTTCCACAAAGGCACTGTACCGGAACTGCCCTTTCTTGCACAACTGCTGGATGCTCATATATTCCTGCAGATGGTCCACTTCATCCCCAATCCGGCGCATCTGGAAGGTGTCCTTGAGCACATATTTCATATAATCCGACAGGGTATCCAGAATCTGCACGATCTCCCGCTCGTGGTGCAATTCCGCCAGACTCTGCACTACGCTCATACAGTTGAGGAAGAAATGAGGCTTAATCTGCTCCTGGGCGTATTCCAGCATCACGGATTGGTTTTCAATCTCCTTTTCGTAAAGGCTGATGCGCAGTGATTGCAGCTCGGAATACATCCGGCGGAATTCGCTGTCGGCATAGATCAGCTCCACCAGCCCCTTATCGTCCAGCGCCGCATCCTGCTCCGGGTTCTTCAGCCGTTCCGTGAACCGGCGCATCGGCATCAGCAGCCGTTTATAGAAATACCGCACCGCATACAGAACCATCGCCAGAATGAGTGCAAATGCCACAAAGGAAAAGACCTGTAACCGCATATTCCGCGCCAGCACTCCGGAGGACAGCTGTATGACCACCTTGACCGAGCCCACAAAATTCAGCCGGTAGGTCTGCCAGGCATAGTGGGGACCAATCTTGCTTTCCGTTGTTCTCAGGTCGGGGATATGCGCTTCAATGTCCTCCATCTCCTCCGTTTCGCCCGACGGGTAATAGACCCCGTCGCCGTCCTCAAACAGAAAGCTGCCGCTGTATCCCATGTTGGAAATGTTGAAATCCCGGGTTAGCTCCTGTAGGTCGATCACGCAGCCGACCACCGTATTCCCCTGAGAAAAGCAGCAATACAGATATGTCTTCCCGCCGATGGGAAGATAGCTCCACACAATGCCGTTAATCCCGGCGCCATACCGCCTATCCAGCGCCCCGACAAAGCTGCGCACAAACTCGTTTCTTTCCGAACCGGCAAAATATACGGCATCCTCATAGAGCAGCAGATTGGCTGTGCGGTTATACTCGAAAAAGGCGTATTTTTCATCCACCACAACAGCTTTTTTGAAATTGTATTCCGCCATCTGACGCCACAAAGGATAATATTGGGTATCCTGGGGCGAAGCGTCGGTGGGAATGCTCCCAATCAGGCTGCCGTCATATCGCTGGGACTGCTTGATCTCCTGCGTAACCTTCCAGATGTTTTTGTTTAACACCTTCATATACAGGTTCGTCTTATCCATCAGGCAGTCATAGGCAATCTGTTGGGTATAATATGTATTCAAAAACAGGACGGAACAGGTCACGCACAGCGATAAAAACACCGCGACCCATACAATGACCGTGACCGTTTTGATGCCGATATTCCGCCTGATTTTCATAGGATTTCCTCTCCGCACGCAGGAGAGCGGCGCACCGAGCCACAGGGCATCGGCAGCGCCGCCGCGCCCTGTATATTATTTGTTGGTGCTCTTGTAGTAATCGTAGGCATCCAGATAATAGGACACCATCTTATCCATCCCCATCTCCTTGAGCTGGGCAATGTAGCTGTTCCATTCTTTTTCCACGCCGCCGTCCACGACCCAATGGGCATACTTGGATTCCACATAGGAGGTAATATCCGAGGAGATCATACCCAGATCGGTATATTGCTCCTTTGTCAGCTTGACCATCGGGAAGGTCGCCTTGGCGTATTTGGAATTCACATCCTCCGCCAGCTTCTGCCCATCGCCGCTGCTGGTGGGCAGGGTCACCTTCTTCTGAAATTCCTCGGACATATATTTGGGACCGTAATCCCGCAGGGAATTGGACCATGCCACGGCGTCGTTGGAGGTATCGCCGGTGGCCTCGATCACGGAATAGGTACCGTCGCCGTTATCCGTCACCTGATTGGGAATAGAGCCGTAGTAGGTCTGCAGCGACACCAGATCCGTGTAGAATTCATCCGCCCATTGCAGCAGCAGATCTACATTGGCGCACTGCTTGGTCACCACCAGCTCCCGGTCGCTGATATCCAGATATGAGGGGTCGGATTCCACATACCGGTTCCCGTCCGGACCCTCGACCGCCGCAATCGGCACGAATTCGTCGGCATTGGCGCCTGCCACCGAGGTGGTCCAGCCGAAGGTATACCCGATCTTGGAACCGCCCGCCGCCTGCAGCTTGGATTTGAACATAGTATCCGTCTGGGTGAAATGCTCTTTGTCGATGATACCGCTCTTGTACAGGTCATGCATCCAGGCAACCGCCTGCTTATATTGTTTGGAGGCGGGCATATAGAACGGATTGCCGTTGTTGTCCAGGGACATATAGTTACCTGCACGGCTGGTGACAATGCCGAAGGGAGCCAGAATGTGCCGGCTGTCCATCAGCAGACTACCGGAATAAGAATAGGGAATCTCGTTATTCGGGTTGCCGTCGCCGTTGGCGTCCTGATCCTTGAAAGCCTGCAGCACCGCCTGCAGCTCCTTATAGGTATTCGGCACCTTTAAGCCCAGCCGATCCAGCCAGGTCTTATTGAGGAACGGTACATTGGCGGCTGCCGGACGGAAGGGCAGCTTCTTGCCCAGACTGTAAATTTTGCCGTCCCGCGAGGTCATGGTGGTCTTCAGCTCTGCATCCTCGGCGAGAATTTTGCTGAGATTGGGCATATCCTTGGCGATGTAGTCCGTCAGCTCCACGAACTGGTCGGTATAGGCAATCATATCGGAGGGGGTCAGGCAGGTAGAGCCAAGGAATGCATCCGGCAGATCCTCCGGCGTGGCAAACATCAGGTTTTTCTGCTCCGCCCAGTCGTTCTGGGTATAAACATCCCACTTGATCTTCACGCCGTATTTATCAGCCACCTGCTGCATAATACCCTCGTTGAGGAAGTCGGTGGGCCACACATCGTTCAGACGCACCGTTACAATATGGAAGGTTTTGGTATCCTTATCGGTTTTGTCGTTCGTCCCCGCTTTTCCGCAGGAGACAGCGCCCAGCAGCATAATTGCCGCCAAAAGCAATGTCAGGGGTTTCTTACAGTATTTCATCATGGTTCCTCCTACTTTGTTAATATATCGTACACACGGTCAGCCTTTCAGCGAGCCGATCATCACGCCCTTGTTAAAATACTTCTGCACAAAGGGATACAGGCACATAACCGGCAGAGACGAAACGATGATCGACGCATATTTGATCAGCTCCGACATTTTCATTGCCTCCGCCGCCGCTGTGCCGGTGAGCATCGTGCTGGCAGTTTGGCTTTGAATCAGGATGGAGCGCATCACCAGCTGCAAGGGCTTCAGGTCGGGGTTGCGAATATAGATCATGGCGCTGAAATAGGAATTCCAAAAACCGACGGCGCTCCACAGCGCCACCACAGCGATGATCGCCTTGGAAAGGGGCAGCACAATACGGAAAAAGTACCCGATATTGCCCACACCGTCAATCTGTGCCGCCTCCCACAGCTCATTCGGAATGCTGGTAGTGAAGAAGGAACGCGCCACAATAATATAATAGATGGAGATGGAGCTGGGCAGGATCAATGCCCACACCGTATCCAGCATACCGTAGCTCTTAACGGTCAGATATGTGGGGATCAGCCCACCTCCGAAAAACATAGGAATGATGTACAGCACCTTCAAAAATTTCCGTCCATACATATCCGCTCTGGACAGCGCATAGCCGGCAGGGATATTCACCGCCAGCATACACAGCGTGCCGAACAGGGCATAAAATATGGTGTTGCGATAGCCGATCCATATGTTTTTGAATTGCAGGAGCTGCTTATAGCCGTCCGCCGAAAATCCCTTGGGCCACAGCACCACCTCCCCCGCCGATACGGCGGTCGGATCGCTGAATGAAGCAATCAGCACGAAATACATAGGATACAGCACGAGTATCAGCAAAATCGTGATGATTGTATACACAATGATGTCATATATCTTGTCGGACTTGGACTTACGGATATGTCCCTTGCGGGTGTTTGCCTCAGTAGTATTCACGAGCGCAACAATCTCCCTTCATACACAGTCGTTTTTTTGCACTGTCCGTTTTTTTACAGCAGCGAGGTGCCCTGCAGCTTGGCGCAGATCTTATTCACGATCAGCAGGATGCACAGACCCACCACATTATTGATCAGCCCGATGGCGGCGGACTGACCGAAAGCGCTGCCAACGATGCCCAGCTTATACACATAGGTGGAAATGATCTCGCTGGCCGGGAGGTTCATGCTGTTTTGCAGCAGGAACACCTTCTCAAAGCCCACACCCAGCAAACCGCCGCACTTGAGAATGAACTGGATGCTGATGGTCGGCATCAGCGACGGCAGATCAATATATCGCAGCTTCTGCCATTTGGAGGCGCCGTCCAGCGACGCCGCCTCATAGTATGTAGGATCAATGGAGGACAGCGCCGCCACATACAGGATGCTGTCCCACCCCAGATGCTGCCAGATACCGGTAATCACATACAGCAGCGCAAAGGAAAGAGGTGAGCTGGTGCCCATAATGTTCGGAAACTCCACCTCGATATAGCGGAACAGCCTGGGGATGATACCGCTGTTGGGAGAGGTGAACAAAATGATCATCCCGCACATAACCACCGTGGAAATGAAATGGGGCAAATACGTGGACACCTGAAAAAATTTTTTATAAAATTTGGCTTGCAGCTGATTGCACGCCAGCGCCAGCAGAATGGGCAGCGGGAAAGACAGCACAATGCTGGTAAGGCTGATCGTCAGGGTGTTGCGCAGCGTCCGCACAAACTGCCAGGATTTAAAGTAAGAGATAAAATTCGCCAATCCCACCCATTGACTGCCGCTGATTCCCAGAGTGGGATTATAGTCCTGAAAGGCCATCAGCACACCGTACATCGGCACATATATAAACAGGATCATAAAGACCAGCGAAGGCAGCAGCAGCAGATACAAGCCTTTGTTTTTATTGATGCGTGACCACGCGCTGGGCCCTTTTCGTTTCAGCAAAAGAACATCGTCTTTCAAGAATGTGTACGCCCCTTCCCAGTGTTTCTGCGATAATTATACCGGTTCTCATCGGCATAAACAAGCAATTATTACGACATTTGTTAAAAATATTCCGTCATTTTATTTGATTTTTGTATAACATTCATCGATGAGAAGCTATTTTCCGGAAGTTCTGTTGGCATAGCGATATTCGTTAGGGGATTTTCCCGTTAATTCCTTGAACTTTTTGCTGAAATAGGAAAAGTTGTTATATCCCACCCGAATCGCCACCGTACCGATAGGCAGCTCTGTTTCGCGCAGATAGCGCTCCGCTCGCCGGATGCGCCGCTCAATGATATAATCCGAGATGTTCTCGCCGGTCTCCTGCTTAAACACCCGTGCCAGATAGTCCTCCGAAAAAAAGAACAGATTGGCGAGACTTTTCCGGTTCAGCTCCTTATCCAAATGCTCGTCGATATACTGCCGGATCACCGCCACCAGCTTTTTTCGCTTGGTCTCGGTGTTGGTAGCCTCCTTGAGCTTTTCGATCAGGCTCTGGATCGCCTTTTTCAGCGCCGCCAGGCTGACCGGCGTATCCCGAAACAGCCCGTCGATGCCGACGAGGTCGGCATCGATGCCATAGCTGTCCAGCATGGACCGCGCGATCCGCAGCAGCTCGTCGGTCAGGGCGCAAATGCGCAGCTGAGTCGCCTGTTTTTGGCGAACCAACTCATCCACGTAGGCATTGATCTGACAAAGGGCGGAATCAAATGTGCCGGCTTGCAGGCATTCGGTCAACACGCCCGCATCCAACGGTACAACGGCAGCTTCTGCCGCTTTCTGCCATTCATCCTGCCGGATAATCGCGTGTTCGATATACAGACATTGTCCGCAAAAATCCGTAAACTGCGTATGCCGCTCTTTCAGCTCTCCGACCGCAGTGGGAGCGCTGATATAGACGCAGCCGGGCAGATGCGCCGTTTCCTCTAAATAGGTTTGGATCCTTTCGAAAATTTCCTCCAGCACCGCCGGTTCCGCCGGCCCGCTTACGATCAGCGACCAATCCCGCGGCGGATCCATACAGATATTCTCCGGCGTAAAGACGCTTTTCTCAAACATCTCCAGAATTACGCTCTGCACAATGTGGGTACGAAGCCTGGATCGGGTCTCGTCGGGTTCTTCTGCCAGCGACAGTCTCAGCTGTATCAGAAAATAGCGGATGTCAGCCTGCGCCGCCGACGGCTTTTCGCTCAACCGCGCGATGAAAGCCTCCGTCCGGGGAGCGTGCAGCACATCCTGTCCGCTTTGCATCAATCCTGACGAGCTGCTTCGACTTGTCCGCTCCTGCACGATCTCCGCCAGTACCAGACTGAATTCCTTGCAGGACAGGGGCTTGAGCAAGTACCGTCGGCTGCCGTATTCGATCGCCCTTTGGGCGTACGTAAAATGGGCGTAGCCGGAGATCACCAGCGTTTCCGCCGGATACTGATGCTCCGACAGCCACTCCAGCAGCTCCAGACCGCTGCCCATAGGCATCTCCACATCCGTCGCGATAATGTCGATGGAAAATGTGTTCAGAACATCCAATGCCTGCTTGATGTTTTCGGCAGAGAAAACACGGTGGACCCCGATGCTTTCCCAGTCGATCCCTTCGATGGTCTTCATGATAAACAGCTTGTCGTCGTCTACGATCAGCAGATTGATTGTAACCGCCCCCTCTTTCCGATTTCATAAATCGGCTATACCGCACATCTATGATTTTATATTATTTTACCAAAACGATTGCACTTTTTCAATAGAACAATAGCAAAAAGACGGATATGGAACAATCACACACCCGAATTTTAGTATTCCTGCCTTTTTTGTCACTTTTCGGACCGAATTCCGTTTGTTGCTTGACGAATGCCGCCATTCTGTTATAATAAAAGAAATCGGAAATTATTGTGTAGCAAGGGAGAAAACCAATGATCCATTCGTTTTTGATGATCGGGCAATCTAATATGGCCGGACGTGGATTGCTCGATGAAGCCGAGACCATCGACACGGCGCACATCAAGATTCTGCGTAACGGCCGCTGGCAGCCGATGTTCCGTCCCATCAACCCCGACCGCCCCTTTTCCGGAGTCAATCTGGCGGAGAGCTTTGCCGAGAAGTATGCGCAGACATACGGCGTCGATGTGGGGCTGATCCCCTGCGCCGATGGCGGCACCAGCCTTGAGCAATGGCAGCCGGGCGGGCTGCTGTTCGATCATGCGGTGTATTCTGCCCAGTTGGCGCAACGCACCTCCACCATCGCCGGGGTGCTGTGGCATCAGGGAGAGGCGGACTGTGCCCAGGAGCTGAATGCCGTGTATGCGGAGAAATGCACGGCGATATTGGCGGAGCTGCGCAAACAATTGGATCTGTACGACGTTCCCTTTCTGCTGGGCGGTCTGGGGAGCTTTCTGGCGGATTGCCCGTTGGATGCCAATTTGGCACACTACGACAAAGTCAATGCGGCTTTGCGGCAAATTGCCGCCACGCAACCGATGACCGGATTTGTTTCCGCCGAAGGGCTCGATGCCAACCCGGATAATCTGCATTTTAGCGCCCATTCCCTCTATGTGTTTGGAAGGCGGTACTTTGCCGTTTATGAGCAGCTGCGGGATAAAAACAAGCGTTTTGCGGACAAACCGGCGGAGGGTATCCGTCGGGCCATGGAGATGTTGTAGCGCCCGGTTGCCGTGCTTATCCGGATATCAGTTCCTCCTTGTACCGCAGGTCTGCAAGGAAGTATCGGGGAGGACGGATGCGGAAGTCCGTAAGCACACGGAAGTTCGGGTGCCCAGCCTGCGGCATACCTTCGCCACGAACTTCGTCAACGGGCAAAAGCAGCCGGGCGGGACGATACGAAAAGCTATTCCTTCAACTGCTCACATTACCGCAATAATGCAAGCTGTTCAATTTTCATCGAAGGCGACGGAAACTCAGAAATATCTGTACTTTTCTTGCCTTCAAAGCCGGCATTGTAGCATTTTCATCAGCAACCCGTCAAGGTCAAGCCGACTTTGTCGATGGCTGCTTCCTCAGGCTCTGAAAATCTTGAAATATCTATATATACCATACTCTTTTGTCAAAGTGAGCTTAGGGTTTTTCTTATTTTTTATCCTAAAAATCCGAACTTCACTTTGGCAATTTAGGAGATAATTTTAGGGCACAAACCCTATAGAATGTTCGATTATAAGGACTTGGACCGGGGGAGCATATCTTTCCTGAAATTAAGTCCCGTTTTTATATAAGAAGTTCTTGCTGCCTCATCACCCGAACTCGAGCTAAAGTTATTTATAGGCCGTAATTTCTTTATTACACACAAAGATTTTACGGTCCTTTTTTGGAAGCAAAAAAACATAAATCACCCTTTTGTCGGGGAAAATAAACCGACGGAAGGGTGATTTTTTGAAGAATTACAATGAATGGATTGCCGAAATTGACAGCGAGCTGAAGCCGGATAAAAGCTTTGATATTATAAAGCGACCGCTTAAAATCGGGGAACGGCGGGCGGTGCTTTACTTTATAGACGGGTTTATAAAGGATGAGGTGTATGAAAAGATCCTCGAATTTTTATACAAGCAAACAGCCGAGGATATAGCGGAAATTAACGATATGAGCCGCTTTGCGGAAAATAAGCTGCCGTATGTTGAAACCGACGCGGTATATACCGCAGCGGAGGTCGTAACCGCGGTGCTTTCGGGGCCTTCGGTGCTTATAATTGAGGGGATACACGGCGCGCTGACGGTAGATGCCAGAACATACCCCATGCGCGGAGTGGAAGAGCCGCAGAAGGACAGGTCTCTTCGCGGTCCGCGCGACGGCTTTGTTGAAACGCTTGTTATGAACACGGCAATGCTGCGCCGCCGAATACGCGACAGCCGCCTGCGCATGGAATATATGCAGATAGGCAATGAGACCAAGCTTGATATCTCCATAGCCTATATTGACGGCAAGGCAGACAAGCGGGTGCTTGAAATTTTGCGGCAGAGGCTTCGGGCAATACAGGCGGGCGGAATTTCCATGACGCAGGAGGCGCTGGCGGAATGTCTGCAGAAAAATGCCTTTTTCAACCCGTTTCCGAAGTTTAAATTCACCGAGCGCCCGGATTACGCCTCTGCCTGTGTGCTGGACGGCAGGATTGCGCTGATATCCGATAATTCCCCTGCGGTAATGATAATCCCGATATCCTTTTCAGACTTTTTCCGCGAGACAGACGACTACTATTTTCTGCCGGTGGTGGCAAGCTATATAAGAATTATCCGTATGCTCGTAGCCCTGCTGAATGTAGTTATAACGCCGCTTTATTTGCTGCTTGTGAGTAATTCCGCCGCTGTTCCCGATTGGCTCGGCGTTCTCATTCCCGAAAAGGCGGGAGAGGTGCCTGTATTTGTACAGCTGCTTATTTTGGAATTCGCGGTGGACGGGTTAAGACTTGCCTCCCTTAATACGCCGGACGCGCTTTCAAACTCCTTGGGCGTAGTGGGCGGACTTTTGCTTTCGGAATTTGCGGTAAAGGCGGGCTGGTTTTCGGGTGAGGCGATACTAATTACGGCATTTACCGCCATAGCGGGCTTTTCGCTGCCGAGCTTTGAAATGGGCTATGCCATGAAGCTGGAACGCCTGCTGCTGCTTATTTTAAGCGGAATTTTCGGGCTGTGGGGCTTTATCGGCGGACTTGTGTTTATTATAATATGCATGCTGTCCGTCAAGACCCTTTCGGGCAGGAACTACCTTTACCCCATTATCCCATTTAATTTGAAGGGCTTCGCGGAGTTTTTTTTGAGATTCCCCATGAAGTGAGGGAAGCCTATAGTAAAAAATCGCCTCCCCGATGGGGAGACGATTTTTTCGCCCAAGCCAATCATATAAAAGCTGTGCCTTTTAATATTTCGCTCGCTTCTCCGCTATTCCCCGAACACCGTCATTCGCGGGAGCGGGAAATTTCAGCTTGTCGGAATCGAGAGCGTATTCAGTTCCGTACATTTTAAGTCCGTCTACTATGCAGTACGGTTTATAGATTACGCTTTGAATTCCGTCAACCGACAGCGCATCGCCCGGGAAAAGAGAAAGCGTCTTTTCACTTATAGCGGGTTTCCCCGACGCGCCTGCCACCCTAAAACCGCGCGGCTCTTCGCCGCAGTGAATCAAATTTCAGTTTCAAAGACAGACCGAGGGGCACAGCCTTATAGGCT
>OKSC01001477.1_pt1 | contig 22890 bp, 23 predicted proteins | sample 1601161 | NCBI WGS metagenome assembly OKSC01 (sample SAMEA3541552, study PRJEB24748) | human gut metagenome | biome: human gut; feature: human-associated habitat; material: faeces | place: China | collected 2012
TATCAGATAAAGGATGTGTGTGGCTTGACGGAGTAAAGGTACTTGGTTTACTTGTAACTTCACTCCAAGATGGCCAACGAGTCACATAAGCTGAGGGTGCAACCTTTAACAAAGCATCCCAAGAAGCTTGTAGATCACTAATATCAGATAAAGGATGTGTGTGGCTTGACGGAGTAAAGGTACTTGGTTTACTTGTTATCTCAGACCAAGAATAAGAAGGCTTACTTGGTGCTTTTGCCCACGCATACACATCAGATGCTGGCATAGATGAGGGGAAATCAGTAATCTGAGATTTAGTATGTGTGTGAGATGATGGAGTGAATGTTGAAGGCTTACCACCGATAGCATCCCAAGTTAATTCATCAGCAAATGCAACACGTTTCCAAGAATTCCAGGTAGAAAGTATACCAGTTCTAAAATAAAGACCCTTTGTAGGTACATCCCCATTCCCATTATATCCTACAAGTTCCCAGGAAGAATAGTCTGTAGACCATCCATGTACATGAATACCACCCCAATAATCAGAGGTAGGCATTATTTTATTAGTAAATATAGCTCTCAGTACTTGAGTCCCTACATTATTCGGGTACAGTGCAGTATTTCTGGTATCCTCCATTAACAATCTGTAATGATCATGTGAACTTGGAGCAGCCCCAATAGCAGCAGGAGTGATATTCACAGTTTTAGGTGCATTAGGAGCATAGGTAGTATTAGTAGATCCGTTGAATTGGATGGTCAGTGAGTATATGTTATATGTATCTAAAATAGTATAGTCTGTACCATTCCTTCTATGGATCAGATTACCAACCCCTGTACCAAATCTAACTAATCCTAGAGTATCAATGATTATATTTCTGGAGTCATAAGCATACAAGTACATATCTTCTGTACTACTAGCAGCAGCTCCTATATATCCACATCTTACATTTCCTTTATAAAAGTCCATGTAAACTTCTTTATTAGCTGAGGTATTCTTTAAAGATAATACAGGACCAGCTGTTGTTCTGGTAAGAGTCCCTCCTGATAATGGTAAGAAATTAGATGTAGAAGGAATTTGAGATACCTTTGCTAACTCCTCGTCATTAATAAAAACATGACCTCCAAGGGAAATTTTTAACATACTGGTAATTGATGTATCATTAAGATTACTAAAAGATAGTATTCCGTTACCTCCTGATACTGTAGTTTCAAGAATATGATTATCTCTTTGTATCCTTATATAATTATAGACATCCTTAGAAGGGCTTCCTATAAACAAACTTCCTGTTAATGCGCCTCCAGTCAGAGGCAAATAATTACCCAAACGACTCGTAGTAGCTAATTCCTGTCCATTAAAGTAAATCTTAGCTCTGTCTAAAAATAACCCATTACCATTCTCCCAAGGAGAACTCCCTGGATTTGTAGGAGTTAATATCATAGCTCCTGCACTGTCATCTCCTCCTGTATTATGATATCCTATCATAGCCCTTGTTTCATTACCTACCATCCATCTAATAGGAGCACCATAATTTGATGTTGATTTAAGAGTCTGCACCATATAAACTTCCGAAGTAGGGAACATTATATTCCCAGTCATAGTACCACCAGTTAATGGAAGATAGCCACTCAAATGATTCGTAGTAGCTAATTCTTTCCAAGATGTATGTGCTGTAGGATCTTCCAAAGAATTAGATCCTCCTCTCACAAACCACCTATTAGTACTATATGTACCATAAATTTGACTAGATCCATGATATGTTCCCGGAATAACAACGAGAGATCCTGCCTCTTGTATAGGATATCCTCTATCAGTAGTAGCATTATCACTTTTTATTTGAGCTGCCATCATCGGAAGATGGTTAAATGAACTATTTATGCTTATAGTATCAAGATCCCTGGAAAAATTATATCCGTCAAATACTGTATATAACGTACCTCCCCTATCATGTACTAAATTAAATAATCCTGATCTTATTCTTGTAGTTCCGTGTTCAGCTCCTATATGAGTAATTTGAGTATCATTAGTAAAGATAAGAAGAGAATACTTTGTGGATTTATCAACGATTCTGGTTATATTTAGATCATTAAACATCTCTACAGGAACATTGGCACTTGACGGTCCCCCTAATACAAGATGATTATTAGATCCCATGTATATCCCTTCTATTATTCCTCCTTCGATTTTATTAAAAAAAATCCCATAAGTATTAGCTAATACAGGCCTTCCATCTGCTCTTATAGACATTTGCCCTCTGCCACTATAAGGATAGTATACAGTACTCAGATTATTTATATCTGATTTAAATGCAACTTGTTCAAACCACTTTATTTTCCCTTGATTTCCTCCACCTATTATTACACTACGTATATCATTTTGATAAGATACACTAATATAAGCATGGGTATCATTTCGTGACCATCCAAGACTAGCTGCATAAGATCCACCAAAACCAGTAATAGCTGAATCACTTCTAAAAGGAATTATCCATGTAGTATCATCATTCGTTCCCCATATAAGCTCTCTAAAATTATTGATAAAATCACTTCCAGAAGAAATAGTGATTCCTTTTATCTTAGTAGCCTTAGGAGTGCCTATAATATTTCCCTCTAAAGTATAGTTTTGTAAGAGCTTTTCTACATTTAAGTTGCTGGAATCGTAAATTATATATTCTGCACCATTTCTATAATGCTTTATATCATTATTTCCGATAGTATGAATTACAGTCTGTGAACTTAAATTATCTCCAGAAGTAACTATTCCTGCTTTAATATTACCGTTTTCATCAGTATATCCTAATCTAATAGTATGAGTGTTTCCAGAACTATTGATATTTAATAGTGCTGTATTTCTTAAATCGCCAACGCTTTCTAAATCGCCAAGGCTTCCTAGACATAAAGAAGTACCATTAGTACTATCTCCTATAAACAAAGCCCATGCATTTTCTCCAGTATCAGTCTTATTTACTAACGCGGAAGTTGGAGAAAAATATAAAGGACCAGTTAAAGCATTTGTAGATCCAGCACTTAGAGGTAAGTAATGACCAACTAAAGATTCTACGGTAGCAAAGGGTTTTCCATCTTTGTCACAGAAACTTCCCCACATTGGAAAATTAACATGTAATGGAGTATATGTTGAATTAAGATTATATGTAACACTTCCATCAGATCCTATAGTTTCACTAAGTTTTAAAACATTTTGTGAAATCCCTGGTACATTACTATCAGAAACAATACTAAATCCTCCATTAGTATAAACTAATGTTACTTTTTTACTAGGATCATCTGGATTAACAACTACAAGACTATCAAATCCATCTATGGAAGTAATAGCATTAGTGCTACTATCCCAAGATAAATATTTCTTACTTAAATTAGCGTAATTTGCAAATACTATTTGAGATAGATCGGAGCTTCTAAGTCCAGTAGGGATTATTATACTAGCACTAAATCCTAATTCTGAAGATTTTGTGTTAATTAAAGAACGATCAGAAGAAGGGATAAATTGTATAATATCACCACTTACATCAAATGTAAAACTAGCAGCATCTCCATAAAATTTATGATTATAGTCACCAAATCCTATATATGATTTAACGTAATCTAAAATAAGAGGGTTAGTAAATCCAAAAGCATCATGTGTGGCAGTATATATATCTAATATAGAAATCTTTTCAGTTCCATCTCTTGTTAAAGTATTTCTCGGAGATATTATAAATGACCAATAAGGTTGTGAATCTTTAATAGATGTAAAATTTTCATAATTGATAATGCCAAAAGTCTTAGAATTACTTATTAATTTAATGCAATTAGTATCATTTATATTATCAACAAAATCTAATCCACCTTTATCACTATAAACAGTATTAGAAGAATGAATTAATTTCTTACTTGAATCATATTGTAAAAACTTTCTATCCTCTATATCCTTATCTAAATAAGCTGATTCATATCCATCATCTCTTTTAAAAGCTGGAGCCCAAATTTCTTTATCAAATACATATTTAGTAGCAGAAGGACTAGATTTAAATAAAATATCATCTAAAACCCTTAAACTTAAATATTTATCATTAGTATCTCCATATTGTAGATATAAATCATTATCAACTCTTTTAAATATAAGATCAGTATCTTTCTCAGATAAATTCTGTAATGCAAATCTTAACGCTAATTGAATTGGAACCGTGCTAGTAGTTTGTGCTCTTTTAAATGTAGAATTCCAGGTTAAGAAAGCACCATCTACCATATCAGGTTCATTATCTCGAAGCATTAAAGGGAATTGATTTCCCTCAGTACCACATTTAAATCTATCATCAGATTCATCAAAGATAATAAAATAATTCGGAAGTTTTCCTCTATCAATCTCCAATCCAGAGATTCCTTTAGTGACGCCTTCACCTTGTTCTCCACTATTTAAAGTAAGAATATTATCAGTTACTTTTACTTCTTCTGCATCTATAATGAAAGCATTTCCACCAAATACTATATCCTCTTTAATAGTCAAATTTCTAACTATTAAATCTCCATATTCTGTATCATCCTCATTTCTAACACTAAATCCTTCTTTTTCATTCTTCAATATCTGATCTCCTATTTTCCATGTTTTGGAAGGAGTACCTTCGTATGTAAGAGGATTACCGTTAACATCTTTTAATCCTTGTATTACATCGAAATCAGTTGAGGTAATAGATCCTGCAATAGTTGATGTAGCCATTGGAAGAGAATAATACTTATCCTCATAGCTATTTAAAAAAGGATTATATGATTGGTAGTGTATAATTGCTTGTGTTGCGGATGTAGTTTTAGTATCAGTTAATTCCGTTAAATATTTAACTACATTATCTAATTTCCCTTTATCTGATGAGGACATCACTCCAGCTTTTTCCGAAGTAGCAGATTTAAATACTATCTGTACTGGTTCTTCTACTCCAGTTTGTGGGTTATTAGTAACTAAATTTAATATAACAGAATTAGAGTTGTATGTATTGTCAGATACAGCCTGAACAATAGAAGAAATATTTCCTAATTTATTCTTTTCCATTGCTGTGATTAATCCAGCAGTGGATGAGGTAGCAGCATCTAATACTAAATATTTAGACGTTACTTTTTTAGATATAGGATCATATATAGGAAATATTATTTGTAGATCTTGTCCAGTATATTCTTTAGTAGGATCTCCTGTGTAATAACTCTTTAGCGAATCTATATAATCCTTATATTTAGGAGACATTAATCCGGATATCGCAGAAGATACATCTGGGAAGCTGAGTATTTTAGAACTCGATTCTCCAATAGTAGGATCTTTAGTAGTCACTTTAAGAGAAGCTCTATTATTAGCCTCAGCATACTCTACATTTTCTACATAATCAAAGATTTGATTTATTTTAAATATCTGAGAAGTATCTAGTAAATCTTTTCCAGGGGCAACATCTACTTTTTTATTTAATAACTCCTGTACTTCTTCTTTCGTGTAAATATTATTCGTGACAGTATTTAATAATCTAGAGAGATTTAAACAAGCCTCTTTAGACATTAAACCATTCTGATTTATATTCGCTTCTCGAATTGGTAAAGATTTAGTTCCATCACTACTAACTATATCTAACACTAAAGTATCAGCTCCGGAAAAAGATATCTCTTTTACATATTTAGTAATTGAATCTAATTTAGTTTTATCTTCTTTACTAAATAATCCAGGAGTAGTTTGTGTGGCAACTGGAAGTGTGACACCATCTCCGGAAGAATTTAATATCTGAATATTATCCGGATTTATTTTCATACTTAAATGGATAGTAGAAATATCTACTAAAGCTCCATCATTATATCTATATTCTGTAGAGTCTTTTTTATTAAAAAACTCATACCCATCTTTTAATTGTACTCTATCCCAATATTTAAGAGTATTTCTCCAAGTACAGTGATAATATTTATCCCCTACTCTTAGTATATAAGATATCCCATCCTTCGCACTACCTGGGATATTATCTACTATATCCTCTACCGGACTTAAATGAGTAGGTTCTGATACATCATTTAATTGAAGAATGTCTGTGGATATAATAACATCCGGAGATTGTTTAATAACAAGTTTTTTGGTAATAGGATTAAATTCTATTTCCTTAATTCTAAAATCCTCTACCCTTTTATCAAAACAAGATTCAGGTGTTATATTATATACCTTACTTTCACATCCACTGGAATTTTGTGCTTTGGTAATCATTATTTAAAAAATATTCAATGATAGAATTAAATAGTAAATCTTTTACGCAATCTATTTCATTATATTTAAGGAATAAAACTTCTTCAACTATAAAACTTTCATCTATATAATTACCATACTGATATTCTTCTATTAAGGAGTGGTAATCCTTAATTGTTTTTTCTAGTAATTGATCTATTTTATTCATATGTTATATATTAAATTTATTATTCTATTAATTCTAAATTTTATTTCCACTCTTCTGGAATATTTGATATACCAGAACAATCTTTAAAACAATTGATAAAAAATTTAGCATCTGTACAATATGTAAATAAATCCTCTGGTATAAAAGATAATTTTCTACATCGTTCAAAACAACTCTCAAAACTAGTAGCTTTTGTACAGTTGTATAAAAGTCTATTAGGAATAAAATTTAGAGAGGAACATCCAAAGAAGCAATAAGAGAAGATTCTAATATTATAACAATTTCTAAATAAATCTTCTGGTATAGATTGTAGATTTTCACATTCGTAAAAGCAATATTCGAAAGAATTTAATTCATTATTAATTTTTACTGCTATTTTATGTTCTCCTATATCTTTAAAAGTAATATATACTTTTTCTGTTTGATTATGTAATAAATCTCTTCCTTTAGAATCTATTATATATTTAAAATACCAACCTCTACTAGTTAATAATACTTTCTGGTTTGGATATTCTGTTTTATAAGTTAAAATAGTTGCATCTTCCGGAATAGAAGTATAAGAATCTTCACATTTACAACTTTGTGATCCTAGTATAGTAACCACTTCTGATTTCTTCATTACTTTCTACAATTACAAGAACTAGATCCAGTAGAGTATTTAATATAATCATTACTACAAAATCCTCCACAAACCTGAATCTCTTCTATAATTCTCTCAGCTTCGTAATAACTACATTTATCTATTAATCTATGGATCAATTCTAAAGCTATAAATACCATATTCCTATCTCTAAATACTTGAGAAATATTATTATCATTTTTTATATTACATCTAGTATACAATTTATTATAATAGATATATTTTAATTTATTCTCATAACAATATTCTAAATTCCCTAAAAGAAATGTCTCTTCTTCAATCCCTATTATATTAGAGTTAGATTGATTACTATATAAATCCATTATAGATACTTTCTTTTCAGTATAACTTCCGGATATAATAGTTATTTCATAGATCTCTACTTCTCCATTTGAAAGTTCTTTCGCGGAATAGAATATTTCCCCTTCCATATTTAAACTAGATGGAGATACTCCATGAACCCATTCGTAATTAGGTAATGCTAAATGATCTATTATATGCCATCCATCTATTTTAGTAGAATAATTTAATTTATAATCAGTATATTCTTGATCTGAATGACATACATAATAAAAATCTGATACTTTAGGATTATCTATAGTATTTAGAGTAATTAAATCAATAAATACAATATCTTTTGTTCTCAAATAATTAGCTGATATCTGAGATACTTCTGGATAGATACTACTAGTACTTATACTAGTAGTATCCTTTAATGTAAATCCAGATATTCCATATTCAGTTAATGAAATGCTTAAATTTAATGAAATATTTTTCATTTTCCAAAATTTACTTCGTTATTTCTAGGATTGTTATCAAATAATTGTGCCCATTCAATATTAGCTTTCTTTTCTTCGATTTTATTTCTCTCTTTATCATTCTCATCTTTAGATTTAGCAGTAAACCATTTAATAGAGGAATCTTGTTCTTTTTGTTTTAGATTTTCTACTTCTTTAATAGATTTTTGCAATTCCTCTTGAAGTTGCTGTATCTGTTGTTGAGCTTCTTTAAGAGCTTGATCATATTGCTGTATCTGCTGTTGAGCTTGTTGTATTTGATTATTCTCCTCTTTTTGACGTTTAATTGCGTCTAATGTTATTTGTTTATATTCTGTGATACTCTTACATCCAATAGCTTGTACTAATACATCAGCTGTTAATTGTCCCGATTTAATTAACTCAAGATTATATGCTTTTATAGTTTCTAAGTCTTGTAAAGCGGATTGAGTATCAGCAATATTTATATCAAAGTCTGTTACTGTATAATGTTCTGGAAGTGCTGTGAAAATAGCTTTTTGTTTCTCTCCAAGAATTATAGTTCCTTGAAATCCATCTTTATATACTACTTTAGCTATATTTAAACTATCTAAGAATAATTCTCTTAAAGCTAATGCCATGTTAGAGAAGTATATTTTTGTGACAATTAGTGATTGATTAATTCCGGTTCTAACATTAGTAACAGCATCTCTAGTTTCAACTCCTCCAATAGCTTCTCTAAATGCTCCTGTTATATTAGATGCGAGTTGTTCTATTTTTTCTATAGCTAAATCTAGAGCTTGCATTGATTGGTAGGATAAACTCATATCATATGTATTAAATACAGCATTTGGCATAGATTGTCCAGCCTCACTTTGGGAAGTATCTAATGCTGCGAATCCTTGTTTTACATACGCCATGAATTTAAGTAATCTGTTTGTTTCATCTTCCTCATCTAAGAATGTAGGGATTTTAGAGAAATCTACTGCAATACCTTTTGTCCCACTTACTGCAATGGCATTATTTCGAAGGAAAAATAGTATATTATACATATCTTGCAAATCTGCTGTAGCTAATACTAAACTAAACGGGATATTTTGTCTCGTTGTCATAAATAACCCATTAACAGATAATGTACATTCCTTAGGATTATCCATAGATCTAACTACATTTAAATCTACATCCCTAACAATATAAATATCACTAGCAATTTTAACTACAGAGTATCTATGCATTACACCATCTTTTCCTGTCTCTATATATTCTACCTCATATACAGTAATTAATCTATTATTATATCCATACATTCCAGTATTCCCATCCCAAACAGGAGTTACTTCTAGTCCCCCTAATATTCCGGTAGCAAATTCTGAATCTTCTGTAGTAGCAGCATTTATCGGACCAGTAGATCTAATTATATATTTCTGATTATCAGTATAATACGATTTCTCTAATTCATCTCTTAACTTAGTTTTATCTGATTCAGTTAATTCTGAATTATATTTAGATAAGATCTGATCTACTGTCATATAATATCTACATACAGCTCTAGGAGATTTATTTAAATAATAACTATTAGGATTTTTCTCCACAAAAGTATTAATAGGATTTAATCCTTCTATATCCACATTATTCCCACTTCTAGAAGGTTGTGTTTTAAAATAAAGTGTTCCGGAGATTAATAAATCCGTCATTAATAATCTAGCTTTTATATCTAAATCAATACTTTTAGATTGAGATAAATATGTTATAATATTCTGTGCTGCTATTTCATATTCAGAAATAAAATTTTTATCTATATCTTCCTTTAATAATTGTAGAGATTTTTCAGTTAGAGGATCTTTTGTTATAGGAGTATTCTGATCTCCGAATTTAGAGAGAATAGTATTATATAAATTACTCATATATAATTCCCTAACTCCATCTAATACTTTAAGCTGTCTCTCTCTATTTATTAAAGATAATGTCTTTTGATCTTTACATGTAATTTGCATATTTAATGGAGCATCTAGAAACTTTCCGACTAAATAATCTATGTGCTTTTTTATAAGTGGTATAAATTGTATTTGTGTCGGAGTTCCTATTCCATAATTTTCTTCGAAATGCTTATATTGATCTAAATCCATCTTCCCGTGATAGTAGTTATAAGCTTTTCTTATTGCTACTTTATCATATATGAGATCAGAAATAGCTTGGTTAGCCTTCTGAATTTGATAGTCTTTTGATCCTCGTTTGTACTCGACGCTCATCCAAATCAATTTTTTGTCCTACGAAGTATCTAGTTAGATTTAAACCTCGAAGGTGTAATTCTTTCTTTATTTTTTCTAAAAACTTCTCTTTACTATCACATTGGATATATATACATAAAGGAGTTAAGTAATCTTCTGTTATATACATTTTAAGTATATAACCATCCTCTGTCTTAACTATATCCATTGGTTTATTATATATCGCTTTATATAATTCTAATATGTATTCTTTTATTTTACATATTAGATATTCTTTTTCAGTTGTATTAATCATATACTGAATCTGTTCTGGATATTAATACTTTTAAATCATCTGGAATACCATCATCTGTGGGGATTTTCCCGAAATGTTTTACTCCATTAGAGTCATAATAATATCCTATTTTACTTATTTTAACTTTTTTCTTCTTCTCTCCAATTCCTCCTAGTAATCTTAGTTCTTGATCGCCCATTTCGCACATACCGACGGCCGCGATAATATCAAACTTCCTTTTATTCTCATAAGAATAATCTTTTAATTCATTTAGCATCTCCACAGAATCAATTTTATCCCAAAACTCATTGACATAATCCTGAATAAGTTCGAGATAATATTCGATGACTCTTTTTGATGGATAAATACCATACATATTAGAATTTAAAGACTTCTTCTTAGATACATCTGAACTATTCGGAGATTGTAATTTTTTCATTAACAGAGTTTGTTTTCCTTTATCCTGAAAATAACTTACAATAGCTGTTCTAGAACTCTCTAATACTGCTTTCGCTCCATACCATTCTAATAATAAAATGGTTTGATTATAAGCCGTTCTAATATTCTCAGGCCTATCTTTATATATAGCTACATATTTATTTCCATCAAGTCCATAATTCCTCTTCTTTATAACTAAACAGAAATCAGATGTATCCTTCTGCCCAGTAGACTGATCAATACCTTGGTCAATAGAGTCAATTCCAGCAACATAAAGATTAGGTATTAAATCTCCATTCTCATCTCTTATAGGCTCTTCAAATATTTTAACTTTACCATTAGGAGAAGAGATGAATTTAATATTATCTCTATCTCCATCTGTGGCTAAAGCAAGTATACCAATTTTTGGTTTTATTCCGTAGCCATGAACTTCTATATCTGTTAATCTTTGTGCGATTAAATTCTGATTGAACATATTATCTCCTTTCCTAGATAAAGCTTCTTGGAAAGTCCAACAATACTCTGCACAATGTACCATATAAGCAAAGGGATCATTTGAGTATCTTTGACGTTCAATCATTAAAAATTCTTCTGCTTTCTTACGTATTGTAACTCCTCGATTATCTATTATCCCAGGTTGCATTACTATGGCAGTAGATGGGATAAAGTATGCTGTATAGACTGTACGATTATCTGAGGAGTGATTATGTTTATATGGTAAGATTCCGAAGGAAATTGGATCAAGAAACATCCGTTCTAGTCCTTCTAAAGATGGACCACTATCTCCCACTTTGTTATCTCTAGAGCTTTTTATCTCTAGATTCTTACACTTCTTAATTTATGTAAGGTCAGCATATATTTTCATCTGTTCTAGATGTCGAACACTCGTGGTAGGATTATATTTATTCACCTACTATGCGTTACAGTATCAATTAACCTTTCGCAATTTAATTGATTACCTCGGGATTGGCATCACAGCTTTCCCCGATTTTGCTCGATTTTCTCAATGAAGATTCCTCTTCAAGCCGGCAAAATTTTATATTTTCTTTCTAAATAAATACTGGAATATTTACCGGTACCATAACCAATCTTAAATCCAACTCTTTGTCCAATTACCTTAATAAGAGCATCTCCTTGAATCCATTTCTTAATCAACTCGGGGTCAGAACCACATTCTTCGTATATAAGTAATTCACATCGATCACCTCTGACTTTAGAAGGTTTATCTGCTACGATACCTGTTATCATAGATTTAAATCCGGATTCATTACCTTCTCTATCCTTCTTTGATGCTCTTTTTTGGACCATAGTATTTATCGCTTGGCGTAAATGCTTAAATCCATTCTCTGTTTCTGTATTTAAATAATCCAATTGTACCCAACATTTCTCTAATGTCTTAGCTAAGAAATCACTAGTTGCTGCGGTATATATAGATTGAGACTCTGGTTCACATGTATACATTGCAACTCCATTATTTGCTCCCATTTCACTGAAACCGCTTCTGTTATCATAAAGACTTTTTATTCTTTATTTCCTGGAGTTTCCTCCTTACTATATTTAGATTTAATCATCTAAAGGATCGGCGCACGTTTTTATCTCATATTTAAATAAGATATTCCGAACTCATGGGAAGATTATTACTCTCTTAACGTTCACTTCCTGCGCTCTACGATAATTAATTGATATTTAATCATCTCGGCATTAACATAGTTTATATTTAAACCTTAGTCTTTACCGATATTTCGGAATTTATTACCCTTAAATTACTTTAAGGGAGGCCCGGTATTTTAAGCCCACGTCCCTTTAAAACAAGAGCATCTTTATTTGTTTTCCTACATAATTCCAGATAATGAAAATATTCATATTGTTTTGCTAGAAACATTGGAAAAGATGTAGCACGTTTACCTTTTTTTGTTCCTCCTGTATCTAATATAATCGGAGTTTGCATTCGATAGAAATTTAAATAAAAATAATTCCATCCAGTTATAGTATACCCATGTGAAGTATAGCCCTCAGTACATCTTCTGAATCTCTCATCCCAGAAATTATTATATGCAGGACCTTTATAAGCATACATCTCATACTTCCCTGTAGCTTCTTTAGTCATTGCATCTTCTCTGAACCAATCAGGATTAAAATCTAATCCTTGTGTTTCTGTTATAGGTCTATACCCAGTAAGTTCATACGAAAGTTCGGGATCAAAGAAATCTACTGGATCTCCTATTTTAACATCCCAATCAGTAAATGCTTCTGATTGTTCTAGAGCTTTAGTCTTTAATTTACTATATAAATAATCATCTATTTCAACTTCATCTCTAGCAATTTTATAGTTAGATAAATCTTTAGATATATAAGAATTATCATATAATTTCTGCTCTTCCGATTCCTCTTCTTTTAACTTTTCTGGGGTATCATAGGTACTAAGATCTCTTACTATTGTTTCAGTATCTAAAGAATTTAAAAGTTCCTTTGTAGTAGGTTTCTTTTTTACAACTCTTTTAGGTTTTTCTGGTTCGGAATCTACTTTTTTAGGAATATCTTTCTTTGCCTTTACTTTAGATACATTACCTTTTGCTCCATATGTAATTTTCCTAGCCATATTTAATCTCTATATCCAGGTTCATAATCCCCTTTTATTTTAGATTGTTTTTCAATATCTTTTTTATATCTCTCCTCAGCAGCTCTAACCTCATCTAAAAGAGGACCTATCCCTTTAGCTTCTGCGATTACATCTTTAGCTTTATATCTTAGTTGTCCTGTCTCATCATTTACATCACTTAAATCTACTAAATCATTAAAGTATATCGTTAATTTATCTATCACAGTATATACAGATTTAAGCAATTTATATGTTCTAAAAGAATCTCTCAATTCCTCATATTTTCTACAAGCTGTTCTAAATAAAGGATCGGAAAATTCCTCATCTGTTATAGATGCTTGTCTTCTTGCTTCTTTATTTCTATTCTGTTCAGAGAAATCGCATATAGGAGATTGCCAATCTAACATTAAATAAATATATTTAAATTCCCTAAACGCTCGTAATTTAAACCTTCCAGCAGGATCTTCTGGACATTTATTTCTCTCAGACTCCATTAAATCATTAAATTCTTTAAGTAATAGAATCTCCTCCTTATTTAATTCTAAGGATCCGGTTTGATTATTATAATTAAAAAACTTTACCATAGTACATATCCATATTTAGCAAGAAAGAGTGATATAAATAAGGAGATTACTTATATCACTCTTCATATCATACCTTTTCTAAATCTTTAGTCGAGAATACTCCTTCGCACATATCTCGATTAGAATTAAACCATACACACCTCATTCCAAGAAATGAAATTTCATTTTCTGATGAATCTACAACTTTTTCCACTATAAGCATTTTAGGCTTAAATGGCATATCGTGTTTTAATTGAACCAAATCTCCTGGTTTTAGAAATATTTTAGGTTCTTGATATTTAAGACAGTTCTTCATGGTTATTAATTTTCTTAGAACTACAAGCTAATACATTTTGCTCTTGAATAATCCATAAAACAGTATCTCCAGTTCCGTCAGTATCAATTGGGAGATCTCTTTCACTATTAGCTATATACATTATATCCATTCCCGGGGTAACTGTTTTACAATCGGGACCTACATCTATTACACTACCTACAGAAATAAAGCGTTCATTCCAAATATCTATATCTTCTCCAGAACGAGGATCATGTTTAACGTCCCGTTTTAATATAATTCCCCCCTTAGATTTTCATAAGGACTAGCAGGATATTTAGAGAAGATTAAATAAGTTCCCATTGGTTTAATTTCCCAATTATTTACTTTATCCTCAAAAAACTCTATTTGTTTCTGGAGTTCTTCGTCAGAGACATTTTTTATTTTCTCATCGATTCCTATCGATTTAAGAGCTTTGTCAGTATTTAATTCTGACCTAACATTCTCCGGAACATATAATCCGGAATAATCATTTTTCATTACTTTTCCCATATACATTTAAATTTAACATAAAACATTTACCATTTATTTAATATACAATGATTATTTTTATTTCTTGTCTTTGCCATTAGTCTACATCCACATCCTTTAACCCATCCAACCATTTCTACATCAGATACCTGACCAGTACGAGGATTTATCCATAATTTAGGATCACAATAGCCTCCATATTTTTCTGAATATAAAGGACATTCTTTACATATCTCTAATCTTTTTAAATATAATTTTTCATTTATATTTAAAAATTCCTTTGCGTGTCCTGATAATATATCTTTAATACTCATGATATTTAAAATATTATAGGTTTATTTTCTTCTTCATATTTCCGGAGAATTAACTGCTTTTTATAGTATTTAAGCATCTTCTCTATATCAGATTTTAAATATTCTAGAACATACTCATTAACTTCACCATCGTGAGTAAAGTGAACAATTCTTAGCTCATCAATAATTAAATCCGGATTTTGTTTTTGAAGCATCCATGCGTAAAGAGATAATTGAAGAGTATAATGTAAGAAGTTACAATCCATTATATTATTTAAAGGATATTTCATCATTTGATACTTCTTCTTTTTAGGATCAAAATAGGATTTTTGTTTTAATTTCTTATTAGTATTATGTGTTGGAATCATAGAATATCCAAACAAAAAAGTATGAGAAGGACTATCTACTTCAATACATTGTGTTGGAATAGTATCTACTTTTTCTACAGATTTAATATTTCTATAATGATTCTTAGACCCATTAGATAATTCAATATTTTGATTTCTAGTTAAAAAAGGGTTTAAATCATTACTAGAAAAACAAATATCATATCCTAGAAAAATTTTACCATCACACTTCTTTTTTACATTAAATATTGTTCCCTTTAAACCTAAACTAGATATTAATTTAATTGTATCGTCTGCTTGCCATCTTTGAGTAGTTGACATTACAAATCTTCTCCTTTCTTTATGATAGTATCCGTCAGTATCCATCAGTCCTCTAAGAAGATCTAATCGTTGTTCAAATGAAGCCCTCAGATATATATCAGGAATATGTTTATATTCTAATACTCCTAATTGTTTTAGCTTTGTACGTAAACCATAAATTGTTTTACATTCTACATTAGCTCTATCTGGATTATGTTGAGCATTTTCTCCTATATCATATCCTCTAGATTTAATTTCTTCCCATAATGGAGAATCTTTTCTTTGAGTAATTAGTCCACATGATTTTGAACCGTCACCAAGCCAACAACCTAATACATATGGATCTATAGGTAAATCTGCTTTTGGGAGATTTAAAGGTTTAGCATTAAGTATTTTTGGAAGTTCTTCTGATTTAATTTTTATTCTTTTTTCTTTTCTATTATTTATATCTTCTAATAGATAATGTAATTCCTCAGTTGTCATTACTTTATTTGTATATTTTTTGTTTTTTAAGAAGGATATAAACCAACGATGTTCGTGATCTGCTATAATACTTTCAGAATTATCAAAAGTTATTTTATAACAAGGATTATAATGTATTTCAGATTTATGTACTACTTTAGTTATATTTCCATCCTTATCAAAAATTTCTTCTCCTTCTTTAATATCCTTTATAGTTGTCCATCCAGATTTAGTTGCAATTGGCGTGTCTAAAGGTAATCCTTTCCAGTCCCATACTTTGATATGATTTCCATTTTTAATAATTAAATCAGATTGTCCAGCAATACGTAACATTCCTTCTGGATCTATATAAGAAATTAACATTTCCGGTATAATTCCTGTATCTATATCTAAATTATGATGATTTTTATATACAGGAATAGTTCCTCCTAAATTAAATCTCTTAATCATTTTCTCAGCATGATTATAAAATCCAGTTTCTTGTTCTGCATGTATCTCAGTACCATACTCACAAGCTATCCTATTTGTTTCTCCCCAATCTTTTACATATTTATTACAAGTTTCTTCAAATACTTCTTTTGTAATACTATCTGGAATATAAGAATCATCCCATTTTTTAGTATTTAATAAAGAACTCTTTACATTAATAAAATCATTTCCCATTAACTCTTCTAACGCCTTATACTTCTTCCAAAAATCTGAATCAAACTTATTCTCGAACTCTCCAATTAAAGTAGTTACAGAAATAAATTTTTTTCCTTCTCCTACTCCCTTTTTACCTACATACACATGTTTCTCATCATTGTATGTAACATCATCGTTTTCCTTATCGACGATTAAATCATTACCATCGAAGGAGAAGTATTTAACATCTCCTTCATTCATACTCATAGTCATAATATATAAATTTTAATTTCCTTTCACTATAGCTAAATCTATTATAGCTCTTGCACAAGTTGTTATATAATAAAACATTTGATCATGCGAAAGTGGGGATTCTTTTGAATAACTTATTCCAATAAATCCTCTGGGAGTTCCATCAATTTCTATTAAATAAAGAAATAATTGTTTAGCTCCATTCTTTTTTAACATTGTATATAAAATCGGATCTGATTCTTTAATATTCTCTATATCTAATAGATTATATACTTTCTTTTCGTTAAGTTCTACATTAAATCTAAAATTATCAGTACTTTGTTGTTGATATTGCTGTTTAATTCCCGCTACTCCAGAAGCATTTTGTTCATTCCTCATTGTGAAGTATGTAAAAAGATTTCCGCTTAATGAAGTTAAACTATTACCATATTCACAGAAAAATGCCCTATCAGCTTTAAGAGTTTGTTGAAGTTTACGTAATTCATTATCTATTTTAGGGGGAATAGTTAGTGCGGTATTTACTAATTCCGCATGTTTCTCAGATCTCTCTTTCTCTCTTTGATTGAATACATTATTTATTTCAATTCTAACAGTTTCCTTTATCGTTTCGTTTAAATATCTTTCTACATAGTTAGAAAAATATAAAGTACATAGTACAATAACTACACAAAGTACCAATTTAGAATCTTTTATAATTTTAGATTTAATCAAACTATTTATGAGAGGTAGAATTTTGTCTATCATTTAACTTATTTTCTATTTTTAATACACACTTATTTTGAATAGTGCAAATATATTAATAACTTGCAGTCAAAACAAGATTTATATATTTAAATTTAAAAATATAAGAAATAATATGTTTAACGCGTTAAATTATAGAGTATGAAATTTAATCTTAGTAAAATAGACTTTAGTCTATTAAAAGTTCCAGATTTGGATTTAGAGGAATTTAATAATGTTATAGAGAAGTATTTAGGTAAAGAATCTGCGGAATTTCTTAAAAAGGGCGGGAAAATTTATATTAAGAAAAAGAATCGTGGAAAATTTACAGAGTCTGCTAAAAGAGCTGGACAATCTGTTCAAGAACATGCTAGATCAGTATTAAATGATCCAAATGCTACACCTCTACAAAGGAAAAGAGCTAATTTTGCTCGAAATGTAGCTAAATGGAAGCATAAAGGAAAAAAGAAGAAGTAGGATTTATATATAATCTTATATTTAAATGATATCTAATACTTCCAATAGCAAAATCCCACCCCTTCCTGTCTGGGCGATATTATTTAAATCTTCTTCCAAACCAGAACTCTTTCTACTAATTCTCAAGAAATTCAATATTTTACATCTAAAGAATCCGTATATAAAGAAATGATTCAATCTAATCCAAAATTTGATACTGAAGTTGATTTGGATAATATAAAACGAAGGGTTCTTTCATAAGAATTTAATAAAGAGTAGGAATATTATACTTCAGGAATAATGTCTAATATTATATAATAATATAAAAACAAGTAATATATAAATAAATGAGCACTAATTATTTAAATGAGGATAAAATAATAGCATTATTAAAAAAGACTCAAGCAATGGTTGCCGGAACAGCCAATGTTTCAAGTGGAACACTACAAACAATCTTTTATAATCGCGAATATATAAATAACGTTACTGCTTCTATAATCTCTAATTCAGACGATAAAGGGATAAGAATAACAGTAGGATATAAAAACTCTACTTTAGCTTCTAGATATAAAAATTTATTATGTATAACTCCTTTTCTATCAGAGAATGTAAATGTCTCGGATGAAAATTATCTATCTACAACATTTAAATCTGTAATAAGTGGAAGTACTGTCGTCTCTTATTATATATATATTTATGATACAAATAATGGAGCAAATTTTAAACAAGGTAACTATATAAGCTTCTTAATTCCTAATATTAATGATTCTAATGAACTATTAAGTAACAACTAAATAATATTTAACTATGAAAAATTTTTGGAATAAAGTAAAGGGATTCTTTTATAAAATCCTAAATTATAAAGCTGTTAAGGTTATTATCTCAGTTTTATTATCTGCCGGATTAACTTATTTATTTAAATCTGCATTAGTATTTTTTTGTTTTTTAGTATTATGGTATTTATTATATATCTTAATAGATAAGTGGGTAAAGAAAAATGACAATGAGGAATTAAATAAATTACATATTTAAATTTTATATATAAAAAAATACCCTATAACAATTAAGTTATAGGGTATTTTCATTTAACATTATTAACACATAAATAAACACGCAAAGAAGACTACTTGCTTATATTTTCAATCATCTCCTTAATAAAATTAAGGGATTTAAGATAATCGTCATTTGTTATATATTCTATATTAGAACTTTTTAACATTTCCTTTACCATCTCTTCGATAGTAATCCCAACTTTAGCATAATCTGGAATTTTATCTAAATCAGGATTATTTAATTTATTTTCTAACTCATCTAAAGAATCTTCTTCTTCGTTAGGAATTTTATTTAAAGTTCTATCTAATTTCTCATCGATAAGATTTAACAATGTCTCTATATCAATTCCATCATAGTCTTCTTCTCTATGGAAGTTATCTAACTTAGATAATATCACTTTAAGTCTATCCTTAATCATATCAAAATAATCAGAGAAGCTCTTATTCATTTCTAATAGTTCTCTTAAATTCTTTTTATTCTTACAATCTCCTTCATTAAAATACTGAATAATTTGAACTAATTTCTCAATTCCGATTTTAGCATTATTCATTACATCCATCATAGAAGCATTTATACATTCTAACTCCTTATCACTAATAAGTTTTTCCATAATCATATTTTTAATTTAACATATACAAATATACTAAGATTATAGATCTAATCCTAAGATTAAATGTTAAATTTTATAAATTAAGATTTCTTCTTAATTCCGGAATAATATTATTCAAATCCTTCTTCACAGCCCCTTGTCTATCTAAATACGATAGTTCTGGATATTTAATCTTTCCAAATTCATCTATAAACTCTATTGAATCCTGAGATTTAAATTCAGGATCTGATATTATTATTGTTTTTATTTTATTTAAGTTATTCATTACATAACTATACATCACTAATACATTTTGCATTATATTATCGTCCATATACTATTTGTTTAACTTTATAAATTATGTCACTACAAAGATAGTATATCTTTAATATTTAAAGAATGTATATATTATATAACAATAACATGTGCAATTTAATTTATACTAATCAGTTGCCGTCTCCACCTTCTCCACCTCCTCCTGACGGAAATTTTGGAGAGGTATTAGTTACAATACGATCTAATTTAGTATTTGCCCGAATTAAATTAGTATCTATACTAGAGGTATTCGTATGTATAGAAGTAGTTGTATCCTTTATTCGTCTTAAAGTTTCTTTAACAGGATCTAAATCAACATCAATATTAGCTAGAGATGCTAATGCTGTATCTAATTTAGCACTAAATGTAGTAGTTAAATTCTCTATTTTAGTTATTAAATCTTGTATTTTAGTATTTGTCGTATCTATCTTAGTATTAGTAGTATTTAATTCATTTACTACTGCTGATAATTTCTCTGTTAATAAAGCTATATTCTCTGTATTAAAATCTCCCACCCCTTCCTTAATTCCTTGTAAAAGTTGGAGGTATAGCTCATTGTAATTGGTTGTTTTATAAAAATCGTTTACGTTCATTGTGATATATTTAAATTATGATTTCTAGTATTTTTGAATTTTTGTTTATATTTAAAATCTCCTCATTTTCACATGGTTGGAGTTTATATGCATAACTCTCTTCTTCCGGAATATATTCTGGTTCGGAGATTATTTTGTAATATCGTTGCAGTCCTTTTTTCGTGTAAAATTTTTCTGGGAAAGTTAGTGTTATTGGATTTTGTTCGAAGATTGTGTTTTGCATAGGTTTGATTATTATGATTTACAAAGGTATGTGATTTTTGTGAGAAATCCTATGGGGGAAATAGATATAATAGGTATATTTAAATTCAACTATTTACTTCATTTATATTATTTTAGATATTATATTTTCTAATATATCTAATCTGGACAAGGTTCTTTCTTCCCATTCGACTATTCTTTTACATAAAGTTATTAGATCACTCTCATTATTTGTAGTCTTATTTATAGTTGTAGTTAAATTCTCATACCGATCATTCAGCATTCCTACGCTACGTGTTAATTCATTAACCCGTTGTTCTAAACTCTTTATTTTTTTATTTAATGCAACAGTGTCAGAATTTTTATATTCTTGGAATATCTCTAATATCCTTTTATCTTTATTAAACCATTCAGAAGAATGATTAAATTCTTTACATAACTCATGTAACTGTTTCTCATCTTCTATGTATCCTTCAAAACTATCTATAAGTTTACAATCTGGATTGTGAGTAGCATATTGTTTCATTCGAGATTTAAGATTCTCTGTAAATCCTATTTTATAGAAATTACCTGATTCAATTAAGTATATCATATTATTTTATTTAATAGTATTTAATTTTTAATGTTTCTTTAATTTATTTCTTTAAAAAATATCTAGTATTTAAGTAATAAACTCCTCTATCCTTTCCGAGTTTTATAATAAGATTCTTTTTATATAAAGAGGAGATGCAATTTTTAATAGTTCCTATTGTAAGTTGTGTTGCATGATGTATTAAATTATTTAAATAAGAATCTAATACAATCTTTCCACGCAGATCTGAATATTTCCATAAACAGACTAACACTTTATATTCACTTATTTTAGATAGTTGGGATAATCCCTCCAGTATAAGATTTAAATTTATGCTTATAGAATATTTAAAAGAAGATTCTATATCTATTTTACTAATATAACTATTAAATATATCAATAACTTCTTCGTTATATATAAACCACTCATCAGAATATTTATATTTTTTACATAAGTATGTAATCTCTTTTCATCTTCTCTTGTTCCGGATTTATAATTTAATAATCTAATATCCGGATTATGTACTTTATATTGGGATAATCTAGAATCTAGATCAGATGTAAATCCTATCTTTAAATTACTTCCTGATTTTATTAAATATAACATTTAGTAATAATTAAATTGTTTCATATTCTACATCCTTAGCATTTATCTTTAATATCTCTCTCTCTAAATATTCTACTCTAGATTCTAATGTATCTACCCTATTATTTGTTTTAACAATATCCTTACTATTCTCTTCAATTTTCGCAGCCATAAATAATATAGCCTGACTAATCTTCGTATAATCTATTTTTAAATTATTATTATTTAACTCTATCTTTTCCTTTTTCTCTAGTCCATCAATAAGCTCTTTCGCATTTCCCCACGAAAATCCACATAACCTAGCAATCGCATTCACGCTCATATTCTTCATTTCTCCTATTCCGGTATTAGTATCTTTAATAGTTTTTGGAGCAGTACAAATAAAGAATATCTTCTCTTCTATTGTTAAATCATCTCTTTTCATAAATTCGAAAGTAAATTCTTCTTTATCTTTTAATAATTTTGGAGGGCGAATTAGGGTATATAAATTTCCTTTATTTCCTCTTTTAGTTATAGTTATATAACCTTTATCTTGTAGTTCATTTAATCTATTCATAACTGTCTTTTTTGATGATTTAGTTTCTTCCGCTAAAGTATTTAAAGAAGGAAAACATTGCTGCGTATCTTTATCTTCAATAATGATAATGGACGCATTGTTCCGCCGGAGGATAAATATTTCTCCGCCTATACGGATTATGAAAATGACCATCAGGTATACCGCGAAGGCTTCGCGCGGAGTATTCTGCTGATTGGTCTGGGTCTGACGATTGCGGTAATCTATATCATTGTTTAACGGAAAAATTTTGAAAAGTCCCTATTAGGTGTGTTCCAATAAGAAAGCATG
>OKSC01001478.1_pt1 | contig 22888 bp, 31 predicted proteins | sample 1601161 | NCBI WGS metagenome assembly OKSC01 (sample SAMEA3541552, study PRJEB24748) | human gut metagenome | biome: human gut; feature: human-associated habitat; material: faeces | place: China | collected 2012
TCTCAAGAGATGATGCTGGTAAGTTCTTAGATGCTTACTATGATGCTAAGATCTTTGAAAATGATCCATTTGCTAAGTTAGATCAGGTTGGTGTTGGTAAGTTAATGGAAATGGCTATCAAACTTGGTAAGCCAGTTAACCCTAACCTTCACGTAGGTATCTGTGGAGAACACGGTGGAGATCCATCTTCAGTAGAATTCTGCCATAAGATTGGTCTTGATTATGTATCATGTTCACCATTCCGTGTACCTATTGCTAGATTAGCAGCAGCTCAGGCAGCTATTGCTAACAAGTAATACACTGATTAGTGAAAAGAATATAATTACTTAAAATAATGAACTCCTGTATACTAGAAATGGTATGCAGGAGTTTTGTTGCTATATTCAAGGAAATGTAATTAAAAAACAAAAAGGAGGAAAAGAGATGCCTAATGAAATGAAAGCGGCAATCATAGCATCAATAATCACAGCGACAGTATCTTTAATTACGACTATTATTAATGCAATACTTCAAATAATCCGAGATAAAAATGCAAATGTAGAAGAAAGAAGAATGAAGGTTATTGAATATAAAATACAAGCATATAGAGAATTGTATAGTATGTTAATAGAATATAAAAAATATTTTTGTTTGTTTGTTGAATCAGGTAATGAATTTAAAATAAGTGAAGAAAATAGCAGATTTGCACCATTGGAACAAAATACTAAATTCAGAGAATTATATAATAGAAATATATTGTACTTTAGTAATGCACTTAGGTGCAAAATAGAGTCTGTTTTAGAAGATGGAGAAGCACTAAATAATTTAGCAATTGTATTGTGTGGCGATGGTGCAGATGATGTTTTTGGAAATTGTCTTGAAGAGAGTTGTAAAAGGATAATTTTTAAAGTGGACATATGTATTAAATTTATGAAAAAAGAGTTGAAAATTGATTGAATTTATTAATGGAAATTTGGATAGATTTTGTGTTTATTGTAAAATGAATGTATTATTTGGATAATTAACACATCTATATATTACCGTGGATAAATGTATTGCTAATGTTGCACATTTAAAGTATAATTGTCTATAAAGGAGATTAATATGAACAAAACGATTTCTATGAGTATAAGAGTAAGCCAAGAAGAACTTGATTTATTAAAACAAGCGTCTAGAATAGAAGCATATGCATCTTATAGTGAATTTATTAGAAGAACTGCTTTGATTGAAGCATCAAGAATAGTTGAAGCAAAAGAATCAAAGGAGGAAAAGAATAATGGCTAAAAAGATTGAAGCTGTTGAGTCTTTAGACGCTGAAAGTACGACAGAGATTAATGTATGGGACAATACTGTACCTGTAGAAAAGAGTTCTTATTTACGTGATGAAGATGTTACATTTTATAATGTTGAAAATTTTAGATTAGAACCAAATAGACTTACAATGTTAGATTTATTCTGTGGAGCTGGTGGATTTGCTGTAGGTTGCTATTGGGCTGGATTTCAATCTGTTTTTGGAGTTGATCATTTAGAGCCAGCAATAAAAACGTGGTCTAGAAATCACCCTAATTCTATTAGTTGTTTGGGTGATATTAAAAAAGTAAAACCTCGTCAGATTAGAAAGTTATTAAGAGAACATGGTGTTACACATATTAATATGATTACTGGAGGTGTGCCTTGCCAGGGATTTTCGTTAAATAATAGAAAACATAATGATGAAGATGAAAGAAACTTTTTGTTTATAGAGTATATGCGATTTGTTAAAGAGTTTAGACCAGAATATATTATTCTTGAGAATGTATCTGGTATGAAAAGTACTGCTGGAGGGAGATTTGTTAATGACATACAAGAGTATATGCGTAATCTGGGGTATGAACCCACAGTTCAATTAATATCGGCAGCGGACTATGGTGTTCCGCAAATGAGACAACGTCTTTTATTCGTTGGTGTGAAGAAAAATGTGGGATTAACAATTCCGTACGTTTTTCCACAAGGGAATTTTATAGGTAATTATAGAACAGTTAGTGATGCTATTTCTGATTTGCCACCCTTAGGTAATAATCAGTCTATTACAAATTATCAAATGTCTCCTCAGAATGCTTATCAACAATTAATGAGGGGAGTTGGAAATATTACAGCGATAAAACAGCCAGTTATATTATCCAACCATAAATCGCCCAATCATCCACAAGATACTATCAATAAAATAGATGCAACATTACCTGGTGAACCGATGTATGAGAATTATAAACAGAGAATAAGATTAAATTTAAACGAACCCAGTCCGACTCAATGTGCTGGTGGTATAAGACCGCAGTTTCAATTTGGTCATCCAACACAACCGAGAGGGCTAACAATTAGAGAAAGAGCAAGAATACAGAGTTTTCCAGATTATTATATTTTTGAAGGCGGTATAGTTCAAGAACGTGTGCAGACTGGAAATGCTGTTCCACCGTTGATGATTTATAATGTTGCTCTGCCAATAGCAGAAGATATTAATAGAAGGGATAGTATAAGAAGTCAAAGAAGAAAGGGGAAATAGAAATGTTTACATTATGGTATGGTGAATCTGAAGATTTTGCCAAATATTTGGTTGAAAATACTAATTTGAATGTATTGCCACATCAATATAAAAAAATGTATAAAAGTGATGCTGATTCTCCGAAGCATTTTTTTGAAATGCCAGATCATATTAAACAATTATTAAGATATGATTCTCCAGATGTAATAATTGATTATGAAGATGAACCAATATTAGTATTGGAGTATACACTTAGTGCGGGGTCTGGAGATCATCCATATCAGAGAATGCCTAGAATAATATGTGCATGCGAAAGAGAGGTTCCAGCAATTTATATTATGCCAGAATATAAGGCGATAAAGCGTAGTCGAGTATATTCATGGGATAATCTAAATCCACTAAGTGTTTATGTTTTTGAGCAAATAATGGGAATTTGTGGTACTCCAGCTTTGTTTTATTATTGGCCTTCACATTATCCAATGAATGCAGAGAATGCATACAATTTATCTGCTGGAGGATTAAAGTATGATGCAAAATATATTGAATGTCCATACTCTGCTGACGTAGGAATGCAAAGAATGTTCAAATTTATAAATGAGGTGCTAGTGAAAACTAAAGGAGATGTAATAAGCGGAAGAAAAAGCTTGATTCATACAATGGTCTGCAGAGAAGAAAGAGAAAGGATGTTAAAAGATTTTGCGGATAAAGGCTGGCCTACTGATAGATTACCTAATAATTCAAATTCTTCTATTATTGTTCCTACTGAATATTTAATAAATTATTTGAAAAAATATGAAACAAAGACCTATAAGATTGGTAAATTTATTGGTGCAGATTCAAGACCAGAAACTGTTATTATGTTTACAAATGCATCCTTTAGAAAGAGCGGTGATCCATACGTTGGTGAACTGGCAGCACTTGATTTTTTAAAGTGTCGTGAAGGAAAGACATATGAAGATAGAAAAAGAAATCTTGTATTGTCATATGCAAAAGTTAATATTGATGAAAAAAATAAGACATTGCTGTTGGATACATCAGCTAAAGCATCAATTGATGATTTTTGTGATATGGTAAATAAAAATGAGAGGAATAATAATTTGGCGATAAGAGTTAAATGTTATGCTGGTATAATTGGAGAAGAAATTCCAAGGTATTATATGCAAATGCGATATGGGACGGTTTTTTCAAAGAATAAAAGTACAAGAATAAGTGCTTATTTTGCAGATGCAATTTTGTTTAAAGATGGTGCTTTTTGGAGGGATGCATAATGCGTGAAGAAGATGTTACCATATTATTATTAGAGTGGTTAAAGAATGATAATTGGAAAATTTTAGCATTTGACTATCCAGGGAGTGGTACTGGAATTAGATTACATAAAAATGGTAAAAGATACAAAAATAAAGATACGATAGTTCCGGATATTATTGCAGTTCGTGGAGACATTGCTCTTTTCTTTGAGAATAAAGATCGTTTTTACAAAAAAGATTTTGAAAAACAATATAGAAATATTACAGATAACGTATTTTCTGATGATGTTGATGAATTGCTAAGACCATATGGAATAAGTGAAATTAAGTGGGGAATTGGAATACCAGAATCAAAATATACTGATACTGTTATATCCCATGATTATATGATAGATTTTTTGTACACAGTTGATGAAAAGGGAATAGTTAATATAAAAAAACAGTATTAAGATAAGAAGGATTTTTGTTAAAAGTATTTTATGATTTTTGGACATTTAAAATACAGATGACGTATTTGCCTAAAAACCATATAAAGAGTAATGATTGAGTTGTTTTGTATAGAAAAAATAACGATGCCTGTGGTTTGTTACAAAAATAAAAAATGTATGTAGTATCATTGTAATTAGAAATGTTCCTTGTGAAGAATGTTAGCAGTATGCAGAAAAGTATTATACAGACGAAGTAGCAGAGCAATTAGAAAAGATGAATTTTGCAAAGCAAATGATGCAAGAAATTGTAGTATTAGATTTTTCGAAGGTAGCATAAAAAGATAAATCATAAAGAAGAGTGGCTGTAGTAAGCCTATGATATGTAATGGATTAGGCAACTATCGTTAATAAGTAATATACTGATAAGTGAAAAGAATATAATTACTTAAAATAATGAACTCCTGTATACCGGAAATGGTATGCAGGAGTTTTTTTATGGACTTTAGTCTGTCCAAAATAATCACGCAGCGTGTGATTGTTTTCGGACTATAAACCACCTGCTATGCGGGTGGTGGCATTGGTTATACAAAAAAATCACCTTTCCGTTATAATAGAGTTGTTCAAGCTACAATTATAAACGAAAGGAAAGGTGATTTTAATGGCTAATAAAGCAAACGGTTTAGCACATACAAAATGGTTATGTAAGTACCATATCGTCTTCATACCCAAGTATAGACGAAAAATATTTTTTAATCAATATAAAGAAAGTATAGGAAGAATATTAAGACAATTGTGTCAATATAAAGGAGTGGAAATAATAGAAGGTCACATAATGTCGGATCATGTGCATATGCTGGTAAGCATACCACCTAAATACAGCGTATCTCAGTTTATGGGATATTTAAAAGGAAAGAGTTCACTTATGATATTCGATAAGCATGCAAATTTAAAGTATAAGTTTGGAAATCGTCACTTTTGGTCAGAAGGGTATTATGTAAGTACAGTTGGTTTAAATGAAGCGACCATTAAAAAGTACATTCAGGATCAAGAGAGAGCAGACATAATGCAGGATAATTTAAGTGTAAAGGAATATGATGACCATTTTAAGGGTAGCAAGTAGTACGAACGCCCTTTAAAGGGCTGCAACAAGTCAAAAGCAATGTGACTTGAACAAAGTGAAAATCAGAGGCTTATAGCTGGAGAGCAAACCACGTCTTTTAGGCGTGGTTCTGATTTGACTTGATGTAGAAAATATATATGATGAATAATATTTTGGGGTATAGATATATTATTCATAGTGTGTCAAATAGATACCGAATTATTAAAAGATTTACATCTAACATTCCTGAAAATATTCAATCTAATATTTATAAAAGTAAATATAGTTGTATGAAATATTTACAAATATAAAGAAATAAGATATTATATTACATAAAAGGAGGATAGTAGATTTGAAAGTTTCTTATAAAAAATTATTTAATATACTTAATGATAAAGGAATTACAAAAACGGCATTAGGCAATGCACTTGATTTATCGTCTACAACTTTAGCAAAGTTGTCAAAGGATGAACAAATTTCTATGAATACTCTTATTGGAATATGTAATTATCTGAATTGTCAACCCGGCGATATAATGGAATTGAAATATGAAACAGATAAAAATACATTACTTTATAGATTAACAGAAGAAAAAAACGCAAAATTGAAAGGTAGCATATATCATCAAACACAAATTAAATTAGCATATGATTCTAACCATATTGAAGGTAGTAGATTAACAGAAGACCAGACAAGATATATTTATGAAACAAACACAATTGGACTTGAGAAAGAAGCGGTAAATATTGATGATATTATGGAAACAATAAATCATTTTCAATGTTTTGATTATATGATTGAATCTGCAAACAATACATTAGATGAAGATTTTATAAAAAATATTCATAAAATATTAAAGACAAATACATCTGATAGTCGAATTTCATGGTTTAATGTAGGAGAATATAAATCACGAAAGAATATGGTTGGAGATATGAAAACTGTTCCTCCGGAAAAAGTCAAAGACGAAATAAACAAATTGCTTGTAGATTATTGGAAAAAACAAAATATAACTTTAGAAGATATTTTAGATTTACATGTAAGATTTGAACGTATCCATCCATTTCAAGATGGTAATGGTCGTGTTGGAAGAATTATTATGTTTAAAGAATGTTTAAAACATAACATTGTTCCGTTTATTATTGAAGACAATTTGAAATTTTTTTATTATCGTGGATTAAAAGAATGGGATAATGAAAAAGGTTATTTAATGGATACATGTCTAACAGCGCAAGATAGATATAAGGCATATTTAGACTGTTTTGAAATAAAGTATGAAAAGAATTGAAAGGAGAGAACGATGAAAGTACTACTGGGAACAACTAATCCGTCAAAGGTAAAGAGGTTTTCTAAACTGTTAGAAAATTGTGATATAGAATTTATAACATTAAAAGATTTAGAGATAGAAGATGAACCGGATGAGACAGGAAAAACGCCGGAAGAAAATGCAATATGCAAAGCAGGATATTATGGCAAATATTTTGACTTGGTGATTTGTAATGATTCGGGATTGTATTTTGAGGAACTAAGTTTAGAAGATGAGAGACAACCGGGATTAAATGTTAGGACTCCAATGGGAATGAACAGATTATCAGATGAAGAAATGATTGAGTATTATTCAAATCTTATAGGAGAGCTTGGAGGAAAGGTATCTGCCTATTACCTGGACGGTATAGCTGTTTATAACAATGGTAGGATTTCATCATTTATGGATAGAGAGTCAGCAAAAAATGTAGGGGCTTTTTATATGATAGATAAAGCATCAACTAAAAGATTTGAGGGCTGGCCACTTGATTCTTTGTCAATTAGTAAAGAGACAGGAAGATATTTTGTTGAGGGCAGTGATTCTGAAAGTAAGGAAAATATAATATATGGCGAGTATGAAAAGAGAATAGTAGGATTTTTAAAGGAAGCATTGGGGATAAAATAAGTATGATATCCAGCAATTCGGATAGCAATTGCTGACAGTACTATATAAATCTGTGCTATAATATGTATGGAAGAAAGAAAAAGGAGTGTATTACAATGTCAAAATTTAAAGATAAATTTCATCTAACACCTGAACAGAGTTTATTTCTGGCAAAGAAGAAATGGGATGAAAATGTATATTGTGGAATGAAAATGGAAAACAGAGCAGTAACTTTTCCGCAAACACAGACAATTTTAAATGGTGTGAATGTTCCAAATGTACAACTTGACGATATTCAGGCAATTTTGAACATGCGTGATGCATGGAAATTTCTTTTAAATACGGTAAATGAAGAAGCTACATTTGATTATTGGTGTAAGTTGAATGGATATATTGCGAGAAATGAAGCTTTGGAATGGGGAAAACTACGGACAGGAACAGTTGGTATTTCAGGAACGGATTATGAGCCTCCGGTTCCATAGAAAGAGAAAACAATAGAAGAATTGAAAAATATTTTGAATGATGCAAATGCTTCTGCTACAGATAAAGCATTAGAAGCATTTACATGGGGAGCAAGAGGACAGTTCTTCTGGGATGGAAATAAACGTACCAGTTTATTGCTTGCAAATAAGATTTTGGTTTCTTCAGGTGCAGGGATTATGACTATTACTGATAAATATATGGAACAGTTTAATTCACTATTGCTAGAGTATTATAATACCGGAGAAAGCAGAGAGTTAAAACAATTTTTATATGGTAATGCAATTTTAGGATTAACTATTTAAACAAAATATAAACTATCGACTTTCGATACGAGAGGAGGAAAAGAAAAGTGCTTGATTTAGATGGCGTGTATCCGTTTTTATCAAAAAGTGATTTAAAATTATTATTACAGCAGGTACTTATCAGAAATAATGAATAAAAATAAAAATTTAGTATTTGATGAATTAACAGAAGAAGACAAAAAAGAATACAGAGAACTAGGAAAAGAGTCATTAAAAATTAGATTAATTATATTTTTAATTTCCATATTAGTATTTCTTTTATATACATATGGGTTGTATAAAGAAAAATCATATATTCTAATTGTAATATTTTCAATATTATACATTTCCTGCATCTGGGGTGGATATGTCTTGTATTTTTTATTCCCTCCAATAGGGATAAAATATGGACGAATATCAAAGAAAACTTATAAAAAGACAGGAAAGTATTCTGCTGCTGTATATAATGTATATTTTCCAAAGGAAAGAAAAAGTATGAAAGATATATGGATTATACCGACAAAGAAATATCCAGCGCCGATGGTTAAAGATGAGGTTAAGGTTGTAAAAACTAAATTTGGAAAATTTTATACATATGTGGTGGGAAGGGGTAAATGAAAATAAGTGTGAAATTAGTAGATGTAAAAAGTTTAAATAAAGTGCAGGATAAAATATTGAAAATGATAGAAATATAGTTTTGCAATTATATGAGCAAGGTATTGCTTATGAGGCAGACATTGATAGAAAAGATGGAAGTATCGATACAGATACTATTAAACAAGAAGATAGTTATACTAAACTAACAAAAGTAAGAAAAGATAACTTTAGGTAGTAATAACAAACCAGCAAGAAAGACAACTATTGCAGGTGGGACAATTGATTTAAACGGCCATGTATTAGATTTAAATGGTTATGACGTTACTGTAAATGGTGACCTTAAGATTATCGATAGTAGTAAAGAAAAAACAGGTGCTTTAAATAGCACAGGTGAAACACCTTATTTTGATTTTAATAATAAATTAGTATTAGACGGCATTAAGAGTAACAATGTAGATTTTTATGAAAATAAGACTAACCAGAGTGAAATTGAAGTTTACAATTCAGAAGTATATTACATACATAGAATAGGAAAACGTTTAAAATCAGCTATTATTAAAGACACAAAAACAGACAAACTTTACATTGATGGTAGAGGATTGGCAGATTCTTCTATAACAATGGAAAATGTGGAAATAGAAGATACATCAACAGTTGTGCGTTTATATGCACAAAAAGTTAATATGAAGAATGTTGTTTCAGGAACAATGCAGTTAAGTGCTTCTAACGGAATTGTTGATAACGCAAAAATAACAAGTACATCAGCAGCATCTTTTGCAGCACTTACAATCAATCTATTATAGAAACAGCATTACTTCAAATGTAACAATTAAGGGCGGCGAGTTTGTAGGTGGTTCATATGCCATTGACGTTCAGGAAGGACCTTAATAGGAAGGTTCTATTGTAGTAGCTTATTACTTTAAATAAAAAGATAGAACTCCGCTAGGAACATTGCATATAAGGCAAATCTCAGTGGAGTTTTTGTTTGGAATTTTAGGAAGATGAATAGTATAATGGTATGTAAGGGATCAGTTTGTGAAAAAAATTGAAAATTCAGATGGTATAATATAGCTAGTTGTAGCCTGCAAATAAAAATGAAGGGGAATCAACAAAACAAATGACAATTGAAGAAAAATTAGAAAAATATAGAGATGAATTTTTAGAATGTAAAACTCCAGAAGCATTTTTGGCATGGGGAAGAAAATGGAGAGAATTGATTACTGATGAAGAAATGGCTGACAAGGAAATGGTAGATTCTATTTTGGGAAAGGAATTCGAAGAACATATGTTATACATAATACATCTTATAGAAACAAACCCGGATATGATAATTAATTAGATGAGAATTTATAGGAAAAAATAGTAAAATTAGAATATTTAGGAAAAAGAATAATGAAAGATATGAACGAAAAAAATATAAAATTAGAAGAAGAGTTTAAAAAATTAAAGAACGAATGGTTACAAGAGGCAAAAAAGATTCTTGAAACTGAATATCCAAGAAGAGATGGACAGTTAGATGGAGAATGCACGGTTCAAATGGCAAAACTTCAAAAGAAATATAAAATAAAAATAAAAGAGTTAAGAGAAAAATATAAATAATATAACAACATAATTTTCTTAAATATTTATAAACGAGAAAAATGATGTGCACTATTGATAAATTCTCAAAATTTACTATGAAAAGAGATGAGCAAAAAAACAAACAATAATATGTTATCATAGCATTGTGAGGTGCGAATATGAAATATAAAAATGCGAAAGATATTTTTCCGGATGAGATACTAAGAGAAATTATGAAATATGTAGATGGACAATATATTTACATACCGAAGAAGAAAGAAAATAACAATAAAGTTATAACAGAATACAGACAGGAAATAGACATAAGAAACTCAAAAATATATGAGCATTACCTTATAGGTATGAAGTATTCTGAAATTGCAAAAATGTATTGTTTATCAGAAAAAAGCGTTAGAAGAATAGTATTAAATGAAAAAAAGAAAATGAAGCAGAAACAAGTGAACGTACAACAGGTAATGACAAAATATGGTATTGAAGGTGATATAAAACAAATTTATAGCACAGCGTGGAATATTGGTGATGAATTTGTTTTAAAAAAATATGTGAATTTTGAGGAATTAAAGAGAAATGTAGAAGTTTTGAGCATTTTGTATAGTGAGCAAATTCCAGTGCCTAAAATAATAGCCACTCCAAATAATGAAAAATATTTAAAAGATAAAGAAAATTATTGGCTTCTTACAACTAAACTAAAAGGATGCAATATAGTTAATGTTAATAAATGTAATGAACAATGGTTTTTCAAAATGGGTAAGATTATTGCAAGATTGCATCTGGCATTTGATGAATGTGAAGGAAAAATCAAATGTTGGAATAATAGTTTGTTAGGAGAAATGGAAAGCTGGATTAGAAAAAACATATATGAGTATGACAAAAAAATTATCGATAAAAACGAGTTTGAAGATATTATAAAAGAACTTAGATTGGTAGATAAAGATTTATCCTATGGGCTTATACATAGAGATGTACATTTAGGAAATTTTTTGTTTTATAACAATGAGTTTTCAGGATACGTAGATTTTGATTTGAGTCAAAAGAACATCAGAATATTTGATTTATGTTATTTTATGCTTGGTTTATTATTAGAAGATGAAGAAAACAAAGTCGATGAAACGCAGTGGTTTCAATATTTAAAAAACTTGGTAAAAGGATATACATCTGTAATTCCGATTTCAATCATTGAGAGGAAAAGTATACCGTTGGTTATGGAATGCATAGAGTTGCTGTTTGTGGCGTATTTCATAGGAGAAAAAGATGAAAGAGCTATGAGAGATTCGTTAAAACTGTATGAATTTTGTAAAGACAATTGCAATAAAATAAAAGCGAGTGTGCAGTTGTAAAATGTAGTACTTAGATGAATGTGTTAATAAAACAGGATTAATCGGAAAGATTAGTTCTGTTTTTTATTATTAACAGACTATTAAAAAGTATAAAAAACAGGAAATATTAATGAAAAAGAATATTAAATATGATTGACATAGACAAAAATAAATTATATCATTATACTTAACGAAATAGAAAAATAAAATCTAAAATGTTAAGGGAACGAAATTATGTTATATGATTATATAATAAGTAATTATAAAGAAGGAGAACCTATATTTTTTTCAGATATTTTTATAGAAGGAGTCTCCCGTTCTGCTGTAAATCAGCAAATGAAGTCATTATGTAATAAAGGACTGATAAAAAAGTACGATAAAGGAATTTATTATATTCCAAAGAAGACGATGCTTAAAGCAACAGTTGGACCTAGTGCAGATATGGTGGCTCGATATCGCTTTGTTACAAAGGGTGAAGAAATATTTGGGTATTATAGTGGAAATTCTTTTGCAAATCAGTTAGGTATATCAATGCAGGTGCCTAGAAAAATAGAAATTGTCAGTAATAATTCGAATTCATCTCCAAGGGAGATTGAAATTGGTGGTAGAAAGTTTTTGATAAGAAAGTCATCTATAGTTATAAATAGGGAGAATGTATATGTTTTGCAATTACTTGAATTGTTAAAAAATATAGAAGTTTATATGGACGGATCATATGATGAAGCAAGAGTAAAGATTGAGGAATATATTGATATTCATGATATACGAAAAGAAAGCGTGAACAGATATATAAGAGAGTTTCCTATTAATGTTTTTAAAAATTATTACGAATTGGGGTTGGACAATGTATTTGCACAAAGAAAATAAAGAACTATTTAGAGACATTATATCAATTGTTTCAGAGCGTAAGAATGTTACAACAGATATAGTAGAAAAAGATTATTATGTAACAATGATTTTATATTTATTATCTCAAAAAGAGATAGAGGTAATATTCAAAGGAGGAACTTCTTTATCTAAAGCATATGGTGTTATTGATCGATTTTCTGAGGATATAGATATTACGTTTAAAGAACATTTGGGGGAGAGCAGAAGAAAAAAATTGAAGTATAACATACTGAAACCTATAGCTGAAGATTTAGAAATAGAAATAAAGAATTGGAAAGATATTGAAAGTGATAAAAACTATAATCATTATGATTTTTATTATAATTCTGTTAGTGATAATAGTAACTTTTCCGGACTGTCTCCTTTCGTTAAGTTAGAAACAGCGTTGATGTCTTATTCTTTTCCAACGGAAAGAAGACAAATAAGTAATTACATATATGATACGCTAAAAAATGAAGAACCTGAGTTAATAAAGAAATATAATTTAATACCGTTTGAAATGAGTGTTCAATGTATAAATAGAACACTTGAGGATAAAATATTTGCCGTATGCGATTATTATTTGCAAGGAAAAGCACAAAGAAACTCCAGACATTTATATGACATATTTAAGTTATTAAATTATGTTGAAATTGATGAAGAATTTGTAGAATTAATGATGAAGGTAAGAGAACATAGAAAGACTGTGGGGGAGAAAATTGCACCGGCGGCAAATGAGAATGTTGATATATTACAATTGGCAAGAGAAATATACGATAGTAGATTTTATGAGAATGATTATCATAACACTACTGAGAATATAATTTCGGATGAAATTGATTATAGTATTGTAATTGAACGTTACATTCAGGTTGTGAAAGAGCTATTTGAAAAATAGTAGATTTATTATTATATTGAAAATGACAGAATAGAAATGTTTGCTCAACTTAAAGAAGAATTTATAGATGTAACAATGTCTATGAGTATTTCACCTTCTGAGTTTGAAAAAATTCAAACAATGGTATTTAATAAATCGCTTGAGTCAAAATTGAAGAATATGTTTAAACATAGAGCGGATGGAAGTAGATTATATGCAAGAGAAAACATTGTTGAAGCAGCAATTTTAGTAGTAATAAAAGAACGCCCAATAATTTATGATGAAGATGTTATTAATGGGGTTGTTCAATTAAGTTATTAAAAGGAGGTATGAAAAATGACTACACAAGAAAAATATTTAGTTTCATTTACAACTTCACATGTTATCAGTAGTTTGATATTTGCAAAAGAAATGAAATTTAATTTGCCATTTCTGATGTATGTTTTTATATTTGTGCCAGTGGCGATGATGATTGTATCTCATATATTATACAAACGAATAAAGTCAAAATTATTTTACATATTATCGTTTGTAATATTAGCAGGATGTATGGGTGCGTTTTGGATAAATGGAAATGTTACAAAAAACATATTTTTATACAAGCCGTCTTATGGTTGCATTGTGTATTTGATTATAATGATTGTAGCAGCAGTAGTTATGCCATTTACCAGTGAAAATGGATTTTTTGGAATTAGAATTCAGCAAACAATGGATTATCCTGAAGTTTGGAGGAGGACACATATATTTACTTCTGTATTGTTAAGTTTTGTAATTTTGCCAACAATTATTTCAATAAATCATGTTGAACAGACTTTAAGTTTTGTTATCTGTAATATCTTTTTGATTGGGCCGTTGATAATAGGGATTATTTACGCTGTAATTATTACAATACCAATTGAAAAAGTAGAGAAAGAACAACTTGCAAAAGAACTTGAAAGGCAAATCAAGAAAGAGCAGGGATATCGTTAGAGAATTTTCACAATAATGTTAACGGAGAAAGTTAGAGAATGTCTATGGATGAATTATATTTCTATGATTGTAATTTAAATATAAAAAGTTTCGCAGGAATGTTGGAAAATCCAACCCAATGCTATAAATTCTTTTGGCTTGATTCCATAATGCAGTTGGTGGCAAGAGGAGAAAATGAGTTTACGTTTTTGGAAGTTTTTGCGGGCATGATAGCGGATGCATGGTATGCAGTAAAGGAATATCACTTGAGACTAGGTCCAAAATCAGTAGATGGTACAAGTTCTAATCTTTTGGAAAGAGCAGTAAATAAAATTAGCGAAAATGTGGATGTGAAAAATGATGAATCAAGGGATATTATCATTGAAAAAATAAAGTGTAACAGTAAATGTGTTAATTCTGAGATGCAGGACTTGGCGAAGAATGTACCGTATAGATTGCTTTCTTCGTTTGTGAAAGAGTTAGGTGGGAATAATCCATTATGGAGCAAGACTGGAAAACTTATTAGTTATTTTGAAATGATTAATAAGAAAAGATGTTTACTGTACACGATAGAGAATGGTAGAGGATTAACTAAAAAGGTTGTTATAAATAAGTTGTGGAACAATTTTCTCATCGACAATATGGTTACAATCCGTGGCTGGATTAAGATGAAAAAAATTAAATATTTGCAGGATAGAAATCCGGGAGTTCCGGGACTTATTTATAAACTTGAATCGGAAAAAGACAAGGAAAGAAAACTTGAAAATGTTAGAAAGCTTTGGGACTGCGTAATAGATATTAATGGTGTTGGGTTTAAAGATATATATTCAAAGCGACATATAGAGAACAAATATGCGATAGATCATTTTATACCATGGTCATATGTTGCTAATGATGAATTGTGGAATTTGATTCCAATGGACGGAAATTTGAATTCTTCCAAGAACAATAAATTGCCGGACTGGGACGCTTATTATAAGAAGTTTTGTGATAATCAGTATATTTTAAATGAAACAATTCAGACAAACGAAAAGGCAAGAGAAAAATTTGAAAAATGTAAACAATACAATCTTAATTCGATTTGGCCATTGGAGGAATTGTACATACAGAAAATTGAAAAAGAAAGATTTTTCAATGTGCTTTATGGCAGACTTCATCCCATATATGAGTCTGCAATGACACAGGGATATGATATATGGAAAAACTGAAAGGAAAAACATATGAAAAAACGCTATTCGATGGTCTGCACATTGTTTGGAGAGGATGCAGGAAAGAGACATTTCAAGAGCAGATGTTAAAAAATGTGTTTTGGAAGGTGAAATAATTGAAGATTATCCAGAAGATTTTCCACATCCTAGTTGTTTGATTTTTGGATATACTATAAATGATAAAATAATACATGTTGTTGCTGGAAGTGATGGAAAATATATTTATATTATTACAGCATACTTTCCAAATACAATCAAATTTGAAAAAGATTTAAAGACAAGGAGGAAATAGATATGTGTATGTTTTGCAAATGTGATACAGTTAAACAAAGTACTACAACTCATGTTGTTAATTACAAAAATAGTATAATTGTAATTAAAAATGTTCCTTGTGAAGAATGTAAGCAGTGTGGAGAAAAGTATTACACAGATGAAGTTGCTGAGCAGTTAGAAAAAATGGTTAACCTAGCAAAGCAAATGATGCAGGAAATTGCCGTTTTAGATTATTCAAAGGTAGCATAAAAAGATAAAGCAGAAAGAGGAGTGGCTGTAGTAAGCCTATGATATGTAACGGCTCAGGCAGCTATTGCAGAAAGTGGGAAATAATCGTTTATGGTGTCAAAAGCCCCTAAACATCGGCAATTTCACAGTTTCTAAGGACTACTTGAAAGAGTACAAAAAGTTCGATAAAAACATGAAAAAAGCGGGTAAATGGGAAGACATCAACGTAACGATTACGGTTTGATAAAAATAATCAGGGAATCATACTTTTAAAGTATGGTTCCCTTTTTGTTATAGCGACGAGGCAAGTGGTCATCAGGCTTGCATGAATGAACATTTGCCGACCGCTAATCAGATACGAGATATGCATAGCGTATCTCGTATCTGTTAGAGGAAAAAATAAGAAAAATATTAAATCCAGGTTGTCAAAAGTAGATTAAGAAAATGGAAGTAGGTCTTTTGCAAGATACGCATTTGTATATACAAATACATTCTTGTTAGGAAGAATCCTAAAACCTCTATATTTCAAATATTGTATTGGTGGGTGAATTTGCTTCGAGGAGATGCTAATTGGACACCAATACTCTAAATAATTTGAACTGAAATTTTGTAATTGATAAAATAATGAAATATCAATTTAGTTATGGATATGGTAGAATATAGAAAATGGTTTTGAATGGGAAATAATAGTGTGAGTATGACGTGATAAAATGCGAATGGTACCGCTAAGATAATCTTGAATTATGCGAGGTGTGATAATGATAAGAAAAATAAAATCTGAAGAAATACCAATATGTGTGGAAGTTATTAAAAAAAGTTTTTTGACAGTTGCAGATGAATATGGTTTTACGGAGGAAAATGCTCCTAGGTTTACAGCTTTTGCAACTACGCAAGATAGATTGTATTGGCATATGGATGGAGAGCATAGGCCAATGTATGTATTTGAAGAAGATGGTGTTTTGTGTGGATATTATTCACTTTTGCTACAAGGAAATGGAGAATGTGAACTTAATAATCTTGCAGTATTGCCAGAGTATAGACATAAGGGCATTGGAAGACAATTATTAGCTCATTCCTTTAATATAGCAAAAGAATTAGGCTGTAAAATTGTTAATATAGGTATTGTAGAAGAAAACAGAGTTCTTCGTAAATGGTATGAGTTGAATGGAGTAATACATATTGGGACAAAGAAATATGATTTTTTTCCATTTACATGTGGATATATGAAAAAGGAATTGTAGAAAAATTTAGTATCAGGAGGCGAAAAGGAGAGAAGCGATGGACGAATGGTTAAAAACAAGAAACTTATCTTTACATTTTATATCTGTTGCAGGATTAGTATATAAAGGCGATGAAGTTTTATTGATTAAATCAAAACGTAGAGGATGGGAAATCCCTGGCGGAGTGGTAGAACAGGGAGAGGATATAATGAGTGGCTTAAAAAGAGAAATATTTGTGGAAAGTGGCATTGTTGCCGAGCCGGAAAAGTTTGTTGGTATATATCAGAGATTGAATACTAAAGATGGATATGGTCCTCTTGAAGGAATGATTTTACCACCTGTTGTGAATTTGACATTTATTTGTAAATATATAGATGGAAATGAAAATGTATCAGATGAAAGTATTGAAGTAGGATGGTTTACTCCAAACATTGCAAAAGAAAAAATTACTGCTCCTGATATAAAGAAAAGAGTTTGTGATATGTTGGAATTTGATGGTAAGCAACATTTTAGCACTTTTGAAAATATAGATAGTAAAATAAAATTTATTAGCGATATTCTTGTCAAATAATTATACATAACACGGAGTAAAAAAAATGAAACAAATAATTATAATCGGATGTCCGGGAAGCGGGAAAACTTACTTTGCAAAACAGTTGTCAGAAATTTTGCAAATAGAACTTTTTCATATGGATAATATATATTGGAAGAAAGATAAAACGCATATTAGTAGGGGAGAATTGATTAGCGCGGTAGATCGAATAATAAGTCAATCAGAATGGATTCTTGATGGAAATTATATATCAACTATTGAGCAAAGAATAAAAGGTGCAGACACAATTTTTTTATTTGATTATACAACGAAAGATTGTTTAGAAGGAGTTAAATCAAGAATTGGTGTAAAGCGTGATGACATTCCGTGGATAGAAACAAAATTGGACCCTGATTTTCAAAAATGGATTATGGATTTTAGAAAAGATACATTGCCTCAAATAGAAAAAATATTAGAACGATACAAATATAAAAAAATAATTAGATTTGCTTGTAGAAAAGATAAGGAAAAATACTTGATGAAATTGAAAAAGAATGTAAATAAGAATATTACAATTCATACCACGGAGCTTAATATAGAGTTGCAGGATGACCAATGGCAAATGGAATATATTGATCATAACAGAAATATTGCCAGAGCAATAGTGTATGATGAGGATGGAAATTTTTATTTTGTAAGAGCTGAAAGAAATGATGATTTCGGACAGGCAACAATTATAGAAACAGCAGGTGGGGGTGTTGAAGAAGGTGAAGAATTGCAGGATGCAATAAAAAGAGAACTTAAAGAAGAATTGGGGGTAAAAGTAGATGTAATCTGCAAAATCGGAGTTGTAAGTGATTATTATAATCTGATTCATAGACATAATATTAATAACTATTTTTTGTGCAAAGTTGAATTCTTTGGTGAAAAAGAACTGACAGAAGATGAAAGAAATAATTTTCACTTATCAACATTGAAATTATCTTATGAAGAAGCTATTAGAGAGTATGAATATAGGTCAAATACAAGATTAGGGAAACTTATAGCCAATAGAGAATTGCCGGTGTTGCATCGTGCAAAAGAAATAATTGATATTTAGACAAGAATTACTAAATTAGAATTTGTTTATGATTCTTAAGTTCTCTAATAGAGTTTACATAGATATTAAATAGCAAAGGAGATGATTGTAAATGAAAAATAGAAGTATCTGTCGTTTAACAAAAAAAGTGGAGGAAAAAATATTGTAACCCTTCACAAAATTAGGAGGAACAATGATAATTAACAAACCTGATTCTATCGAATTTAGACTTAAAGAATTGCATGATTTTACTTGGTTAAAGAAATATGGTACTGCTTTTTGGGTTGTAGATGAAACCGGCTCAGGATGTATTTGTATTGGGATGGAGGATGCTGAAAGAAAATATTTTTGTAAAATTGCAGGAGCAAATACAGTTGAAGCAGAAGTTTCACCGGAAGAATCTGTGAAAATCCTAAAAGAAGCTGTTCATCTATATTACGATTTAGCACACCCCAATTTGACTAAAATTATTGAGGAATAAGATTATAACCAATTTTATGTTGTGGTTTTTGAATGGGCAGATGGAGAATGTTTATTTGACCATTGGAATTTTGAAACATACCAAAGAGATATAGGTATTAAAAGTCCTAAAGAAAAATTTAAAGAATTACCTGTTAGTAAAAAGCTGAAAGCAATAGAGGTTTTAAATTCTTTTTTGCAAAATGTAAACCAAAAGGGATATGTTGCTGTCGATTTTTATGATGGAAGCATTATGTATGATTTTTCAACAGATGTAACTACAATTTGCGACATTGACCTTTTTAAAAAAGCCCCAGTTATCAACGATAAAGGTGTAGATTGGTTTGGAACAAAGAGGCTGAAAGCTCCAGAGGAATATATAGAGGGGTGCGCGATTGATGAGCAGACGAATATTTTTACTTTAGGTGCATTAATTTTTGAGTTTTTTGGAAGATTTTCTGATGAAGAAATCCATCAAAGATATTGTAACAATCAATTTATTCCTTGCACATTACCTAATTGGCAATTAAGTGAAGAGAGTTATCAAGTTGCAACCAAGGCGGTAAGTCTTAATAAAAGTGAACGTTATTTAACATTTGCTGAGTTTTGGTATGAATGGAAAGCGGCAAATTCCAATTTTTGAGATTGAGAAATCGGAAGTTATGGAGGTGAAAAATGTATTTCACAGACGAAAAAGACTATATTATGCGAATGATAAAAGAAATGGTAAGAGTATTATTTTCTTTAATGTTTGGGAAAAAGTATGTTTCTGTTGAACTTGAAAAAGAAAATAAATATGAAGTATCAGGGAAAAATTTGAAAGATTTTCTTGATATGATTGATTCAGGGCAAATTAACGAAGCGGAGAATATACTTTTAGATAACATTGATTATACAAATAATGATGATGTTATGGCGGCAGCTCTTTTCTATCAATACCTTAGTGAGAAAGATAGTGAGTTTTTGATTAACAACAATTATACAAAAGAAGAAGTACTTTCTGGTTTTAAGCAATTACTTGTGCAGTCAGAATATAATAATTTGTTATATATGATTAAGGATGATGAGTAATGCAGAATTTTCGACTTGTGGACTTTAACAACTCGGAATTTGGTGGGAGGTGTTATACAAATGAAACTGGCAGACTTATCAACTGGACCAGACTGGGTAGTATATGTTGGATTTATAATATTTGCTGTACTTTCCATAGTTTTGATTTCTGGACATGGAAGTTGGTTAATTTCCGGATATAATACAGCTTCAAAAGAAGAAAAGGCAAAATATAATGAAAAAAAGCTATGCAGAACAATGGGAATTGGAATGTCTGTCATAGCAATTCTTCTATTAATTATGGGAGTGTTTGAAAATATTTTACCGGCATTTTTTGTGTATATTGCATTGGGTATTATTTTAGCTGATGTTGTGATAATTATTGTCTTGGGAAATACAATATGTAGAAGGTGACAAAATCCAGTTTGAGAGCTAATAAAATGAGTAGAAGAATAAAAAGTTAGTGAGGTTTAACATGAATAAAATAAATAATACATCAGTTGTAAAACAGCAGTATGCTAATGCAAACAATTTAAATACAAGAATATCTATTCACGATAAATATTCAACAAACAAAATGGGTTTTGGAAGCTGGATAATGTCTAATTATAGAATTGATGAGAAAATGAAAGTTTTAGAACTAGGTTGTGGAACAGGAGATATGTGGAAGAATAGCCAGTCTTTGATTAAAGCTTGCTCAAAACTAATACTTTCTGATTTTTCAGAAGGAATGGTAGCAACAACAAAAAGCAACATAGGAAACTATGAAAATACCGAATATAAGGTTATAGATATTCAAGAAATCCCTTACGAAAATGAGACATTTGATGTTGTTATAGCAAACATGATGTTATACCATGTGCCAGATATTGATAAAGGTTTGAATGAGGTGCGACGTGTATTAAAGAAAGGTGGACATTTTTACTGTGCAACATATGGAGAACATGGAATTATAGAATATCTTTCAAAAATTCTTTCTGAATATGGTGTTCAAAACAATATAAATAAGAACTTCACACTTCAAAATGGATATGAGATATTAAATAAAACATTTTCTAAAGTTGATAAATTAGAATATATAGATTCGTTAGCAGTTACTAATGTAGATGATATGATAGATTATATTTACTCCCTGTCGAGTATGACAACTTTGAATGATGTACCAAAACATATAATAAAAGACGTACTAATGCAAAATATGACAAATGGAATATTAAATGTACCAAAGGAATATGGAATGTTTGTTGCATCATAGAACATAATTATTTCAAAGTAGTAGGATTAATATAATAAGAAATATTTGCTTAGAAAAATGAAAGGGTAAAAGAAATGTGGGTATCAAAAATTACAGAAGAAGATTTAAGTAATGAAATAATAGATAAATTATTATTTGAAGGCATAGTGGATACAGGAGAAAATATTGATTGTATTATTGTTTTAGGAAGTACAAAGGCATCAAAATATAGAGTTCCAGTAGCAGTGAAAGCCTATAATTCAGGCAGAGCAAACAAAATAATATTATGTGGCGGTGCTTTAAAAAAATTTCCGGATGAAGAAAGTACTGAAGCTGAGCATATGTATAAAAGGGTTTTGGAATTAGGTGTGCCAGAGGAAAATATTATTTTGGAGAATAAATCACAAAGTACAGTGGAAAATATTCTTTGTGCATTAGTAGAATTGCAACGTGCATTTTGGTTGAATAGAGTAAAAAAAGTATTGTTAGTAACAAGTACATATCACATGAGGCGCAGCTTAGCAATTGCAAGGTACTTATTTCCAATACATATAGATATAGTTCCCGGTCCTGCGGATGATAATAATACAAATCGTGATACTTGGATGAATACACCAAAGGGAAGAGAAAGAGCAAAGAGAGAAGCTTTGAATATTGTTGAATGTATAAAAAATGGTGTTATACCAGATTTTGAAATATAGGCTGAAAATTAGTGCTATTGGCAAATAAGGTAAAAGAAATAAAGGAATGAATAAGTCAAGTTAAATCCTGCTGGGCTTGTGAGCGAAGAAGATAAGTATATAAGACTACCAAGAAAAATTAGTACAGAAAAAATAGAAAAGAGTGATGATATTTGTAATTAAAAGATATTATTTTGAATTGCAAAGATTAATAAACTGTAATAAAGTAGGAATTTTTAGGAAAGAGGTACAATGAAGGAAATTTTTTCATTCAAAGGATATGACGGTGAACATATCACGTTAAATTTGATGGAAGTTCTAGGATATCCGTATACAACAAGTTATGAGGGTGGATATGATATTATTTGCACATTAGAAATAAAATGTGGATGCTATACCGTGAACTGTGACAGGTATTTTGCAGCATCAGGTGCTTTATATAGATTTCAAAAAGAGCTTATTAAATGTTATGAAACGCTGAAAGGAAATGCAAAATATACACTTTTTTTAGAAAATGATTTGTTTTTTGAAGTGTTTATGGAGTCTGGAGGAAAAGCAATTATAAAGGGAAATTATCAAGAATGTCCAGACAAAGATAATAAATTATTATTTGAAATTGAAACAGATCAAACTTGTTTCAAGCCGGTTATTATGGGCATTGATAGATTAAAGAGAAAATTAAACGATGACAATTAAGTTAGTAGGTAACAAATACTAAATTGTGAAATCAACAAATCGTTGTTTGATGAGGAAGATTATTTATATAATCTACCGTCTATGGTCTGAAAACGACCAC
>OKSC01001480.1_pt1 | contig 22878 bp, 9 predicted proteins | sample 1601161 | NCBI WGS metagenome assembly OKSC01 (sample SAMEA3541552, study PRJEB24748) | human gut metagenome | biome: human gut; feature: human-associated habitat; material: faeces | place: China | collected 2012
ATTGCAAACGAAAGACACCCCTGATGGGTTTCTTTCGTAACTATCTTCCTTTCCGTCTTTGCACCCCTCCCCTTCTCATTGGAGCATACACGCGCCAGCCCCCGGCGGAATCCGCCGGGGGCTGACTCTATGGGGGGTGGGGCATCTCAGCTCGTGGGATGGGGATCATCCCAGGCTGTTTTTCCGTTTAGCGGGAGTGCTTCTTGCGGGGCAGAACCACAACAGCGGCAGCCAGCATAGCAGCGGAAGCCATCACCAGGACCCACAGGGCGGTGTTGCTCTCGTCGCCAGTCTTGACAGAGGGCTTGTAGTTGGGATCAGCGGCGCCGCAGACGGTGCACTTGCCATCCTTATACTGATGGCCGGTGGCCTTGATGACCTCGCCCTTCTTCACAATCTCGCCGCAGATGGTGCAGACTTCGTCGCCGGTGTAGCCGTCCTCGGTGCAGGTGGGCTCCTTAGCACCCACCAGCTTGATCTTGTGACCCAGAGCGGGGATGACCTCGCCCTTCTTCACAATCTCGCCGCAGACGGTGCAGACTTCGTCGCCGGTGTAGCCATCCTCGGTGCAGGTGGCAGCCTTGGCACCCACCAGCTCGATCTTGTGACCCAGAGCGGGGATGACCTCGCCCTTGGTGATGACCTTGCCGCAGGCCTTGCAGACCACGTCGCCGGTGTAGCCATCCTCGGTGCAGGTGGCGGCCTTGGCGTTCACGGTCTCGGTCTCGGTGTGCAGGTCAGCAGTCAGAGTCTCGGCGTTGTTCACGGTCTGATCGTTGCGCTCGGTCTCGGTAACGGTGACGTTGATCTTGTCCAGAGCGGTGGGATCATTGACGGTGAAGGTCAGGGTGGCCACGGTGGAGCCGGCGGCCACGCCGTTGAGGTCCACATAGCCCAGGGTGACCTTGCCGGAAGCATCCTTGTAGGAGCTGTACTGGGTGTTGAAGGCCACGTTGGTCAGGGTCAGGTTGGCGGCATCGTAATCCACGGTGAACAGGCCGTTGGTGACAGCATCCTTGGCCAGGACGTTGACGGTGACGGTCTTCTCATCGGCGGACACGGTGACGTTGGAGGCGGTGGCGTTCTCAGCAGCGTCGCCCATGGGCAGGTTCACCACGGCAGCCACGGGGGCAGCAGTGTTCAGGGAGCCCTTGGCAGCCTGGGTCTCGGCGCCGTTGTAGCGCTGGATCTGAGCGGGGGTCATCTCCACAGCCTGAGCGGTGTGGACGGTGGTCTTGCTCATGGCAGCGTTCACGGCCTTGGCGGCGTCCTCATTGGCGTGGTACATGGTGCCCACCAGGGTGGCAGGCCACACGCCGTCGCCGAAGTTGCCGATGTCGGCAGCTTCCCACTTACCAGTGTCCTCATTCAGGAGGATGCGGTAGACATGGCTGGCGTCGCCGGTGAAGTTGGCCAGGTACAGAACCAGTTCCTGGCCCTCGACGGTGGCGTACAGGGAGTCATACAGGTCGCCGTCATCGGTGGGGTTGGCAGCGTAGCCAACGTTAGCCAGGTTGGACTCCAGGATACCGAAGGAGGCGCCCCAGGTGTCCTTGCCGGTCTCCTTATCCACCGAGGGATAAACATTCATGGTCCAGATGTTGCCGGCGTCATCCAGCGCCAGGAACAGCTCGGTGTCGGTATCCTTCACGCCGTCTTTATCGGTGTCGATCTTGTTGGCACCCAGAGAGGTAACGGCGGTGAAGTAGGAAGCGTCGGCAAAGAGCCACAGATACAGTCCGAGGTCGAAGGCGGACAGATCCAGGTTATCCACCGGCTTGGGAGACAGGAAGTAGGTGTAGTACACGCTGGCCAGCATGGGCTTGGCCTCGGTGGAGTAAACCAGGCTGTACTCCATATCCCACATGGGGATTTCGCCCTCGAAGCCGGGATAGGTAGCCAGGGTCTTACCGGTATCCAGGTCCATCTTGTTGATGTTGAAGCTGCCATCCTGCAGATAGACGTCGCCGGTGCGGGCGTCGAAGGTGGAGGCAGACACGCTCTTGGTGGTTTCGAAGTTCACCAGCTTCTTCCAGGTGGTGTCGTGCTCCATATCCCAGGTGTAGAACTGGGCATCGCCGTTGGTATCCATCAGCGCGCCCACCAGGGTGGTGTCCACGGTCTGGACGGTGACCACGCAGGAGGCGGTGGCGGTGGGATCCTTGATGGAGGCCGCCGTGATGGTGGCAGTACCCTTGTTGACGCCGGTGACGATGCCGCGCTCGTTGACGGTGGCGACAGTCTCATCGGAGGACTTCCAGGTCACGCCATCGGGCTTCACGCCGAAGGGGCTGACCTCAGCGTTCAGAGCAGCAGTGCCGCCCTTGTACATCTTGATGGACTGCTTATCCAGAGTCACGGACACGGGGCCGCTGAGTTCTTCCTTGTTGAGGTTGATCTTGTAGGTGGCGGCGTTGTTGGCGTAGTCGCAGACCTGAATGTACAGGTGATCCACGCCCTCGGCCTTGCTCAGATCCAGGGAGACGTCGGTGGCAGCGCCCTCGGCAGCACCCTCGGGGGAGCCGGCGGTGCCGTCCAGAATGGACATCTTGTCATAGTCGATGAGGAAGGCGGCCGCCACATAGCGGTTGTCCTGAGCGGTCAGGACCAGGCTGCGGGTGCCGGTCTCAACGTCTTCCTTGAAGTACACGTTGGACAGGACAGGCTCGGTCCGGTCGATGAAAGCGGTGTAGGTCCGGCTGGCGCCATCGCCCAGGGCATCCCAGTTGGTGGTGGCATTGCCCTCGGCATCGTAGGTCACGTAGTACTCGGGAGCCTCGGTGACCTTGACGGTGATCTTCTCACCCTCAGCAGCCTTGGTGGGGGCATTGTTGATACCGATGTAGCCCTGAGCATTGCGCCAGCTGCCGCCGTTGCTGTAGTAGTAAGCGCCAGCGGTGGGAGAACCGGACGCCTTATCATAGTAGACATTGCCGTTCTCGCCGGTGATGGTCGCCCGGGCATCCGCAGCGTTGCGGATCAGGGAGAAGGTAGCACGGGCAAAGACGGTGGTGTCGGGGTTGATGGCGGCGCGGTTGGGATCATAGGTCTCATCCACGTAAGGATTGCCGCCGAAGTAGTACATGCCGGAATCGCCAGCGTACTGGACGGTCAGGGCCTGATACTTGGTGGCGTTCTTGTTGTAGGCGTACATGTAGGGCACACGGGACTCGGTCTTGGCCTCATGATACTCCAGATAGCTGCCGATATCGAACATGGAGGGATCGGTCCAGCTGCCGTAGTAGCCCAGGACGGGGATGGAATGGCTGTCGCCCTTGACGCCCTCGGCGGAGGCAACCTCGTCGGCGTACACATAACCCTCGACATAGGTGCCGGTGTTGTCGCTGGCCTTGTCATACTCGTCCAGGCCCAGGACCTTGGCATTGACTTCCACATGGATGCTGCCGTTTGCGGGGATCTCCACGGTGCTCTTGTTCAGCTGCTGGAAGAACAGGTAAGCATCGTAGGTGTCGATGTTGCCGTCGTTGTCGAAGTCGGCGTTGTCCTTATTGGAGATGGAATCCAGGACGCCGGTGACATAGTCCAGGAGCGCCTGGCCGTCGGCCTTGGTGACCTTGCCGTCGCCATTGAAGTCGCAGTTGGCAAGACCCTCGGGAGCGGTCATCTCCACCATCTGGCCGTCCACGGTCCAGGTGACGTTGGAGGTCAGGTCGGTGGTCCAGGTGTCCTCGAAGTTCACCACGGAGCCGTCCTCGAACTGATTGGCGAAGACATTCTGGGTGAAGAAGTCGGCGCTGAGGTTGAAGGAGGTCGCAGCATCCTTCAGGTTGTAGATGGTGAAGCCGAAGCTGTAGTCACCGGTGCGGGCGGGATCGTCGCCCAGCTCCACCTTGACCTTACCGTCGGCAGCGCCGGCGTTGGCGTTCTTATCCATCTTGATGTAGGTGCCGGCGGAAACGGCAGCGCCCACATTGGCAAGGCCGGCGCCCTGCTGCATAACGGAATAGTAGCCATACTTGCCCTCGCCGTAATCCTGATACATGGGGACAGCGGTGGACATCAGCAGGGACTGAGCCAGAGCACGGGCGGTGAGGCCGGTCTTCTCCGTCAGCTTGTTGGCGCGGATGTACTGGGCCACCACAGCGGCCATACCGGCAACCTGGGGAGAGGCCATGGAGGTACCGGACATATTCTGGTAGCCGCCGCCATTCTGCAGGGAGTAGATATTGCCGCCAGGAGCGGTGATCTCGGGCTTCAGCTCCAGGGAGCCGGGAACGCCCCAGGAGGAGAAGTCGCTCATGGTGTAATAGTCGGCGGTCTGAACGTTCACGCCGGGCTTGGCGCCCACGGTGAGCTTGCCCACATAGTAGGTCACGCCGTTGGCTTCCTTCTTTTCGGCATTGGCCTTGATGATCTGGCCGTCAGACATCAGCAGGGAGACGTAAGGAGCGGTGCCGGTGTAGCCGTCGGTGGACATATTGATGGTGCCCGCCGCGTTGTTGACCACGACGGTGCCGATGGCACCGGCGGCAACGGCGTTGTTGCCCTTGGCGGTGAAGTTGATTTCACCGCGGTTGCACATGGCAATGGCGCCCTTGAGCTCATCGCCCGCAGCGGCGAAGTCCTCGGGATTGCCGACGGCATCCACATAGACGAAGCGCTGCTCACCGGCCAGAGCGGTCATGGGCTGGATGGGAGCCTCGGAGGTGTCGTTGTAGAACATCTTGGTGCCGGCGAACTCAATATAGTTGCCGGTGGAGCCCACGTTATCCACGGAGGCGATGCCCAGAGAGTTGGTGTAGGAGCCGGGGCTGCCGTTGGTGGCCCAGCTGACGCTCTCGGCGTAGGGATAGGCATAGGGGGTGTTCTCGAACCAGTGGCCGGAGTTACCGGCGGACATGGCAACGACCATACCGCTGTTGACAACAGCCTCCAGGATGGCCTGGTACTTGGCGTCAGACTGGCGGGAATAGCCGGGGTTGCCGCTGCCCAGAGACAGGTTGGCGGAATCGCAGCCCAGGATCATGGCATCCTCGATGGCGGCCATGTAGTCGGAATCGTAAGCGCCGCCGCCCTTACCGAAGACCTTCATGGTGTACACCTGGGCATCAGGGGCAACACCCTGGGTCAGAGCGGTATCCAGAGCGGGAGCGAAGGACCCGTCGGCCTGCTCAATGTAGCGGTTGCCGGCGGCAATACCGGTGACGTGGGAGCCATGGTCACCCTGCTTGTCGTTGTCGTGGGTGACGTCCAGATCGGCGTCAATGTAGTTGAAGCCGAAGGGGATCTTGGCGCTGACATACAGGTCGGAGGCCTTCAGGTCGCCGTTCTTCTTGAGGGCGTTGAGCTTCTCCAGCTTGTCAGCGTAATCCGCAGCGGTGACGGGGGTGATGCCCAGGCCCTTGACAGCGTAGCTGTAGGCAGCGCCGTTGAGGGAGGGGTGATCGGTGTCAGCGCCGGTATCAATGATGGCCACCTTGGAGCCTGCGCCGGTGTAACCGTCAGCCCAGGCAACGCTGGAGCCGATCATGGAAGAGGAGGTAGCCATGTTGGGGTCGGTGGTCTCCGACTCCTTGACCACGCAAGGCTCATACTGCGTCTCGATCAGGACGGAATCAACACCCTTGATCTTCTCGATCTTCTCGATCTGGCCATACTGAACGTTGGCGGAGATGATGTTGGTGGCCAGGGTCAGATTCCAAACCACATCCAGAGACTGGCCGTCCAGGGCCTTCTTGGAGATGGTCTTGGCCATCTTATCCTGCTTGGATTCCAGCTTGTCGCGATACTTCATCGCCTTTTTGCTGCCAGAGGCGATGTCGGACGCGGAAAAGCCCTTGTCCAAGGTGGAGGGGTCGCTCAGCACGATGGAGACGCGGACCACGTCCGTGTCGGCATACTGCTGCTGGGCTTCTTCCTCAACAGCCGCGTTTTCCTTGATGGGCAACTTGATGTTGTCCACCTTTTCCCAGGTGATACCGTTGTTCTCGCCCTTGGTCGCAACGGAGCTGCTGCTCATGGCCCAGGTGGGGGTCACGAGACTCAGCGTCAGTACGAGGGCAAGCATCACGGCCATCGCCCGTTTGAGGGTATGCGCGTGTTTCATATGCGTACTCTCTCTTTCTCCGGTTTATACCGGTAAAGTTGGGTACTGGATCGGTTCGGGCCGCCGTGATGCCCTATCAGCCGGCCTGTCCGATACAGCTATGGTTACTATACCATGTTTCCTTGTCCAACGCAATGAAAAAGTCGTGTAATTTGCCACAAAATTTATAGAAATTTCGACAAAAACAAAAATCAGCACTTTGTTCGCGCTATAACGACACTTTGTGAGTTTTTACACAAATCAGGATTTATGTATAAACCAAGTTGGTCATTTTAACACATCAGTGTATTAAGCGTTACCGTGCTAAATCGTTAAAAACAGCACAGTTCATCGTTCATGTTGCTTTTGCGTCACCATTCATCGTTCAATTCGACACAGTGTCTATTATTGTCGGCAGAATTTTGCGCAGTAATAATTTATTTGCATGTTTTAGCGAGTCCGGATTGTGAACAATTTTTGTACAAAACGCCGGAGACCCGGAGGCCGTTTCCGGTCTCCGGGTCTCGCGGGTCACTCTGTCTCCGGATCAGAGACAGGCGTCATATTCAGCGGGTGTGCTTCTTGCGGGGCAGGACCACCACAGCGGCAGCCAGCAGAGCGGAGACGGTCAGCAGCATGACCCACAGGGTGGTGTTGCTGTCGTCGCCGGTCTTGACGGCGGGCTTGTAGTTGGGGTCGGTCTCGCCGCAGTCGGTGCACTTGCCATCCTTATAATGGTGGCCGGTGGCGGGGACGGTCTCGCCCTTCTTCACGGTCTCGCCGCAGACGGTGCACACCTCGTCGCCGGTGCAGCCGTCCTGGGTGCAGGTGGCAGCCTTAGCGCCTACCAGCTGGGTCTTGTGGCCGGTGGCGGGGATAACCTCGCCCTTCTTCACGACCTCCTGGCACACGGTGCAGACTTCGTCGCCGGTGTAGCCATCTTCCGTGCAGGTGGCAGCCTTAGCGCCCACCAGCTGGGTCTTGTGGCCGGTGGCGGGGATAACCTCGCCCTTCTTCACGACCTCCTGGCAGACGGTGCAGACCTCATCGCCGGTGTAGCCGTCTTCCGTGCAGGTGGCAGCCTTAGCGCCTACCAGCTGGGTCTTGTGACCCAGAGCGGGGATGGTCTCGCCGCGCTCCAGGACCTCGCCGCACACGGTGCACACCTGGTCGCCGGTGTAGCCATCTTCCGTGCAGGTGGCGGCCTTAGCACCTACCAGTTCGGTCTTGTGGCCGGTGGCGGGGATAACCTCGCCCTTCTTCACGACCTCCTGGCACACGGTGCAGACCTCATCGCCAGTGTAGCCGTCCTGGGTGCAGGTGGCCGCCTTAGCGCCCACCAGTTCGGTCTTGTGGCCGGTGGCGGGGATGACCTGGCCCTTGGTGATGACTTCGCCGCAGACCTTGCAGACCTCATCGCCGGTGTAGCCGTCCTGGGTGCAGGTGGCGGGCTTGGCGTTCTTCAGCTCGGGGTTGTGGCCCACCAGCTCCAGAGCGGCCAGCAGGGTACCATAGTTGTACACCAGCTCCTTCTGGGCGTCGGTAAGGGCGTTGTACTCGGCCAGCAGCTGGCGCAGGTAAGCCTCGTCCTCGTTGGTCAGATTCTCGATGGGCTTGAGGGCCTCGATCTTCTTGATCAGCTCCAGCACCGCCATTTCATCGGCGTTGTTGGGGTCGGCATCAATATACAGATAACCGATGGCTGCGGGGCCGGTCTCGCCGGTGAGGCTGTAAGCCGTGACCCGGTAAGCATAGCTGCGGCCGAAGGGCAGCGTGGTGGTATCGGTATAGGTGCAGGCGGTGAGGCCTTCGGCCAGGGTCTCGAAGCCCTCGAAGGTCCAGGTATCCTGGGTATCATCCTGGAAGTGGGCAGCCACGCTGCGCTCCACCTTATAGACGATATCCTCGGCGTTGGACTGCTTGGCAGCGGTCCAGGTCAGCAGGGCGTTGCGGACGCCGGTCTCCGTGACGGTCAGGTCCGTGGGCGTGAAGTAGCTCTCGTCCATGATGTTGACGCTGCCCTTTTCGGTGTTGAAGTACTTATCCCAGACATAGGCGGTGTAGCCCACAGCGCCCTGGGGATAGTACAGGTTCAGGCCCCAGTCGTTGTACACGAAGCCGCCGGTGCCGGTGGTGCCCCACAGGCCCACGAAGTTGGCGTACAGGGCCACGTTGGCATAGGCTCCGGTCAGGGAGACGGTGGTCTCCAGCAGAGGAGCGGTCATGCCGTTGAAGTAGTAATCCTTCAGGTTCTCGCAGCCGAAGAATGCCTTGGTGCCGATGCGCTCCAGGGTGGTGGGATAGCTGACGCTCTTGAGGAACAGGTTGCCGGCAAAGGCGTTGCCGCCCACGCGGATGGTGCCCTCGGGGATGCGGTAGCTCTCCGCCGTGCGGCCCTCGGGATAGTAGCGCAGGTTCGCGCCGTTCTTATCGAACAGGACGCCGTCCACGCTCTTGAAGTACAGGGAGCCGTCGGCCACATAAATGTTCTGCAGGCTGGTGCAGTCGTTGAAGGCCACGGAGGTGTCAGTGACGCCGCAATCCTGGATGGAGGCGGGCAGAGTCAGCTCCGTCAGGGACTCGCAGCCCACGAAGCCCCGGCTGGGGACGGCGGTCATGCTCTTGGACAGGGTGACATTCTTCAGATTGTCGTTGTAAGCCAGTGCGCTGCCGCCCATCTCGGTGACGGTGTCGGGAATGACAATGGTCTCCAGGCCGGTCTTGGAAATGGCGTTGGCGCCGATGCTGGTCAGGCCGTAGGGCAGACGCAGGCTGGTCAGATTGGGACAATTGTAGAAGGCGAAGGTGCCGACGGTCAGCCCGTTGGCAGAATCCTCGAAATAGATCTCCTCGATCTTGGAGCTGGAGAAGGCGTAGCTGCCCACCTTGGTGACGCTGGCGGGAACGATGACCTTCTTCAGGCTGGTGTTGTTCTGGAACATCTTATCGGGGATCTCCGTCATGGTGGCGGGCAGGGTGAACTCGGTGGTCTCGTTGCCCTGGGGCCAGATGTAGATATCGCCGGTATCCTTCAGCATGACAACGCCGTTGGAGGACGCATACACGGGGTTGTTGACGTCCACCACGATGTTCTTCAGGCCGCTGGCCAGATAGAAGGCGTCCTTGGCCAGGCTGGTGACGGAGGCGGGGATGTTGACCTCGGTGACATAGGCGGTCTTGTTGTAGTTCAGATAAGCGAACGCCTTGCTATCAATGGATTGCAGGGTGCCGGGGAAGGCCAGCGTCCGGGCCTCATAGGGCTGATAGAAGGCGCTGTTGCCGATGGACTCCAGCTGGGTGCCGGAGAAGTCCAGATTCTGGAGCTTCCGGGCATAGTAGAAGGCCTGCCTGCCGATGGTCTTCAGCTGAGAGGGCCAGTTGATGGTCTCCAGCAGGGAGCAGGAGTAAAAGGCGCGCTCACCGATGGAGGTGACGTTGTCGCTGAGCTTCACGGTCTTGACGGCCTTGGCGTTGTAGAACGCGCGGTCGGGGATGACAGTGAGGCTGCCGCAGTCGATGGAAGCGGCGGCGTTGCAGTCATAGAACGCGGAGCCGCCCAGGGAGGTGACGGACTGGGGAATGGTGATGGCCTTCAGAGCCTTCCAGCCGTAGAAAGCGTTGGCGCCGATGGAGGTCAGGCCCTCCTTCAGGGACAGGGCGGTGGCCTTGGCGCAGCCGCGGAAGGCGTAATCGCCCACGGTCTCCACGGTGGCGGGCAGGTCCACAGCCGTCAGGGCGGAGCAGTTGCTGAAGGCGTAGGCGGGAACAGCGGTCAGGCTCTGGCCGAAGGTTACGGTTTTCAGGCCGGAGCAGCCGTCGAAGGCGTGCTCACCCAGGGTGGTGAAGCCATCGGGCAGGGCGATGGACGTCAGCTTGGTGCAGCCCTGGAAGGCGGCGGTGCCGATCTTCTTGAGGCTGGCGGGCAGAGTGACGGACGTGATGGTGGTGTTCTTATAGAACAGGTAGTCGCTGATGGTCTCCACGCCGTCAGGCACGGTGTAGGAGGTGCCCTTGAAGTCCCGGGGCAGGCTCACCAGAACCTTGCCGCCGCCGGCCAGCAGGGTGCCGTCCTCGGTCCGGACGATGCTGGCGCCGTCCTCGATGACATAGCCCTCAAAGGCGGGGCAGCTGACAAACGGCGTCAGACCGAAGGACAGGGTCTCGGCCTTGTAGGAGGCAGGGAAGGTCAGGGTCTTGAGGTTGGTGCAGCCCTGGAAGGCCCTCTCGCCGATGAGGGTGACGTTGTCGGGAACGATGAAGTTCACCAGCGCGGTGCAGCCCTGGAACATCTGCTTGCCGATGGTGGTCAGCTTGGGGGCCACAAAGGTGGTCAGGTTCAGGCTGTTGTAGAACGCGGAATCCAGGCCGGTGGGATCGCCCAGCACGGTGATCTCGGTGAGGCTGCTGCGGGCAAAGGCGTTGGCGCCGATGAAGGTCAGGCTCTCGGGGATCACCATCTCCTCCAGGGCGGCGCAGCCGGCGAAGCAGCTGGTGCCCACGGAGGTGACGTTGGACAGGTCGGGCAGGTGCTTCAGGCTCTTGCAGGTGAAGAACGCCGTCTTGGGCAGCTCGGTCAGGTTCTTGGACAGGGTCACGGAGGTTACAGCCGTGCAGTTGGCGAACTGGTCGCCGTTTGCGTCCATAGAGGTGACGGTGTCGGGAATGGTGATGCTGGTCAGGGCGTAGGCATTATAGAAAATACCGGCGCTGAGGGAGGTGACGCCCTCGGGGATCACCAGGTCGCCCTCCAGGGCCTCGCAGAAGTAGAACGCCTTGACGCCCATGGAGGTCAGGCCCTTGGGCAGGACGCCGTCGTCGGTGTGACCCAGGGTCTTCAGGTTCTTGCAGTAGTAGAACGCGCCCTCGTTGATGACCTTCAGCGTCTCAGGCAGGCTGACGCTCTGCAGGTTGTCGCAGTCGTAGAAGGCCCGATAGCCGATCTCCTCCAGGGAGTCGGGGCAGATGACGTTGAGAACGTAGTCGTTGTTCTTGAAGGCGTTCTCCCCGATGACCCGGACGCCGTCGGGAATGGTGACGGTGCTCTCGGTGCCGCTGTAGCTGACCAGGGTGTCGCCCACGATGTTGAAGCTGCCGGAGCCGGTGGCCTCGGTGACGGTGACGGCCAGGTCATAGGAGGCAGTGCCGTTCTTGGCCTTGGCGGTAACGGTGGCCGTGCCGGGCTTCAGAGCGGTGAGCTTGGCATACTGGGTCAGCTGGTCGCCCTCGCCGTTGGGCTCAACGGTGACCACGGACTCGTCGGAGGAGGTCCACTCCAGGTTCAGGTCGGTGGCATAGAAGGGCGCGTAGCCATACAGCCGGACATTGGTATAGGTGGTGCCGGCCAGCATGGTCACGGAGGAGGTGTTCAGCAGGAACTCGCTCATAGGCACGTCCGCGCCCACCTCGTCGGTGACGGTGACCTGGCACTGGGCCTTCACGTCGGGCCAGACGGAGGACTTGACGATGATGGTGGCGGTGCCGGGAGCCTTGGCGGCCACGATGCCGTTCTTCACCTCGGCCACGCTGGAATCGGAGGAGCTCCAAACCAGGTTCTGGTCGGTGGCGTCGTCGGGAGTCACAGTGGCGTTCAGCTGGACATAGCCCTTCTGGGGCAGGGTCACGGCGGTCTGATCCAGAGTGATCTTGGTGACGGCGTTTTCAGGCAGGGTCACGCGATAGGCACACTGGTTCATGGCGTAGTCGTAGGCCACCACATAGAAGGTGCCCTGCAGGAGCTTCTGATAGAAGTCCGTAACGTCGAAGGTGTAGGTATACTCCTCGTAAGCCCGGGGAGAGGTGCCGTCGGCCTTCAGGGCAGGGATGATGCCGTCATAGTAGTTGGAGCCGATGCTCATTTCCTTCTTGCCGTTGTTGACGTTGGTCTTCCACTGGGTGGAGTACAGGGTGGCGCCGGCCAGGCAGAAGTTATCGGCCAGGGTCACGTCCAGGTACTTCCGGCCGTCGTCGCCGGTGCGGAACTGCAGGTTCTCGCGGTCAACGATATAGGGCATTTCACCGTCGGAGGTGAAGTTGAAGGAATAGGTGTTCTTCAGGTTGTCCTGCACATCGAAGCCGTCCACATAGGCGGCGGCGGTGTAGGTCATGCGGGTGTTGTTGGGGATCAGGTGGATGCCGGTCAGCGGGGGGAAGATCTCGCCCACATAGCCGGGCCGCACAGCGGCGGAGCTGGAGTTGTACATGGCCTTGCGGACATTGAGGCCGTCGCTGTTGAGGTACACCTGGCCGGTGTCGCTGTCGGTGATGGTGACGTTGGTGGTCTTGGCCGCCCGCAGCAGACCGGCCTGCAGGTAATACAGGTTGCTGACGCCGTTGCCGCCGCCCAGGTCCACGCAGATCTTATCGGCGGAGGTGGAGGGGGTGTCGTAGCCCTCGGGGACCACGAAGGGATACATGCCCAGCTTCACCACGTACATCATGGCGTAAACACCGGCCACGTTGGTGGCGTACATCTTCTCGTCCAGGCCGTTGTAGATATCGGCGTCCTCGAAGATGGGGGCCTTGGTCCAGTCGCCGTAGAAGCCCAGGAAGGGCACGGACAGCGCAGGATCGTCGTTGTTGGTCAGCTCCACGAAGCCTTCCACATAGATGCCGTTGGGGAACTTGGCTAGATACGCCCGGTCCGCGTCAGACAGGCGGACGGTGACGGTGACGGTGGCCTCGCCGTTAGCGGGCACGGTGACGGTGGAGCCGCTGAGGGCGCCGCCGGAGACCTTGATGGCGCTGGTGTCGGCGGAGAGGACATAGCCCTTCTGGGCGATGTACAGCCCGTCGGAGGTGGTGCTCTCGGTCTGGACGGTGGTGCTGACGTCATAGGACAGGGCGGAGCCGGTGAGGTTCTTCACCACGAAGCTCAGCTTGTACACGCCCAGCTGGTCGGCGTCGTCGCCCAGCTCGATCTTGGTCTTGTCCTGGCCCCGGACATACAGGTAGGCAGGGGTGGTGACGGCCTCGGCCAGGTTCACCATACCGGAGCCCTGCTTGCGGGGAGAGTAAGCCACGCCGTTTTCATCATACAGGATGTCGGCGGTGCTCATCAGCAGGCGGTTCACCAGCAGCTGCTTGTCGGTATCGGAGGCGCCGGGCATCAGGGTATTCACATACTCCAGAGCGGCGGCGGACACACCCGCCAGATACGGAGAGGCCATGGAGGTACCGCTCATGTAGCCGTACTGGGCGAAGGGCAGAGAGGAATAGATGCTGCCGCCGGGGGCGGTGATCTCCGGCTTCAGGGACAGGGAGGGCAGAGGGCCCCAGGAGGAGAAGTCGCTCATAGCCACGGAGCCCTTTTCGGTCTTGGAGACGGTGAGGGTCTTTTCCTGGGCGGCTTCCATCATCTGGCCGTTGGCCAGGCTGATGCACACGGTGGGGATCTTGTAGTTATCCACGGACATGTTCAGCAGATAGCCGTCGCGGTTGTTATAGATGATGCAGCCCGCAGCACCGGCAGAGGCGGCATTGAGCTGCTTCTGCTCGAAGGACAGGCCGCCGCGCATGACCACGGCGATCTTGCCGGTGACGTCCAGGCCCTGGTAATCGGCGGTGTCGCCGGTGTTGGGCACCATGACGTACTCATAGGTTTTGGAGCTGTCATTGCCCAGCAGCAGGGCGGTGAAGTCGTGGCCGGACACGTCCTGATAGGGGACGCGGCCCTGGGCGGTGACAAAGGCCGCCGTCTCGTTGGCGTTGACGGAGGCAACGGACAGCGCCGCGTCATAGGAGGACGAGGAGCTGATGATGCCGGTGTCGGGGTCGGACACGGAGGTGAAGTCACCCTTTGCGCCGCCCTGGGAGGAGGAATAGGAGTTACCGGCGGAGCAGTTCAGCAGGATACCGGCGGACTTGACCAGGTCGTAATACTTGGTGGTCAGGTCGCCCTCGGCCTCCCGGCCGAAGCCGCCGTTGGAGCCCAGGGACATATTGATCACGTCCACGTCCAGCAGCAGGGCATCGTTCAGGGCCGCCAGGATGGTATCCGTGGAGGCGCCGTTAGTGGAGTCGGAGAATACCTTGAAGATGGCCAGCTGTGCCTCGGGAGACTGACCGGCGAAGGTGACGCTGCCGTCGGCGTCCACGGTCTTGCCGGCGGTGATACCGGCCACGTGGGTGCCGTGGTCATTGCCGTACTTCTCCACGGCGTCGGCGGAGGGGATCACGTCGGCGTCGGCGTCGGCATAGTCGAAGGCGAAGGGCACCTTGCCGCTCTTATACAGGTCGTCCTCGGTCAGCAGCACCAGGGAGCTGGAGCTGTGCTTCTGGGCATACCAGAGGGCGGCATAGCTGTAGGCGGTGATGTTGGTCTTGCCGTCCTCGCCCTGGCTGATCTGATAGAGCAGCTTGGACAGGCTGGACTTCTGCAGCTTCTGCACGGCAGGAGCGTTGGCAAAGGCCTCGTGGTTCACATCCAGGCCGGTGTCCAGGATGCCGATGAGCATCCCCTCGCCCTGATACTGGGTGTTGTTGGAGTAGGCCGCCACTTCCGCGGCGGTCAGGGCCTGGCCCAAAGTGGCGGAGCCCATGGAATCGGTATAGTAGGTCTGGCACAGCACCACGTCCTCTACGCCGTCAATGCTCTTGATGTCATGGATCTTGCCGTAAGGCACCTGGGCGGCAAAGCCGCTGACCACGGAGGTGTAGCTGAAGGTGAAGGAGCTGGGAATGCCCTTGCTTTCCATGGTGTTCATCACGGAGAGCTGCAGGTTGGCGATGTCCTTCAGCTGGGCCTTGGCTGCGTCCGTCTGCTGGAAGTCCAGCATGGACATACTGGCATTGGTGCGGTTGCGGACATCCAGCAGGCTGTCTGCATCCAGCTGCACAATGACCTTGACCATTTCGTCGTCCGCCGGGATCTCGGACCTGGACACCTTGCCGGAGTCCATGTTCTCCTCGAAGATCGCCAGACGGTCGCTGTCTGTGAGCTCATTGGTCACATCGGTGGCCGTCAGCCCGGTCTCGGGGTCAGACGGCGTCAGTTCCGCCGCCATGGCGCTGACCGGCAGGACGCTGATGAGCATCATCAGCACCAGGACCAGGGACAGCAGCCGCTGCGGCATTCTCGTCTTTTTCATCGATCGACTTCCTTCCTGTTTTTTTCGTTCCGCTCCCCTGCTGTGTTGAGGCGCTTTCCGATTGCATAATTATACTTCCTTTCTCCTGCAAAAGCAAGGAATTTCTTCCAAAAACAAGGATTTTTTCAGGAAACGTTTCCGGTGTTTCCGCCGGGTGGACGGCCGGTTGGCGCTTTTTTCCGATGCTTCGGTATCACGTCACCGTGATAAACGACCCATTGTTTTTTGTACTTATCTCACGAACAGTTTCCTGGCTCTGCGTCCGTGTTGGACAAATCCGCCAAAATGTCAGCCGCCCCTTTTCCGCCCCGCTGATTCCGTCCGCAGTACACGCACATTTGTGTTTGTTCGCAGCAAGCGGACTGGCATAGGAAGTTATTGGAAATATCTTCCATGAATATTCTGTATATACTTCAGTATTCTTCCAATATTTCCACTTTACAGGGCCGTTTTGATCAAATGCTTCGGCGCGGCGTATCCACAAAAGGGGGCAAAAAAGCCGCCGCTCCCGCGGGAGCGGCGGCAGAGTCTGTCAAAAAAGCCTCGCAGAGTTTGCCGCCCGCAGGCGGCAAATAAAGTGCAATCCGTTTTTTGCGGCGGCGTGTACGTCGCAAAAAACACTTCTCAGTCTGCAAGTGTGGAATTTGTTCGCTTTCAGCGAACAAATTATGCGCGCGGCAGACTGCAAGCCTTTTGTCAAAAAAGGGCCACGCCCTTTTTTGACAAGCTGAGCCGCCGCTCCCGCGGGAGCGGCGGCAGATATTCACTTCACCTGGCGGCCATGGGACCAGACGGCGGTGATGTTGTGGCGGTGGAGCATATAGAGGGACCGCTCGAAGCGCTCCCGGACCGTCAGGGGGCGGACGGACTCCGGGAAGTCCCCGTCGTCCACCACGATGGCGTGGAGGGGCTGGCCCACGGCGAAGCCCTCTCCCCCGCCGAAATACCGGTGCCCGGCGGTGGTGCCCAGATAGTACCCCTCCGGCACGGTCAGGAAGTCCTCGGACCAGTCGGTTTCCATGCGCTTGATCTTGGAGGCCCGGATGCTCATGGTGATGACCTTGTACATGGGGAGCTGTGCCCCGCCGGCGATGTCGGACCCCAGGGTCACCCAGATGCCCTGCTGCAGCATCTCCCGCACCGGGGACACGCCGCTGCACAGGTTGATGTTGGACCCGGCGCAGTGGGCCACCACCACCCCGGCCCGGCGGATGGCGGCGCACTCCCGGGCGTCGGAGTGGACGCAGTGGGCCATCACCGTGTGGTCCTTCCACAGGCCGTATTTGTCATAGGTCTCCCAATACTGGGCGCAGTCCGGGTGCAGCTCCTTCACCCAGGCGATCTCCCCCCTGTTTTCCGACAGATGGGACTGGACATACAGCCCCCGGTCCCGGGCGATCTCCCCCAGGGCGGCCATCAGCTCATTGGAACAGCTGGGGGTGAAGCGGGGGGTGATGATGGGCCTGACGTGCTCAAAATGGCAGCCGTCCAGCCAGCGCAGGGTCTCGGAGACGGACTCCTCCGTGGTCTCCTGGAGAATGCCGGGCAGGGCGTTGCGGTCCATATTCACCTTGCCCACATAGCCCGTGACCCCGGCCCGCTCCAGCTCCTCCATAAGGATCCAGGTGGCCTCGGTGTGCAGGGAGGAGAACATGCACACCCGGGTGGTGCCGTTGGTGATCAGGTCGGAGGACAGGCGGCGATAGGTCCGGCGGGCAAAGTCCGGGTCTGCGAACCGGGCCTCGGTGCGGAAGGTGTAGGTATTCAGCCAGTCCAGCAGGGGCAGGTCCATGCCCATGCCCAGCATGGGATACTGGGGGGCGTGGAGGTGCATATCCACAAAGGACTGCATGATGAGCCGGTCGCCGTAGTCCGTTATGGGGGCGGAGGCCAGGGCCTGGGGCAGCGCGTCATAGACCCCCTGCACCACGCCGTCCTCCAGCACCAGATAGCCGTGCTCCCGGATGTCCAGCTCCCCCAGCCGGGGGGCCTGGATGATGTTGCCGCGTAAAACCTGTGTCATACCGCATCGCTCCTTCAGAAAAAAATAGATGGGCGCCCCGCCGGTCCACCGGCAGAGCACCCATAGCAGGGCCGTGGGCGGCCCCGTAGAAACGCCTTGCACCATATCCGCAAGGCTATATGAGCTTCCGTATGTTATACCCTGAGTATAGCACACTCAGGGGCGATTGGCAAGGCTTTCATTCCCGATGATGTCCACCACCTCGCCGATGTACATCCGGTGGACCGGCTCGTCCCGATAGAAAATGTCCTGAACATCCTGGGGGATCTGGTCCAGGGCGAAGTCCTGGCAATAGAGCTTGCGGCAGACCAGGGTGGTCTCCGCCTGGCGGAAGGTGATGCCCTGGGGCAGGAACTCCGGCGTCAGGCCCGCCGCCGCCACCTTGTCGCCGTCCCGGCCGGAGGTGCTGCCCAGCAGGGACAGGGCCCGGCGCTGCGCCTCAGGGTAAAAGCTGACGGTGAAATAGTCGTTTTGCTCCATGAATTCAAAGGTATAGCGGTTCTTTTTCACATACACGGTGGCCACCGGCCGTCTCCACAGGGTGCCCAGGCCGCCCCAGCTGATGGTCATGGTGTTGTAATGCTCCGGGGTCCCCGCCGTGACCAGGGCCCACTGCTTGTCGAATTTCCGGAATACGTCCGCTTCCAGGTGCATCATACCGGCACGCTCCTTATTATAAAGTAAGGCCATTGTACCACACCCCGCCCCCCGGGGCAAGATGGAGATTTTTTCAGCAAGACGATGAGAGCATCACCAGTAGAGCACCTGTAGGGGCCGGGTTCTACCCGGCCCAGAAGCAGCGGAATGGCGGGCAATGCCAAAAGACGCCGGAGGAGCCCTCCGGCGTCTTTTTTGCGCAAACGGCGCAATATATTATTCAATTGAGATAATATAGTAATACACAGGCTGGCCGCCGGGGAGCAGGGACACCTCCGCCTCCGGGCAGGCATCCGCAAAGCGCTGCTCGGCCCGCTGGGCGTCCTCCTGGGTGACGCCGTCGCCATAGAACACGGTGATGAACTCCGCGCCCTTGTCCGCCGCCAGAGCCGCCAGCTGATCCAGCAGAGTCTCCAGCTTCTGATCCGTGCCGAACAGCTTCCCGTCCGTCAGGGCCAGATAGTCCCCGGCGCTGATGGCGAAGCCGTCGAAATCGGAGTTCCGGGCGGCATAGGTCACCTGGGCGGTGACCACGTTCTCCGCCGCCTCCGTCATGGCCGCCAGGATCACCTGGGGGTCGGCCTCCTCCGGGTCCACCGCCATCATGGCGGAGATCCCCTGGGGCACGGTGTTGGTGGGCACCACGATGACCTCTTTTTCCGTCAGGCCCACGCACTGCTGGGCGGCCATGATGATGTTCTTGTTGTTGGGCAGCACGAACACCACCTGGCTGGGGGTGCGGTTCACCTCCTGCAGAATGGCCTGGGTGGAGGGGTTCATGGTCTGGCCGCCGGACACGATGCGGTCCACGCCCAGATCCCGGAAGGTGGCGGCCAGGCCGTCACCGGCGCACACCGCCAGGAAGCCGTAGCGCTTCTCCGGGGCGGCCACGCCGCCCTCCATGGCCTCCAGCTCCTCCTCCACGGCGTCCAGATCGTCGGTGCTCTGGGCCTGCTTGCCGGCCGCCAGCTCCTCCGCCTGGGTGCGCATGTTCTCGATCTTGGCCAGCTCCAGGGTGCCGTATTTAGCGGCCTCCGTCAGGGCCTGGCCGGGGATATCCGTGTGCACATGGACCTTGAAGGCCTCGTCGTCCTCGCCGATGACCAGGCTGTCGCCGATGCCGTCCAGATACGCCCGGAAGGGCTCGATGGACACGCCCTCCTTCTTGCGCACGATGAACACCGTGTCATAGGTGAAGGTGATGTCCTCCAGGCTCAGGGCGCCGAAATCCGCCTTATCCTGGGCCTTTTCGTCCTCCTCCACCTGGGGCAGCTCCTCGCCCCGCAGGGCCCGCAGCATGCCGTCCAGAATGATGAGGTAGCCCTTGCCTCCGGCGTCCACCACCCCGGCCTTTTTCAGCACCGGGTTCATGTCGATGGTCTGGGCCAGGGTCTCCTGCCCGGCCAGAATGGCCTGCTCCAGCACATACTCGGCGCTGGGGTTCTCCTGGGCGGCCTGGGCGGCCCGGGCGGCGGCCAGCCGGGACACGGTCAGCACCGTTCCCTCGGCGGGCTTCATCACCGCGCCATAGGCGGTGGCCACGCCCTCGCCCATGGCGGCGGCCAGGGCCGGGCCGTCCATCTCCACCAGGCCCTTGGCGGACTTGGAAATGCCCCGGAACAGCAGGGACAAAATCACACCGGAGTTCCCCCGGGCGCCCCGCAGCAGAGCCCCTGCGGTGATCTTTGCCGCCTCGCCGACGGTGGCGGGCTCAGACTTTTTCAGCTCGTTGACGGCGGTCTGGATGGTCAGGCTCATGTTGGTGCCGGTGTCGCCGTCGGGCACCGGGAACACGTTCAGATCGTTGATGGCCTGCTTCTGCTGGGCGACACAGGCAGCGCCGAAGGCGATCATCTGCTTGAAGGCGCTGCCGCTGATTCTATCTGTCATCTCTTTGTTACTCCTTTGGCCGGGTGCTTACACGGTAACGGAGTCCACGCACACATTGACCTCGCGGACCTCCACCCCGGTATTCTTGGTGACCACATACTTGACCTCGCTCATGATGGAGCGGCAGACCGTGGCAATATTGACGCCGTTTTCCACAACGATGTGCAGCTCGATGGAAACGGTGCCGTCCTCGTTATAAGTGACCTTCACGCCCTTGCTCATGGCTTCCCGCCGCAGCAGGTGCACCAGGCCATCGGTCATGCTGCGGTAGGCCATGCCCTTGACGCCGAAGCAGTTGGTGGCTGCCGCGCCGGTGATGGTGGTGAATACCGCGCTGCTGATGGTGATCTCGCCCTGACCGGTTTGAACCTTAATCATAGCTAACTTCCTTTCTATAGACTGCCGCCAAGGCGGCATAAGCACAATAATATAGGGTATTATATACTATTTGTCCGGCAATAACAAGCAGAATATTTTAAACAAATCTGCCGATTTCCGTAACATTTTCTTAATATTTGACCAAACAAAGACCATTCCGCCCTGAAAATACGCCCTCTGTGCTATTTCCCGACACTTTTTCGTCCGCCGCCCGGCTACAATAGGGGGCAAAGGAGGGCTTGTCCATGAAACTTCTGCCACTGCCCCGGGAGAAACGGCGGCTGCTTGAACCCCTGGGCCGGGCGGCCCTGACCTGCCTGCTGACGGCCGGCTCCTTCGGGGGCCTGTGCGCCCCGCTGCCTCTGGCCATCACGGCGGCGGCCGGGCCGGGACTGCCGGGCCTGTGCTGCGTCCTGGGCTGCGGACTGGGGGCGTTTCTGTTTCTGCCGTTTCAGGCGGGCCTGCGGCAGCTGGCGGCGGCCATTCTGATCTTTTCCGGCAGCATCGCCTTTTTCGACACGAAATTTTTCCCCCGGCGGTTTTTCCGGCCGGGCCTTGCGGCGGCGCTGCTGCTTCTGGTGCAGTCGGCGTATCTCATCGCCCGGCCCATCCGGCTGTGGGCCCTGTGCGTGTTCTGCATGGGCCTCACCGCCGCGGCCACGGACCTGCTGCTGCGCCGCCGGGACCGGCTGCCCCTGCTGCTGGCGGCGGGGCTGTGCCTTTCGGCGGGGGCCTTCCGGATCGTCGGAATATCGGTCGGAATGTGCCTGACGTGCGCTTTTCTGATGCGCAGCGTCCGGCAGATGGAACCGGCCCGGGGGGCTGCCTGGGGGGCCGCCATGGGGCTGTGCCTGGGTCTGCTGGGGGATGAGCCGGACCTGGCGCCCATGGCGGTGCTGGGCCTTTCCTGCGCCGCTTTGTCCCGGGTGCGTCTCGCCCCTGTCCCGGTGTGTATCGGGACATTCTGGGCCATTGGCGGGGGCTGTACCCTGCTGTTCGGGACGGAAGAGCCGCTTTATCGGATGATCGAGCTGTTTTCGGGCGGAATTCTGTCCCTGCTGCCGCTGCCCCGGCTGAGTCTGCCGCCGGAGAAAAAACGGGTCCAGCCGGAAAAGCCGCCCCGGCCGGACCGCCTGGCCAAGCCCGCCGCCGCCCTGCGGGACCTGTACGACAGCTTCTTCCGGGGCACCGCTCCGGAGAAGCCGGAGAATCCATCGGTGGTATTTGACCGGGCGGCGGAGCAGGTGTGCCGCCGGTGCATCCTGCGGGATACCTGCTGGCGGCAGAATTACAGCGCCACCTACAACGCCTTCAACGACGCCTGTCCCCGGCTTTTGCAGCGGGGAGAGGCCCAGGCCGGGGATTTTCCCCTGTATTTCACCTCCCGGTGCGTCCATTTGTCGGATTTTGTGGGGGCGGTGAATGTGGAGCTGCGATCCTATCTGCTGCGGCAGCAGTACCACCGGCGGCTGTCGGAGGTCCGGGACCAGGCCCGGGAGCAATATGCCCAGCTGGGGGATATGCTGGCCTCCGCCGGTCCGGCGGTGCCTGCCGGTGCCCAGGCCATGGGCTATGGGGTGGCCTCCTCCCTGCGGCCCCGGCAGGGCCAGAGCGTCTGCGGCGACCAGCTGGATACCTTCGAGGTGGGAGACACCGTGTATCTGCTGCTGTCCGACGGCATGGGCAGCGGCGAGGCCGCCCACCGGGAGGCGGCCATGACCGTCCGGCTGCTGCGGCAGTTTCTGGAGGCGGGGATCGAGCCGGGCCCGGCTCTGAAAACCCTGAACACCGCCCTGTCCCTGCGGGGAGAGAGCGGCGGAGGCTTCACCACCATCGACCTGCTGGCCCTGCAGCGGGCCAGCGGACAGGCCGCCCTCTATAAGTACGGGGCCGCTCCGTCCTATCTCAAGCGCAGCGGCAGCGTCAGCCGCTATACCGGCCAGTCCCTGCCCGCCGGGCTGCAGGCCGTCCGGGAGGCCCCGGAGTGCACCCGTTTGCAGCTGACCGCCGGGAGCTTCTTCGTGATGGTCTCCGACGGCATCGCCGACGCCGGAAACGACGAGTGGCTGCAAAATCTGCTGGCCGGATGGAGCGGCCGGGACGCCAACGCCCTGGTGTCGCTGATCCTGGCGGAGTCCCGGGGCCGCAAGGGGCTGGAGGACGACTGCGCCGTGCTGGTGCTGCACCTGTCCTCCGGCGAAAAAAAGCCGGTGTAAGGGGGTATATTCCCCTGTCCGGCGGGCATACTGAACCTGTCAAACGAAATCGCAACAGAGGAGGGCATAACTCTTGGTAAAAGGACTTTCCCGCCGGGTCATCGTGGTGGATTCCCCGGACCCGCATATTTTTGAACAGGCCATTTTCATTGTGCGCAACGACGCAGCCGTGGGCAGCGGAGGGGTCACCTCCCAGCAGGTGGTGGACCAGGCCATCCGCATTGCCAAGGATTATGCCCGGACCCACGGCGCACCGCCCCGGCGGCGGCTGCGTATGTCCCCGTGGCTGGCAGCCCTGTTGGGGGGCGCGGTCATCGGCGCGGTGTGGCTGCTGGCCATGCTGCTGTAATACCGCTTTTTTCTTACCATTTTTCTCCTCACTTGAGGGCGGACAGGCCATCTGTCCGCCCTCCCTTTTTGCGCGGGTGGCTGGCGGCGGGACAGTGGGCAGACATGGGCCCCGCCCTACGAGTGTTCTATCGGTAGACATTTCGTAGGGCCCGCTGCCCTCAGCGGGCCGCGTCAACCCGGTAGGTTTGGGCGGACAGGGTCGTCCGCCCCTACAGGCCCTCTCAGTCGGCT
>OKSC01001494.1_pt1 | contig 22724 bp, 27 predicted proteins | sample 1601161 | NCBI WGS metagenome assembly OKSC01 (sample SAMEA3541552, study PRJEB24748) | human gut metagenome | biome: human gut; feature: human-associated habitat; material: faeces | place: China | collected 2012
TGAAGTGTTACCCTCATAGAGCGATGTTTGTGCGTCAACGTGTCGCACCAAAGATATTCTCAACTTCCCGGCTGGTCAGCAGGTCTTTCACATTCTGGGTGATACCGGTCGGGCAGCCGCCCCATTTTCGGAACCGCTTCCAGATTTCCACGGAATAGGCAGCGGTCTGTTCCTCTTTGAGGAGCAGGTGGAACTCATCGACATAGTACCGGGTACACTTGCCGACAGAGCGGTTGGCGGTAACACGCCCCCATACCTGATCCTGAACAATGAGCATACCAATCTTCTTCATCTGCTTGCCCAGCTCCTTGATGTCGTAGCAGACAAAGCGGTTGTTCACATCCACATTGGTTCTGTGATTGAACAGGTTCAGAGAACCTTTGACATAGATTTCCAGCGCCGTCGCTACATGCCGTGCCTCTTTTTCTTCCTGATTCAGCAGGGCGCTGTAGAGATCTTCCAGAATCGGCATCCGTTCGGGAACCGGGTTCTCGAAGTAGGTCTGGTAAATCTGATGGACGCAGCGGTCGATGACCGTTTTTTCCACGGGCTGAAGTCCCTCTTTGCCGCCCACAACCAGTTCGCACAGGGACAGAATGAAATCGGATTTCAGGGCAATGGGATTGTCCTCCTCGGAGTAATTGCTGTTGATGTCCATGGGGTTGATATACTGGGTGGAGGATGGGCTGATTTTGATGACCTGACCCTTCAACCGCGTCACCAGTGCCGCATATTCGGCTTCGGGATCACAGACGATGATGTCGTCACTGGTGGTGAGGAAGGCATTGGTGATCTCACGCTTTGCGGAGAAGGACTTGCCGGAACCGGGGGTACCCAGAATCAGACCGTTGGGGTTCTTGAGCTTCTTTCGGTCAACCATGATGAGGTTGTTGGAAAGTGCGTTCAGACCATAGTACAGGGCTTCCTTCCCATCCTGAAACAGCTCCTGGGTGGTGAAAGGAACAAAAATTGCCGTGCTGGAGGTGGTCATGCCCCGCTGAATCTCAATCCGGTTGTAGGCCAGCGGCAGAGAGGACATCAGCCCCTGCTCCTGCTGGTAGTCCAGCCGCCGCAGATTGCAGTTGTGCTTCTGGGCAATGGAGTTGGCCTGAAAGACATTGGTTTCCAGCTCCTGCCTGGTACTGCCGGTGTTGAGAACCAAAAAGGTGAGCAGGAACATACGCTCGTTCTGGGACTGGAGTTCTTTCAGCAGGGATTTGGCATCGTTGCCGTAGGTGGCGAGGTCGGAAGGAATGATGTCCATGTCATAACCGGCGCGGACAGCCTTTTTCTGCTCCTCAATTTTGCTGCGATCCAGCTCCGTGATGGTGTGCTTGATCTGCTTGATGGCCTTGTTCTGATCGACGGACTGGATGTGCATGGTCACGATTTCGCTGGAATCCATGTCCAGGAAGTCCTTCAGCAGCTGGTCGCTGATGTCGGAAGCGGTGATCTGTAAATAGCTCATAGCGCCGTAGAGCTTTCCCATCCGGAAGATTCTGCTGCCGGGGAAGGCAAAAGAGGTGGGCGCAATGTAGTCCTTTACAGAAAGACCACTTTGGGGAAGCCACTTCCAGTCAAACCGGAACTTCTCCTGATCACCCATGTGGAACATGCTGTGCATCAGCTGGAGCCGTTCCTTGCCGTCCAGCAGCTTGGCAGCAACACCCAGCCGATGGAAATTGTTCATCAGGTCAACTTCAATGTGGTCAAGGCGGGGCTTGGCCTGCTTCATGGAATCGGCTTCAATTCCGAAGGTCAGGTACTTCGTCTTGGTCAGACCGTTATTGCCCTTCTGAAGCTGCTGCCGGAGCATCATGCCATATTCGGCGCGGACATCATCAAACCCGTCGTTCTGATAAGGAATGCGGATGCTCCTTTCAAAAGCATCCGCATCGGTGGACATATTCATAAAGGACAGCTCGAAATGGATGCTGGAATCGAAGAAGTTCATGAAGAAGCACCATTCCTCAAAGATGGCGGTCTTGTCCTCCTGCTGGGCCAGCTGGTAGTTGATATCCTGGAACTGGATTGTCTTGGTGTAGTACCGATCCGTGACACGGCAGATGCCGTCCGGGAACATTCTCTGAAACGGAATAGATTGTTGCGCTGTCCGGGGAACGCCGTCATCCCGCTTGGCTTTCTTCACCGCAGCTTGCAGTTCCTTCTGCTGCCTTCTGGACAGCTTTTTCGCAGCGGCCTGAGTGGTGGGTGCTGCCTTTGCTTTCCTGGTTTTCTTTTTGTTAATGGACAATTCTCTGTACCTCCTGCGCAAGTTCGTCCTGACGGATTAGGACTGCATAATAGTTATTCGTGCAATAGGGGCGCACCTGGGGGCGAATGATTTTCGCCTGAATGAAGTGCTGGGCAATTTTCTCCAGCGGCTGACCATCTTTCTCGTACATGCCGAGAAAGAACATGGGCAGCATGACCAGCATCATCCCCAGCGTTGCCAGAGAGACATTTCCGGTTCTCTTCAAAAGGAAGAAAACCGGAACACCGACAATGGCAGCAACAGAGAAACAAATCAGCTGCCGCTTCGTCAAATTGAAAAGGATTTTGGATTTCACCCGCGTCAGGTCACGGGGTACGGAAATATAAGCTGCCATTTGGCCTCCTTAATGTGCATTGAGTACGGATTTGGCAAGTCCGCCGGTCTTGAACAGAGTGAAACACAGCAGCACCGTGTACCCCACTACACCCCACAGGGATGCAATAATGTCCTGGGAGAAAGCGACGCTCTGAATCAGGACGGCGTATATGCCAACACAGACAAGAATGAGGAATCCCTGGAAGCCGATGGCAAACAGGGAGCGCAGATAGTTCTGCCCAATCTGGGACTGCTCCCGGTTGCCAAAGGTGGAGAACGGGATGGGGGCTAGGCTGACCATGAGATATATCTCAATCATACGGCCATAGACGATGACAAAGATCAGAATGCCAAGCACCCACATGGTGGTCTGAACGATGAAGGACTGCAAATACAGCCCCAGCATCGGCCCCAAGTCCATTGCTTCGACGGTCGCCTGCATACAGCACCTCCTCAGTCCAGCTGAATGGCAGGGATGTTGTATTTACCGGCATGAAGGGTGGTGCTTTTGAACACCATCAGGGACTGGAGCAGGTGGATATCATCCACAGTGATGGGGATGTCATTGCCGGTAGCGTCCGTGCGGAAAATGATGCCGGGACCGATCAGGAAGCTCTTTTCATCAGTTTCCACGATGGCACGGGGATCAGTACCCAGCTTCAGACCCATACCGGGGAAGTCGATTACCAGATCGTCAATGCCGAAGCAGGGAACGGCGGTGAAGCATTCCTCCAAATCCATGACGGTGATGGGAAGCTCCGGGGCCAGCATCGCATAATACATGGGAGGTTCGGGGGTAGTGTATTTCTTTGTGGTCTTTTTCTTGGTCATAGAATTCTCCTATCGTTCTTGGTCGCGCTGACGCTTTTTCTGCCACTGCGTCAGCAGTTTGATGATGACATCGTGCATTTGCTTGGGGGTGTAGGACTTGGGAAAGAATTTTCTGAGGTCATTCCCGTCGATGGTGACTTTGCCCAGCTCACTCTTTTTCTCCTCGGACATCATGGCGTACATTGCCATGCGGTCGCAGCCGCCGTCCTGACTGAGCTTTTTCAGGCGCTGCGCCTGAGAAAGAGAGGGTGTGGACTGCCCATACTCCATAGCGTCCAGCAGGTTTGTCTGCTCCTCGGCGGAAAGGAACGACAATTCCACAGCCGGGTTGAACGCTATCTTTTTGTTATCCACCATCTCCATGAGTTCCGGGATCAGGTTCGTGAGGTTCACATACCGCTGAACCTGACGTGCACTTTCGCCGGTTTGCTCAGCAATAATCTCGCGGGTTTCTTTCCCTTCCAACTTCCGGCCAAGTTGGCCGGAAGTTAGATCGGAACGATAACCCTGTCTTTTCATGGCGTCCATCTTCATTTTGTAGGCACGGGCACGCTCACTGGGCAGCATGGTTTCCCGCTGGAGATTACTGTCCACCATTGTGATGATGGCAGTATCATCGTCCATCTGGCGGACCAGCACCGGCATCGTTTCCAGTCCCAGAAGCTGGGAAGCATGAAGACGCCTATGTCCGGCAATGATTTCGTAGCCGCCTTCCGGTCGGGGTCGAGCAATTGCGGGAGCCAGCACACCGAATTGTGAGATGCTTTCAACTGTTCGCTGCATCGCCTCGTCATCCACCACACGAAAAGGGTGATCCTTGAACGGGAACAGCTCAGCAATCGGGATTTCCTGTACTTGCTCACTCTGTTTTGCCATGGGGCAGCACCTCCTTTTGTGCGAACAGGCTCTGCTTTGCAAGAACCCGTTTCCCACTGCTGATGGATTTTCGACGGTCTGCACCCTGAAGCAGAATAGGAGTACACATCTCCAGAACGCGGCTGTAAATCCGGGCGTGGGCAACATCCTGGGCGCTTCGCATCTGCTTTGGGGTCAGATTGGTTGTAATGATGAGCGGCAGATTGGCTTTGTATCGTTCTTCAATCACCGCGTATACCTGTTCCAGGGCAAACTCCGAATTTCGTTCCACGCCGAGATCATCGATGATCAGCAAATCCACCTTGCCAAAAGAGGCAATATACTGACATCGTTCTTTGACTTGTAAATCGCTCAGCTTATTCAGAATCCAGGTAAAGTTGGTCATCCTGACAGAAACACCCTGATCCAGAAGCCCGTTGGCGATGCAGGCGGCAAGAAAGGACTTGCCTGTGCCCACATCACCCCAAAACAAAAGGCCAAGGTTTTCCGCCTTGACCTGCTTCCAGTTATTCACATAGCGCTTCCCCATCTGCACATAGGGCGTATCCTCTGCTACCCGAAAGTTCCAGTCCAGCAGATGCGTGTCCTGAATGCCTTTCTGTCGGAGTTCTGCGATCTCCATCAGGTGTTGCAGGCTGCGGTATTCTTGCTCCAACATGTTTAATCACTCCTTACAAACTGTCATTGCCATCATAGGTGTACATGCCATGATGGTAGTCGGTATTCCTCTGTGCGTCCTTCCGTGCCCAGCTGCGAATGGTCGCAAGATGATTTTTGTAGGTCTTACCGCAGGAAGCCATGTACTCAGAAAGACGATCAATCCGGGCAGAGTAGTCCCCAGGGAATTGCTCTTTCAAGGATTGAAACTCTGCATCTGACAGAAGCACATTTCGATACAGGCCATAACGATGGCGGGGCGAGCCATTCTCTCTTTCTATTTGTTCATCTGTTATTTTTCTATCTGTTCTTTCTTGTTCTGTATTTCTTTGTGAAGGCTTTTCCTCCGCAGGTTTTTCCTGCACAGGCGTATCCTGCATAGGCTTCTCCCACACAGGAATATCCTGCACTGGATAATCCAGAACTGGTTTCTCCAAAGTAGGCTTTTCCAGTTTAGGCAAACCCTGTTCTGGAGTAGCCGGAACTGGTCTGCGGTGGGGCGGAATCTCATAGATGACATACTCACTGTCACCCAAACGGCCCCTCTCGTTTCTGTACCGATGCCGTTCCAGATACCCGGCGGCTTCCAGTTCCTTCAGCCCGGACAGGATACCATCTTTGCCCTCTTTGGAGATGGCAGCAAGCCCACTGACAGAGTAGTTCCAGTTCTTCGGAAGACTCAGGAACATAGAAAGGATTCCTTTGGCTTTGAAGGAAATGGTGTTGTCTCTGAGGTGGTAATTGCACATGGTGGTATAGTTGGCGTTCTTTTCTACACGGAAAACAGGGATAGGCAGCACCTTCTTCCTACGCAGCGGCAATCTGGCATCTATGCAGACTCGCGGATGCGGCTGGCAAGGCGCATAAACAGGAGTTTACCGTTGGGGGTAATCAGAGTGTGGTGGGCAATCTGCCCGTACCCATAGTAGAAGTCCTTCACGATGAACAGCCCCTCGTTGGACTTCTTGGCGTAGGGCATCAGGTAGCCCTTGGCAGTCCTGTACAGGTACTTGTTCTTCAGCATCCACGCGATGAACTGCTTTTCGGGCACCTGAATCTCCTTGGCGGTGGTCCGAATGTTGGTGCAGTCCTCGGCGGTGATAAAGGAGTCGAAATACTCCACCTTTGGCTTTGCAGCTTTCACTTCGCCTTCCAGCCGCATCCGCTGACCGCGTTCCTTCAGCATGTCAGATGTGACCTTGTAGATGATGTCAGGCTCGTTCATCAACTCATTCAGGAGATTGTCGGTCATGTAGCCGCCGGTCTTGCGAATACAGGGCAGCACTTCTTCAAAGACCCAGTGTTCAAACTTCTCTGCGGAGGGCAGCTTGCTGTGGATGATCAGCCGGTACAGATCTCCTTCGGGAATGTAGGACAGGCTCTGGACACCGCCCGGAGTAAGGGTGTCGCGTTTCGCGACACCCTTGCAATGCCGCTGCAACGCAGCTCTGGGGTTGAAGTAGCCGAGTGCAACTGCCGCATCATTGGCACAGAAGAGATACTTGTCGCCCTCCCGCAGAATCCGCATCTGGCCAAATTCGGGGTTGTCAAACACTTCGAGGCTCAGTGGTTCGTTTTTGCTCATGTTTCATCCTTTCTTTTCGAGGCTGTTTCGGTGGCTCGATCACCGTGAAATGGTCTTGCTTTCCCGTAGAAAAAAAGAGCGGCTACCAACCACCGAGGAATCTCGGAAGTTCATAACCGCTCTATGTATGTGTTCTCAAGCAGCACCATATAGACAGCACTCCGTAAGCCGGAGTGCCTGTCTACACCTTGGTGCTGTCTATGCTTATTTACTTGGAAATGTGGTAGCTGCGCAGAATATCCTTTAATTTCCGCATATTCTCCAGCAGAATCTGCCGCTCATTTACAGAGCAGTCAAAAAGGATATTCTGTTCCTCGGAGTTCATATTGCTGCCTGTCACAAGAAGATTATTTGCAAGCAGCTCATCCGCCGAGACATTCAAGGCATTTGCAATGTTGATAAAGGATTCCATACTGGGAATTCTTTCTCCACGCTCCAAATAGCTGATGTGAACCCGGCTCACCTGCGCCAGCTCTGCCAGTTCTTCCTGCGAGATTTTGTTTCTTAATCTGTGATATTTCACCCTGGACCCGATACTTTCTATGTCGATCACTGAGACTTTTACCTCCTTATTCAAAACACCAAGGTGATCGACTGTATCGGTTTCTGGCTCTTCGATTCTGGGGAAGGATGCAAGATTGCACCATTTTTGATGCTCCCCGGTGTGTTGCAATCTTGGTTGAAATGTAACCGACAGTTACATCTCCGAGAAAATGTAACCGTCAGTTTGTGGAGTAAATGCAAGATTGCAATTATAATATTTCCATCATATTTCATAGGTAGCATCTTTAGGCCGCTCAGAGAGGAGGTAGCTGAATGATTGATATGTGCGACGGAAAATTGAAGCTGTATTCCGGGGTCACCGAAACGGCTGTTGACTGGCTGTGGTATCCGTTCATCCCGTATGGGAAGCTGACATTGCTGCAAGGTGATCCCGGATGTGGAAAATCCACCTTGATGATGAACCTTATAGCAGCGGCATCCAGCGGGAACTGTTCACCAGACGGGAAGAAACTCAAAAAGCCGCTTCATGTCATCTATCAGTGTTCAGAGGACGGTATCAGCGACACAATCAAGCCCCGACTGTTGAACGCTGGCGCTGATTGTAATAATGTCGCGTTTTTGGACGAGGAAACGGACTGGATCACGCTGAATGACGAAAAGATTCGCAGGGCAATCGCTGACTTTAACGCAAAGCTCCTTGTAATAGACCCTGTTCAGGCGTATCTGGGAGAAACGGATATTGCCAGCGCGGCGGCCATGCGAAAAGTGCTTCGCCAACTAGCAGCCTGGGCTGCTATGTATGATTGTGCGGTTGTGTTGATAGGACATCTCAATAAGAAACAGAGTTCCAAAGGCCTGTACCGGGGCCTTGGGAGCATTGACCTTGTTGCAGCTGCCAGAAGTGTTCTGCACATCGAACGCCTGCCGGAGGATGAGGATATTGCAGTCATTCATCATGTCAAAAGTAGTTTGACCCAAAAGAGCAAGGATGTGTACTTCACACTGGCTGCCAATCATCGGGTGGAATGGCTGGAGCAGCCTTTTGAAGTTCCGCCAGACAAGTCTACAAAACAGATGATCGCAACGAGTATTCTCAAAATGCGATTGGCAAACGGCCCAGCCAAGGCGACGGATATCCTTGAAGAACTGAAAAAAGAGGGCATTGGCGAAAGAACCATTCATCAGGTAAAAAAGCAGTTGGAAATCCGTTCGGTAAAGCGTGACACCGCGTGGTATTGGCTTCTGCCAGAGTCCGAAAGTGGAAGGTGAGTACATGTCGAGGGATCAGGCGAAAGAAGAACTTCGCCAGGTATATCAGAGAGCGGAAGCACGCTATCAAGCGTATATCCCAGCAAAACCAAAGGTCAATCTGTATGGAGACGAGCATGTTTTTCGCGTCTGCGCCTACTGTCGTGTTTCTACGGAAAACGATGAGCAGCTTTCTTCCTTTGAGTTGCAGCAATCCCATTATAAACAGCTGGTGATGGATCATCCCAACTGGGAACTGAAACACATATACGCTGACGAAGGCATTTCCGGCACTTCCCTTAAAAACAGGGATCAGTTCAATGAGATGATTGCTGCATGCAGGCGGGGAGAATACGATCTCATTGTAACCAAAAGCGTATCACGGTTTGCCCGAAATCTGGTTGACTGCATTTCTCTTATTCGTATGCTGAAAGGCCAAGTGCCGCCGGTTGGCGTTTTCTTTGAAACGGACAATCTCTATACTCTGGCAGAGAATACAGAGTTTATGCTTTCTTTCCTTGCTACTTTTGCGCAGGAGGAATCGGTGAAGAAAAGCGAGGCAATGAACTGGTCATTACAGCAACGCTTCAAAGATGGAAAGCTCCTGACCCCTGCGCCGCTGGGATACGACCGGCAGAAAGATGTGACAGGCAGATACATCAAGTATGCACCGCTGATCGTGAATGAATCGGAAGCGAAAATCGTTGTATTCATATATGATGCCTATCTCACGGGATGGTCCATGGAGCAGATTGCATTATTCCTGAAAGATATTGGCGTAGAAACGAAAGCGGGCGGCACGGATTGGAATGCCGGCTCTATTGGCTATATCCTGACCAACGAACGATATTGCGGTAATGTCCTGACTTGGAAAACCTTTACCGCAGACCTGTATGAACACAAACACCGAAAAAACAGGCAGGACAGAGACCAATATCTCTATACCGACAAGCACACCGCCATTATCCCGGAAGAAAAGTTTGAAGCCGTTCAGGTACTGATGGAGAACAGAAAACACCATGTGCGCGGTGGCTTGCCCGTTATGCATGTCATTGACGAGGGTATCTTCCGGGGGTTCATTCCCATCAATCATCATTGGGTCAATGACGACCCCGGCACTTACTACGATATTTCCAATAGTGTCCGGCAGCAGCCCAATAGAGCGAAACGGATTGAAAAATCATCCCTGAGTGCGTTTGATTTGCAAGGCTATCAGGTAGTAAGGGGGCAGTTCCTTCAAATTCGTTATGAGGGGCCAACGCTGAATATCACAAATGAGCGAATCGCGTTCAACAAATTCTGTATGCAGAAGTTTGACAGCGTTGCTTATGTCCAGCTGCTTCTCCATCCAGCGGAAAGAAAGCTGGCGATCCGCCCCTGCCGGGAATCCGATGCCCACAGTATTCGGTGGAGACCCGACCCAGAGAAACCGCTATACAGCAAAACACTGAACTGCCAGCATTTTGGGAATGCACTCTACTCTATCATGAAGTGGAACCCGGACTACACCTACAAAGTGCGTGGGACATGGGCAAGCCGCCGGGGAGAGCAGATCATTGTGTTTAACCTGCCCAATGCTGTCCCTGTCATGCTGATTCCGGCAGATGATGATGGTGGTGAGGAAGCAAAGCAGAAAAAGCGAATCACGCTATGCCCGGAGGAATGGGAAAATGATTTTGGCAATGAGTTTTACGAACACACGGTAGAGAATGGCTTTTACTACATAGCACCCAATACCGAGTGGCACTCGCAGGCCAGAAGCGTAGTCGCTCCCGGTGTTGAGCAGTATATGGGGCCAAGTCAAGAACAACTACAAATGACAATCGACGATCTTTTGAGAGGAACGAATAAAATAGATGGAAACAAAGGAAATTGAACACTATTTCGCAGACAGCACCATCCTTCAGGAAAATCCCGAGGAAGCGGAAGAACTGGTCAATCTTGCCGGATATCAGGTGACAAAGGCGGAATTGTTTGCGCACACAAGAGAGCCGGCTATTACAATCTGGGACAGCAGAATCAAGTTCAACATGGCATGTCTACGCCGTTTTCCGGGAGTAACACACATCCAGATTCTAATTCATCCAGAGCAGAAACGGCTTATCATCCGCCCCTGCGACCCGGATGCCCCGGACTCCCTCCGCTGGGCCAGAGGCGGCGGGGAAAAGGAGCTTTCCAATCGAGATCTTCTGTGCAAAATCTTTGCGGCAAAAGTCTTTGACTTGATGGGCTGGAACCCTCAGTACCGATACAAGATGATGGGAAAGCCAGCTGTTTGTGATTCGGAAATGCTGTACCTGTTCAAACTAACGGACTTTGAGCTGTTTGTAAACGGGAAAAAGTCGAAGTCCTACCTTCCGGAGGATTGGCGCAATTACTTTGGAACCCCGGTGGATGAGCACGAAGATTCCTACAAGATCAATTTAGCAGACGGATATATCACAACCAACAAAACATAGGAGGTAGTAACCAATGAGTCAATTTATTCCGATCGAAGAAATGAGCCTGGACGGATATCAGATTGTAAATGCCGGCCTGTTCCATCATCCCGCAAGGAAGTGTGAGGCGACATGCACGGTATGGCCTTCCAGAATCTCTTTTAACAAGCTGGCTCTGGAAAAACTGCATTACTGTGATTACATCAAAATTCAGGTGAATCCCACCACAAAGTGCCTGCTTGTTTGTCCGGTAACTTCATCTGACAAAGACGGCATTCGCTGGATCAAAGGAGAAAAGGAAAAGTTCCTGCGTAATCTGGAATCAAAGGCTTTTGGCGAGCAGTTATACCAGAAGTGGAATCTGGACCCGGACTATACTTACAGATCGGTAGGGCATTTGGTGACAGTGAATCAGAAAGTGATGATATTGTTTGACTTCAGCCATCCCGAAGTGTGGAAGACCTGCAAGTCAGAGGGTACTGCATGAGCAAAACCCATCTCTCGTTCTACCTCAAAGCAAATCGAATCCATATATTTGTAGACGCTCTGCGGTTAATCGGGTCTCCAGCCAACATTTGTTTTATGATCGGAGAAAACGGAAAAACGCTGATTCTGAAACCATATCCGAAGAAAGATTTTCATTCCCATCGCGTTTCGGCGGAAGTCTACAAGGGCAAAAGGAGCATGGAGATCAGCAGCCTGCGGCTTTGCAGAATCATGGCGGAAATGCAGCAGTGGAATACCAGCTGCTCTTACCGGGTGCCGGGAGTTATCATGCCCCGGCAGCAGATATGTGTTTTCTATCTCGATCAGGCGGAGCCAATCAAGCCCGTGTAAAAAGCTGCACCACCATTTCATGTGATACTGCTCCTCACGCCGCTATCACTATAACACCATCCGAGGCTTGCAACAACACTTCATTTCATTCGACTATTTTTTGTTGACTTAATATCACCGTGGTGATATTATAAAGAAAAAACGAATGGGAGGAACTGCCGATGGAGAAACTGATAACGCTGTATCATGGTTCGGAGCAGCTTGTGGAGGAGCCGACTTTTGGAAAAGGGAAAAAGAACAATGACTTCGGCTTGGGCTTCTACTGCACGAAAAGTGAAGATCTGGCAAAGGAGTGGGCCGTGTCCTCTCTCCGAAACGGATTTGCCAACCGCTATACACTGGACACGGAGTATCTGAACATTCTGAATCTGAACAGCCCCGATTACACCATTCTGAACTGGATCGCGGTCTTGGTGGAGCATCGTCTGTTTTCCATCAAGACCCCTGTGGCCCGGAGGGCCAAGTGCTATCTGATTGACCATTTCAGCGTGAATGTAAACGCCTACGACCTGATCACCGGCTACCGCGCTGACGATTCCTATTTTGACTATGCAGAATCCTTCTTGAACAACGGAATCTCTGTGGAGCAGCTTGCAAGGGCTATGCGCTTGGGAAAACTGGGGGAGCAAATCGTCATCAAATCTCAGTTTGCATTTTCGAGACTCCATTATGAAGGCTTTGATGTGGCAGAGAAAGAGAAATACTATGTCCTCCGCAAAGCAAGAGACGATGAAGCGAATCAGCTTTATCTTGACATGCTGGAAGAGGAGAACGATGGCCTGTATATTCAGGACATTATGAGAGGAGGTGTCCTCAACGATGACCCACGCATACCAAGAAATCTATCTGAGTAAGGCCCAATCCATATTGGGGGATGCCTTTGACTATGCGATCAATATTTGCATCATTCCTGGAGACAGCTTTGTAAAACTATTTGTTGCCAGCACGATCAGCAGGCGAATGGAGAATGGCGAACCGGACTATCTGGCTGGGAAAAGCGGCATTGAAGTGGCAATGGATATTCTTGTGGAAACAACCGGAAAAGCGCCGGAGGCTTTGCCGCAGGACCACTATGGCCGTTCCAGAGAATACTGGATCGGCTGGGCAGTCGCGTATTATCAGTGGTTTTCCGGCAGAAGGTACAGCGACATCTTCAAGGCAGTTACCTTTGAAGACTTGCAGAAGATGTACTACACCCTCCACGAAGCGGACATTACAAAATTTGCAGGTCTTATGGATGCCCGGATGCGGGAGTTCTTTACCGACACCAATTTGAAGCGTATCCGCACTGCCTACGGCTGCACACAGGCAGAGCTGGCCAAGCGATCCCAGGTCAGCCTCCGTTCCATCCAGATGTACGAACAGCGCAACAAGGACATCAACAAAGCCAGCGCCGAAACCGTTCTCAGGCTTTCCAAAGTTCTTGGATGTACAATGGAGGATTTGTTGGAAAAGTAACCGGCATTGCAGTAAGAAAACCACATCAGCCATCCATGGGTCGGTTGATGTGGTTTTGGACATTATATTGGATATCCATCAAGGGTGTCGCGTTTCGCGGCACCCTTCAATTCATGATACTTCATGTTCGTGAGTGCAGCACTGAGTATTTCTTCCCCATGGTATCTTGGATTCAGCCAATCAGCAGCTGCCTCCCGAGGCAGGATGACGGGCATCCGGTCGTGGATCATGGCAATATCGTCAGACGGAGTGCGGGTAAGAATCGTGAATACTGGCAGATTATTTTCAAAGCGGTAGATCCCTGCCAACAGCATACCACTGGATTCTTTTGGCGCAATCGCGTATTTTGCCTTCCCGTCAGGCGTGTCCTGCCATTCAAAATAGTGAGAAGCCGGAATCAGGCACCGGCGATGTGCCATGCCGTCTGCAAAGATGGCCTTTTGCGCGGCGGTTTCGCTGCGGGCATTGAACAGCAGTTTCCCATTCGGAAGGTGATACCCCCAGAACATTCCAAAGGGTTGGGGCTTCAACTCCCGGTTGCTGGCAATGACAGCAACAACATCACCGGGGCTGACTTCGCCGGTTTTCACAGATACATTCCTGGTTTCAAGGTTTTCTAAGATCTTGCGGAGCATAGCTGTTTCGCTGTCCTCCGGTACATAGAATCTGCCGCACATACATTCACCCCCATAAACAAAACAGGACGGTGAATAAAACCGCCCCAACATCACTATCATAGCATGACGCAGAATCGCCGTCAACATATACTTGCCGGAAAATGCGGATTTCTCCTGTTTGAACAGAATGTTCTGTACTATTTTATCACATATTCCATCTTGCAATTCAGGCTTTTTATAGTACCATGTAGTTACAGAAAAGGAGTGGGTCCAATGATCATGTAACTCCCGGATACCTGAGGAAGGATACCCAATCTGTAGAAAGCGAGGTCAAATCGATGACGCTAGATACCAAGAGTGAATAACAACCCTCAGTATTGGAAAGGTGATACTGAGGGTTGTTTTTAGCCTATTAGCACATCGTGTATGGACTAAGACTAAACAAAGGTGAAGAAAATGAAGTATATTCTGTACCGTTCCTTTGGGAACTTGGATAAAGACATCAAAAAGCACGAACTGGTTGCCGTGGAGACTGGTGGAAACATTGATGAAGTGACCGATGCACTCATCAAGGATGTAGTGGAGGATCTGGCAGAGATGCCTGAGTATGCGCACTGTGAGATCGCCGCCTATGCACCCGAGCTGATTCACAACTTCCGGCGTGTTAAACGGTATCAATATGAAATGCAGGGAATGGTTTCTCCTCCTCGTGCAAAGGAGAACATTCTGATCGACTACGGGATTGTGGAAACCGAGGAGTGAGAAACAACCCTCAGCTCTTGTTAGCGATACTGAAGGTTCTCTATTTGCCCAAACGGCATATCGGTTTTGGAATCAAAGGGTGTCGCGTTTCGCGACACCCTTGCTGACCGGCTATGCCTTCTCTGAATCGGCAGTTTGGCTATCCAGCCATCTTCTGACCTTATAGGCGGATTCGGCAACCATCTTGATATCCTCCAGAGGCAGCCGAAGCAGTTCCCTGTAAAGCCTGTCCATTTTCATGCCTTTATCCGCTTCATCAACGTAGAAGAGAACCTGCGGGCAAATTTCCAGCGTATGAATGATTTCCGTGAGCAGATCATACGCGATATTGCCCTGACCGCTTTCTATCTTGCGGACAGTGCGGATATCGATGTCTAACTCATCAGCCAGATACTCCTGATCCCATTCTTTTTCTTCACGGGCTTGCTTGGCGAGCAACCCCAGAAACTGTTTCTCATAATTCAAATCATAATCCACAAGCGAACACCTCTGCTTTCAGTATAGCAGATGGTTCAAAACATTTCATTTCATATCTGCCTGTATTTTGCCGCTCTGAATGCCACGACCCTTCTTACATTGGATCATCGCACCATCGCCTGTTCGGTGCTACACAATCATAATAATCATCATAATTATCATAATCATCCCAAAAATTGGGGTTGCATTCAGAGGGATCGATTGGATTGCTGATGGCCTCCTTGGGGATTGCTTCTGTTAACAGCCAGACAAGGTTGAGAGCGCAATCAGCCCTCTCAGTGCGCTGGTGCTCATGATTGAATTCATAAAAGGCGATACTGGCGAGGCCATTGATCAGTTCACTTACATCTTGTAAGGATTGGAGTCTCAGATCGACCTCTGTAATTCCAAACTCCTTCTTGAGGAAGTAACGCTGCTCTGCTGTGATTTTCAAAATGATAGGTCCCCATACTGTAGGGTCAATCATGGTATATACCTCCTAATGAGTTTTGTTGATTTACGCTTCGTTTTGGGGATATGAAAAAGGGTGTCGCGTTTCGCGACACCCTTTCGAGAAAAGCATATTGATTTCTGTTATGGTATTTGAGCCTTGAGGATTTGTCTGTACTTTGCGTAATGGCTACTCAGAACATAGTCGATGACGCACTGCTTTGGGATGTGGTACTCGCCACGAATTTTGAAGCTCTTAACAGTTTTGTTTTGAAGCAGCCGTCTGGCCTGAACCTCTCCCAAACCGCCGAGCATTTTGCGAAACTCGTTTAGGGTTACGACATCGTCGTACTGGCTCCAGTAGGCTTCATAGTATTTTCTGCTCTGCATGAAATCTCCTCCTTGTCTGGTAAGCTTTGGGGTGCATATCCGCTCAAAGATCCCTCCAACTCATCAAAATCCGCATCAAACCTTTTCAAATGTCTATTCGCGTCTTCGATGTCGGTTTCCAAAGAAATCCGAACAATTCAATTAGAAATTCGAATTGGATGGCATAATTGCGGTGAAATACCGTCATAAATACTGGCAGCTTGAGGTTGCTATCTTACGCTACTGTAGGAATAAGGGATAGCACTTAAAATCCACCTGAAGCGATTCAGTACCGGTTCGAGTCCGGTTAGCGGCACCAAACCAATATAATCCGAACCAGATCTTCCCTGTGGGAGATGGGTTCGGATTATTTGTTTTCTTTGGAAGGTTTGAAGAAACCTATTTCCGAAACGGTGTTATCAAGCGACCAGAATCAAAGCCCAGAGGCCCAAGAAAAAAGAAACAGCTTTAGGAGGACACTGTTATGGAGAAGAAGGTTATTTCCTGTGAGTTCAATATCGATACCGCCTGTGTTGAGGTCACATTCGCTAACGGAAACATGATTTCCATACGTCATTAAGCGGAAACGTGAAGATGGAGTCAAAGAATTTGATTTAGAAAAGAGAATGGAAAATACCCGAATATGCGTCAACTACATCTTTGAATACTTTAATAATTACCTCGATACACGTCCTGCTGATGAAAAAACCGCTCTTCATGAGCAGAAAGTTGACAAGTATCGAAAAATACTTAGTCAATACAGTCCAGAGGTGCAAGACTGGCTTATTTCTCTGTATTCTTCCTATGGAAAGTACGTACATAAGCATTTGATGAATTTTCTCGCCGACGATTACTTTTTGCTCTACGACAGCGAGGCAGAATTCCGTGCCTTATCATATGAAGTCTATCCCAAAGCTGTCAAGAAATTTAAATTTTTAGAGGGTCAATCTGAGATGGTATTCCGCTTTATAAAGGATGCACATAGGATCCGGAATTCGTTTCATGCATATGATGATTTTTATATTTCAGATGATATAAACGAATGGATATATGAGACATACAACAGGCATGGAGTAAACATTTATAAGTTCTGTGAGGAATGGGTGCATTACTTTTTTAGCTATCCAGATCTGTGGCCCAACGGGCACAAGAAAAAGAGCAAATATTACGAAGAGAGGTCTAAATATTCCGGCGTTAATCTGAATGATTCCCTGTTCTGGGATTATGACTATAAGCAAAAAAGCAATTTGTTTGGATTGGACTCAATCTACCGAGGGATGCCGAAAAAGAGCTTTGTTCGCGGAAAGAAACAAGAACTGGAAGCCACACTTATGTATTGTTGGCTGCATGGTGTTGAAAGAGACGACGAGTACTGGTGTGAGTATTCTCAAACTGTATTGGGGGTATAAATTTGCGACTCAAAAGTAGCAAGCAATGCATATGGCGCGCCATATGCGAAAAACGCTCATTTCCGCCCCGGCGGATTTGAGCGTTTTCTGCTTGTTGGGAAATCTCCCAAGCCCTTTGAATCACAAGTTCCTTGTGAGCTGCGCACCTGACGGTGCTTTATTTCAGTCTGAAAATACATAGCGCGTCATTGCCGGGTATTCTACAAGATAATCTATCAGAAGGTATTCCTTTCCGCGCTTTCCGATGCATCGATCTCACAATCTCAGATTGTGATCTTCAACATACTTGTCTAATAATTTGATCATAAATTCATAATCTAGAATGACGATTCTTTTGTTATTCACTTTGGCATGATAATACAGGAAATGCTTTAATTGCTCATCGAGCAAATACGGATAAATGACGCCTACTATTTCTGCTCTTTGATCAGTAAATGCATCAAGAACCTGCTGAATAATCTCTCTTCCCAACTGAGAAGACTTTGTGATTTTTCGATTTTTCTTAACGGAAGAAACTGATTTGGCGGCAGCGCAAAGAGTCATGTTTGTTCCGCGAAGATTCACAAGCATGGCTACATCTCCAAACTCGTGGCCTTGGTGAGGCTGAGGTGTATATCCCTCAAAATCTTCAAAAAGTCTCAGCATGCAACCAATCTCTGAGGCATGCTTGCACTCTGCAGAATGGCAGGATGCACATTGTTCGTTGGTTGCTTGCCCACACTTTTCTTTAATAGCAAAAAGAATTCCTGCAAGTTCGTCTTCAGATTTGATGATTTGGCGATTTGTAATGGCTGTAAATTCAGATATATCCGAAGGTTTGAGTTTTTCGTAATCGGGGCTGGAATGTATCTCTAGACCAGTATTGTTGAGCACGATATACTCTTTTTTGGAAAATTCGAAATCCGGATAATAAAACTTTATGGTCGTTCCAAGCTTTTCTACCAGTTCATCAGTGGCAATCAGTTCGATTACTTCGTTTATGTTGGTGAACGAACTGGTATGGCCACTTTCACATGTGAAAAGGAAGGGCTCTTCCTGCGAATGTCCGCAATCTGCACATATTACTTTTGCGGCCCCTTTTTTAGTAATTGCAAAATGACTGCTTCCACAGGAATCACAACTTGCGATTGCTTTATCATTACATTCTTCACATACATAAGCGATTCGACAATGGAAATACTTATTAAGTTCCTGATAAATCTTATAGATATCAAGGGGCAACGGGACAGCTTCGAGGTGGTTCTGTTTACAGTTGATTAGACCATATACGATTTGGTTTAGCCAATCAACGGAGACCTGTTTAGTACCTTCCCATGCAGATGAACTAAACATATTATATCCAGAGACTGCTTCAATCGAAATCTCATTTATACCTTTGAAATAGTTGATTATGTCAGTGATTCGGCGAACGCTCCAATTTCTGAACTGGGTGGAAGATAGACTTTTAGACAGATAAAACTTTCCTTTATTACAATTTACGCCCAATGTTCCTACAGTATCGCCATCTATATCCTCTGCATACTGAGTGTTAGTAATATCATAGTTCTCGTATCCTGCAGGGATACAGTCCCGTTTTGCGTTCAAATCAGGGTCAGCATAGGATATTTTTGCCAATTGATTTGCAGGCGGATTTGAGCTGTGACGAGTAACACGTTTGGCCTTGTCCTCTGAGAAGACTCTTTTCAGCAACGCCTTTGTAACTTTAATGTTTGTAATATCGGCGCTGTAGATTTTGCTGAACAATCGCTTTAAGGATGTTACCAGCACTTCGGGCATATTATTAATTGCAATGAAGTGCCTATCCATCCCGAGCCATACAAATCCTTCCTTCAGCATGTAAACATATGTAAATTCTCCTTCGGGATTTACATAGTTGAAACGCTGCAGATAGGAAAATGTGACTTCATACACAGTGTCGAAGGAAACGATTGAACCGAATTCAAGGTTTTTATATTTATCCTCGTCCCGGTATCGTATTTTTTCGATATGATCCTTGATCTTCTCCTCTAAATCTTCTTTTGTCAAGGTGGTGTTTATGTGTCTTTTGGCCCAGAAAAGTGTAAAGCCTGGCTTCAAACCATATCGATATCGCTCGTATGCTGAATCAACCATCAAGTCGGTTATTTCCGGAGACTGTTCAACAACACGAATTAAGACATTTCGGCTAAGAGAATCCAGCAACTTTCCGACATCACGGATAGACGATTGCCCAGTTACCTGAAGAAGCCTCAACTCCAAGTTTTCTTTATCAACATTCTCACGGAGCAAGCATCGAACGCCTTTTACTTGCATACTCTCTAATTTGATTTTTCGCTCTTCAGATATTGGCATTGAGGCTCTCCAATCTAATATGATAGCGTGCGGCTTTTCAGCCTGAGGTTTTCTTTTTAATTTCATCCACCAAATGCTGGACGGTTGTGCAGGGGCACATTTCAGATGGTTTGCAAAAACCGTCCCGCCGGAACTGTTGGAATCGATTTTCTGCAATCTGAATTGCTCCGGATTCATCGCCATAACGATTCAGCAAATCATAAATCTGACGATTCGCTTTCTGATATTCCTGCCCGGTTTTCTTTTCAAATGTGGCTCTGAATTCACGGCAACATGCAACGGAATCCTGATAGGAATGCATCTTTCCAAAATATGCATCAAACCAAATTTCGATACAAGGATTAGACCAGCCGACATGGACTCCCTCTTGTCTAGCCTGACTAATAATCTCATCGAAACGAACAACTCTGTCTCGATCAAATACAATCCACGGCTCACCGTATTGCAGCTCAAGTGCGGCCTGCTCCTTACATGAGTTGACCAATTCGTCCGTTTTGGCTTTGGAAACTTTAATTACAATTCGCCCTTGATACTCCTTTGGCAAAGAGCCTCTAAGACCATACATATAGTTTTCTTCGGTCTCATTTGTATCGGTGACAACAAAATAGTAACCAAGATCCGGAACGCGTTTCTTGAAAGAATCACGAGATTTTCGCTTGCCGTTTCTATCTGTGCGTGCCATGGTTATTCCCCCTTGAACATATCAAAGTACTTAAGGGTCGGAATGGCACCATATTTACCAAGCAGATAATTCTTTTCGTAACTTTCGTCCTTTCGAATTTTTGCGCCGTCCTCGTCAACAAAGTCAGCTAGAGAATACAGGGTAGAAACACCGGAATGCTCTTTTTCGGTGAACCAGATTTCATCTCTCCGAAGCAAATTGTTGGATAACTGCCAGGAATCGTGAGTAGTAAACACTAACTGTGCATGATTGGGATTTGTTTCAGGATTAAGGAAGGTAATTAGAAAACCACGTACGAGCAATGGGTGCAATCTGGCATTTAGCTCATCAACGAATAAGACACCGCCTGACTCAAGAGTATCTTGCAATGCCGGATATAGAGCAAACATCTTCAACGTACCATCAGACTCTTCTTCTAGGGGAATCGAAGCAAACTCATCAGAGCCGATGACTTCGTGTAATGCATCGATTTTAATGTGCCGAGAATCCTCATCATCGCTCTTAATTACCTCAATATTAAAGCCAACAATAGAATCGTCAAAGGTAGCGAAATAGTCGACAACCTTTTTCTGTACATCCTTGTCATCGGCAAAGCCGTCGGGAATGAGAGATGACAGGAAAACATTTTCAATCGGATTTCCGAAATTAGTAAAGTTTGTATCATAGAACCAATCACGGATGCATTTAAGTTTCGAGATTTTAAGCTTGGCGCCCAAAGAAACGATTAGCGTTTCATGCTCAAGGGTCATTCTGATAATTTCTTGCGACTTTACTGGCAACCCAGAGAGATCTAATTCGTCTCTGTTGCGATAGAAGACAGTCTTGTAGGATCGTGCTGTTTTTGATTTAGCATTAAGCCATTCTTCGACAATACCAGATTGATCCAAGGTGAATCCGTAGTTATAGGATTTGCAACCAGCTTCTTCAGACGAGATAAAATAAACTTCAAAAGAGGATTCTGCATCTCTGCTATCTTTATCAAATAAAAATGGGGTTTGCTTCAGTTTTTTTGTTTTGGATTTCTTATCATCGCCTTCGCCGCCAAATGCAAAAGACTCAATGACATATGTGGTCATAAATCGGAATGCCTGAATGACATTGGACTTACCGCTAGCATTTGCACCAAAGATGGCTGCAGTAGGAAGAATTTTCTCACTACCAATTTGTATTACTCGGTCTGAGTGTTCAGTAATTTTAGTGGCCGAGAAATCTAAGATAGTATCATCCCTGAAGGACTTAAAGTTTTTATATCTAAATTGAATTAGCATATCATCACTCCTTCTACATACAGTATACACCGTTTTCTAAAAAAATCAACACCTATGTGAGATGTTTTCACATTTAGATGTTGATTTTTCCGGAATATCCTATATAATACATCTGAGGGCAGAAAATATCATGCTCCCCACTGAGGATTGGAAGGGTGGCAATTATATGGGTGGCAGGTTTGAATATCAGTATTTTAGGGATATCGATGTTGCAGATCCGTTCTTCGACTCGTTGAAACGAGACTATGAAGGATTTGAAACGGCGTGGTTTCCAAAGTGCGCAAGGGAAGGCAGACAGGCCCTAGTTTTCAGCGATGAACACGGTCTGGGAGCCTTCGTGGCAATGAAACAGGAAAACGAACCCATCCTGCTCAAAAATGGCCAATACCCAGCAGCCCCCCGGCTCAAAGTCTGCACGCTTCTGCTTGCGGAACGCTTCCGCGGTCAGCGTCTTGGCGAAGGCGCAATCGGCCTTGTTTTGTGGAGGTGGCAGGAACTAAAGCTGGATGAAGTATATGTGACTGTGTATCCTGCACATACCGATCTGATCAGCCAACTGAGAAAGTTTGGTTTTATTGCCGTCGGATACAATCCTAACGGAGAGTTAGTGTTCATCAGAAGTCGTAAAAGTATCGATTTCAGTGATCCTTACAAGGCATTCCCTTTCGTTAATCCCAAGTTCAGAAAAGGTGGATATGTCATGGTTAACGGCCATTACCACGACACGCTGTTCCCTTACTCTGAACTAAAAAACACTTTGCAGGAGCAGTTGGATAAGGATGTTGCCAACGGAATAACCAAAGTGTATGTTGGACAACAGTACCAGACTCATTACCAGAGGGGAGAACCGGTATTCATTTATCGGATACATCCAGGCCCGACAGGGAAAAAATATCGTTCGTGTATCACTTCATATTGTGTGATTGATGGGGTCATTACCGTCAAACGCAGCAATAGGTGTTACAAAACCTTTGAGGAGTTTTGCACTATTGTTGGCAACAAGTCTGTTTTTACTCAGGCGGACTTATGGAAAAAATACACCGAGGACAAGAATATTACAGTCATTCGGATGCTTTATTGTGGCTATTTTGGAGCAGGAAATAATGTAACCTGTGACTGGCTCGGCAAGAACGGGCTGTGGAGTCCCTCTAACGATGTCTATCCTGCCAACATTCAGCTTACGCCTAGGCAATGTGCTATGATTTGGCAAGCAGGCGAAGTAGATGTTCGTAATGCTGTTGGAAGGTGATAATCATGGGAGTGTTATTCTTAGCGGGTATCTATGGTGTCGGAAAGAGTACACTAGTGTTTTGTTAAGTCTAATTCTTGTATAAATCAGAACATTGTGCTATAATA
>OKSC01001496.1_pt1 | contig 22704 bp, 20 predicted proteins | sample 1601161 | NCBI WGS metagenome assembly OKSC01 (sample SAMEA3541552, study PRJEB24748) | human gut metagenome | biome: human gut; feature: human-associated habitat; material: faeces | place: China | collected 2012
AAAAGCGTCTGCACGCGGTGCGTGCAGACGCTTTTTTGTGTTTGGAGGGGTGCGGGCGGGGCTCACTGCATGACCTGACGGATCACGCGGATGAAGCGGGCGCGGTCGTAGATCACCGGCACGGGGTAGGTGGGGTTGGCCTCCGCCGCCGCCCACGCCGCCATGCGGGGCAGATCCGCCTCCCGGATACAGGTGAAGCCGGTGGGGATACCCAAACGGGCATTCATGGCCAGAATGGCGTCGATAAAGGCGTTGGCTCTGGCCGCCTCGGTGTCGCCGGACAGTCCCACCAGCTCCGCCAGACGGGACAGCCGCCGGTGCGCCGCCGTGCCGTAGTCTCGGAGGATCACGGGCAGCAGCACCGCGTTGGCAAGACCGTGGCCCACGCCGTACAGGCCGCCCAGCGTGTGGGCGATGGCGTGGACGTTGCCCACGCTGGCACGGGTAAAGGCCTCGCCGGCCTGATAGGAGGCGGTGAGCAGCGCCTGCCGGGCGTCCACGTCCTCACCGTGGGCGCAGGCGCGCTCCAGGGTTTGGAAGATGGTGACAACGGCTTCCTCCGCCAGACGGTTCGTCTCGCGGGTGGGGTAAAAGCGGCTGAGGTAGGCCTCCACCGCGTGGGTCAGGGCATCCATGCCCGTTTCGGCGGTGGTCTGCGGCGGCAGGGACACGGTGAGCAGCGGATCCAGCACGGCGCAGCGGGGGATCAGGCACAGGTCGCTGACGGCGTACTTGTGGTGGTCAGGGCCGGTGACCACGGCGGCGATGGTGGTCTCCGAGCCGGTGCCGGCGGTGGTGGGTACGGCGATGAGGGGCGGGATGCGGCGGCGCACCTTCAGAAGCCCGGCCAGCTGGGGCAGGGTCTTACCGGGGCGGGCCACCAGCGCCGCCGCAGCCTTGGCGGTGTCCATGGGACTGCCGCCGCCCACGGCCACCAGACTGTCGCAGCCCTCACGGCGGTACAGCGCGGCGGCGGCCTCCACGGCGGACGCCGGCGGGTTCGGCCGGATATCAGAGAACAGGACATAGCTCTCCAGCTGCGCCAGCATCTGCCGGAAGGCGGGATCGGCGCACTGGCGGCGGCTGGCCGCCACCAGCGGGCGGCGGACGCCGTACTCCGTCAGCAGGGACGGGACGCGGGCAAGGCTGCCGGGGCCGACCACCGTCTCCGGCCAGCGCCACGGCAGCAGCCGGGCGCCCGCACCGAAAACGCACTGGTAGGCACGATACCAGAGATGGAGCAGATTCAAGAAAAAGCCTCCCTTCGTTTTCTCTATTATGGGGGATAACGGCGCCTCTTGCAAGGAAAAAGGGGGCGGCATCGCCGCCCCCTCTGGAATTGTATCAAACGGTCACTCCGCTGTTTCAATCAGTCCGTAGCCGCCGTTGTTGCGGTGGTACACCACGCAGATGGCGTTGTCATCAATGCGGCGGAATACATAGAAGGAGTGATCCAGCAGGTTCATCTGCAGGATGGCCTCGTCCGTGGTCATGGGCTTGACAGCAAAGCGCTTGGTGCGGATGATGTCGAAGTCGTTGTCCTCCACCACGTCGAACTCTGCGGGAACGGAGGAGACAAGGGCGTCGGCCCGCAGGTTCTTGGCCAACCGCGTCTTGTTCTTGCGGATGCGGCGGTCGATGAGACTGACAGCCTCGTCAATGGCGCCGCGCATATCGCCGTCGGGATCCTCCGTCTGGGCGCGGAACAACGTGCCGTTGGTGCTGCGGATGGTCAGCTCCACCACGCAGCGGTTCTTCTTCTCCACGGCAAAGGTCACAAAGGCGTCTGCCTCCTCCGGAAAATACTTGTCCAGCTTGCTGATCTTCTTTTCCGCGTATTCCTTGATGGAGTCGTTGAGGGAGATTTTCTTGCAGGCGAATGTGAACTTCATAGTACTTGCTCCTTTCGTCAGTGCGGTAAACACAGAGCAGGGTCGGGGAGCCATTTCCCTTTATCCTTGCCCGTATTATAGCAAATCGCAGTAGGTTTGAAAAGCGGTTTTGAGAGAATTTGTGAAAACTTCACAAAGTGTTTGCAATTTGGGCAGATTCGACAGGATGTCCGAAAAGTCGCGGAAATGCGGCAAAACCTCCTATTTACACGGGGACGGGCTTGCGTTACTATAATAGAGGAAGCTTTCCAATATCCCACCCGCTTGGGCCGCTCTGCTTGCAGGGCGGCTCCTTTTTTGTGAAAAAGAGAGACGGCGGGGCGCCGTCCCTCCTGTTTCAGGTATCCAGTTTCTCGGCAAGCGCCTTGTCCAGCCGCACCGCGCCGTAGAGATTTTTGGCCGAGCAGCCCGCACGGCCGCCGCCGGCGTAGCCGCCGCCCAGCTTCCGGAGGATCCGCACCACCACCCAAACGATGAAGATGGTGATGATCAGCGTCAGGAACAGGGCAGCCATGCCTGTGTCCTCGTCCTCGTCGTACCAGTCGTCGTATCCACTGTTGTCGGGTTGGCTGCCGATGCTGTTCTCCGGAGACAGGGCCGTGGGCCAGTCGGTGTAGCGCACCTTCACGTTCATCTTGTAGCCGTAGGACTGGTCGGAGGCGGTGATGGTCAGCCCATCCGCCACCGTCACACTGTCCGCGCCGGAAACTGTCCCCTCGCTGAAGTCGCCGGTCAGACCGGCGGGGTCGTGCCACGTCAGGGTCATGGCCCCCATCTTGGCCTCGTCGAACCAGCCGGGGGTGTAGTCGTAGGTCACGGTGTCGCCGTCCAACCCATACATATACGCCTGCACCCACGAGTAGGAGAAGGTAAACGTCTCGTTTTTCTTGTAGGCGCGGTCCAGATAGACGTACATGTAGCTGTTGTCGAAGGACAGGCGCTCGATGTTGTCCGTCAGGGCCGTCTCCTCTCGGATGGAGCCGTTGGGCACGCCGATCTTCAGCTCCTGTCCGTAGGGCAGCTCCTCCAGCGCCGTCCACGTCAGAGAGACGGTGATGTTCAGGCTGCCGTCTTCCGTGTTGGGCCGGACACTCACGCTGTAGTCGTTGATATAGTCGTAGTCCGCCCACGCGGTGACGGTACAGCACAGCGCCGTCAGCAGGGTCAGCAGCAGGATATGCAGTTTTTTCAGCATGTGGCCCCCTCCTCCCTGTTGCCGGTGCGCAGCTGACAGATATGCGCCATCTTCGCGCTCTCCGCCCGGATGGCGGCGCAGCGCTGGCTGTTCCAGATGGCGCTCCAGTCGTCGGTGAGTATATTGCCCAGAGAGGCGCTGCTGAGCCAGCTCTGGCAGGGGATAACGCTGCCGTCCGGGGCGACGGCCATGTTGGAGAGGCAGGCCCCGCAGCTGGGGATCAGGTGCAGGCCCAAGGCGTAGAACGTCTCCTCCGGCAGCCAGCCGGGGCTGGTGAAGTCCAGCTCCATGCCCAGCTCCTCCACCGCGGGGGCGGCGGCGCGCAGCACGTCCGTCAGCTCCTGCTCCGTCAGGCGGGTGGCGCGGCTCTCCGCTCCCTCGGCGCTGCCGGAGGGGATCAGGCCGGAGCAGGTGGCGTAGCGCACGCCCAGACCGGCGGCGAAGCGCAGGGTGGCGGCGTAGTCGGTGTTCAGGCTGCACAGCGGCGTGTTCACCGACACGATGAGCCCCGCCTCCACGGCGTTCCGGATGCCCTGTACCGTTTTTTCAAAGCCGTCCGTCCCCACCAGTGTGTTGTGAACGGCGGGGTCGGCGCTGTACAGCGTGACCTGCACGCTGTCAAGGCTGGCGTCGTACAGCTTGGCGCACAGCTCCGGGGTCAGCAGCTGGCCGTTGGTGTTCAGGCGGGTGACGAACCACTGGGCCGCGTCCACCAGCTCCGCCAGATCGGCCCGGAGGGTGGGCTCGCCGCCGGTGAACGTCACCTGCGGGATATTGGCGGCCTGCAGGCGGCGGAGGATATCCAGCCACTGCTGGGTGGTCAGCTCCGGCGCGTCGGCCAGCGACTGACCGGCGGCGTAGCAATGCAGGCACTTCTGGTTGCAGTGCCACGCGCCGTCACGGTGCATGGCGCTGACCATCAGATCCATGCGGTGGGGCGCGGTCATCTGGGAGGCATATTCACCCAGCGAGAGGACGCCCACCTCCGCCTCCGGCTCCCGTCCCTGGGCGATGGCCACCAGTGAGGTGAGCATCAAGGCCAGATCGTCGGCCAGATCGGTCTTTTTGGTAAAGGGATAGGTTTTATGGGTCGCGGCCACGGCGGCGTCCGCCATGGCACGCCAGTCGGACTCGCCGATCTCCAGACCGGCGAAGGGCTCCAGCCTGTCCATGAAGTTGGCCAGCAGAATGGCCCATGACAGATTCAGCGGCACCAGCTTGTCGCCGTTGAGCAGCAGCAGGAACGGCGCGGACGGCGCATCCTCCCGGGGCGGGATCATGTGGATGCGGACGGCGCCCCGGCCCTTGGGATCCAGCGTGATGTGCCGCACGCAGCGCAGGCGCTGCCGGCGGTAGCGCTGTTCCAGAAACGTAGGCATAGGCGTTCCTCCTTTCGTTGCCGCCAGTATAACATACGGGCGGGAAAATGGCAACAGAAACGCCCCGCCGCAAGGCGGGGCGCTGTATAGGCGTACCAATTCCGTATCAGTCGTTGACATCGTAGAAGATGCGCTCGCCCTCCTCGGCCAGTCCCAGCAGGTCGCGGGCCAGTCCCTTGATGAAGTCGGGGTCATCCTTCTTGCTCAGGTCGGAGCGCAGCGCCTCGTTCTCCTGCGTTTTTTCCTCCATCTGCTGGGTCAGCGCCGCTTCCTGCGCCCGGACATCCCTCAGGCGTCCGTAGACGTTGACGATCTCCATGCCCACCACCACGATGAGGACGGCCAGCACCAGCAGCAGTACGGTGTTGGATCTCTTTTTGCGGGTCTTTTTCTGTGCCATGGCTGTCCGCTCCCTTCCGCGGCCGCCGGGGCCGCTTGCTGTCTTTTATTGTAGCGCAGGTGCGGCGAAAAGAAAAGTGTTTTTTCAGGAAAGCGGCGGCTTTTTTCAGCCAGCGGGCCGCCAGCGCCGCCGGACGGCACAGCAGACGGCACAGCGCCACCGCCGCGTCCAGCCAAAAGTCCCACAGGGGCCGCAGCAGCGGCGGCAGCGTCAGGCTATACAGCAGCGCACCCAGCGCCACGCCGGTGAGCATATACAGCCGCAGCTCCCCCTGCCCGATGCGCAGGGCGAACCACAGCAGCAGAAAACCCAGCACGGCGATATACAGGCCGTCCAGCAGGCCGGTGAGCTGCCGGTCACGGCGGCGGCGGAGCCGCACGGTGCGCAGCAGGTCGTAGACCATGGCAGAGGCGGCCCCCAGCGCGGCGGCGGTGAGGTAGGCCGTGAGCTGCTGGGGCACATGGTTCTCCATGTCAGCCGAACAGGCGGGACAGGAACGAGCCCTGCCGCACCTCCGTGTCCTCGTAGTTCACGGCGTCGACGCGGCCGTCTACCTGCATCTCGCCGCCGTCCAGAGACAGCTTGCCGATGTGCAGCTCCTCCCCGGTGATAATGAGCGTGCCGGCGCTGGTGGTGGTGACGATGCAGTTCTCGTCGAACCGCACCACGTCCTCCACGCCGGAGACGCTCAGCTTCTCCCGCCCCTCCAGCTGGAGGCGGTGATAGGCGGCTGCGCCGCCGTCGGTCATGTCGTAAGGCATCAGAAAAGCGCTCCCTCCCACACAGTTTTCACTGTATCGTATGAGGGAACGCCCGGGTTTATGACAGTTTGTCCGGCTGGGGCGCGGCTTCGCGGTACATGGCCGCCGCCGCATCCTTACCCACGTTTTCCGCCACGCTGACCACCTCCACCGTCAGGGTCTTCTGGCCGAAGCGGATGGAGATGACGTCGCCCGCCTTTACATCGTAGGACGCGCGCTGCACCCGGCCGTTGACGGTAACGCGCTCGTTGTCGCAGGCCTCGTTGGCCACGGTGCGGCGCTTGATGAGCCGGGACACCTTCAGATATTTATCAAGACGCATAGCAGTTCTCCTTTGAAACGGTAAAAGGAGCCGGTGTGGCGTCACACCGGCTCCTGTGAAGGCATCATTACTCAGCAACAGCGTCCTTCAGAGCCTTGCCGGCCTTGAAGGCGGGCACCTTGGAGGCGGGGATCTCCACGGTCTCCTTGGTACGGGGATTCAGACCGGTACGGGCGGCGCGCTTCTTCGTCTCGAAGGAGCCAAAGCCCACCAGCTGCACCTTCTCCTCGGCCTTCAGGGTCTCAGTGATGGTCAGCAGGGTCGCGTTGACGGCGGCCTCGGTGTCCTTCTTGGACAGGCCGGTCTTCTCTGCCACGGCGGCGATCAGTTCGGTTTTATTCATGATAGTTCCTCCCAAATTTTTTCATTTGTTGGCGCCGTCCCACCGGGCGGCATATCTCAAAACGATCGAGATCGCATTAAGAACATTTGGCTCCGTTCCAAAGGGCGGTCATCTCCTCCAGCGTCAGCTGGGAGACCTCCCTCCCCTGCGCCGCCGCGCCTTCCTCGACGGCACGGAAGCGGCGGATGAATTTTTCGCAGGTGCCGTTGACCGCATCCTCCGGGTCGCAGCCGCAGAAGCGGCCCACCTTCACGGCGGCGAACAGCACGTCGCCCAGCTCGTCCGGCACATTGCCGCCATCCTCCACGGCGCGGCGCAGCTCGGACACTTCCTCCTCCAGCTTGGCCAGCGCGCCCTGCACGTCCGGCCACTCGAACCCGGCGGCAGACGCCTTCTTCTGCAGCTTTTCGGCGCGCCAAAGGCCCGGCAGGCTCCGGGCCACGCTGTCCATGCTGTCGGCCACGGTCTTCTGGCCCTTTTCCTGACGCTTCAGCTTGTCCCAGCTGACCAGCACCGACTCCGGCGAGTCCTCGCGCCCGTCCCCGAACACATGGGGGTGACGGAACAGCAGCTTCTTCACCACGCCGTCGCACACGTCGTCCATGGTGAAGCGGCCCGCGTCGGACTCGATGTCCGCGTGGAACACCACCTGCATCAGCACGTCCCCCAGCTCCTCCTGGAGAAGAACGGAGTCGTCGTTGTCAATAGCCTCGGCGGCCTCGTAGGCCTCCTCCAAAAGACCGCGGCGGATCGACCGGTGGGTCTGCACCTTGTCCCATGGGCAGCCGTCCTCCGAGCGGAGGAGGCGGATGATCTCCAGCAGATCCGCATAATCATAGCGCGCTTTCCTAACAAAATTTATCATACTTGTGCTCCTATTGCAAGAGGTTTTCGAGTTGGTACACCGAAAAGTTCAGCGTAAATGCAGAAATCCGGCAATTTTATCACCCTTGGGCAGGCCAATGACATCGGCGCGGGTCACGGCGCCCAGCGCCAGCACCAGCACGCCGTAGACCACCGCCGCCGCCGCGACGGCGGGCAGCACGGCCCAGCGCACCGGCAGGACACGCGCCAGCAGCTCGTAGGACGAGCGGGCGGCCAGCGCCATCACCGCCGTGATCAGCAGAGGACGGCCGAACAGGCGGAAATAGGAGGGTCGCTCCGGCACACAGCGGGCAATGGCGATGAGGTTCAGCACCACGATCAGCGCGTAGCAGTACAGAGTGCTGACCGGCGCGCCCCGGACATTGGTGGCGGGGTCGCCCACCATCAGGTAGTTGGTGACGATCTTCAGGATACCGCCGCACAGCAACGTGACGACGGGGATGTACTCCTTGCCGTAGGCCTGCAGGACACCGTTGGTGGCCACCATCAGGCACACAAAGATGCAGGCGATGCCCAGAATAGTCAGGTGGTAGGCGGCGGCCTCGGCGGTGGCAGGCACCGCCGGGTACAGCAGGTGCAGGATGGGCCCGGCCAGCACCGACAGTCCCGCCCCGGCGGGCAGGGCCACGAGGGTGGTAAGCTTCAGGGCGGCGGCGGTGCTGCGCCCTGCGGCGGCACGGTCGCCCCGGGCCAGTGCGGCGGCAATATCCGGCACCAGACTGACGGTGACGGGGTAGATGAAGGAGGGCGGCAGGGCGAACAGCGTCATGCCGAAGGTGTACTCGCCGTACAGGGCGGTGGCGGCGGATTCCGTATAGCCCAGCGTGTTCTGGAGGGTGGACATCACCAGTCCCTGATCCAGCAGGGTGATAAGGCTCATGCCCGCCGCGCCCAGTGTGATGGGGATGCCGGCGGTCAGCAGCTCACGCAGGACAATCCCCCGCGTGGGGGGCGCATCCGAGGCGACGATGCGCCGGCGGCGCAGGAGAAATACGGCCAGCACCGCCAGCGCCAGCAGCGATCCGGCGGTGACGCCGGCGATGGCTCCGGCGGCGCACAAGGACGAGTCCGCGCCCCGGTGCAGCAGCACAAGGCACAGGCCAAGTCCGATGACCAGCTTGCCGGCGGACTCCGTCATCTGGCTGACGGCGGTGGGGGTCATGTCCCCCAGCCCCTGGGTGTAGCCCCGGATGGCAGAGGTCAGGCAGACGAACAGCACCGCCGGGCCCAGCGCCCGGATGGCCGGAGCGGCCAGCGAGTCGTGGAGCAGGCCGCTGAGCCACTGGGGAAACAGGCACATGACGGCGCTGCACAAAAGGCCGATGACAGCCAGCAGCGCCAGCGCCGTCCGGAAAATGCGGTGCTGGGCGTTGAGACGGCCCTGCGCCGCCGCACGGGATACCAGACGGGACAGGGCCAGCGGCAGACCCGCTGTGGACAGCACCAGCAGCAGACTGTAAATGTTATAGGCGGCGTAGAAGTGGGCCATGCCCTCCTTGTCCAGCAGGTTGCCCAGCGGGATCTTGTAGAGGGCGCCCAGCACCTTGGTCACCGCCACGGCAAAGGCCAGCACGGCGGCACCGCTGATGAAGTTGTGGCGACGCTGGGCCATGCCGCACCTCCCGCTTACTTCAGCATAGTCTCATGGAACCGGCGGAACGTCTCCAGATCCTGCCGGATCTTCTCCGGACGGGCGATGTATTCCGTGGGAAATTTGGGGTGAAAGACCCGCTCAATGCGGTCGTGTACCGGATCCACCATCTTTGTGGAGCCGCCGGCACCCAGCGACAGGATGCTGTGCAGCTCCTCCATGATGTAGATATTATACAGTCCCTCCGCACCGGATATGCACCAGCCTACGTTCTCGAAGCTGCCGGACATGTACTTCTGCCGGTAGAGGTAGTAGGGGGTGAACCCGGCGGCACGCAGGGCGTCGTTGGCGTAGTCCAGCATGGCGGATACGTCCTGCGCCGAGGGGATGGGCAGACCCTCCAGCAGGATGCGGCTGCCCTTCTTCAGGCTGAGGGTGTGGACGGTGATGTTGTCCGCGCCGAAGGTCAGGCACTTGTCCAGCGTGCGGCGGAAGCCCTCCGGTGTGTCGGCGGGCAATCCGGCGATGAGATCCATGTTCACATGGGAGAAGCCCATGGAGGCGGCCAGCGCCATGGTCGCCTCGATGTCCGCCGCCGTGTGCCTGCGGCCGATGGCCCGCAGCACCGTGTCCTCCATGGACTGGGGGTTGACGCTGATGCGGTCGGCACCGTGATCCAGCAGCACCTGCAGCTTCTCCCGGGTGATGGTGTCGGGGCGGCCTGCCTCGATGCAGTACTCCGCGCAGCCCGTCAGATCAAAGCTCTTGTTCAGATGGGTCAGCAGGTGATCCATCTGCTGCGCCGACAGAGTGGTGGGCGTACCGCCGCCCATATAGAAGGACTTGATGCGCAGACCCGTCTCCGACACCATGCGGGCGGCGTCGGTGATCTCCTGCTCCAGCGCCGCCAGATACGGCTCCATCAGGCCGAAGGACTTCTCCACCGAGGCGGAGACAAAGCTGCAGTAGGCGCAGCGGGTGGGGCAGAACGGGATACCCACATAGAGAGATATCTCGTTGGGCAGCAGCGCGCCCTTGGCCGCCAGTCCCGCACGGGCCGTCTCAATGGCCAGACGGCGGCGCTCCGGCGAGACGAAGTAGGTGTCGCGCAGGACGCGATCTGTCTCACGCTCCGTTCTGCCCTGCTCCAGCATGGCACGGGCCAGCTTGCCGGGGCGGATGCCGGTGAGCGCCCCCCAGCTGGGGGTGACGCCGGTAATGTCCCGCGCCGCCTTGAAGAACGACAGCTTCAGGGCGCGCTGACGCAGACGCTCCCGCTCGTACTCATCGGGGGCGTCCGTAAGAGCAGCGCGGGAGACGCCCCGCGCCGTTTTGCCGTGATAGTGAAGGGTGGTGACGCCGGTGGCATAGCGGCTGCCCTCCGTCAGGGACACGAAGGCGCAGTCATCCTCCCCGGGAGCGGGGGCCTCGTAGACGGGGCGCTCCTCCGGAAAGAAGGCCAGCAGGCTCTGCTCAATGGCGTAGCGGTCGTCGTGGCCACGGAATTGCAGCTTCATTGCTTCGCCCCTTGCCGCATGTAGGGGTTGACGCGGCGCTCGTAGTCCAGCGTCGTCTCCCGGTCGTGGCCAGGCAGCACCCGCAGGTTGCCCTCCAGCGACGCAAGGCGGCCCAGAGATGTGAGCATCTTCCGGTAGTCGCCGCCGGGGAAGTCGCACCGGCCGCAGGAGCAGCGGAACAGGGTGTCGCCGGCGAACAGGACGTTCTGCCCCTCCACCAGCAGGCAGACGGAGCCCTCGGAGTGGCCCGGCGTCTCCAGCACGCGGATGGTCAGGCTGCCCAGCGGCAGGGTGTCTCCCTCCTTGTAAAAGCGCTGGTTCTCCGGCCCCACCTTGCGGAACAGCAGCTCGCCGCGCTCCGTGTCCGCGGCGTCCTTTTCGTGGATGTACACCGGCACGTCGGGGTACTTCTCCAGCAGGGGACGGACAGCGGAGGTGTGGTCAAAGTGGCCGTGGGTCAGCAGGATGTATTGCAGGGTGCAGCCGCTCTGCGCCACCATCTGCTCCACCCGCGGCGCATCGTCTCCGGGGTCGATGAGGGCGCAGACCTGTGCCGTTTCGTCGCACAGCAGATAGCAGTTGGTCATGATGGGCCCCACCTGAAGGGATGTGATGTGCATGGCGCGCTCCTTTCTCACAGCTGGTCGGTGTCCACCACCAGCGTCACCGGGCCGTCGTTCAGGCTCTCCACCTGCATGTAGGCGCCGAACTCGCCTGTCTCGGTGTGGAAGCCCTTGTCGCGGCACAGCTGGACGAACTTTTCGTACAGGGGGATGGCTATTTCCGGGCGGGCGGCGGCCAGAAACTCCGGACGGCGGCCCTTTTTGCAGTTGCCGTACAGCGTGAACTGGGAGACGATGAGCAGCTCGCCCTTTACGTCCTCCAGACTGCGGTTCATCTTTTCGTTCTCATCCTCGAAAATGCGCAGACCTGTCAGCTTGTCCGCCAGCTTGACGGCCTGTGCCTCGGTGTCCTCATGGGTCACGCCCAGCAGGATGAGGAAGCCCTCCCCGATCCGGGCGTGTACCTTGCCGTCGATGGTGACGGATGCGTGCTTCACGCGGGTCAATACTGCTCTCATAGCGATGTCTCCTTTTTGGTTTTGCGGCGGGGCACACTGGCCCCACCCGACGGGGGCGGGTTTAACCGGCAGGGCGTGTAACGCGCATGACGCCGGATATCTGCTCGATCCTGCGCATGACCGTCTGCAGCTGCTGGCTGTCAGCCACATCCGTATCCAGCGTGATGAGGGCGAAGCCGTCCGGCGTGCTGCGGGCGTTCAGGGAGGAAACGTGGGTCTTGGTGCTGGAGAGCACCGTGGAGATGTCCACGATCAGGTTCAGGCGATCCTTGGCCACCACCTCCAGCGTGGTGCGGTAGCTCTCCCGGGTGTTGCCGCCCCAGGAAACCTTGATCCAGCGGCCCGTCTCCTCCGGCTTACGGCGGGCGGGGTCGGCGTTGGGACAGTCCGCCCGGTGGACGGAGATGCCGTAGCCCCGTGTAATGAAGCCCACGATCTCGTCGCCGGGCACGGGGGTGCAGCACTTGGAGAACTTCACCAGACAGTTGGTGAGCCCCTCCACCACGATGCCCTGCTCCCCCTTGGTACGCTGGGGCACGGCGGGACGGGTCTGCTGGGGCTGGCCGGCCAGCGGCACCTCCGCCTGACGCTCGGTCTGGTGCTGGTGGAGGATGCGCTGGATATCCTCCCGCAGGCGGCCCATGACCTTCAGGGCGGACACGCCGCCGTAGCCGATGGCAGCGTACATGTCGTCCAGACTGTTGTAGCACAGCTTTTTCAGGACGCCGGGGAGGTTCTCCTCGCTGGTCAGCTCCTTCAGGGTGACGCCGGTGCGCTTCAGCTCCGCCTCGAAGCTCTGGCGGCCGTTGACGATGTTCTCGTCACGCTTCTCACGCTTGAACCACTGGCGTATCTTGCTGCGGGCGTTGCTGGAGCGGGCGATCTTCACCCAGTCGCGGCTGGGGCCGTGGGCCGAACGGCTGGTCATGACCTCCACCACGTCGCCGTTGCGCAGGTGGTAGTCGAACTGGACAATGCGGCCGTTGACCTTGGCGCCGGTCATGTGGTTGCCCACGGCGGAGTGGATGGTATAGGCAAAGTCGATGGGCGTGGCCCCGGCGGGCAGGTTGATCACATCGCCGTTGGGCGTGAACACGAACACCTCGTCGGCGAACATGTCCACCTTCAGAGAGTGGATGAAGTCCTCGGCGTCGGCGTCCTCCTGATTCTCCAACAGGCGGCGCACCCACTCGTAGCCGCGCTCGTCGCCGGCGCCCTGCCCGTTCTGCTTGTACTTCCAGTGGGCGGCCACGCCGTATTCGGCGACCTCGTGCATCTCCTTGGTGCGGATCTGCACCTCGAAGGGGATGCCGCTCTCGCCCACCACCGTGGTGTGCAGGCTCTGGTACATGTTGGGCTTGGGGGTGCCGATATAGTCCTTGAAGCGGCCCAGAATGGGCTTGTACAGGTCGTGGATCAGGCCCAGCACGTTGTAGCAGTCCGCCACCGTGTCCACGATGACGCGGAAGGCGAACAGGTCGAACACGTCGTCCAGCGACTTGTTCTGGGTATACATCTTGCGGTAGATGGAGTAGGGGTGCTTCATGCGGGCCTGCACCGTGGCATCCACCCCCGCCTCACGCAGACGGGTGGTGATCTGATCGTGGACGGCGGACATGAAGCCGTCGTACTCCGCCGCCTTCTCATCCAGCGCTTCGGTGATCTCCCGGTAGCCCACGGGATCCAGATATTTCAGGGAGAGATCCTCCAGCTCCCACTTCATCTTCTGCATGCCCAGACGGTGGGCGATGGGGGCGTAGATCTCCATGGTCTCAAAGGATTTCTGCTTCTGCTTCTCCGGCGTCTGATACTCCATGGTGCGCATGTTGTGGAGACGGTCGGATATCTTGATGAGGATGACCCGGATATCCTTGGCCATGGCTATCAGCATCTTGCGGAGGTTCTCCATCTGCTCCTCCTCCTTGGAGGTGTAATGGACGCGGGTCAGCTTGCTGACGCCCTCCACCAGATCGGCCACCGTGGGGGAGAACAGCTTGCTGATCTCCTCGTGGGTGGCGGAGGTGTCCTCAATGGTATCGTGAAGCAGGGCCGCCACGACGGACTCCGTGTCCAGATGCAGCTCCTCCGCCACGATCTGGGCCACGGCCAGCGGGTGGGTGATGAACGGCGAGCCGTCCTTCCGGTTCTGCCCGGCGTGGTGGGCGGCGGCGTACTCGTAGGCAGCGTGGATCTGATCAAAGCCGGCGGCGGGATTATAGCCTTTGACAGTCTCGATGAGATGGTCGTACATTTCCTGCGGCGTCACTGTCCAACGCCCCCTTTCTCAATATTCTCATGGAGCCACAGCAGGTGGGGCGACTGCCCCAGCACTACCTTCCGCCCCCGGTGCAGATGAAGGGTCACATCGTCCCCCTGACGCTCCAGCGTCAGAAGTCCCCGTTCGGCAAACACCGCCAGACACAGGGCCGCACGGGGGAACGGCTCCGCCTTGCCCAACTCCGCCGCCAGCGTGCGCAGCAGCGGGAGATAGCCGGTGGTGAGGCCGCCATCCGGGACGGTGCGTTCCAGAAAGCGCCACGCGGCGGCGAACTGCTCCCGCGTGGGCAGCAGACGGCGGGCGTCCCGGGCGGATATGGGCTGACGCGCCGCACACTGTTCCGCCAGCGCCAGAGACTCCTGCTCCCGGCCGCTGGGCCGGAGGGACGGGCGCAGATCCACCATCTGCAGCTGCACCGTCCGGCTGCCCCGGAACTCGTTGACCTGCAAATAGAAGGCGGCGTCCACCCGGTCGCCGGGCCGGCAGCCGCAGTCCTCGGCCACGGTAGAGAAGAAAATGCCGTCGAACTGGGCGCTGCCCTTACCAAGGCGCAGCTTCAGGTGACGGTTCTGCCCCACGTTCTGGGTGCGCAGCAGCGTGGCCCCCAGCAGGCAGAACACCGGGCGGGCGTTGCCGCTGCCGTAGGGCTCCAGCGCGGACAGAGCCTCCAGCTCCTCCAGCGTCACGGCGGAGGGGTGGGTGATGGCCACGTCCACGTCCAGCACGGACACCGGGGCCGCGCCGCCCTGGAAGCTGCGGGCATAGTCGTTCATCCGCTCACGGAAGGCGGGGATATTGGCCTCCTCGATGGTGAAGCCCGCAGCCAGCTCGTGGCCGCCGAAGCCCAGCAGCAGATCCTTGCAGTTTTCCAGCGCGGCAAACAGGTTGAAGCCGCCCCAGCTGCGGCAGGAGCCCTTGCCGGTGTCCCCGTTGAGGTGGATCATGAAGCTGGGGCGGGAGTATTTCTCGGAAAGGCGGCTGGCCACGATGCCCACCACGCCCTGATGCCAGCGGCTGCTCTCCAGCACCAGCGCGCTGCGGTCGCGGTCAGGCAGGCGGGCGATCATCTCCTCCGCCTGGGAGTAGATGGTCTGCTCCACGTTCTGCCGCTCCCGGTTCAGGGCGCACAGCTCGCGGGCCATGCGCTCGGCCTCCGCCGGGTCGGTACACAGCAGCAGCTCCGCCGCCTTGTCGGCGGCGCCCATGCGGCCCGCCGCGTTGATGCGGGGCGCCAGCACGAAGCCGATCTGGACGGAGGTGATCTCACGGCCGGCAAGGCCGGCCTCCTTCAGAAGGGCGTGAAGCCCGATAAAGTCGGAGTGCTCGATGGCGGCAAGGCCCCGGGATACGATGGTGCGGTTCTCGCCGGACATCTGCATCACGTCGGCCACGGTGCCGATGGCGGCCAGCGTGCAGTAGCGGGAGAACAGGGCCTCCTCCCTGTCCGGGCCGCCCAGCGCCAGCGCCAGCTTCAGCGCCACGCCGCAGCCCGCCAGATGCTTGAAGGGATAGCCGCAGTCGGGCCGGTGGGGGTCTACCACCGCCACGGCGCGGGGCAGCGTCTCCTTGCACTCGTGGTGGTCGGTGACGACCACGTCCATGCCCAGAGAGTTGGCGAAGTCTACCTCCTCCACGCCGGTGATGCCGCAGTCCACGGTGATCAGCAGGCGGGTTCCCTTGCGGTACAGGCCCTCGATGGCGTCGACGCTCAGGCCGTAGCCGTCCTCGATGCGGCGAGGGATATAGTGCAGCACATCGGCGCCCCGGCTCTGGAGATAGTCCACCAGAATACAGGTGGCGGTGATACCGTCCACGTCGTAGTCGCCGAACACGGCGATCCTCTCGTGGTCGGCCAGCGCCCGCTGCACCCGCTCCACAGCCTTGTCCATGTCGGCCATGAGGAAGGGGCTGTAGGTCAGGCGCTGCTCATGCTCCAGAAAGGCGGCGGCCTCTTCCGCCGTGGCGATGCCCCGGGAGGCCAGCACCGCCGACACAAGACAGGGATAACCCGCCGCCGTCAGACGGGCCGCCGCCTCGGGGTGCGGCTCGGCAATGCGCCATTTCTGAAATTTCACGGTGGGCCACCTCCCTCCTGCCGGCGGCAGAAACTATGCCGCCAGTTTCATCGTTGTAAGAATACTTTATTATAACAAACGCGGAGGAAAAGGTAAAGGGTAAAATACTGACGGTCGTGTACGGGTTGCATTTGGCGAAAAGATGGGGTACAATGAACACAATTCAGACAGAATCGAGGGTTTGCCCATGCGTCCTGACGGAACGAGAGTGAAGAACCTGCCGCCTATCGTGGCAGCTGTCCCCTATATCATGCCCAAGCGGTACGACGCGCAGAACAGCATCACCGAGAACATCGACGAGGAGGTCATCAAGGCCTACATCCGCGAGAAGCGGCGCGGCGGCGTCCGCATCAACCACATGGCCGTCATCATCGCCGCGTACTACAAGGCGGTGCAGACAAATCCCAAGCTGAACTACTTCGTGATGAACAGCCGCATCTACCAGCGCAACCACTTCTGCGTGTCCTTCGTGATCCTGAAGAAGCTGGCGGACGGCTCGCCGGACGAGACGACGCTGAAGATCTATCTGGAGCCAAAGGATACAGTGTTCACCATCCAGCAGAAGATCAGCGATGTCATCGCCGCCAACAGCCGGACGGAGCAGAAGAACAGCACCGACAAGTTCGCACGGATGATGTTCTCCGTACCCGGCCTGCCCAAGTTCGTGCTGTGGCTGGCCTATCACCTGGACAAGCACGGACTGCTGCCCCGGAAGATCATCGACCTCAGTCCGTTCCACACCAGCATGTTCATCACCAATCTGGCCTCCATCAAGACCAGCTACATCCACCACCACTGCTACGAATTCGGTACCACCAGCGTGTTCGTGTGCATGGGCAAGCCGGTGCCCAACTACATGAGCGGCGATCTGAGCAAAAAGATGATGCCGCTGGGCATCGTCATGGACGAGCGTATCTGCACCGGCTACGAGTACGCGGCGTTCTGCAACGACTTCCGCAAGTACATCCGGCGGCCGGAGCTGCTGGAGACGCCCTTTGACGGCAGCGATGCGCCGGGGGCAGCGGCTGCGGAGGAGCGGGAGACGGCGGCGGTGTGACCGGGAAACCGCTCGGGAATCGTAAATACATATAAAAACACAGGGACGGCGCTGACGCGCCGTCCCTGTGTGCGGGTATAAGGGGGAGATATGTGAGGAAGTGAATATCTCAGAAGAACAGACCCCAAGCCAGGAAGCCCAGGCAGGCCACCACGCCGGTGAACAGCAGGACGATCACCAGATAGCCCATAATGTCGCGGGCGGACAGCTTGGCAATACCCAGAGCAGGCAGCGCCCAGAACGGCTGGATCATGTTGGTCCACTGGTCGCCCCAAGCGATGGCCATGGCGGTACGACCGGCCTCGATACCCATCTCCGCGCCGCCGGGCATCATGATGGGACCCTGCACGGCCCACTGGCCGCCGCCGGAGGGGACGAAGAAGTTGACGATACCGGCTGCCAGGAAGGACAGCATGGGGAACGTCACGTTGTTGGAGATGCTTACGAAGAACTCGGAGATGACGCCCGCCAGAGACACGCCCTGATCGTTGGCGGCCACCATCATGCCCATGATACCGGCATAGAACGGGAACTGCAGCAGGATACCGGCGGCGCCGGCAGCGGCATCGCCGATGGCGTCCACATAGCGGCGCAGGTCGCCGTGGAGCAGCAGACCCAGGAACAGGAAGATCATGTTCACGATGTTCAGGCCCAGTGTGAAGCCGTTCTGCACGAAGTAGTACACGATGTAGATGAAGCCGAACACCACGGTGATGAGCCACAGGATCTTGGAGTGCTCCAGCTTCTCAGCGGGGGTATCCTTGACGTAGGTGCGCTCCTCCTCATCTACCAGCAGGGCGGGGTTGACGGTGACGGTGCGCTCCTTATCGGGGTGCATGGCATAGTTGACAAAGGGCATCAGCACCAGAATGACGCCGCACATGATGAGGTTCATGGGGTGGAACACCGTGGCGGTGATGGGTGCCTGATAGGTCACCTCACCGAAGGCCTTGCCGGCCACCAGATCCAGAGGGATGGAGCCGGACAGACCGGCGTGCCAGATCACGAAGCCGGAGTAGGCGGAGGCGATCAGCAGGGGATAGTCCACGGAGGGCACGCGGCGCACGACCTCCTTGGCCAGCAGGGCGCCGATGACCAGTCCGAAGCCCCAGTTCAGCCAGCAGCAGAGGGTGGACACGAAGGTGGTGACCAGAATGGCCTGCTTCTCATTGTGGCACAGACCTGCCACGGTGCGCAGCGCCTTCTTGCAGGGCTTGGCAGAGGCCATGGCGGAGCCGAAGACCAGCACCAGCGCCATCTGCATGGAGAAGGCCAGCAGATTCCAGAAGCCGCCCTTCTGATCGCCCCACTTGGCGATGATCTCGATGGGGCCCATGCCCGTGGCGCACATGGCGCCCACAAATACCACAAGCGTCAGGATGATGGCGAACAGGAATGCATCCGGCAGCCACCGGTTGACTACGCGCACACAGCCGTTGGTAAATTTTTTGAACACAGCGACACTCTCCTTACAACACAGTTTTTATTTGAGTACAGATGAGGGCCTGGCCGTTCCTGCCAGAACGGCCGGTGTCCGGATAGCAATAGTCTACTACGTTAAGAATTTAACTGCAAGCCGAAAAACGTTTATTGTTAAATTTTTAATGAAGTCCCCGTGTGTAAGAAGCGCAGGTTATGCCAAAAATTGTTGAAGATGCACAAAAATTTTCAGGGAGACAACCTTACGGTTGTCTCCCTGTCCTTCTGTTGGAAACATTACAGCCCTGTATTGTCCGTGTTGTCAAAGGGGTCGTTGGGGTGGAAGGTGTGATCCTCCCCCTCCGGGCCGCGGGGTGTCCAGCCGATGCCCTTGGCGTCTCGGGCTACGATACCCGCACCGACGATGCCGGCGCCGTGACCGCCGTGTCCTGCACTGTGGCGGTGGACGGCTGCGACTACGATTACGCGGCGGTGTACGCCGCGGAGCCGCTGCCCGCGCCGGACGGCGCCATGCCCTCCGCCAGCTGGGAGGTGGGCGGCCTGACGCTGCTGCTGTACGATGGCGGCGCGGTGGGCTGGTACGACGCCGGGGCCGGCATCCAGTGGTACTGTGTGCCGTGGGACGGCGGTGAGCCGCTGGTGACGGCCTTCTCCCTGATGGACGCGCAGGCTTATACAGTGCCTACCCCGCCGGAGGGCGCGGAGGTGCTGGGGTACGATATTCTCTACCTGGACGGCATGACCGTCACGGAGGTGTCGTTCCGGTTCGATGGGCTGACGTGGCGCTACCGCATGGCCGCCACCGCCGATGTGACAGAGAATATCCCCGATATCTCGCAGCTTACCGGCGGCAGCGAGACGGCGGAGAGTGCCGTTCGCTGGTGTGCCGCCCGGCTGCGCTGGACGGAGGGCGGCGCGGGCGCCGTCATCTGGAAGGATGTGGCCCCGGGGCTGACTTACGGCCTGACGGTGGACAGCGGCGCTTCGGAGACGGTGCTGACGGACATGGCCCGGCTGGTATTCGTCCCCGCACAGGAGGAAAGCTGATATATGCACAAAAAGAAAGACCTGCCAAAGCAGGTCTTTCTTTTTGTGTATGCCTTATTCGCGGCGCAAAGCCTCGATAGGATTGAGCTTGGAGGCCTTCACGGCCGGTACGAAGCCGAACACCACGCCAATGACCATGGAGAAGGCCACGGCAATGATGCAGGCAGGGACGCTGATGGCTACCGGTGTGCTCATGACGTGGGACATCATCTCCGCAAGGCCGATGCCGCAGCCCACGCCGAGGATACCGCCCATGCTGGTGAGCACCGCCGCCTCTGTCAGGAACTGCAGGCGGATACGGCTCTGCTGGGCGCCGATGGCGATCTTCAGGCCGATCTCGCGGGTACGCTCCGTCACAGACACCAGCATGATGTTCATGACGCCGATGCCGCCCACCACCAGAGAGATGGCGGCGATCCAGATCAGCTGCTTGTTGGAGCTTTCAGACAGGCTCTGCAGTTGGCTGGCCTGCTCCAGCAGATCCTTGGACTGGTACTTGTACTTTTCGCTGGCGATGACGTGGCTGTTGAGGTACTCGGCCACGTTGTTGCCTGCGGTGGTCATGTCGTTGGTGGACGAGGCCCGGACGGCCACGGACTGAGGCTCGTCATAGCGGTAGACGATGGGCCAGCAGCTGTCGGGGATGAACACCGTACCGGAGGTGTTGCCGGAGTACATGTAGTAGTCGTTGAGATTGTTGATCACCGGCTCGGAGGACACCCGGGCGGAGATCACGCCCACCACGGTGAACGGCTCGCCGGAGATCTCCATGGTGCCGCCGATGGGGTTCTCGCCCTGAAACAGGCTCTGGGCCGTCTTGGCGTCGATGAGCGCCACCTTCCGGCAGTTGTCAAAGTCCGACTGGATGAACGCACGGCCGTAGTTGACGGCGTAGTCCGCCGCCGACAGATAGTGACTGTCGATGCCGTACAGGTTGCCGCTGAAGGAGCTGTTGCCCACATACACGCCGTCGGGCCACTGGCGCTGGTGGTACAGGGACACATCCGCCACGCTGCCCAGCTGGCTCATCTCGTCCCGCATCTCGGCGGTAATGCAGACCACGCCCTCCGGCAGATCCATGTAGCCCAGCTCCACCTGATTGCCGTCCTGCGTCAGCTGCACGCGCACCACGTTGTTGCCCGCACCGATGAGGTTCTGCTTGATCTGCTCGTTGGTGCCCTGAATGGTAGACACGATGGTGATGATGGCGGCGATACCGATGATGATGCCCAGCATGGTCAGAAACGACCGCAGCTTATGACTCCATACGCCCTGAAAGGCAAGATTGATATTTTCTAACATCGCTTCGCCTCCTTACATGCCGCTGTACAGCTGATCCGCCGTGGCCTCCACCGTGGCGGCGCCGGGCTTCACATCCCGGCCGTAGGGGAACGCCACATAGTCGTCCACCGTCAGACCGCCGCGGATCTGGGTATAGCTGCCCCACAGGTCGCGGCCCGTCTGCACCCAGCGCTGCTCCAGTCTGCCGTCCTTACCCCGCAGCAGCACATAGCTCTTGCCGTTTTCGGAGCGGATGAACATGGTCTGCAGGTACAGGCTGCTGCCGCCGTCGCTGACGGTCTTCTGATAGGACATATCCACATAGTCGCCGGCCTGCAGGTTGGCGTCCTCGGAGACGAACACCTTGAAGGGGTAGTAGGACACGTTGCTGTTGGAGTCGCCGCCCCAGTAGCTGCCGTTGTCCGTGGGGAAGTCGCTGATCTCCACGATCTTGCCCTCACAGCTGGCGCCGGTCATCCAGCTGCTGATCTGCACGGTGTCGCCGATCTTCACCGTGCCCAGATCCAGCTCGCCCAGCGAGCCGGTGATGTAGTAGCCGCCGCCGCCGGAAACCTCCACCACAGGCTCACTGCTGCTGTAAGCCTCATCGGCGTTCCGCACGGTCTTGACCACACCGTCTATCTCGCTGTATACGGTGCCGTCGCCCAATTCCTTTTTCTTCTTATCCAGCGCGATCTGCGCCTGCCGGACGGCCCGCTGATTGTTGTAAACCTCTTTTTCCGTAGTGGCGATCAGGGACAGCAGCTCCTCCCGGGTGAAGGACTCGTCCAGCAGCTTCTGGATCTTCTCCAGATCTGTCCGGGCCTCCTTGATCTCCTTGGTGTTCTTGGTGGAATACTCGTCCTCGTAGGCCGGCAGGTCGTTCATGGGCTTCGTCCTCAGCGTCACCGGCGCGGCGGTGTCGTCCGCCACATAGTACATGCCGTAGCAGGTGACGGCGCCGTTTTTCACATTGCCTGCCTTCTCCACCAGCACCACATAGGCGCTGCTGCGATTGCGGAGGATATTGTTGAGGATATACTCGTCCGTCAGGTAGAACTCCTGCGTCCGGGTATCCGTCAGCAGCTGGTAATACAGGGGGTGATCCTTGGTGGTACCGGTGCTGCCCTTGACGGGGAGAAAGCCCTCCTTGACAGGGTCAAAGCGCCCGTCCTTCTGATCCTGCGCCGCGATCAGCGCCTCCAGCTTGGCATACTGGGTGTCGTACTCGATCTGCAGCTTCTCCTTGTTGTCCGCCTTCTGGTACAGCTCCAGATTGCGTTTGGCAGTGTTGAGGTCAAGTTCTGCGCTGTCCAGATTGATTTCTGCCTGATCTATTTCCGCCTGGGATAGGGTGGTGTCGTAGGCCAGCAGCCTGTCGCCCTTCTTGACGGTCTGCCCCTCCGTAACGAAGATCTCATTGACCGTCTGGCTCTGGGAGATGTAGATCTTCTGCAGCTTGTCGGTGCTCACCGAGCCGCTGGTATTGGCGGTGTCTCCCCAGTAGTCGGTCATGGCGACGCTCTCCACAGAGTAGACGTTGACATCGCTGCGCTGGGCGTTCCGGGCCAGCGTCAGGCCGCCCCATACGGCGGCGCACACGGCCACGGCGATGCCCACGGCCAGCAGCGTTTTTTTCAGGGATTTACTCATGGAACGCACCTCCTGACAGCACACCGTCGCGGATGTTCATAATGGTGTGGGCATGCTGTGCGATGCCCTGATCGTGGGTAATCATGATAATGGTGGAGCCGCTCTCATGCAGCTGCCGGAACAGCTCCATCACCTGTGCGCCGCTGGCGGAATCCAGTGCGCCGGTGGGCTCGTCGGCCAGCAGAAGCTGGGGCTTGCCCACGATGGCGCGGGCGATGGCCACGCGCTGGCACTGGCCGCCGGACAGCTGATCGGGTCGGTGATCCACCCGGTCGGACAAGCCCACCGTCTCCAGCGCCGCTCTGGCCCGCTCCAGCCGCTCGGCCTTTTTCACGCCGCCGTACAGCAGGGGCAGCGCCACATTGTCCAGCGCCGTCAGCTTGGGCAGCAGGTTAAAGGACTGGAACACGAAGCCCAGCTGTTTGTTCCGTACCACCGCCAGCTGCTTGGGGGTGCATTTGGTGATGTCCTGACCACTCAACAGATAGCTGCCGCTGGTGGGCACGT
>OKSC01001498.1_pt1 | contig 22688 bp, 19 predicted proteins | sample 1601161 | NCBI WGS metagenome assembly OKSC01 (sample SAMEA3541552, study PRJEB24748) | human gut metagenome | biome: human gut; feature: human-associated habitat; material: faeces | place: China | collected 2012
GATGATGAAGCGACGGTGATTATGGTAGATTCCAACATTCAACGAGAAGAGCTGCTGATCAGCGAAAAGGCATTTGCTTATAAAATGAAATATGAGGCGTTAAAGCGTCAGGGAAAACGGTCTGATTTAACTTCTTGCCAAGTTGGCAAGAAGTTGGCGGCAGAAGAAGTCAGTCAGAATACAGGAGATAGTTCCAGACAGATTCTTCGATATATTCATCTGACAGAGTTAATAGCAGAGCTATTAGAATTGGCAGACGAGAAGAAACTTCCCTTTAACACAGCTGTTGAAGTTTCATATTTGAGAAGTGAAGAACAGCAAATATTGTTTCAGTATATGAGTAATCACAATATGGCACTGTCCATGAAGCAGGCAAAGGAACTGAAGCAGATTTCAAAAGAGCGGATGTTGACGTATTCAGAGATTGACCAGATTTGCATGAATGAAAGTACTGAAAAAATTCAGTTGCAGATTCCGGCGAAGAAATTGAAACAATATTTTCCAGAGACATATACAAAGACTCAGATGGAAGAAATTATATTTATGCTTCTGGCATCGTGGGCAGAAAGAGAGGGTAAAGAATGAACAATGAAGATATGGCAAGTAGAATACAAGTCTATCTGAAAAAGATAGAAAAGATACGTGTTAAACGGATGAAAAGAAAGAAATTTAAACATTTGTTGAAAACATTAGGATTATCAGCAGGAAGGAAGTGAAAGTATGGCTTTAAAAATTGTACGAAGATATGATGCGAACGGAAGGGAGCTTACGGAGAAAGATTTGGAAACCTTTCGATTGGATTCTCCTGTGGTTAGAGAAATATTGGCAAACTTTAATCGGGAGGTGGCGGAAGGAATCAGACAGAGGGAGAAAAAAAGATGACGATTGAAGATGTAATTAAAAAATCAATTCTGCCACTGGCATTTATGGTATTCTGGTTTTGGATGACAAAAACAATTATGAAGGTCAGTGGGCAGACGGATTGGTTCTGGTGGGTATTTATTGCCGGACTTCCATTTGGAATACATAAAATGCGGCTGATTCTAATCCCTAGAGGAATGGATACCACAGCAACACTTGGGATGGCTGCATTAAGTGTCATTATTGGAGCATTGATTGGAAGCATCATGATTCCAGTGTATGTGATCAGAGCGATATACGTGTTTATACGGTATGTCATTGGAAAATAGAATATTAAATTGATAAGAGGCAGGCTTGCGAAAACAAAAATCGTAAGTCTGCCTCTTTTTTTGTGCTTAAAAACAGGCAATTCAGGGGAATTCCCTTTTGCAAATATATATATTCTTGGAGGATTTTTAAGATGAGAGAGCGAATTGAAAGTAAGCATGTAACAAAGGAAATCAAAAGTCAGATGCCAGTGATTCCGGTGGCAATTGTTAAAGAAAGAGGCTGTACGTTCTGCCCATATTATCTGGGCAATTATGAGAAACAGCCACGCTGTATGATGAAAACCTGTGCCTGGGATGATGAAAATGAACGTTTCCATCCAGTTCTTCGTGAACTGATCCCATTTTACAAAGAGAAGATGGAAAAAGCAGAAGAAAAATTCCTGGCAATGAAAAAGATTTACACAACACTGTTAGGAATGTTTGCCGATGAAATGAAGCAAGAAGAGTTGGAAAAAGATGAATGTTACGGATGTGCCTATGGAAAATGTGGACCATGTATCGGTATCTGTTACAAATCAATGAAAGCATAGGAGGGGTAAGCCAATGAATACAACAGTTATTTCCGGGCGATTAGTAAGAAATCCTGGATACAACGAAGTGGAGAATGAAAAAGGACTTCATAAGATTGCCAAGTTCGTTCTGGCAGTCAGAAGAAATTATTCCGATGAAGTCAGTTTCATTCCGGTAAAGGCTTTTGCAAAGAAAGCAGAATTTGCCAGAGATTATCTGATGCAGGGAACGAAGGTCATGGTGGAAGGCGAGATTGTCACAGGTAATTATGAAGATAAGGATACCGGGAAAAAGATCTATACCACCGAAGTGTATGCAAACCGGATTGAATTCGCAGGTGCAAAAATGGTTGACAGACCACCGTTTCCAGAAGATGCGGAAGGGTTCTTAGAGATCCCAGAGGGTATGGAAGAAGAAATGCCGTTTAGATAGAGGAGGATAAAAGATGGTTTCAGTAGATCAGGCGTATATGGTAGGGCATATGAAAAATGCCGATGGAAGTATCAACAACAAAAATGTAGTGCTGTCAGCAGCATGTGAAGCAGCGGAACTGTTCCAGTGCATGATGGCAGTAAATCAGAAACTGGAGGACTGGCAGAGATTTAATCACACCTTGGAGATGCATCTTAGAAGTGTGGAATGTGAGAAAATCCATGATATCTGTCAGGCAGTATATGGAATGAAACATCTGTCCGATGAACTGGAAGGATTGTATCTGGCAAGAGAGGATGAACAGATATGCCTGCTGTACTATCAGGTGTTTGTAGGGATGCTGGAAATCAATATTAATTCAGCCGAAGTGCTGTACAAACAGAAGGAGGAAACAATCAATGAGTAAGATGGAGTATATGCCGGTAGATTGTCTGCAGGTGCCAAAGGTGCTGTTTCAGATGGAAAAATACAAAAATCTGTCAAATACAGCAAAGATTTTATACAGCTTATTTCTGGATCGTTTGAAATTTGCGGTGCAGAATGATTGGGTAGATGGTAAGGGGGATTTGTATGTAATCTATCCAAAAAGTGAAATGAAGAAAGACCTGAATACAACCAGATATGGGGTAGATCAGGCAGTACAGGAACTGGTGGAGGTTGGAAATCTGGTGCGTATCATTCCGAACAATGGAAAGGCAAACCACTTTTATATCAACGATATTTATGAAAATGAGATGGAGGAAGAATCAATGATGACATTAGACAGCATTATGGCAAATATGCCGATGGAAGAAAGAGAAATCATTATGGACAAAATGGTGAAAGCATCCAGAGATATTCTGGAAACAATTGCAGATATGGGATATCTGGATGAATATGAGACACCACTGACTTCAATGGAAGAAAGAAATTATCGAGATGAGCTTGGACAGCTTGATATTGATCAGATTTCCTGTGATGGCTATGAATTTGGCATGGACCTGGCATTTGGAATCCTGGAAGAAAATGAGGAAAATGCTGATAGAGTACTGGATATTCAGCAATATGTGAACAGGCAGAATAAAAAGTGTTCAAAAAAGAAATTTATGAAAGTTCTGGAGACTCTGGTACACGCAATAGGAAATGATGAAGGATTTATTGCCGATATGTATGCGTGTGATAAAGAGGCTAGGAAAATCTATTTGGAAGAAGCGATGAATGCATTCAATTATGTGCTTGATGAATTATGTCATGGTACAGGCAGTGCTGCAAATTGTGATTTTGATGTAGAAGAGTAGGAAAATATTATGGCAGATTTTGAATATTTCAGAGCAGAAGAATCTGACCAGTTTTCTTTCTTTCGGATACCAAAAGCTCTGTTCACAGAAAAAGAGTTTGCAAGCCTGTCCACAGACGCAAAGCTTCTTTACGGAATTCTGCTTGATCGAATCAGTCTATCCAAGAAAAATGGCTGGATTGACAGTGATGGTTATGTCTATATCATTTACACGATCGCAGAATTGCAGGAACTATTGCGAATGTCGCATACGACAGTGACAAAGCTTCTTTATGAGCTTGACAGTGTGCATGGAATTGGATTGATCGAACGGTATCGGCAGGGGAATAATCGTCCTTCTGTCATATATGTGAAAAATTTTGTGAAACGGATCAGAGGAAAGCCAGTAAGATACTTTGCTTCTGGAACGCCAGAAACTGGAAATCCAGACAGCAAGGAATTAGAAATCCGGATTGCAAGAAACTGGAAGTCCGGAACGCAAAAAAATAGAAGTCCGGACTGCAAGAATCTGGATGGAAGTAATACTAAGATAAATAAGACTGAAAAGAATCATACTGATAAGAGTAAGGGCAATACTCACGCTTTGGAAGAAAAATTCAGTCTGTATGGGAGATTTAAAAATGTTGTTCTGTCGGAAGCTGAACTGCGGGAGTTGATGATGCTTTTTCCATGGGATTACCAGAAACGAATTGATCATCTTTCTGTTTATATGAAATCCAGTGGAAAAGAATATCAGAACCATTTTGCAACAATCTGTCTTTGGGCAGAAAGGGATGGAACCAGGATAGGAATGGATAAATATGAATTTCAGGAAGGAGAAAGCCTGTGATGGCAAACAAAGTAATAGCAGATTATCTGGACGAAGAAGGATGTCTTCATTGTGGCATCTGTGGAAAAAGAAAACAGATGAAAGTCAGTCTGATGGGATTTGAGCATGTAGTGTCCTGTTTGTGCGAATGCGAGGTAAAAGCCAGGCAGGAACTGGATGAGAAGATGCAGAGGGAAGAAGCACAGCGGCAGCTTTATCAGAGAAAATCCGTCGGACTTCGGGAAAGAAGATTCTGGGAATGGAAATTTGAAAATGACAATGGAAGCAACCAGAAGATACTAATCGCCAGGCAGTATGTAGAAAACTGGACAGATATGAAGAGAAAAAATGTAGGACTGCTTCTGATGGGACCAGTTGGAACCGGGAAAAGTTTCTTTGCAGGCTGTATTGCAAATGCACTTTTGGAACAGGGAGAACGTGTCATGATGACAAATTTTTCCAGGATCTTAAATGAAATGACCAGCTATCAGGCAAATAAGAACCAGATCATACAAAATCTTGTGGATTATCCATTGCTGATTATTGATGATTTAGGAATAGAACGAAATTCCGAGTTTGCTTTGGAGCAGGTCTATAATGTGATAGACAGCCGCTATTGTAAAATGCTTCCGCTGATCGTAACAACGAATCTGGGACTGAATGAAATGAAATCCACAGATTTGGATACTGCCCATCAGCGCATTTACAGCAGAATACTTGAAATGTGTGTTCCAATCTATTGTGGTGGGGAAGACAAGAGAAAAGAAGAAGGGACAGAAAAACTCGTACAGGTGCAGAACCTGATTACCGGTTAATCTGTCTTTTTTCATTAAAGGGGGTGGTTGCCATGATTACAGATCTGGACAGCAGTTGAATCGCTGAAAGGAGGGAAAAGTCATGCAGGAAGAGGTAACTCAGAAAACGGTCACGTTCTGTATTCGGGCTACTAAAATTACGGCAGACCTGTTGAAAAAGGTTCTTGTTGCGTAATGCTGAACGCATAGAAGTCAGCAGAGGCAGAAATCAGTAGAGAAGAAAGCACAGAAAAATCAGCCGAAACAGGGAAAGGTCACGGTAAAAGAGCTGGCAAAACAGAATGCCGGGATGGTCAATATCGAGATCACGGACAAAAATATCAAGTCCTTTGAACGGTATGCCAGAAAATACGGGATCAATTATGCTTTGAAAAAAGATAAGAGTAAAGATCCACCGATGTATCTGGTGTTTTTTAAAGGACGTGATCAGGATGCCCTCAATGCTGCTTTCCGTGAGTTTTCCCAGAAACAGATTCAAAAAGCGAATAAGCCTTCTATTCATAAGCGTCTTGCAGCTTACCGGGCAATGATGCCAAAGAAGACGAAGGACAAAGTAAAGAACCGGCATCAGGAGCAGAGCCGATGAAAAAGCAAATCGGTAAAAATCTGATGCAAAAATGGAAGAATAAGATCAGGGTCAGGCTGTCCGCCCTGGATAAAAAGAAACTGGTTCTTACAAATATCCCTTATGCTCTGGCTGCTTTCTATGCTGACCGGGCATTTTTTCTTTACCGGAACAGTCCGGGAGAAGATATGGGGAACAAACTTTTATATGCAATGGAACACGCAGACCGGATTTTTGCTGGTTTTGTGTTAAGCAATAATTGGAAAGATCTGCTAGCAGGTATTGTTGTTGCAGTCGTTCTGAAAGTGTTGGTCTGGCAGAAACAGGCAGACGCAAAGAAATTACGGAAAGGAATCGAGTATGGTTCAGCCAGATGGGGAAACGCTGAGGATATTAAACCTTATATGTCGGAAGATCCCTGGATGAATATTCCATTAACAGCAACAGAAGCATTGACTATGGAAAGTAGACCTAAACAGCCAAAGTATGCAAGAAATAAAAATATAGTGGTCATTGGCGGCAGTGGTTCCGGAAAAACTCGATTTTTCGTTAAGCCGTCAGTCATGCAGATGAACTGTTCCATGGTCATTACAGATCCGAAAGGCACTCTGATCGAGGAGTGCGGGAAGATGTTAGCAAAGGGACCACCTAAGAAAGATAAGAATGGAAATATTATGAAAGATAAATCAGGAAAAGTGGTACACGAACCATATGTGATTAAGGTTCTGAATACTATCAACTTTTCCAAATCGCTTCATTACAATCCATTTGCTTATATACGGTCTGAAAAAGATATCCTGAAGCTGGTGACAACAATCATTGTGAATACCAAAGGCGAAGGGGAAAAAGCTTCCGAAGATTTTTGGGTGAAAGCAGAGAAATTGCTGTACACAGCACTGATTGCTTTTATCTGGTATGAAGGGGATGAAGAGGAAAAGAATCTGAATACCCTTCTGGATCTTTTGAATGAAAGCGAAACCCGTGAAGAGGATGAAACTTACCAGAATCCAGTGGATATGATGTTCCAGGAACTGGAAGAAAGAGATCCGCAGCACTTTGCGGTCAGACAGTATAAAAAATACAAAATGGCGGCTGGCAAAACAGCCAAAAGTATTCTTATTTCCTGTGGTGCGAGGCTGGCACCATTTGATATAGCAGAACTTCGTGAGATCATGTCTTATGATGAAATGGAACTGGATAAGATCGGGGACAGGAAGACAGCCTTGTTTTTGATTATGTCCGATACAGATACAACCTTTAACTTTGTGATTGCCATGTTACAGTCACAGCTTTTCAATCTGCTTTGTGACAAGGCAGATGATGAATATGGTGGAAGACTGCCAGTTCATGTGCGTGTCATTGCTGATGAGTTTGCCAATATTGGACAAATTCCTCAGTTTGACAAGCTGATTGCAACCATCCGAAGCAGGGAAATCTCTGCTTCTATTATTTTGCAGTCACAGAGTCAGCTAAAGGCAATGTATAAGGATAGTGCAGATACCATTCTGGGCAACTGTGATACTACACTTTTTCTTGGTGGCAAAGAGAAAACCACCTTAAAGGAAATGAGCGAGCTTCTGGGTAAGGAAACCATTGACCTGTATAACACTTCGGAGACGAGGAGTAATCAGAAGTCTTTTGGATTGAATTACCAGAAAACAGGTAAACAGCTGATGACTGAAGATGAGATTGCAGTCATGGATGGAGGAAAATGTATCCTGCAGATCCGTGGTGCCAGACCATTTTTCTCGGATAAATATGATATCACGAAACACAAAAACTATCGGCTTCTTGCAGATGAAAACGAGAAGAACCGGTACAAAGTTGAGAAAGAGTTAAATCCGCAGTACACACCGAAACCCGAAGAAGAGGTGGAGGTAATTCAGGTGGAGCTGTCGGAGTAACCATGGGAATGAACGAAAAATAATGAGGAAAGGAATAACTGACATTAGGTGCGCCGGCTTTTTAGTCGGTGTTTTTTCATTCCCGTAAACACCTGAAAGAAGTCAGTTTTGGTTTATGAATATATGGCATTTTTTAGCAGCGCAATTACAACTTTAAAAACTCTTGTAGTCGCAATCGGCGCAGGTCTTGGCGTGTGGGGTGTCGTAAACCTTCTGGAAGGATATGGAAATGACAATCCCGGCGCTAAGAGCCAGGGCATCAAACAGCTGATGGCTGGTGCCGGAATCATGCTGCTGGGAACTACCCTGATTCCACAGCTGGCAACATTGTTCTCTTAAGAGGAGTGGTAGATGAACACCATCATTGAGAGAATTACGGAAGCGATAAAGGATATCCTGATCGGACTTATCAAGTCATGTTTGGATAACATGTTCACGTCTGTCAATGAGCAGGTGGGAACCATAGCCGGGCAGGTGGGACAGACACCGCAGGGATGGAATGCAGGGATTTTTAATCTGATTCAGAATATATCCCAAACGGTGATCGTCCCCATTGCGGGACTGATCATCACCTTTGTCCTGTGCTATGAATTGATCACGATGGTAACACAGAAAAACAATTTCCATGAATTTGAGACTTATAACATTTTCCTCTGGATCTTCAAAGCGTATGTGGCCATTTATCTGGTGACAAATACGTTCAATATCACGATGGCGGTCTTTGACGTTGGCCAACATGTGGTCAACAATGCCGCCGGGGTGATATCAGGAAACACTGCGGTGGATGCAACAGAAGCAATTACACGGATTGTGGATGCCCTGGAGGATATGGAGTTAGGGGATTTGTTCCTGCTATCCATGGAAACGCTGCTGATCAGTATTACCATGCGGATTCTGTCAATCATCATAACCGTTATTTTGTACGGAAGAATGATAGAAATTTACCTTTATACTTCCATAGCACCAATTCCGTTTGCCACCATGACCAATAAGGAATGGGGCAATATCGGAAACAACTATTTAAAAGGCTTGTTCGCACTGGCATTTCAGGGATTCTTCATGATGGTCTGTGTGGGAATTTATGCAGTTTTAGTAAATGCAATGACCATATCCAGTGACCTTCATGCAGCAATGTTTTCAGTAGCGGCTTATACCGTGATTCTTGCATTTTCATTATTCAAGACCGGAAGCCTTAGCAAATCAATATTCAATGCCCATTAACGGGCAGGAAAGGAGCGCATACCATGGCGTATGTACCAGTACCAAAAGACCTTACCAAGGTCAAAACAAAAGTAGCGTTAAATCTGACAAAACGGCAGTTGATTTTCTTTTCACTTGCCGCAGTTGTGGGAATTCCGTTTTATCTGTTCATGAGAAAACCAATCGGTTCCAGTATCGCAGCCATCCTGATGGTAACGATCATGCTTCCATTTTTCTTCATGGCAATGTATGAAAAAGACGGGCTTCCCTTTGAAAAAGTGGTGGCAAATATCATTCGACAGAAGTTTATCTGTCCGGCAGTAAGACCATATAAGACAGAAAATTTTTATCAGGAGATTTCCACCCTTGTAAAAAAGGAGGGTGTGCCGGATGGCAAAAAAGACAAAGCAGGAGGCTCAGCAGGAGCGTCTGTCCCTGGCGGAAAAAAGAAACCGTCAGGAAAGAAGAAACAAAAAAAGCAGAAAAGAAAGAGAACAGGAAAAGCGTAGGAAGAAACAGGAGCGGGACCGCAGGAAACAGAAAAACATTCCTACAACTGCACAGCAGAGTATTCCGTATATTCGGATGCTGCAGGATGGTATCTGCCAGGTGACAAAGACCTTTTTCTCTAAGACGATTCAGTTTTATGACATCAATTATCAGCTGGCTTTAAATGAGGATAAGACCACGATATTTGAGAATTACTGTGATTTCTTAAATTACTTTGATTCTTCCATCAGTGTGCAGCTGTCCTTTATCAATCAGCAGGTGGATGTGGCAGAATTTGAGAAAAGCATTGACATTCCTGATCAGAACGATGACTTCAATGCCATTCGTGAAGAGTACCGTACTATGCTGAAAAATCAGCTTTCCAAGGGAAATAATGGTCTGGTAAAGACAAAGTATATCACTTTTGGAATCGAAGCAGAAAGCCTGAAGGTGGCAAGACCAAGGCTTGAAAGAATCGAAACAGATATCTTAAATAACTTTAAGGTTCTGGGAGCACAGGCACATTCCCTGAATGGTCTGGAAAGGCTGGAGATTCTGTATCATGTGTTCAACCAGGATCGGATTGAACCATTTAAGTTCCAGTATAAGATGCTGCCGGAAACCGGATTAAAGACCAAAGATTTTATTGCACCGACTTCCTTTAACTTTTCCAAGAATCAGACATTTTTGATGGGAAGAACGATGGGAAGTGTAAGTTACCTGCAGATTCTTGCACCGGAGCTGACAGACCGGATGCTTGCAGACTTCCTGGATGTGGATGACAGCATCAATGTCAACATTCATATCCAGTCCATTGACCAGAGTTCTGCGATCAAGATGATCAAGAGTAAGATTTCAGATCTGGATAAGATGAAGATTGAAGAGCAGAAACGGGCGGTACGTTCCGGTTATGATATGGACGTGCTTCCATCAGACCTTGTAACCTATGGAGAAGAGGCGAAGAACCTGTTGGAAGATCTGCAGTCCAGAAATGAGAGAATGTTCCTTGTAACGGTTCTGGTTATGAATACCGCAAAGAAGCGTCAGAAACTGGATAATAATATTTTCCAGGTGCAGGGAATTGCACAGAAATATAACTGTTCTTTAAAACAACTGGATTATCAGCAGGAAGCAGCACTCATGTCCTGTATTCCACTGGGAGTCAATCGAATTGAAATTCAGAGAGGGCTTACCACATCTTCAACAGCGATCTTCGTGCCATTTACGACACAGGAACTGTTTCAGGAAGGGGAAGCTCTTTATTATGGATTAAATGCATTATCCAACAACATGATCATGGTTGATCGGAAACGTTTGAAGAACCCGAATGGACTGATTCTTGGTACACCAGGTTCCGGTAAGTCCTTCTCAGCAAAGAGAGAAATTACAAACTGCTTCCTGATCACAGAAGATGATATCATCGTCTGCGATCCAGAAGCCGAATATTCGGCACTTGTGCAGGCACTGCATGGGCAGGTAGTTCGGGTTTCACCGGTATCTGACCAGTATATCAATCCAATGGATCTGAACCTGAACTATTCCGAGGAAGATAATCCACTGTCACTGAAAGCAGATTTTATTCTGTCTTTGTGTGAGCTGATTGTTGGAGGAAAGAATGGACTGGAGCCGGTAGAAAAGACCATCATTGACCGTTGTGTGCGGTTAGTATATCAGGAATATCTTGCCGATCCAGTACCGGAGAAGATGCCAATCTTGGAGGATTTATATAACCTTCTGAGAAAACAGGAAGAGCCAGAAGCACAGCGACTGGCCACTTCGTTGGAAATCTATGTTACAGGTTCTTTGAATGTGTTTAACCATCAGACAAACGTGGACATCAATAACCGCATTGTCTGCTTTGATATCAAGGAACTTGGTAAGCAGTTGAAAAAGATTGGGATGCTTGTCATTCAGGATCAGGTCTGGAACAGGGTAACAATGAACCGTTCTGCTCATAAGTCCACCAGATACTATGTGGATGAGTTCCATCTTCTTTTGAAGGAAGAGCAGACTGCAGCTTATAGTGTGGAAATCTGGAAGAGATTTCGTAAATGGGGTGGTATTCCAACTGGAATCACCCAGAATATAAAAGATTTATTGTCTTCCAGGGAGATAGAGAATATATTTGAAAATTCAGATTTTATTTATATGCTGAACCAGGCTTCCGGAGACAGGCAGATTCTGGCAAAACAGCTGAATATCTCACCAACCCAGCTGTCCTATGTAACCAACAGTAATGAGGGTGAAGGACTTCTGTTTTATGGAAATGTCATTATCCCATTTGTAGACAGATTCCCGAAGAATTCCCTCTATAAAATCATGACAACCCGCTTGGAGGAGACTTCTGAAGCAGGTTAAAACAAAGGAGAAAACAATGTTACGAGCAATTTCATATGTATTAACTTTTAGTGGCGGTGCTGTTTTTGGCATCGCTTTTCTCTGTTTATTACAGGCAGGGAAAGGGTATCCGAAGAAGGAGGAGTAATCAGTGGCAGAACAGAGAATGAAAGTCAGGGACAAGAAAGTCCAGAAGATGACCAAGGATGGTCTGGTGGAAGAAAACCTGACGGATAAATCTTCTGTTCGTGTCAGTAACCGTGCCAGTGATGTGCAGATGGGAAGAAAACAGGGGGAAAAAGAAGAAAACCTTGTGGATAAGTCTCCCCGCCAGTCTGAACGGAGTGGGAAAAATATTCGACCCTCTGTGCAAAAATCCAGAGATGCACCGGAACTGATACGGACAGAGAAGCAAAGTGAGGATTTTGGACAGAGTAGTAAACAGCAAAATAGAAAAAGAATCCGTGCTGAAGTCGGAAAAGAATCCAGACTTGCAGAAGAATCCGAAGCCGGACAGTCAGGGAGACTGAAAGAAAAACGTGCGGATCTTTCAGAAAACAGGGGAGACAGCCGGAGAAATCAGACCGGTGGCAGCAAAAAGCCAAAACAAAAACAACGTTTGAAGTTTGCTTATGAGGAAACTGGTGCTTCTGTGAAAAATGACAAAGATATGGAGAAATTGAACCAGATGGATACGGATGGAGTCAATTTCCGTCATCAGAAACAGAAGGAAAAAGCCAAAAAGTTTTCTTATGAGGAAGCCAAAAAGAAGAAGGAAGCAAAGCAACATTCCAAGAAGGCACAGGTCTATCGGGCAAATGAAGGGGAAGCTCCTGGAAAGAAGAAATCCCGCTTGAAGTTTGGCGAAGGGGAATCTGTGAAAACAGAAAAAATTTTTGCTGTTAAGAAAGCAGGAAGTGCAACTTCCGTAGCATTGCACCGTGAGATCAGCAAAAATGAAGACGATAATGCGGCGGTAGAAGGTGCCCATAAGTTAGAAGAAAGCGGCGAAGGTGTTTACCGGCTGGAACAGAGAAGTGCCAGACGCAGGAAACAGAGGGCATCCAGAAAAAGAAGCAGACTTGAAAGACAGGAAGAGAAACAGGCACAGGCTGCATCCCATCAGGAGCAGAAGAAGCTGAAAAAACAGATTCAGAAGCAACAGATCAAACGGGATTATGCCAAAGCGAAGCGAAGTGAACAGACAGTAGGAACAGCTACAAAAGGTACGATTGATTATATTAAGAAGATTGGCGGTAAGGTCACCAACTTCTTTAAAGAAAACCGGAAGGTGTATATCAGTGTAGCAGTTCTGATCGGATTGATGTTTCTGATCATAACGAATGTCACGTCTTGCTCTGCAGTGTTTTTACAAAATGTGATCACTTATACCGGAACCAGTTATCTGTCATCGGATCAGGCAATCCGGGAAGCGGAACTGTATTATACACAGCTGGAAGCTAATCTGCAGGAGCGGATCAACAACATGGAATCTGAAGAACCGGGACATGAGGAATACCGATATAACATCGGACCTATTGAGCATGATCCGTTTATCCTGATCAGTTATCTGTCAGCAAAGTATGAAGAATTTACCTTTGAACAGGTAAAGCCAGAACTGGATGCTCTTTTTGCATTGCAGTATCGGTTAGAAACAGAAGCAGTCAATGAGACTGTGACAGAGACAGCAACTGTAAGAGTTGGAGAATCTTTGGGACAGGTTGTGACCAGTGGGTATTGTAACTGCCCAATTTGTTGTGGTATTTGGAGCGGAGGACCGACTGCCAGTGGAGCATATCCAACTGCCAATCATACCTTAGCGGTAGATGCTTCCAATCCGTTTGTACCAATGGGAACAAAGGTAGTTATGAATGGTGTCGAATATACTGTAGAAGATACCGGAGCTTTCGCAAGATACGGTGTACAGTTTGATGTCTATTATGACAGTCATGCGGCAGCATCTGCACATGGACATCAAACATGGGAATGTTATCTGGCAGATGATAATGGAAGCAATGAAGTGGAAGTGACCAGGACAAGAGATGTAGATGTGCTGAATGTCACCTTAAATAGTGGAAACCTGATGTCAATCTGTCAGGACAGGCTGGGATTTTTCCAGAAAGAACTGTTCAGTGCCTACAACGATACAAAAGGCAACTTGCAGATGTTTGCAACACCGGTTGATTTTAACTGGTATTCCAGTGTGACCAGCTATTATGGATACAGGATTCATCCAATATCAGGAGCAAATCAGCTTCATAATGGTATGGATATCGGAGCACCGGAAGGGACAAAAGTAATGGCAGGGCTGACCGGAACGGTTACAACTTCTGCTTATAACGACAGCTATGGCAATTATGTTGTGATCAAGGACAGTAAAGGCTATGAACTGCGGTATGCACATTTAAGCAGCCGGAGTGTATCTGCAGGAGCATCCGTCACGAAAGGTGATGAGATAGGGCTTGTAGGAAATACTGGAAATTCTACAGGAAGCCATCTTCACATTGAACTTCTGAAAAATGGAGAGCGGTTAAACCCGATCTTTTATCTGGAAACTGGAGAAGGAGCAGGCTTTGGCGGCAATGAATATACCAGTGAAGCAGCACAGCGTTTGTTAAATGAAGCAGCGAGATATCTTGGAACACCATATGTATGGGGTGGATATTCCCCAAGTGGATTCGATTGTTCTGGATTTGTAAGCTACTGTCTGACAAACTCTGGTGTAAGGAATACAGGAAGACTAACAGCACAGGGACTGTACAACATTTGTACACCAGTATCCCAGTCGGAGGCACAGCCGGGAGATTTGATTTTCTTTACTGGAACTTACGACGCCGGGGAGCCGGTAACGCATATCGGAATCTATGTGGGCAATGGTCAGATGATCCATTGTGGGCATCCGGTGCAGTATACGTCCATCAACTCTCCATACTGGCAGAGTCATTTTTATGGATTTGGACGATGGTAAGAAAAAAGGGCGGCTGCATCAGTCGTCCGGAAAGGAGAACCGATGAAAAGTCTTGAAAAAGCAACGGCAGATTATGAGAAAGCCAAGGAAAAAATGGAAGCATCCAAAGCCAGATATGAAGCAGATTTAAAGCGGTTCAAGGCTGCGGAGATTGCAAAAACAGAAGCGGAAAATCTGGAAATTGTAAGAATTATCCGTGCAATGGATATGAGTATTCCGGAATTGGAAGCTTTCAAAAAGAGAATGAAAAATGAACTGCCCGGCAGGGTAGAAATACAGAAGGAGGAAACAAGGTCTGATGATGAATTTAGAGAAGATGAAACAGAAGAAATCTAAAAATAGAGTGAAAAAAGGATTGCTTGCAGCAACGACATTTCTTTGCCTGACAACACCTTTGCTCCAGACACAGACTGCTTATGCAGCTGAAAATACCACACCTGCAATCACGATTGAGAAACCGGATGGCTGGAAACAGGGAGAAACAACCATTGCTGTTACGGTAGATGCCAGTCATATGCCGGAAGGTTTCTCAATAGCAAAGATTGAAGCAAAAGCAGGAAAAGATGGAAGCTGGCAGGATGTAACCGGAAGTGGAAGTATCACGATCACTGGAAATCAGACAGTGTATGTACGTGTGACAGATGGTGAGGGGAAGGTCTATGAGCAGAATCGCTCTATTAAGTGTTATGACACGGAAAAGCCGACACTCTCTGCTTCTCTGACAGATGGTGTGCTGACGATTCAGGGGAATGATACAGTATCCGGGATTACTGCGGTAACCGTCAATGGCACCACTTATACAGACTTGAAGGATGGAATGCTGAGAGTGCAACTGACACAGAAAGATTTTACTACAAAACAGATTGAGATTACGGTAACAGATGGTGCTGGAAATACTTCTGAAAAGTATGTGTTGCAGAATCCTTATTATGAATGGGCAAAGAAGCAGGCAGAGAAACAGAAAACTTCAGGTGACAGCAATGGTGCGATGGCAACCACGACCAGTGCAGATGCAACTGGGACTGAGAAAACAACGACTTCACCACTTCCGCAGGATGCACAGGCTTCTGAGCCGACAGATGCAAAAGGAACCGTGGATGATCGGACAGTGACAGGTATTGAGGAACAGCTTAATAAAGAAGGCGAGACAGCAGATTCTGTTACCGAAACAGCTACGGAAGGCACAAAAGAGTTTTATACCATTTCAACTAAGAGTGGTAAGATTTTTTATCTGATCATCGACAATTCAAAATCTCAGGATAATGTGTATTTCCTTACCGAAGTCAGTGAGAAAGATCTGATGAACTTCACACTTTCTGATTCAGTGACACTTCCGGAAGTGGATACGGTTTATGCAGAACCAGAGAAAAAAGCAGAGGAAGAAAAACCGGAAACGACAGAGTCAGCCGAGAAAGATAAGGTAGAGGATGATATTCAGATGCCTGAAGATAAAAGTCCATTTGGAACGTATCTTTTGATTGCACTGGTTGCAGTCGGAGCTGCGGCAGGAGGATATTACTTCAAAGTTTATAAACCAAAACATGAATATGATGACGAGGATGAGATGGAAGAGGATGAAGATGAATCCGAAGATTCAGAGTCAGAAAAACGGGAAGTAGACGATGCAGATGAGCAGGAAGAAAGTGCAGAACCGGAAATCCTGAGAGATGAAGATTTTGACGATAATGTGCTGGAAGATGAAGAAGAGGAGCAGGAGTAAATGAAATTAGTGATTGCAGAAAAGCCATCGGTTGCGATGGCACTGGCTTCCGTGCTTGGAGCCAGAACAAGAAAAGATGGCTACGTGGAGGGAAACGGTTATATCGTTTCCTGGTGCGTAGGACATCTGGTTGGATTATGTGATGCATCGGAATACGATGAAAAATATAAAAAATGGAGATATGATGATCTGCCGATTGTGCCAGAATGTTGGAAACATAAGGTATTGGAAGGTACGAAAAAGCAGTTTGGAATCTTAAAGAAACTTATGAGAGATTCCAAAGTAGATGAAGTGATCTGTGCCACTGATGCAGGACGTGAAGGTGAGCTGATCTTCCGTCTGGTGTATGAGCAGGCAGGATGTAAAAAGCCGATGAAGCGACTCTGGATCTCTTCCATGGAAGAACAGGCAATTAAAGATGGATTTTCGTCATTAAAAGACGGTTCGTGTTATGACAGTCTCTATCAGTCAGCACTTTGCAGGGCAAAGGCAGACTGGCTGGTGGGAATCAATGCGAGCCGTCTTTTTTCCGTTCTGTATAACCAGAATCTGAAAGTTGGAAGAGTACAGACACCAACACTTGCCATGATCGTGGATCGAAATCAGAAGATCAAGGAATTTACCAAAGAAAAATATTATATGGCTCATATCAAGTTTGACGATATGGATGCGGTCACAGAGCATTTTCAGAAAAAAGAAGATGCAGATAAAGTGGCTGCAGAGTGTCAGGAGCGCATGTGCGAAGTGGAGAAGGATGATGTGAAAGAGAAAACGGTCCGCCCTCCAAAACTCTATGATCTGACCACTCTTCAGAGGGAAGCAAACAGAATGTTTGGCTATACCGCACAGCAGACATTGGATGCTGTGCAGGAGATGTATGAGCAGAAGCTTGTCACTTATCCGAGAACAGACAGCCAGTATCTGACAGATGAGATGGGAGAAAGTACAGAAACTCTGATTCAGATGTTATTTGGGAAAATGCCTTATGCTGAAGGTCTGGAATATCAACCGGACGTGAGTAAGGTATTAAATTCAAAGAAAGTATCTGATCACCATGCGATTATCCCGACTATGGAAGTAGCCAAAGCAGATATTGGTGAACTGAAAGAACGAAACCGTAAGATTTTGTATCTGATCAGTGCCAGGGTACTGACGGCAACCGCAGATCCTTATATTTATGAGAGCCATAAATGTCAGATTACCTGTAATTATCATACGTTTTATCTCACGGCAAAGAAAACAAAGCAGGAAGGATTCAAGGCGATCGAAAATAAATGGAAACAGTTCTTTGGCGTAAAGATTGAGAAAGAAGAGCCGGAGCTGGATATCTGGGCAGGCAAGCATTACGGTCCTTGTGATTCTTTTGTATCGGAGCATTTTACACAGCCACCGAAACAGTACACAGAAGATACCCTGCTTTCTGCGATGGAACGTGCAGGGAATGAAGAGCTGACCGAAGATACAGAAAAGAAAGGACTTGGTACTCCTGCAACAAGGGCAGCAATCATTGAAAAACTGATTCAGTCTGGTTTTGTGAAAAGGGAAAAGAAAAATTTGGTGCCGACAGATGATGGCAATGTACTGATTACGGTTCTGCCGGATGAGATTAAATCTCCGAAGATGACAGCAGAGTGGGAAATGGCATTGAATCATATTGCCCAGAATACAGAGACAGCAGATGAATTCCTAAATGGGATTACAGAGCTGATGCAGGAACTGGTTGCCAGATATCAGGGTATTTCAGAAGAAAAGAAAGGGCAGTTTCAGGGAAAAGCAAAAGGAGAAGTCATTGGCAAATGTCCCCGCTGTGGAGCAGATGTCAGGGAAGGAAAAGTAAACTTTTACTGTTCTGACCGGAACTGTGCTTTTACCTTGTGGAAGAATGATAAATTCCTTGCAAGCCAGGGGAAAAAGATGGATAAGGCGGCAGCAAAGAAGTTCCTGGCTAAAGGAAAAATCCATTATAAGGATCTGGTATCCAGAAAAACAGGGCGACAGTATGAAGCAACTGTGGAAATGGTTGATCCCGGCGAGGGGAATGTGCAGTTCAATCTGATTTTCCCACAACGATAAGTAGTGTATTGCAGGCAGTCTAAGGACTGTCTGTTTTCATACAAATATTATGAAAGAGAGGACCTTAGCATGAAGAAAAAAGGTAATTTTAGGAAAGTAGTATCTGGATTGCTGGCAGGCATGACAATGCTTAGTACAGTGTTATCTCCGATGACTGCATATGCAGCGGAGATTCAGCCAGAGAAAAAACCTCCACTTTATGAGGAAGTGAAAGACCTTCTGGATGAAGATGAGGTGGTGACTGCCAAAGATTATGAAATCGAAACAGGCAGTGTATTTGATGTGAAATCAGACTACACAGGACTGGAAATCAAGGATGATGACAAGGTTAAAGTCACATTTGAGGAAGCAAAGAACGACAAGGATGAGGATTTTACGACAGATCATGCGGACACTTACAAAGCGGTCTATTATGTGGAACCGGTAAATCAGGAGCATCCGAAGTACCAGATCAGCCGAAAACTGATTGTGCGTGAGAAAGAAACAGAAGTACAGACAGAGGCTGCAGGGAGTGAAGCAGTGACTGAATCCGAAACAGCTGGCAGTGAACAGCAGACAGAAGAAGCGGAGGATTCAGAAGCAGAATCGGAGATTACCGATATTGACGCTGATGAATTTGATGATTTAGTAGAGCAGGCACAGAATCAGGATACCTATGATGAAGAATCAGGGTTAGAGCTTCATGATGTTTTGGAACAGGCAGGAGACGAAGGTGTGGATCTTGATGCTATGGAAGAGGGAGAGATTGCAACATTTGAAGCAGTTTCGGCTTATTCAGCAAGAAGTACACAGCAGGTAACAATCGAAAAAGGACCTCTGTATAGATATGCAGATTATAATCTTGGAACCTATCTGACAGAGCCGTACTATATCAGCTACGGAAACGTCAGAGCAATTGCGTATTGTGTACAGCCAGCTAAGCCAGGACCTGGATCTGGAAATTATACAATTACAAAGATTGGAGACAATCAGGCGTTAGCAAAAGTGTGTTATTACGGCACAGATGCCGCAGGGAGCGAAAGCTTTTTTGCGAATAAACACACGGATTTTTCAGAAGGAAAAAGATTCATCATTATTCACATGGCTGCATCATATGCCAACGGAAGTAGTGATGCATTTTACGGAACAAATGCTACAGGTGAGGCTTTGGCAAAAGAACTCTATAATTATTGTGTGAATAAGCCGGAAATACCAGATGTAGCGATGTCATTTTCAAAGCCGGATGTAAAAGCTTATGTAGATGGAAATGTTCAGAGAACGGAGAACATTCAGTTCAACGCATCTTCCCAGCAGAAAATCACAATGGACTTACCAAAAGGAGTAAAGCTCCATAATGTATCTACTGGAAATGTAAGTGCGGCAGGTGCAAGCGTAACAATTGGAGGAGGAACCACGTTTTATCTTTCAGCGCCTCTGACACAGACAAGAGATGTAAGTGCTACTTTTTCTGCAAAAATGAAGGGAAGTATTACAAAAGATTATTCAGCATATAAATTGACTACGAATGCAAGTGTTCAGGACCTGGCATTTGTGTTTGGAGAAGGTGTCGCTGATGAAAAATATGTAAGCTTAAAGGTGTCCTGGATTGAACAGGCTACGATCGAAATCGTAAAGAAAGACGATACAGCTGATGTCAATCTTGCAGGTGCAGTATTCGGTGTATACAGCGATGAGGCTTGTACAAAGCTGCTCACTCAGATGCCGGCAACAGATAAGAATGGAAAATCCTCTGTTACGATTATCAAGACACAGGATACCGTTTATCTGAAAGAAATCACAGCACCACAGGGATATGTAGTAAATGCAACGGCAACAAATGTAAAACTGGTAGCAAGTAAGACTTCATCGGTAACCGTGGAAAATAAGGAGCAGCTGGCAGAGCTTACCATTTATAAAGAAGGACAGGTTCTTACCGGAGCAGATGTCAGTGAAAATGGAACGGTATTTCAGTATGAAAACCGCAGACAGAAAAATGCAGTGTATAACGTGTATGCCGGGGCAGATATCGTAACAGCTTATGGCACAAAAGTGTACAGCAAAGGTGATCTTGTAAAAGAAAATCTGACAACAGGTGAGAATGGTTCTGTCACACTGAAGAACCTGCATCTTGGAAGCTATGTGGTGAAAGAAGCAAAAGCACCGGACAATTTCTATAACGGCAGTGAAGAAAAGTCAGTGACTCTAACTTATGCTGGTCAGAATAAAGAAGTTGTATTTGCAGATGTGACTTTTAACAACGAGAGACAGAAAGCAGATGTTTCCGTAGTAAAACAGGATAAAGACACCAAGAAACCACTGAAAGGCGGTATTTTTGCTCTGTATGCATCCGATGATATCAGAAATGCAGACGGAACCGTTGTTGTGAAAAAAGGAACGCTGATTGAGAAAGCAACTACTGGTGCAGACGGAACTGCCAAATTCACAGCAGACCTGCCGATTGGATACTCCTATTCTGTAAAAGAAGATCAGGCGCCGGAAGGCTATGTAAGAAATACAGAAGATGTGTATACGTTCAAGTTTTCTTACACTAATGATAAAGAAGCAACCGTATCTTTTGCCCATACTTTCAGCAATGACCGTGTGACAGCAAAGATCAATCTTTATAAAGTGGATAAAGAGACAGGAAAAGCAGTACCGCAGGGAGATGCCACATTGAAAAGTGCAGTTTATGGACTGTATGCCCGTGAAGATATCGTGCATCCGGACGGAGCAACCGGAACTATTTATAAAGCAGGAGAACAGGTAGCTTCTCTTACAACAGATGACAAAGGACAGGCTTCTGTAAATGGCTTGTATCTTGGCAAATATTATATCAAAGAGATTACACCGCCGACCGGATACCTGGCAGATACAGAAGAGCATGATCTTGTGTGCAGTTATGAAGGCGATATGACAGCAGAAGTAAAAAGAGAGTGCACTTCCAGTGAGCAGGTCATCAAGCAGCCATTCCAGATCATCAAAGCAGCCAACAATGGAAAGACCGATGCAGATCTGTTATCCGGAGCCGGATTTACAGTTTATCTGAAATCTTCCCTTACAAAGAAAGCAGATGGAAGCTATGATTTTGATTCTGCCAAACCAGTAGTGAGTGGAGAAAATGGAGCAACTGAGATTTTCACAGATGAAAAAGGGTATGCCTGCAGTATTCCATTACCATTTGGAAGCTATATCGTGCGTGAGACAACAACACCGCACAATTACAAGCCAGTTGATGATTTTGAAGTGAATATCACAGAGCATCATCCAAATGAGCCACAGATCTGGCGAGTGCTTCTGGATGAAGAGTTTAAGGCAAAACTGAAAATCGTGAAAAAAGACGATGAAACAAAGAAATCCGTCCTGATTGCAGGAACAGAATTTAAGGTATATGACCTGGATAATAAAAAGTATGTGGAACAGGTAACAACTTACCCAGTGACAACAACCCATAAGTCCTATTTTACGGACAGCCAGGGATATCTGATCATGCCGAAGAATCTGAAGATCGGACATTACCGGATTGAGGAAGTCAACGCACCGGAAGGGTACACAATCAATAAGAACTATGTAGAGATTGCGGTGGATGCAAATACAGCATACCAGATGGATTCTGAGAGCGGAGATGCCATTATTACGGTAGACTACGAGAACCATCCGGTAAAAGGAAAGCTGACGATCTATAAAAAAGGTGAGATGCTGACCGGATTTAAAAAGGATTTTGTTTATGAAGAAAGATACCTGAAGGGTGCATCCTTTCATGTCTATGCAGCTGAAAATATCTATACACCGGATTATCAGAAAGATGAAAACGGGAACAGACAGCTGATCTATGCAAAAGATGCACTGGTAACAACGGTAACGACCGGGGAAGACGGAAAAGCAGTTGCTGATAACCTGCCGCTTGGTTCTTACTATGTGGTAGAAAAGACTGCACCGGAAGGATTCGTCCTGAACCATGACAGATCGGATGTAGCATTTGTCTATGCAGATCAGGATACACCTGTGATCGAACAGGAAGTGACTGTTGGTGATGACAGACAGAAAGTTGCAATCCAGGTAGAAAAACAGGATGCAGAAAACGGAGCAACGGTAGAAGGTGCAGTCTTTGGCATTTATAACAAAGATGATATCAAAGCAGAAGGCAAAGTCATTGTCAACGCTGATACCCTGTTACAGGAAATGACTTCTGATAAAGATGGAATTGCTTCCTGTACGCTGGATCTGCCACTCGGACAGTATTATGTAAAAGAGTTAAAGGCACCGGCAGGATTCGTTTCTTCCGATGAAGTTCTGAATCTGGATGCTTCTTATCAGGGACAGGACGTGAAGACAGTAAAACTGAAAACAGTGAAGAAGAATCAGCCGACAACGGTTGAAATTACAAAATCAGATGTGAAAACAGGTGTGGAACTGGATGGAGCA
>OKSC01001523.1_pt1 | contig 22399 bp, 18 predicted proteins | sample 1601161 | NCBI WGS metagenome assembly OKSC01 (sample SAMEA3541552, study PRJEB24748) | human gut metagenome | biome: human gut; feature: human-associated habitat; material: faeces | place: China | collected 2012
ACCTCTCTTCTTATAGATGAAGAGGATGATGAGGAAGAAGCAGAAATAAGCCAATGCCTCGTAGAGCTGACCCGGATGGCGTGGATACTGGTCTTCGCGAACGAAGATAAATGCCCAAGGCACATCGGTTACCTTGCCGATAATCTCTGAATTCATCAGATTGCCCAAACGGATAAAGGTGGCTGTAATACCTGAGCAGATACCCATATTATCGAGCACTACCCAGCCGCTCACCTTCATGTTGCGGCAATAGAGCCAGATGCCGACGAACATGCCGAATACGCCTCCGTGGCTCGCCAGTCCCTCATAACCCGTAAACTTCCAACTGCCGTCTGGCATGTGGTGAACAGGTATCAGCATCTCGATGAAGTGATCCCACTGGGTGAGGAAATATTCCGGCTGATAGAAGATGCAATGTCCCAAACGACCACCTATCAGTACTCCTAAGAAGATGTAGAGAAACAGTGGGGAGAACTTCTCATCTGAGAGCCCCTGCTGCTTGTAAAGCTTGCTCATGAGCAGATAGCCCAGCAGCAGACCAATCATCCAGCAGGTGGAGTAGTAGCGGATGGTCATAGGACCCAGATGAGCCAGGATTGGGTCTGGGTCCCATACGATATAGTTAAGCAGATTTGCTATCATAACCGTAGAAGAATAGGATTATACATTGAAGCGGAAGTGCATGATGTCACCATCCTGTACGACGTACTCCTTGCCCTCGATGCCGAGCTTACCAGCCTCGCGTACAGCAGCCTCAGAGCCATACTTGATGTAGTCATCATACTTGATAACCTCTGCACGGATGAATCCCTTCTCGAAGTCTGTGTGGATGACGCCGGCACACTGAGGAGCTTTCCAGCCCTTGTGATAGGTCCATGCCTTGACCTCCATCTCACCAGCGGTGATGAATGTTTCGAGGTTCAGCAGGGCGTATGCCTTCTTGATGAGTCGGTTTACGCCGCTCTCTTCCAGTCCGAGTTCTTCGAGGAACATCAGTTTGTCCTCGTAGGTTTCGAGCGATGCGATGTCTTCCTCTGTCTTGGCAGCGATGACCATGCACTCAGCACCTTCTTCCTTTGCGATTTCCTCTACCTTCTTGCTATACTCGTTTCCGGTTTTGGCAGAAGCCTCGTCAACATTGGCTACGTAGAGCACAGGCTTGGTAGTGAGGAGGAAGAGGTCGTGAGCCACCTTCTGCTCTTCCTTGGTTTCGAAAGTAACGCCACGAGCATTCTTTCCCTGCTCCAGAACAGCCTTGTAAGCCTCCAGAACGGTAACCATCGTCTTAGCATCCTTGTTGCCTGCTGCAGCAGTCTTCTTCTGCTTGGTGAGCTGAGATTCGATAGTTTCCAGGTCCTTGAGCTGCAACTCTGTATCGATGACGCTCTTATCCTCCAAAGGATCAACCTTAGCGCCACCCTCGCGAACGATGTTGTCATCGTCGAAGCAGCGGATTACGTGGATGATAGCATCGCACTCACGGATATTTCCCAAGAATTTATTACCAAGACCTTCGCCCTTGCTGGCACCCTTTACGAGACCTGCGATATCTACGATTTCGCAAGTAGCTGGGACGATGCGTCCTGGGTGAACAATCTCTGCCAACTTGTTGAGTCGCTCATCTGGTACGGTGATGACGCCCAAGTTTGGTTCGATAGTACAGAAAGGGAAGTTAGCTGCCTGTGCCTTTGCACTAGACAGACAGTTGAACAGTGTAGACTTACCCACGTTTGGGAGGCCTACAATACCACATTTTAATGCCATTTTATCTTTAAACGTTTAAATATTTGGTGCAAAGGTACACATTATAAATGAAAGATACAAAGAAATAGTGGAAAATTATCTAAAAATCACAGATGACGGAAGAATCAACGATGATAAACCGACAGAAACGCTTGAGGAAGCGCAACGATATAGGTGAAAACGTTGGAATATACGGGAGAGGTGCCTGTAAAATATTACATAAGTCCTTGGGGTATATAGGATAAGTTGTTGGAAAAGATAGGATAAGTTGCTGGAAGAGATACCTTCTGCAATCGCACAACAGCTGTTGTGCGATGAATTTCTTAGAACCAAGGGCGACCATTTTGCTGACACCATCTTGACCAGCTGTCTGCTTATTGTTCTTTGCCATTGTTCTTTTGCTTTAAATATATTGGATACAAAGTTACACATTATAAATGAAAGATACGAAAAAATCGTGGAAAATTATCTAAAAAAAAGGCATTCACGATGCTGGTGAATGCCTTTCTGATGATTACTATGATAAGTATTTGTTATTTCAAGACTACTTTTTTGCCGTTGATGATGTAAACTCCCTGTTTTGGAGCAGAAATGCGCTGTCCCTGAAGATTGAAGATTACTTTCTTGGTCTTGATGTCACTGGCAATCTGGCTAATGCCGTCGGTTACGCTTGGTACAGCTGTAGCTGATACCTCCTTGGTTGCCTGATTGAAGGTGAAGGTAACGTCGTAGGTTCCGGCTTCAGGGATGATGAGTATAGCATTATATATTCCTAAAGGGTCAGCACCATAGCTTTCTGCCCAGGTATGGTTGGAGCATACCTTATATTCGTAAGTTTGAGCGTTGAGGCTTATACCCTTCTTTTCCAGGATATAGATATTGTTTTCTTGCTTTGTCATCTCGTTAGTTGTGGACTGCTCGTCCCACGCTGTCTCAAATAATCCCTCGCTTCCGGCAACAGACCATATCTTTTCAATTATGGCATCTGCTTTTCTGGTTGCATCGCAGGAAACTTCGTGGGTCTTCGAATTGAAGGTGAAGGTGAGGTCGTAGATTCCGTCTTTTGTGATAAAAACGGAGGCATTACCTTCAGAATCATTCTCGTCACCATAGTTTTCTGCCCATCCATGGTTTGCACAGATCTTATATTTATAAGTACCTAGAGCGAGGGTTAGATCGGTCTTGGTCAGAATGTATGTGACGTTATCTTCCTGTTTGATCATGTCGTTTTCTGTCGCAGTTTCATCCCAATTTTTTCCAAGAATTGCTTTAAATCCTGCTACAGTCCATGTCTTTTCGCCGATAACTGCATCACCAGTCTTTGTAGTTTTGACATTGATTTCAAAATTGTTTGCGTTAAACTGGATAGTCACGTCATAGATGCCAGTCTCTTCTACCTTAAAGACATAGTTGGCTTTTTCAGGATGCACTTCGATATACCAATCGTGATTCTTCAGGATTTTTAATTCGTTTTTCACATTCTGCTCAAGAATGCAACCGGTTTTTGTGAGTTCCCAGATGCCGTCCCCTTTATCGGTCAGGTCATTGCTGGTATCCGTTTCATTCCAATTAGAACCGAAGATTGTACTAGAACCTGCTGCTGTCCAGACATCTTGTGCCTGTAGAGTTAGTGTTACGAAACAAAGCATGATAAAAGTAAAAATAGTTCTTCTCATAATTGTTGTGATTTAAATGTTTATAATTAAATGATGATTAAATGATATCGTATTATTGTTAAAAATGCGTGTATGATAGTTATTTGGTGCAAATATACGAATAATTTCAATAAGTTCCAAATTTTTTTGAGAAAAACTTTGATTGATAGCTAAAAAAGCAGGAAGATGTGTCTACAATATAGAGACGCATCCTCCTGAATAATACTATTTCTTTTGATTTTATCCTTCTGAAATCTTTTAGATCTTACCTATAGGTAATCTTTTAGATTACTCCTTTCCACAACCCGTGAAGGTTGCAGTATTCTCGAGCCGTAACATCCTTGGCTTCTGCGTTGGTCAGGAAGATAGCCTCTGGCTTTTCGCCTGGCTTCAACTCATGACGAAGCACATCGGTAGGGGTGAGCAATTCTATCCATTGGATGTAATGCTCTGGAAGCATCGGATGCTCCACGCTTCCTACTGTTACGCGATAGCCGCCCTCGATAGGTTCTATCACAGGCACGTGCTTCTCTTTGGCGCCATCACTGGTGTTTTCCTTCATCAGCTTCATCGGCTCGCCACAGCAACTGAGCACGGCTCCTGGGTTTACAACTTCTACTACATTGCCACAAATCTGGCAGCGGTAGATTTCTCTAACTTTTGTCATAATGGATCCTCCTATTATTTTATGAATGTGTTGCCTGAATATCAGGCATTTCATTCAGATGATTCCTTTGTGAGGATTTCCTTCGGGTGATTCTTCCAAAAGAGCCTTATTCCTCTACAGGGCTGAAATCTTCCTTGCCTACTCCGCAAAGAGGGCAAACCCAATCATCTGGGATGTCTTCGAATGCTGTACCTGGAGCGATGCCGCCCTCTGGATCACCTACTTCTGGATCATAAATCCAACCACACACGTCGCAAACATATTTCTTCATAATGTTCCTTTCTTTCTTAATTTGATTGATTATTGTTATCTATTCACTTTTAATCAGACAGGTGCGTTTGCATATCTTTCTGATTTACAATGCAAATATACACTTTATTTCTGTAAGAACCAAATAAATTTGAAAATATTATAACTTTATTATCCTTTTTAATCTAAATAAACAAAGATTTCTAGATGTACTTGTGAATAAAGGAGTTATTTGTCTTTTTAGTAGTGTTTTGATAGAGGATTTGATTGTTTCATGTGAAACATCTCGAAAAAGAAAAGCTCGCAAGATGAACGTTTGGTATCTTGCGAGCTTCTTTGTATTTAAGTTGCCTTGCGGTTTCTGCGGTCGCCTTCTGGTTTTTCTAATGTGCTTCTAGCCAGTTGTTTCCCCATCCAGCATCAGCAACCAGAGGCACACTGAGCTGGTAGGCGTTTTGCATCTCTTCTACCACAATCTTCTCTACCTTTTCCTTCTCTTCCGGATATACGGAGAAGTTGAGTTCGTCATGCACCTGGATAATCATCTTGCTCCTGATGCCTTCTGCTCTGAATCGGTTGAAGATGCGGATCATAGCCACTTTGATGATGTCTGCCTCAGAGCCCTGGATAGGGGCATTGATGGCATTGCGCTCGGAAAATCCTCTTACAGTACCATTCTTGCTGTTGATGTCTGGCAGGTAGCGACGGCGGTGGAAGAGGGTTTCGGCATAGCCTTTCTCTCTTGCCATTTCCTTTGCCTTCTCCATGTAAGCCTGAACACCAGGGAAGGTGCGGAAGTAGTCTTCTATGATCTGCTTTGCCTCTCGGTTTTCGATGTTCATGCGTTGGGCAAGACCGAAGGTAGTGATGCCGTAGATGATGCCGAAGTTGGCAGTTTTTGCCTTCTTGCGCTGTGCATCTGTTACTTCTTTGATGTCTTCGTGCCAAATCTTGGCAGCTGTAGCTGCATGAATATCAGAGCCTTCACGGAATGCTTCTACCATGTTTGGATCCTGGCTCAGGTGTGCCATGATGCGAAGTTCTATCTGTGAATAGTCGGCAGAGAAGAACAGACAGCCTGGTTCTGGGATGAAGCATCTGCGTATCTCCTTGCCATCGTCATCGCGTACAGGAATATTCTGCAGGTTTGGATCACTTGAAGAAAGACGTCCTGTGGCTGTGATGGCTTGGTTGAAAGAGGCATGAATGTGACCGGTGCGAGAGTTGATAAGCTTTGGAAGGGCATCTATATAGGTTCCCAAAAGTTTCTTTAAACCTCTGTAGTTCAGTATCTCATCGATGATTGGACTCTTGCTGCGCAGCTGCTGAAGAACTTCTTCGCTTGTTACGTACTGGCCCGTCTTCGTCTTCTTAGGCTTCTCCACAATCTTCATCTTTCCGAAGAGTATTTCTCCAACCTGGCGTGGGGAAGCGATATTGAACGATTCGCCTGCCAACTCATAGATATGATGTTCTATCTCATTGAGGCGATTGGTGAGTTTCTCGGATGTTTCCTTCAGGGTATCGGTGTCGATGCATACTCCCGTCATCTCCATGTGGGCTAAAACAGGTACAAGCGGCATTTCTACATTCCAGAACAGATCTTCACAATCTATCTCTTTGAGTTTTGGTTCGAGCACATTTTTCAATCTCAAGGTGATGTCGGCATCTTCGGCAGCATATTCGTAAATGTCTGATGGGGCGAGATCGCGCATCGACTTCTGGTTCTTTCCCTTCGGACCAATCAGCTCTTCAATGTGGATGGTCTGATAGTTGAGGAACACTTCTGCCAAGTAATCCATGTTGTGGTAAAGTTCTGGCTGGATGAGATAGTGGGCGAGCATCGTATCGAACATCTTGCCCTGAATCTCTATGCCGTAGTTCATCAACACCTCGTAATCGTATTTGATGTTCTGCCCCACTTTCAGGATTTCCGGGTTCTCGTAGAGAGGTTTGAAGATGTTTACGATTTTTAAGGCTTCTTCACGATTTGCCGGAATTGCTACGTAGAAAGCCTCTTTTTCCTTCACGGCAAAGCTCAAACCCACCAATTCTGCATTAATGGCAGCGGTAGATGTGGTCTCTGTGTCTAGACTGAGAATATTGAATGTAAATAAATAGTCACAAAGTTTCTTTGCATCTTCTTCTGTATCAATGAGTTTATATGAATGAGAGACCGTTTTAATGGTCTCAAAACTCGCGTTTTTTGACTCTTCCTGACCATCGGCAGGCTGTGCGCCAAATAAATCGAGCTCTCCTGTAGGCTTTGTTTGCACCTTTTTAGGTTTGTTAAGAACTCGATTAGCAAACGACTTAAATTCTAACTCGGTGAAGATTTCATCCAATTTTGTGTTGTCTGGCTCTACCCGTTTCAAATCTTCCATCTTGATCTCTACCGGAACATCGGTTCGTATGGTTGCCAGGAACTTTGACATCCTGATATCTTCTACAGCACCCTCCACTTTTTCGCGGAGCTTGCCTTTCACTTGAGAAGAGTTCTCGATAAGACCTTCTACACTACCGAACTCGTTGATAAGTTTGATGGCTGTCTTTTCTCCCACGCCCGGACAGCCTGGGAAGTTATCAGCTGAGTCGCCCATCAGAGCAAGAAGGTCGATAACCTGGAGTGGGGAAGTGATGCTGTATTTCTCTTCAATTTCCTGTACGCCCAACTTTTCGTATCCACCGCCATGACGAGGACGGAACATGAAAACATTATTACGAACCAGTTGTGCGTAATCCTTATCGGGTGTGAGCATGTAGGTTTCCATCCCCTTTTCACCTGCCTTCAAGGCAACTGTTCCAATGATATCATCCGCCTCGAAACCATCTACCTGAAGGATAGGGATATGATATGCCTCCAGGATATTTTTGATGATAGGCACAGAGAGTTTGATGTCTTCCGGTGTCTCTTCTCGTTGAGCTTTATATGCAGGGAAAGCCTCATGACGGAAAGTCTTGCCATGGTCGAAAGCCACCGCAATATGGGTAGGTTTCTCCTTGGTAAGTATCTCGTTGAGAGTATTGCAGAACCCCATTACACACGAAGTATTGAGTCCCTTCGAATTGATTCGAGGGGCTTTCATAAAGGCGTAATACGACCTATAAATGAGCGCATACGCGTCTAAAAGGAACAATTTATCCATAATATTCATTTTTGTGGTGTAAAATTACTAAAAAAATGCGATATTTCAAGAAGAATTGATTAATTTTGTAACAAATTTCAGAAATTAAGTAGATTTACTCACATATAATGGACTATTTATCACTTATCAAGCTGCCTATAGAGGCAGAATTAGCAGATTTTATAGATTTGTTCAACAAGTCTCTTATGCATAGCGATGGCCTCCTTTCCCAGGTGCTCGACCACATCCGTCAGCGCGCTGGAAAACGTATGCGCCCTATACTCATCTTGTTGATGGCACGTAATTTTGGAAAGGTTTCCAGTGTTACCCAGCATTCTGCTGTAGGTCTGGAGCTTCTTCATACCGCTTCGCTGGTACATGATGATGTGGTTGATGAGAGTGGGGAGCGCCGCGGACAGGCTAGTGTGAATGCTACTTATAATAATAAGGTGGCTGTGCTTGTGGGCGATTTCATTCTTTCCACCGCCTTGCTTCATGTATCTTATTCGCATTCAGAGGAAATCGTGCGTTATCTTGCTGAGTTGGGTCGTATCCTGTCTAATGGTGAGATTCTTCAGCTCAACAGTATCAGTAATGAAGAGATATCGGAAGATATTTATTATCAGGTGATTAAGCAGAAAACGGCTGCTCTCTTTGAGGCTTGTGCCGGTATCGGAGCGATGTCTGCCAATGCTTCAGAACTGCAGATTGAAGAGGCGAAGCGTTTCGGCCAGAACTTGGGCATTATCTTCCAGATTCGTGATGATATCTTTGATTATTATGATTCCAAGGAGATAGGTAAACCTACTGGTAATGATATGGTTGAAGGAAAACTGACTTTGCCTGTAATATATGCTTTGAAGTCTACCGGTGATGAGGAGATGATGAAGCTTGCCAGAAAGGTAAAGGCTCATACTGTGACGGCAGATGAAATAGCTCAGTTAGTGGCATTTACAAAGGAAAACGGAGGTATTGAATATGCGGATAAGCGCATGTGGGATTTCCATGCCGAAGCCATGAATTTTCTCGATACTTATGTGGAGGATAAGGATATTTACAATGCCTTGAAGGCTTACCTGGATTTTGTGATTGAAAGAAAAGCTTAATATAAAAAGGGTTGGTTCTCTGCGAGAATCAACCCTTTGTTTTTTGTATTCTATTGAAAATCAGTTACTTTTCTTTAGAAGTATTTAATCTCCTTGCCCAGAATTTCGCTCAAGAGGAGGTTAGTCAGGCGTGATGTGCCGAGGCGCAACCACTGGTTGGTCAGCCACTTCTCGCCCAAAACTTCCTTCACGATGGTGTAGTAAACTACGGCATCATGAACGGTATTGATACCACCTGCAGGCTTGAAACCAATCTGAATGCCAGTCTTTTCGTAATATGCCTTGATAGCCTGGCACATAACGTATGCTGCCTCAGGGGTAGCTGAGACCTTCTCCTTGCCTGTTGAGGTTTTGATATAGTCAGAACCTGAGTACATTGCGAGGATAGAAGCCTTCATGATGTTGCTGCAATTCTTCAGATCGCCTGTCTCCAGAATGCATTTCATCTTATGCTCTCCGCATGTCTCCTTGAGTTCCTGAATATCATCGCAGAGACCCTCGTAATCTTCGCTGAAGAACTTGCCTACAGGCATTACGATATCTACCTCTGTTGCACCATCCTTGATAGCCATAGCGGTTTCTGCGATCTTAACCTCGATAAAGGTCTGAGAGGATGGGAAATTGCCACTTACTACAGCGATTTCTACGCCGTCAACCTCCAGGCTCTGGCTGATAAGGCCGGCAAAGTTAGGGTAGGTACATACGGTTGCTACGTGAGGAAGCTGAGGATAATCCTTGGCAAACTGGTTCACCTTTTCAATCATCTTCAGGATGCTTTCTTCTGTATCTTCTGTATGGAGAGAAGTCAACTCGATGCTACCGAAGAGGAACTTCTTGACCTCCATGGTCTCATTCTCTGCTACCTTCTCATCGAGAATCTTCTTTACTGCAGCAGCTACTTCCTCATCGTTGAGGTCGCAGTTGTACTGCTTCAAAACTGATAAATACTTGTCGTCTGACTCTTTATACTGTCCCTGCTGTGCAAGAACCTGTTCTTTAATACTGCTCATACTTAATGTTATTTATATAATTATTAAAGTTAAGTTTTTATATGAATAGCAATTTTAATTCTTGTTATCTTGTTCTTTATCTTCCTGAAACTCAGACAGTTTTGGGTTGTTTTTATGCCTTTCAGAATCCCTTCTGGTCTTCTTGTCAAAACTCTTCTGGAGTTCTTCTGTCAAGTCAACCCCTGTCTGATTTGCCAGGCAGATTAGCACCCAAAGAACATCGGCCATCTCTTCGCCCAAGTTAGGTTTCTCGCCTTTCTTAAAACTCTGGTCACCGTATGTTCGGGCAATGACGCGTGCCAGTTCGCCCACTTCTTCTGTGAGGCAAGCCATATTGGTCAGTTCGCTGAAATAGCGTACGCCATATTCTTTAATCCACTGATCTACAGCTTCTTGTGCTTCTTTTATTGTCATCTTCCTAATTCTTTTATGGGGAAAGATGCCTTTCTTTCAGGGTAGGGCATTATTCCTTGTTGTGAGTATCCATCATGATGGTTACCGGTCCATCGTTCAGTAAATCTACCTTCATATCGGCACCAAATTCGCCTGTTCCTACTGGCTTTCCGAGTGCATCGGATAGCTTTTTGCAGAACTCCTCATAGAGTGGAACGCTGATTTCGTGTTTGGCTGCTCTGAGCCAGCTTGGACGGTTTCCTTTCTTGTAGCTGGCGAATAGGGTGAACTGGCTGATGACCAGAATCTCACCATTTACATCCATGATGGAGCGGTTCATAACGTGGTTTTCGTCGTCGAAAACACGGAGTCCTATTACCTTTCTGACCAGCCAGTCTACATCTTCTGAAGTGTCGCTTTCCTCTATTCCCAGAAGGATCAGATAGCCTTGTCTGATAGCAGATTTAACCTCTCCTTCTATGGTAACTGAGGCGTGAGAGACACGCTGTATTACGATTCTCATATTACTATTTTGAACTTTGAATGTTGAACATAGAACTTTATGAATAGCATTTGTGGAATGCTTGCTTCGGTTCTGTTCTTCTTCTTATTATTAATATATATATAGTATAGTTTGAACTGCAAATATACAACTTTTATTTCATATTCTCGCCTTTTTCTTCGAAATATTTTGAAAGAATTTCTGCCTTATGAGGACCTAATACTTCTGAAAGTTGTTCCAATGATGCTTCTTTCATCTTTTTCACGCTCTTAAACTTGCTCAGCAGGGCTTCTTTAGCCTTCGGACCGATGCCTTTGATATCGTCTAATTCTGAGTGCAGAGCATGTTTGCTGCGCTTGTCGCGATGGAAGGTGATGGCGTATCTGTGCACCTCATCCTGTATCTGCGTCAGTACCTTGAACAGTTCACTTTCGGGTGGTAGGGCGATGGTTTGAGGTGGGAATCCGAAGAGAAGTTCGTTGGTGCGGTGACGGTCGTCTTTAGCAAGTCCTGCGATAGGAATATCCAGGTGTAATTCGTCAACAATAACCTCTCTTACTACGTCCATCTGACCCTTTCCGCCATCGGTAATAATGAGGTCTGGAAGTGCAGTTTCTTCCTCTATCATGCGACTGTACCGGCGTCTTACCACTTCTTGCATGGATGCGTAATCATCCGGTCCTTCCACCGTCTTAATGTTGTATTTCCTATAGTCTTTTCTGGAAGGTTTCATACCTTTATATACGATACATCCTGCCACGGCATCAGTACCGGATATGTTGGAATTATCGAAACATTCTATCTGATAAGGCAGCTTTTGAAGCTTCAGTTTTGCTTGTAATTCCTTCATCAATCGGGTCTGTTTCTGCTCCGGATTGAGCTTTTCAGCCTGCTTCAGACGGTCGAATTTATACTGCTTGCAGTTCATTTCCGACAGCTCCAGAAGGTGCTTTTTGTCTCCTCTCTGGGGTACGAAGAAGGTTGCATCTTTCAGCTTCCATTCCATTTCGAAGGGCACGATTATCTCCTTCGATGTGGAGTGGAAACGCTCTCTGATTTCTGGAATGGCAGTAATCAGAAGTTCCTCATCGCTCTCCTCCAGCTTGCGCTTATACTCGTAGGTAAAGCTCTGGTTGATGGTGCCGTTTTTTACGTGAATATAGTTGATGAAGGCGTTTTTGTTGGCATCATCATTTACGATGGTGAAGACATCTACATCTGTAATGGTATGGCTTACCACCTCGCTTTTTGCCTCAAATTCATCCAGTAATTGGTACTTTTTCTTATATTCTTCGGCTATTTCAAAACGTAGAAGTTCGGCATTTTTCATCATCAAATCGTAGAGATATTTGCTTACTTCCCGCGTGTTTCCCTTCAGAATTTCACGTGCCTGGCGCATGTTTTCCTGATATTCCTCATAGCTCTGCTTGTTGATGCAGGGTGCTCCGCAGTTGTGGATATGATACTCCAGACACGGCTTGTATCTGCCTTCTGCAACGCCTTCTCTGGTGATAGGCATTCTGCAGGTTCGGGGTTTATAGAGCTTCTTGATGACCTCTAAAACGGCATACATGCTGCCGATATGAGGGTAAGGACCGAAGAAAGTTCCCACCTTTTTATTGATATGACGAGTCTTGAAAATGCGTGGAAAATACTCGTTTGTTACGCATATAGAGGGGTATGTCTTGCCGTCTTTCAGCAGGACATTGTATCTTGGATTATACTTTTTGATCAGGCTGTTTTCGAGCAAAAGTGCGTCTTCTTCTGTGTTTACGACCGTATAAGATATGTCGTGAATCTTAGAAACAAGCACCTTTGTCTTGTATCTGTCTACCTCTTTATGGAAGTAGGATGATACTCTTCTCTTCAGATTTTTCGCCTTTCCCACATATATAATCGTATGATTTTCGTCGTAATATTGGTAGCTTCCTGGCTTTTCCGGCATACTTAAAACGATGTTTTTAAGCCTTGCCAAACGCTCCTCATTCTCTTGTTTCGTCATATTTTTACTTGTTTTTTAAGGGAAAACGAGCGTTACTGTTTCACGTGAAACGGCAACGCTCTAGTGTCTTTTACTGCTTCCATGCTGCATTCTCGCAGTATTTCTTGCAGTATTTTTGCTGCTTATAACTGCAATAATGTAGTTACTTCAACGTCTGGATCAAAGGAGTTTCTGCCTTCGAAATTCTCGTTTACGAGTTCGATGATGAAGTTGGCATATACCTTTTTCGGATGGAATTTCTTTACCAGGTCGCATGCTGCTTTCATGGTTCCACCGGTGGCAAGGAGGTCGTCGTGGAGGAGTACGATGTCGTTCTCATTGATAGCATCTTCGTGGATTTCGATGGTGTCGATACCATATTCCTTAGCATAACTTTCCTGTACGGTTTTGCATGGAAGTTTGCCTGGTTTGCGACATAAAACTACGCCGGCTCCGAGACGAATAGCGAGGGCAGAAGACATTACGAAACCGCGTGATTCGATGCCTACAATCTTGGTGATTCCTTTGTCTTTGTAGAGTTCGTACATCTCATCGCTGATCTCTTTTAAAGATGCAGGATTCTTGAAAAGGGTTGAAACGTCGCGGAAGTTTACACCCTTGATTGGCCAATCTGGAATGCAACGCAGATTGTCTAATAATAGCTGATTGTTCATTACTTTTTATGCTTTAAATTGATACTTATTTTGTCCTTTTTTCTTGTTCCTTCTTATGGGCTTTTTGCCCGTTTGTTTTTGCCTTTTACTCGATTTTATCCGCTTTTGTTTCACGAATTGCTGAAGTTTTACTTTAACCGCAAAACACTTGATGCAACCTTTCTTAAACGGTTGAGCATCAAATGTTTTGCCGATAATCTGTTTCACGTGAAACATTTGAGGTTTCCTTGTGTTTCGCTGTAAAACGGCTTATCTTCCGAGTAATACAAGCATCACGTTGATATCGCTTGGAGATACGCCCGGAATTCGGCTTGCCTGTGCCAATGTTTCCGGGTCGATTCGCTCGAGTTTCTGACGTCCTTCTGTGGAGATTTCGTGGAGCTCGGAATAGTTGAAACGGCCCTTGATTTTGATGTCCTCCAAACGGTGCATCTTGTCGGCAATGAGACGCTCTCGTTCGATGTAACCTTTGTACTTCATCTTGATTTCTGCAGCTTCCGTTATCTCTTCCTTTCGGTTGGCTGGTGCATCCAGCGCAGCCTTCAAGTCCGGAATAATCTCCGAAAGATTCGTGAGGTTCAGATGCGGACGAGCGATGAGGTCGATGAGCTTGCAGCCGGCGCGAAGTGGAGTAGTACCGAGTGCTTCCAGTTTTGGATTTATCTCATCCTTCTTGATAGGATAGTTGGCGCAAAATTCAATGATTCTTCCGATGGCTTCTTTTTTCTCTATCCACCAGTCGTAACGGTCGCGCTTGGCAATTCCGAGTTCGTATGCTTTTTCGGTGAGTCGGGCATCGGCATCGTCCTGACGGAGCAGAATGCGGTATTCGGCTCTGGAGGTAAACATACGGTATGGTTCGTCCACTCCCTTTGTGGTGAGATCATCGATGAGTACGCCGATATAACTCTCATCGCGGTTCATCTCGAATGTTTTGTCGCCAACACAATGCAAGGCTGCGTTGATTCCGGCCACGGTTCCCTGTCCTCCTGCTTCCTCATAACCGGTGGTTCCGTTCACCTGTCCGGCAAAGAAGAGACCTTTGATGATTTTCGACTCCAGTGAATGTTTGAGTTGGGTAGGGTCGAAGTAATCGTATTCGATGGCGTATCCCGGTCTGTAAATCTTGGCATCTCTCAAGGCAGGAATCTCGTGAAGTGCATTCAGCTGGATATCCATCGGCATGCTCGAAGAAAAACCGTTCAGATACATCTCGTTCGTATCTTCGCCTTCCGGTTCCAGGAAGAGCGGATGCTGATCCTTGTCGGGGAAGGTGACGAGCTTCGTTTCTATACTCGGACAGTAACGTGGACCGGTACTCTGAATCTGACCATTATATAAAGGTGAGTCAGCGAGACCGCTTTTTAAAGTTTCGTGTACCTTCTTGTTGGTGTAGCAAGTCCAGCAAGGCAATTGTTTCAGAACCCGATGTTCTCCCATGTAAGAGAACTGGTGGAAATCGCTGTCGCCTGGCTGTTCTTCCATATCTTCGAAATGAACACTTCTCTTGTCAATTCTGACCGGAGTACCGGTTTTCATTCTGGCTGTAGTGATACCCCATCGGGTGATGCTCTCCGTAAAGTTGTGTACGGCAGGTTCGGCGCATCTTCCGCCTTCTACCATCTTTCTTCCTACATGCATCAGGCCGTTCAGGAATGTTCCTGCGGTGATGATGATGCTCTTGGCGTAGAACTCGGCTCCCCAGATGGTTTTTACGCCGATGGCCTCTCCGTTAGCAACAAGCAGTTCGTCTGCCTGGTCTTGCCAGATGTCGAGGTTGTCGGTATGGTCGAGGATGGTTCTCCATTCCCAGATAAACTTTCCTCTGTCGCATTGGGCACGGGGGCTCCATACGGCAGGACCTTTGCCGATGTTGAGCATTCGGAACTGGATGGCGGTTTTATCCGTTACGATACCCATCTGTCCGCCCAAAGCATCGATTTCGCGCACAATCTGTCCCTTGGCAATACCTCCGATGGCGGGGTTGCAACTCATCTGACCAATCTTGTTCATATCCATCGTTATCAAACAGGTTTTGGCACCCATGTTTGCAGAGGCTGCTGCAGCCTCGCATCCGGCATGTCCTCCACCGATAACGAGCACGTCATAATTGAATTTCATACTTCGTTTAATCTATATTTTTTCTAATTTTCGGCAAAAGTAAGAAATAAAATCGAAATTTTAGCAAAAATACTTTGATAAATCATTAAAATATAGTAATTTTGCAGCAGACTTGCGAAAATATACCTAGAAATGAGGATTGCAGAATGCCAAAAAATAGGTATTGCAGGGACGAATAGTGTAGAATATAAATTAGTTTCAAACAGTTAAATAATTAAATTTCAATCATTTATGTGGTTAATCAATTCATCTATTGGTAGAAAGGTAGTGATGTCAGTAACTGGTATCGCTCTTATTCTATTCTTGACATTCCACGGTTGCATGAATGTTGTTGCTCTCTTCTCAGGAGATGCTTACAACATGATTTGCGAATTGTTGGGTGCTAACTGGTACGCCGTAGTTGCAACTTTGGGTTTGGCAGCTTTGGCAGTTTGTCACATCGTTTACGCTTTCATCCTGACAGCACAGAACCGTCGTGCTCGCGGTAACCAGCGTTACGAGGTAACAGCAAAGCCAGAGAAGGTAGAGTGGGCTAGCCAGAACATGTTGGTGCTCGGTATCATCATCGTTCTCGGTTTGTTGCTACACCTCTTCAATTTCTGGTATAACATGATGTTTGCTGAACTCTTGGGTACAAGCTTCGGCCACTGCCCATCAGATGGCTTCGCATTCATTCAGGACACCTTCGCTAACCCAGTATTCGTAGTTCTCTACATCATCTGGTTGGTAGCTCTTTGGTTCCACCTCACTCACGGTTTCTGGAGTGCTATTCAGACTCTCGGTTGGAACGGTAAGACTTGGTTCTGCCGTTGGAAGATGATTGGTATGATTTACTCTACCATCCTGCTTCTCCTCTTCATCGTAGTAGTATTGGCATTCGCTTTCGGTTGCGCTCCATCTTTGTGCTGCGCATAATTCGTGTAATCATTTAAGTATTAAAAAAGATTATGGCAAAAACATTAAATTCTAGAATACCTGAAGGACCAGTTGCTGAGAAGTGGACCAACTATAAGGCTCACCAGCGTTTGGTTAACCCAAAGAATAAGTTAAAGCTCGACGTTATCGTTGTAGGTACAGGTTTGGCAGGTGCTTCTGCTGCTGCTTCTCTTGGCGAGATGGGCTTCAATATCTTGAACTTCTGCATCCAGGACTCTCCACGTCGTGCTCACTCTATCGCTGCACAGGGTGGTATCAATGCAGCTAAGAATTATCAGAATGATGGTGACTCAGTTTACCGTTTGTTCTACGATACAGTAAAGGGTGGTGACTACCGTGCTCGTGAGGCTAACGTTTACCGTTTGGCTGAGGTGAGCAACGACATCATCGACCAGTGCGTAGCTCAGGGCGTTCCTTTCGCTCGTGAGTACGGTGGTATGTTGGCTAACCGTTCTTTCGGTGGTGCTCAGGTATCTCGTACATTCTATGCTAAGGGTCAGACAGGTCAGCAGCTCCTCCTCGGTGCTTACTCTTCTTTGAGCCGCATGGTTGAGGCAGGTAAGGTAAAGCTCTTCACCCGTTACGAGATGGAGGATGTTGTTATCGTTGACGGTCACGCTCGTGGTATCATCGCCAAGAATTTGATCACAGGTAAGTTGGAGCGTTTCTCTGCCAACGCCGTAGTTATCGCTACCGGTGGTTATGGTAACGCTTACTTCCTTTCTACAAACGCTATGGGTTGTAACTGTACAGCAGCTATCCAGTGCTACCGCAAGGGTGCTGACTTCGCTAACCCATCTTACGTTCAGATTCACCCTACATGTATCCCTGTTCACGGTACAAACCAGAGTAAGTTGACTTTGATGTCAGAGTCACTCCGTAACGATGGTCGTATCTGGGTTCCTAAGAAGATTGAGGATGCCAAGGCATTGCAGGCAGGTACAAAGAAGGGTTCTGATATTCCTGAGGAAGACCGCGACTACTATTTGGAGCGCCGTTACCCAGCATTCGGTAACCTGGTTCCTCGTGACGTGGCTTCTCGTGCAGCTAAGGAGCGTTGCGACAAGGGCTTCGGTGTCAACAACACAGGTCTTGCCGTATTCCTCGACTTCTCTGAGTCTATCAACCGTCTCGGTATCGACGTTATCCTTCAGCGTTATGGCAACCTCTTCGATATGTATGAGGAGATTACCGACGTTAACCCAGGTGAGTTGGCTAACGAGATTAACGGCGTGAAGTACTACAACCCAATGATGATCTTCCCTGCTATCCACTATACAATGGGTGGTATCTGGGTTGACTACGAGTTGATGACCACAATCCCAGGTCTCTTCGCTATTGGTGAGTGTAACTTCTCTGACCACGGTGCTAACCGCCTTGGTGCATCTGCTTTGATGCAGGGTTTGGCTGACGGTTACTTCGTATTGCCATACACCATCCAGAACTACCTGGCTGATCAGGCATTGTGGCCAAAGCTCTCTACCGATCTCCCAGAGTTCGCAGAGGCAGAGGCAGGTGTTCAGAAGGAAATCGACCGCCTGATGGGTATCCAGGGCAAGCGCTCTGTAGATTCTATCCACAAGGAGTTGGGTCACATCCTTTGGGAGCACGTAGGTATGGGTCGTACCAAGGAAGGTCTTGAGGAAGGCTTGAAGAAGATGAAGGCTCTGCGCGAGGAATTCAACAAGAACCTCTTCATCCCTGGCAAGAAGGAAGGCTTGAACGTAGAGTTGGATAAGGCTATCCACTTGCGTGACTTCATCTTGATGGGCGAGTTGATCGCTTACGACGCATTGCACCGCAATGAGAGCTGTGGTGGTCACTTCCGTGAGGAGTACCAGACAGAGGAAGGCGAGGCTAAGCGTGATGACGAGAACTTCTTCTACGTAGGTTGCTGGGAGTATCAGGGCAACGATACAACTGCTCCAGTGCTCAACAAGGAACCTCTCGAGTATGAGGCAATTAAGGTACAGACAAGAAATTACAAGAATTAAAAAGCGAACAAGACAATGGCAAGAAATATAAGTTTCACAGTTAAGTATTGGAAGCAGGACGGTCCTACAGCACAGGGTCACTTCGATACACACGAGATGAAGAACATCCCAGATGATACTTCATTCCTCGAGATGCTCGACATCTTGAACGAGGAGCTCATCGAGTCAGGTCAGGAGCCTTTCGTCTTCGACCACGACTGCCGCGAGGGTATCTGCGGTATGTGCTCTCTCTATATTAATGGTACACCTCATGGTAAGACTGAGCGTGGTGCTACAACATGTCAGCTCTACATGCGTCGTTTCAACGATGGTGACGTTATCACCGTTGAGCCTTGGCGTTCTGCTGGTTTCCCTATCATCAAGGACTGTATGGTTGACCGTTCAGCATTCGACAAGATCATCCAGGCAGGTGGTTACACCAGCATCCGTACAGGTCAGGCTCAGGATGCCAACGCTATCCTGATTCCTAAGGAGAATGCAGACGAGGCAATGGATTGCGCTACATGTATCGGTTGCGGTGCTTGTGTTGCTGCATGTAAGAATGGTTCTGCCATGCTCTTCGTCAGCTCAAAGGTTAGCCAGCTGGCACTTCTCCCACAGGGTCGTGTAGAGGCTGCTGCCCGTGCTAAGAAGATGATTGCACGCATGGATGAGCTCGGATTCGGTAACTGTACAAACACTCGTGCTTGCGAGGCTGTTTGTCCTAAGAACGAGTCTATCGCTAACATCGCCCGCTTGAACCGTGAGTTCTTGAAGGCTAAGTTGGCAGACTAATCCACCGTATCTCTTAAGACACCGGATTTATTCTCTTCGCATTCGAACGAATGCAAGAGAATTTTCTCAAAAACTCTTCACTCTTCACCTTTTGGGTGTAAGCGGTTGAAGGATAGATAGTTGGGTGGGTGAAGAGTTGAAATGACTCTTCACCCACCCTTCACCTTTTTTTATAGGACTGGTGAAGACTGGTGAAGAGTGGTGAAGAGTCAGCGCCACTCTTCACCACTCAAATCCCCAGTGTTTATCGGAGTTTCAGGCTAAATGGTGAAGAGTGAAGAGTGAAAACGAGAGTAGGCTTTTTACTGCGGAAGCATTCTGAAGATTTAGGAGTGCATTGCTCGGCAGTAAGGTTACATCCCGTTTTGAATGAAGCCTCATTCCAATTATTGCCTAGTGATGGCATCTTTTTGCCCTTTAGGAGGGCAATTTATTGCCATAGTTAGGCAATAATCCTTATGTCGTGAGAGAGCTGCAGAATCCAGTAACTATCATAGTTAGATCCAGTAAATAGTAATAAATAAAGTATTATTCAATAAAGATATAAAAGAGCATAAATGATGAACCAAGCGACTCAAGACTTTATTCGCCAGCATCAGGACGATGATGTCCGCCAGCTGGCTTTTCTCGCAAGCAAGTATCCGGAAGTAGATATGCCTTTCGCTCTTGATCAGATTCGCGGGCGAAAGATGGCTCGTGTCAAGTTGCCTCGTTGGGCAAGTCTCGAGGGCATCATCTATCCTCCTCATATTTCTATGGAGCAATGCTCCTCTGAATCTACTGCGCTTTACAAGGCAGAATTGGCTGCTAGATTGCTCGGCTTGCCGGTATCTTCATCAGCTTCTTTCTCTGATTTTTCAGAAGAAATCGGGTTTGTAGATCTGACTGGTGGCTTTGGAGTAGATTTCTCTTATATTGCAGCCCGGTTGGGCGTGAAGTCGATGTACGTGGAGCGTCTGGCACATCTTTGCGAGGCGGCTAAGGAGAACTTTGAGCGACTGGGCTTGAAGAACGCCATCGTGAAGAATGGAGATGGAATTGAGGTTCTTCATTCTTTTCTGCCAAAGAAAGATGATGCTGCATCAGCTGATGATTCTTTAGGCATCATTTATGACCAACCTTTGTCATTACTTAAGACCAGGCTTGGTCTTAAGTTAATCTTCATTGATCCTGCCCGTAGAGACGATGCGGGCAACAAGGTGGTATCCTTGAAGGATTGCACGCCCGATGTTACCGTTTTGCAGGAAGAGATGCTTTCGAAGGCAGATTACGTTATCATCAAACTCTCTCCGATGCTCGACTGGCACCGTGCCATAAGCGAATTAAGCCACGTAAGAGAGGTTCATATCATCTCCGTGAACAATGAGTGCAAAGAGCTCCTTTTAGTGCTCTCTGCGCGAAATATGGGCGGAAATCTCCGCATTTATTGCGTCAATGATGCGCAATCCTTCGTCTGCGACGAGATGGATATGGAGTCTTCTTCCGTCAAGATTGCCCCATCCACCCTTGAAGAGATGCTGTATCTTTATGAGCCGAATGCATCGTTGATGAAAGCCGGCTGTTTCGGTGTTCTTTCCGATCGATATGATGCAAGGATGCTTTCCAAGAACAGTCATCTTTTCGTGAGCCAGGCGCCTATCGAAGCATTCCCAGGCAGAAGTTTCCGCATCATCGCCGTTTCTTCCTTTAATAAGAAGGAGTTGAAGCGTCATCTGTCAGGAATCACCAAGGCGAACATCGCTACCCGCAACTTCCCCCTTTCCGTGGCAGAATTGCGCAAGCGATTGAAGCTGAAGGATGGTGGCGAAACCTATATCTTCGCCACCACGCTGAGCGATGAAAGTCATGTGCTGGTAATAACGGAGAAAGCTTAGAAAAACCTCGAAAATGTGTAAAAATATACCTGCTGAATACATAAAAAAGCAAGTTCTCTTGTTTATTTTCGATTTTTGTTGTACCTTTGCTGAAATCTTCTAATTTAATTGGATTATAGAATATGGCAAAGGACGATAGTGTAGCTAAATCAGGTAATCAGCAATTGCCTGTAGAAAATAAAGAGGAGTCTCTGATACGAGTTATCAGAGGACAACAAGTGATGCTTGACCGTGACTTGGCTGAGTTGTATGGAGTAGAAACAAGAAGGTTGAATGAGCAGGTAAAACGTAATATAGAACGTTTTCCTGAAGACTTTATGTTTCAATTGACAAAAGAAGAGTTTGAAAATTGGAAGTCGCAATTTGCGACATCCAATTCTATAGTTATGGGTGCTCGTAAAAGACCTTATGCTTTCACAGAGCAAGGAGTTGCCATGCTTAGTGGAGTTTTGAAGTCATCGACTGCTGTTGAAGCAAACATCCGCATTATGCGAGCATTCGTATCTATGCGCCATTTTATGGTGAACAATGCGGCGATTTTCCAACGATTGGAAACAATCGAATTTAATCAGTTGGAGTCTAATAAGGTTCAGGCGAAGATTCTTGCTCATCAAGAAGTACAAGACCATCGCATAGACGAAATTATCCGTCGCTTGGACGAAGGAATGTACAAACCGAAGCAGGGAATCTTCTTTGATAACCAAATCTATGATGCTTATTCCTTTGTCTCTGAACTCGTAAAAAGTGCCAAGCAGCGTATCATCCTCATAGATAATTATGTCGATGAGACGGTCTTGACGCTATTAGATAAGCGAGGTGAGAATGTTTCTGCCACCATTTATACTCAGCAGGTAAGTCGCCAGTTTCGCCTTGATGTCGATCGCCATAATAGCCAATATCCTCCGATAGAAGTAGATGTCTTCCGTCGTTCCCACGATCGTTTTCTTTGCATTGATGATACAGTTTATCATGTGGGAGCCTCTATCAAAGACTTAGGTAAGAAATGGTTTGCCTTTTCTAAGATGGAAGATTTCAAGCCAGAGGAACTTGTTGCAAGAATCAACGAAGCATTTTGAAAAGCTAATTTGGAATTCAAGTTAAAAAACGAAGAGAATGGTGTGTTTGGGCGCAATAAGTCTTCTTTGTGCGCCCAAACATCAGTTTTTATCCTAACAACGCAAAATAATCAACTAAAAATACGTGAGTAATCATTTTTTTCATTACCTTTGCAACCGATACTACACTCGCTCACGCCGTGTCGAGGCATTTGAAGTCGCTTTAAGCGACTTTCTTGTGCTAAGATGGGAGAAAAGGTAAGTGGGATAAAGGTATCACGACATAATATAAAGGCGTTTACTTGACGCTTTGTTCTTGACGAATCGGAACTTCGCAAACTTCGTACACAGTCTTGAGCATAGCAACGGTAGATGCCCTCGGGATGTGATATATTTCGCATCCCTTTACTGGTATGGCTTATTGCGTCTTGCGATGAGTCTTATATCCGTATTGGGAGAAGTGTATACATATCGGCGTGGGCTTCGACGTTGCTCGTTCAACTGTGTGGGCAATGCGAAGGCCTCGATTCGTGGGACGAG
>OKSC01001530.1_pt1 | contig 22344 bp, 19 predicted proteins | sample 1601161 | NCBI WGS metagenome assembly OKSC01 (sample SAMEA3541552, study PRJEB24748) | human gut metagenome | biome: human gut; feature: human-associated habitat; material: faeces | place: China | collected 2012
GTCGCTGCTCATCCCCGCCATCGAAATGGCGGAGGCAAGCGGCGGGCACGCGTACCTGCCTGCGGTCGTCGGCTTCCTGCTCGGCATGGGCTTCCTCCTGCTGCTGGATACGCTGATTCCCCACCTGCATCTCGGCGAGGATAAGCCCGAGGGCCGGCCTGCCGGTCTGGGCAAGTCGTTTATGCTCGTGCTCGCCGTCACGCTGCACAACATCCCCGAGGGGATGGCGGTCGGCGTCGTGCTTGCCGGTATGCTGGAGGGCAGCGCCGTCATCACCACTGCCGGCGCGCTGGCGCTGTCCATCGGCATCGCGGTGCAGAACTTCCCCGAGGGCGCGGTCATCTCCGCGCCGCTGGTCTCGAACGGCCTCTCCAAGCGCCGCGCCTTCCTCTACGGGACGCTTTCCGGCGTCGTGGAACCGCTCGGCGCGCTGCTGACCATTCTGCTCACCGCGCTCGTTACCTCCGTGCTGCCGTACATATTGGCGTTCGCGGCCGGCGCGATGATTTATGTGGTCGTGGAGGAGCTAATCCCCGAGTCGCAGGCCGGCGAGCACAGCAACGTCGGCACCGTCGGCGTGGCGTTCGGCTTTGCGCTGATGATGCTGCTGGACGTGGCGCTCGGATAAACAACAAAAAACCACATCCGCCGGTCCGAATGAACCGGCGGATGTGGTTTTGCTTTCGGTATCTCTTACTTCGATTCCGGCAGATTTTCCGTCGCAAAGAGCGTGATCACGTTCTTCAGCGTCTCCTGATCGTAATCCTCGGCGATCGCAGATGCGTTCCAGTAAGCATAATCGCCCTCGAACCAGCTCTGCAGGTCATCGAGATCCTCCGCATAGCGGAACTCCAGGTGATAGGTGGTCGCCATCGTGTCCGGAGAGAAGGCAAAGTAGGTGAATTCGCCGGAGTTTTCGTCCTCGCTCTGATAGAAAATGAAGCCGTTTTCATTTTCCTTGTCCAGCTTTCGATAAGTGTGGGAGAAAACTTTCTTGCCCTGCGTGTCCAGACCGGTGATCTTGTGGCCGTCCATCACGAACTTCGAAACCCCGCCCAGGAAATAGCAGTCGAAGGCCATGCTGTCCGGATCGGCCGCATATTTTTCGGCAGCGTCTGCGCCGTAGATCTTTGCCGTGCACATCCCGAGCAGCTTGTCCGTGGCGGCGTCCGCATTGTCCTCGCCCACCAGCGGCGCGGTGGCATCATGCCAGATGCTCCGGTAATCCGCCTTCGACAGCTCCGGGAACAGCTCCACATACGTCCCGCTGATGGTCGTCAGGTAGTCATCCGTGACCGTCTGCTGATTGGCCGCCGAGGGGGTGTTCGTGTCCGCTTTGGTCTGTCCGCAGCCGACGACCGACAGCAGGCAGATCACGCACATCAAAAATGCAGCAATTCTCTGTTTCATTGTATACCTCCTGTTATTAGTTAGTCTCGTCTAACCAGCAGGAAGTCTACCATATTGCGCCGCCCCGGGCTACTCCGTTTTGGTTTCACTGCTCCGTTTTGACGCATATCTTCCCCGTGGTCACCATTTTCCTCGCAAAGTCGCGCCGTATGTCCGCAACGCTCGTGGGAGCTATCGGCGGCATTTTCACCCCCGGCTCGTTCCTCGCGCTTCACCTCTTCGGCTCGGCAACGGGACTGTGGGGCGTTTGGAACTTCTCGTATTTTGAGCTGATGAAGGGCGTTACCTATCAGGGCAATTTCTATCAGGGCGTTGACTGGATAAGCTGGGTGCTGCTGCATATGCTGCCGTGCTGCATCCCCTGCGCGGTCATCGGCTTTAAGCACTGGGCACGCCTTAAAAAGGAAGCCAAGCGTGGATAAGCAGAGCGTTGTGCTCGGCTGCGGCTGCGAGGTGTTCGGAGACGAGGCGCAGGAGCTCAAGCAGCGCTTCAAGCTGCTTCGTCTGCTCATTGCCTCGACCGCGCTGAGTATGCCGCTGCTTTGGAACCTGCCGCCGATGGTGCAGCTCGTGTTTGCTACGGCGCTGCAGCTTTACCCGGGAATGTATTTTGTGCGCAATGCCCTGCGGGGGCTGAGAAGCCTGACGATGGGCATGGATCTGCTCGTGGCGCTGTCCACGACGGCAATTTATGCTTACAGTACGGTCGTCGTGTTCACTGTGACGGAGGATATAAAGCTCTATTATCTGTGCGACGGCGTTCTCATTTCGCTTTTGCTGTTCGGGCGCTATCTCGAATCGGTCGCGATCTATCAGAGCGGTGAGGCTGTGCGCAGCTTAATGCGCTTGCAGCCCAAGACGGCGATCGTCCTGCGCGACGGTACGGAGCGGGAGATAGACGCTCAGGAGATCGTTTCCGGCGACACCGTCGTGCTGCGCCCGGGCGAGCGCGTACCCGCCGACGGCGTGATAATTGAGGGCGGCTGCCTTGTGGACGAATCGCTTCTGACCGGCGAAAGCGAGCCCGTTTCAAAGTGCGCGGGAGACCGCGTGACGGGCGGAACACTCAACCGCGAGGGCAGGGCGGTATATACCGCAACCGCCGTGGGTGAAAGCTCGACCCTTCGGCAGATGGCCGATTTCGTGCGCCGCGCACAGAGCGAGAAGGCTCCGGTGCAGCGCTTTGCCGATAAAATAGCTTCCGTGTTCGTTCCGTCCGTCATCGGTCTGGCGGCGTTGGTGTTCGTGCTGTGGTTTTTCGTGTTCGCGCCCCATGACTGGGGCAAGGCGGTCTCGACCGTGTGCGGCGTGCTCGTGATCGCCTGTCCCTGTGCGCTAGGGCTTGCTACTCCCGCGGCGCTCATGACCGCGTCCGAACGCGGCGCGGAGCTGGGCATTTTGTTCAAGGGCGCCTCGGCGATAGAAAAGGCGTGGGGCGTGGATACGGTCGTGTTTGACAAGACCGGCACCCTCATTCAGGGGCGCGATGTATGCCGCGTGGCTGTGCGCCATGTCGAGCGGGAGCGCAGGCTCGGGCGCTGCGGTGATGCTGGCGTTTGCTCTCGGAACGGTGCCGCTGCTGCTGGCATTCGCAATGCTCGGAGCACTGATGCCGCGGGCGTGGACGAAGTATCTGCGCAAGCTCGGCGCGGTGCTCGTAACGGCGATGGGACTGAAAATGCTCCTCGGCGGGCTGCTGCTTTTGAGGTGATATAATAAAAACCGGAGTGCGGAATCTTGTCTGCACTCCGGTTTTTACGTTTGTTTTATTTCGCCGCGACGCCGTCGATATATGGCTTGCCGCGCTGCGCCTCGCGGCGGATATCCGGATGCTCAACGTCTCCCGAGACGAAGGCGATGTCGCAGCTTTGGCACCGTTAGTTTTGCTCTCGGTTTCGGGTGGCTAACAGCCCCAAGACGGCTCCGAAAGCGGCGGTCAAAGTCAAAATGAGCAGCACGCTCTGCACGGAAAGCCGATCCAGCATTATGCCGCCGGCAAGGGTTGCCGCTATGGTGCCCAAAGAAGCCGCCGCGGCAGTCATGGTTTGCCCTTTGGCCGAATCCGCAGCCGGCACGGTGCGTTCGACATAGTCCACTATCGCAGGGGTATACAGGCCAAACGAAAGACCGTGGAAAAGGTATGCCGCAAACAGCGCGGGCACACTGCCTGCCAAGCTGATAGCCAATAGCTTGATCGGAAAGAACAGCAGGCTCAGCCTTAGACAGCGCTTGCGCATTTTTGTGCTTACCCGACTGTAAGCCAGCATGGCGGGAAACTCAATGACGGCCGAGAAGAAGCTGAGTCGTCCGAGATCTGCATAATTACCTCGCAGATTTTGCACCACGTTGATCAAGAAATTGTTTACCGTGTTATTTGCCGCAAAAATGACCGCAATACCTAACAGCAAAAGGCAAAAGCGCGGCATGGCGCGCATGAAGGAGAGCAGGGAAGCCTTGCCCTCTTCCTTTTTTTCGCCCAAGTCAACATGGGCGCAGACCCGATGCAGGGACAGGAGAACGGGCAGCTGTATTACCGCAGTGCAGACAATGGCAATAGGAATAATTGACGTTGAGAGCATCTGCACCAGCGCACCCATCGCCAATGCCGTCAGTGCGAAAGCCAAAGAGCCGACGCCTCTGGAAAGACCGAAGCTAAGGTCGGAATCAGCCTTTTGTATCAGCCCGGCAATCTTAATATATAACGGGTTTAACGACAGGCTGCACGCAAAACAAATGATCAGGAAGAGTCCCGTAAACAGATCTCTGCCGGAGTGAAGCACAAGGGAACAGGCTGCGGCAATCAGTAAGCCGAGTGCTGCCGTTGCTGCTGAAAACAGACGCAAGCGTCCGCGGTCTATTTCTGCACCGAGAAGGATAGAGCCCGAAAAACCCAGCAGATTTCCAAGCGCCGCGACCAATCCGACCTGCGCGTTGGAAAAGTCCAGCGCCCGCATAAAACTGACGGCAAAGCAGAACAGGGAGGCTGCACTGCACCAGTAGAGTGCTTGCAGCAGAGTGTATTTTCTTCTGTTCACGGCACATCTCCCTTTAAAATGCAGGAACGGATCTTGTCACGAGTCATATCCGGACATAAGCTCCGTTTCTGTTTTGCCTGACTCGGTCAGAGCTTCAGCTCCAACTCTGCCTCCGGCTCTCTGGACCTGATGAGCTGGCTGTTTAACTGCCGGAGCGCACTGGCCAAGGCAGATATCTGTTCGTCGCTGAAAGACTCCAGCTCGTCGAAAAATGCCTCGAAAGTGTTCCAATTCAAGCTGGCGGAGTAATTTCGGTATACTTCCAGCCCCTTCTCCGAGGGCCTCAGCAGAATGTTCTTTCGGTTGCGTGTGGTCTGATACTTGTTCACCAGCCCATACGCACACAGCGCCTTAACGATTTTTGAGAAGGTGCTTTGAGCAATGCCCAGCCGCTCGGATATCATGTTCATATTCATATAAGCATCGTCATCCGAGTGCTCCAGAATATATTCAAACACCTGCCACTCCTGAGAGTTAAGGCAAATATCATCTGCCACGGAAAAACGTGTTGCAGACAATCTTTGTGTAATATTCGAGTGGCGAACGAGCTCTGCCACCAGCGGCCGATAACGGCCCATCCATCCGGTTTCCATTAGCATCTTCCTTTTCTCGGCCTAAATAAACTGTGTCCGAACCTATGCTTATTATGCCATTTTTTCGTTGTTTGTCAAGTTCCACAAAACAGCTATCCATATTTTGTGCAGTAAAAATACTTGACGGCCGTGCCGTCGACGATATATTATATGTGTAGCAAATACATTCTATAGAATATTTTAGTGCTGCAATAATTTATTTAGGAGGAACAAGAGATGAAACGAAGAAGTATCATTCTGGCGATCGCGCTGGTGATTATTCTGCTTGGCGGCATTCTTTCAGTGGCGGTCGACAATGACTTCGGAAGAATGCACACCCAAAGACTATACCTTGTAAACGACAACGGCTACACGGTTACGGCCAATTTGTTTATTCCGAATGCGGCGACGGCTGAGGCACCGGCTCCGGCATTTATCGTTGTACCCGGCGGTGACTGCCCGTCTGACATCGGAAGCCCGTGGGCAACGGAGCTGGCTCGCCGCGGCTTTGTGGTGGCCCTGGTAGACTATTCCGGATGCGGCGATACCGAGGCAGACCCGAGCTCTCAGTATTGGACCAATCCCGACGGCGCGATGGAACTGGACACCGTATATGATTTCGTGGAGTCCTTGGATTTCGTTGACTCTGACAACATAGGCGTCGGCGGTCACTCGATGGGCTCCCTCTACAGCTACCGCCTTTCGTTAGTGCGCCCGGTGAGCATGGTCGTGTCGGATGTTCGCTTCAACGATGCCCCCGCTGAGTATGATTTCAATTTCGTCCAGATATCCGCCACGCACGACGAAGGTCTTCTGGCCCGACTCAGCACATTCGACGAAATGTATACCGATCCTTTCCTCTGCGGCATATTCGGAACGGAGCAGATCGTTCCCAACCAGCTTTATGGCTCGTGGGAAAACCGTACCGGACGCATCTTCATTCCCCTGAACCAAACTCATCAGGATGATATGATTTCCGGTCAGTTCCTGAAGGCTCTGACGGAATCGGTTTCCACCGCCATGGGTGCACCGAATCCTCTGCCCGGCGATGACCTGGTCTATGGCTGGAAGGTCGTTGCCCATATTTTGATGATTATCGGCCTTGTGGGCGCTCTCTTTGCACTGGGCGGTCTGCTGGTAGACTCTCGCCTTTTTGAGAGCCTGAAGCTCAAGGCTCCCGAACACTCCGGCGGACTGAAGGCCGGCACCAAGGGCTTTTGGATCGCGGCCGTCATTCTCACGCTGATTCCCGTTGCACTCTTTTTCCCGGGGACGGCAGTGGGCAACGCAATGGCCTCCAATGCCCTATTCCAACTGGGCACTACCCCCAACGGATATGTGGTATGGATGCTGTTCTCGGCTTGTGCGCTGCTTGTATATCTGCTGGTCTATCACTTTGCCGTGGGCAAAAAGCTTGGCGCTACCGCGAAGTCCTACGGCCTTGCTACCTCGGACGGAGAGGGGTTCCGCTTCGGCCATATCCTGAAATCCGCCATCCTGGCTTTGGCGCTGTTCCTCTTTGCTTATGGGGTGCTCCTCATGATTTTCCGCCACGCCAACACGGATATCCATGTCTGGACCAACAGCCTGCGTCCCTTCAACGCGGCGCGTTCTCAGACCATGCCTTGGTACTTCCTGGCGATTCTGCCCTACTTCGCGCTGTTCCAGCTCTGCGGCAGTGTTTTGGACTTCGGGGATGATCGCGAGGGCAAGGTGAAGAGCATCGTTCTGGGCACTTTGATCTGCCTGGCGGGCATGATCCTTTTGCTGGCCTTCCATGAGATAACGCTCCGAACCAATCGGCCTTTCTATACCGGCCACTTTGCGCACTTCTACTTAGACCTGCTCACCAACCTGCTGCCGCAGTTCGCCATCGCATCCGCATTGGCATCTTATCTGCGCAAAAAGACGAACAGCGTTTATGTCGGTGTGTTCCTCGGAACTGCCATGCTGGCCTTCGGAATGGTGAGCACAAACAGCCTTGCCATGATCATCTCCTGACGAATATGGTGAAAAGAATTCGTTTTGGGATTATGGATTTATAATTAATTGATTTGAGGACCGAGAGCAACTGCTCTCGGTCCTCTTTGACGGAGTGAGCCTTGTTGCGGTCCTTCAAGGAAGACCGCCGGACGGACGAGGAAATACCGGATTTTATGAAATCGTTCGGCTGGGCGAGGCGGACAAAAAATCAATAGCAGACCGCGGGTACACCGTTGTGGACTTAAATGACGCCACAGCGGAGCCCGCGGTTTTTGCGTTTATTTTATTTTGCCGCGACGCCGTCGAATATATGGCTTGCCGCGCTGCGCCTCGCGGATGAGCTCCTTCATGGGCTTTGTCAGATACGTGTCCTTGCGGCATATGAGCGACCACTCCATGCGGGTGTACGGCTCGGGCAGCTCGTAGGAATAGACGGGGAAACGCGTTTTGTAAAAGCTGATGCAGCTTTTCGGGAAGCAGGCGACGCCCATTCCCGCAACAACGTTTGAAAAAATCGTGCTGAGACTCGACGATTCGAGCACCTGCTTGGACTTCACTCCTATATGCTCGGCAAAGCGGTCGTACAGGATGCGGCACACGCAGCCGGTCGGAAACGACAGAATTTGATTTTGCAGGAGCTTTTTGAAATCGACGGTCTCGCCGCAGTCCTTATTCGTGACGATGACGACGTGGTCCTCGCCGATGACCCATTTGCGGATATCCGGATGCTCGACGTCTCCCGATATGAAGGCGAGGTCGCAGCTGTGACCCAGCACCCTTTCCACCAGCCCGTTGGGACCGAAGGTGGGACCGTTTTCAATCTGAACCGAGACCTTGGGGTGCTTGTCGCTGTAGCCTGTGAGTATTTCGGGGAGGATGGAGACCGCGATAGACTCAAGCGTTCCGATGTTTATGCAGCAGCCCGAGGCGTGGTTTTCCATCGCCTTGGTCATCTCGCCCGACATATGCAGCATTTTGACGGCATGGCAAAGCGCCTCTCACGCGCGATAGTGCCGCAAGAGTTGCTAATTATTTTAAGGATATAAATGCTGCATGGCTAATGGGCGAAAGTAAGTTTAAAACAAAATTTGAGCAAGCGTATTATGATGAATGCCCGACACATGAAGAATGTGCCTGGACGTAAGACTGACATGAAGGATGCCCAGTGGATCGCCACATTGCTTAGGGCGGGATTGCTCAAAGGCAGCTTTATCCCGGATAAAGCATTCCGAGAGCTGCGGCATCTGACCCGGTATCGCAAGAGCGTTGTCCATGACATTACGGCACAAAAGAACCGGATCGATAAATTCCTGCAAAGTTCCGGATTCCGCTTCACTGCATTCCTTTCGGATACCTTTGGTGCTTCCGGAAGAAACATCGTTCGGCATCTTATTGAGCACGGCAGCATTGACCGGGAAGCGTTGGATAAGTGTCTGAAGACCAAAACCAGAAACCGAATTGACGAGATACTTGTTGCACTGAATGGATCACTTTCCGAGCATCAGCGCAGATTCCTGAATATGGTGTTTCGGCATCTGGAAGATTTGGAAGCACATAAGCATACTGTTGAGGACGAAATCACCGAGGAAGTTCTGAAACATACTGATGCACTGAATCTCCTTTGCTCCATTCCCGGAATTGATGTCACTGCAGCAGCTGCTATCATTGCGGAAATCGGTACTGATATGAGTTCATTCCCGGATTCCCAACACATTTGCTCCTGGGTGGGACTGAGTCCAGGCAACAACGAGAGTGCTGGTAAACGAAAGAGCGTCCATATCAATAAAGGCAATCCTTATCTGAAGAACATGCTGTGCGAGGTCGCGTGGATCATGGCATCTCACCGCAAACTGTATCTTTCCGGCTGGTACTGGAAAGTGAAACAGCGGAAGGGAGCGAAGCGGGCAACGATTGCGTTGGCCCGGAAGATCCTTTCCATCATCTACACCATGCTGAAAACCGGAACTCCCTATAATGAGGAATGCTTTGAACAGCGCAGACTGCGATGCGAACGGAAACGTGCAAACCGCTTGGTGAATGAATTGCAGAAGCTGGGCTACGTAGTGGTAGCACCCGACTGATGCTTACTCCCATATTGCTCCGCCAGCGACAGGCAAGGCCTGCCGCTATTTGTGCTGTGAATCTTTCATCTATGAGGCGTTGAAAAACGCTTTGTCAAGGTTCACGCTACGACTTATTTTCGTAGCAAGGTGCAGTTGAGAGGGTTTATCCCCTCAAGGGGTAGAACACGAGAAAGGCAAAAATATAAGGGTCCGAGAAATTTTTCTAAAATTTTTTCATACAACCTTCATTTGCTTGTTCTATGGAATCAGCAGATACAAAAAAAGGCCCAACTACCATGACTGGCAACTGGGTCTTAAACTTTATGATATGGAATATATGGGAATAAACTTCGGCAAAGAGATTCAAACCGAAACAAAAGCACTAAAAGTTAAAAATTGATCTCTGCACAGGTTTCCCCAAACGAGGAAAGTAGGCAAATTTTCCCCTATTTTTTAACCCATTATGGGTCTAAAAACAAGTTTTCCCCTATGGTTAACCCATTAAAAAGGGGATAAAGAGCATCAAATTTCCTCAAACAGAAACAGAAGTATCAAAAATAAAAAGCCCCGAAAACGTAGTGTTTTCAGGGCTTTTGAGCATTTTGTAAGAGAAATTATCTCTTGCTGAACTGAGGTGCGCGACGAGCGGCTTTGAGGCCGTATTTCTTACGCTCTTTCATTCTCGGGTCACGGGTCAGCAGGCCGGCAGCCTTCAGGGGCGCACGGTAGCTGTCCTCAACCTGGAGCAGCGCACGGGCGATGCCGTGACGGATCGCGCCGGCCTGGCCGGTCACGCCGCCGCCGGTCACGGTGGCTTCGACGTCGAACTTGCCCATGGTATCGGTCGCCGCGAAGGGCTGACGAACGATGAGCTTCAGGGTCTCGAGACCAAAGTAGTCATCCAGCGGACGGCCGTTGACGGTGATGCTGCCGGTACCGTTCGGGAACAGGTGCACACGCGCGACGGAGGACTTTCTGCGGCCGGTGCCATACATATAGGCTTTCTTGCTCGTATAAGTTGCCATGTTCTATTTCCTCCTTCTCAGCGATCCCAGACTTCGGGCTTCTGTGCCGCATGGGGATGCTCGGCGCCGCGATAGATCTTCAGGCGCTTGAGCTGCCACTGGGCGATGGTGTTCTTCTGCAGCATGCCGCGCACAGCCAGACGCATAGCCAGCTCGGGCTTGTCCTTCATGAGCTTCTTGTACTGCGTCTCGTGCAGGCCGCCGGGATAACCGGAGTGCGTGCGGTAGTACTTCTGCTCGAGCTTCTTGCCGGTGAGCACTGCCTGCTCGGCGTTGATGATGATGACAAAGTCGCCGCAGTCAACGTGCGGGGTGTAGTCGGTCTTGAGCTTGCCGCGCAGCAGATCGGCAGCGAGCGCTGCGGTCTTGCCCATCGGCTTGCCGGCTGCATCCAGAACGTACCACTTGCGGGTGACGGTGTCCTTGTTCAGCAAAGTAGTGGACATATTCGTGCCTCCAATTAGAATGTGTTGAAAAACATTTTGACATTTTTCAGGCGCAAACGTAGAATAGGTCTCGCATTCGCGCTTATCTTTTATACCACAATCATCAAAGCCTGTCAACGGAATTTTGATTTAGATATATCTTTGCTCTCAAAATCTCCGTTTTACTCCGTTTTACGCTCGAATTCACAGTTTCTATTTTCATTTTGGAGGTCCCGCTATGAATGACCTGAACGCGTTCACCGGTCTGGTGCGCCGGTGCGTGGAGGATTATGACATGATCGCGCCGGGCGACACCGTCGCCGTCGGCGTCTCGGGCGGCAAGGATTCGCTCGTGCTGCTCATGGCGCTCAACGAGCTGCGCCGGTACTATCCGAAGCCGTTCACGCTCGAGGCCATCACGGTCGAGCTCGGGTTCGACGGCATGGACTTCGCGCCGGTGGCGGAGCTGTGCGATACGCTCGGCGTGCCATACAACCGCCTGAAAACGGACATCAAAGAGGTCGTGTTCGACGTGCGCAAGGAGGATAATCCCTGCTCCCTGTGCGCGAAGATGCGCCGCGGCGCGCTGTGCACCGCACTCAGCGAGTGCGGCATCACGAAGCTCGCGCTCGGCCATCACTTTGACGACGCGGTCGAGACGTTCCTGCTCTCACTCGTGTACGAGGGGCGCATCAGCTGCTTTCAGCCGGTGACGCACATGACGCGCACGGGCGTGGATCAGATCCGTCCGATGCTCTACGCCGGCGAGGGGCGCATCGCCAATCTGGCGAAGGCGCTGGCGCTGCCGATCGTCGAAAACCCCTGCCCCGAGGACCGCGGCAGCAAGCGCTACGAGATCAAGCAGTTCATCCGCACCATGAGCCAGACCTACCCCGATCTGCGCAGCAAGGTGTTCGGCGCCATCCAGCGCGCACCGCTCGACGGCTGGGAAAAGGCGCGCTGATTTTTAGGAAAAGCGAAAACAGGACAAGCCCGATGGGAAGATCCCATCGGGCTTGCGGTTTATTCGATGATGCAAAAACGCTTACATTCAGCTTCCGTATTTAATTGTCTTATGAACATAGAAGTACTTATAGTGGTTCGATGAATACGAAACCGAGTACGTTACAGAGCACTTCACATTCAAACCGGCGTTCACTCCAGTACCGCCAGACACAGTTGTTGTCCCATTATTGAAAAAGTCGCCATTTACATAGTATTCGATGGAATTTGAGCTACGCAGCCATGCGTTAACCTCTCCCCCGAATTGCTTGGAAATTCCATTATAGGATCGCACTAACTGAATCGAATAGATAGAGTTGATATTGAAGAAATGACCGCCCTCACTTGTGGCGCAATAAAAGTCCAAGTACGGCTGGTATTCGTCCGTCACATGCAAGCTGGCAGTGAAGGAACGATAAGCATTGCTGCGGGCAGCCTGTGTCTGCATCGTATCCGGGAGCATACGCAGAACTTCATCATATGACATATCCGCATTTTTTGCCATACGCGCGATCATTTCAGTAAACGTCATAGGGTCGCTTACGATCACATCTGGATTGGAATCCAAATCATCCAGAGAAATCGTCCCCGAAACTGCAACTCCGGCAGTATCGGCAGCCTAAACGGGAATAAACAGGACGGAAAACACAAAAACCAGTGCCAAAAGCATGGAAATTCGCTTTTTTATTCTTTATCCTCTTTTTTCAGTAACAAGGCCATACCCCACGCAGAGAGAATAATGCCTCCCATACGCACAGACGGAATGATTTGCTCGAACCGAATGTCCCAATACCTGTAATCAAACAGCTTCTCTTTTGCGGCCAGAAGTACGCGGAAGCAGAAATCCGGCACATACGGTGCCAACAGAATCAGTACAAGTCCAAGTATAAAGAGCGTCAGAATTTGCTTGCTTCGTTTTTTCATTTGCCACCTCCTGCAGCTGCACAATATTTCTGGTTGACGAAGTTAATAATTGGAAGTGCTTCCAGTTCCACTATACCAGATCCTATGCGATTGTCAAGGAATTTTTTACACACATTATCATGCATTTGTCTAATTTCTGCACACTCCGCAGTGAAAGCGCCACGAAAAAGCGACAACAAGCCCGATGGGAAGATCCCATCGGGCTTGTGTTGTTGAAGTGAAGTCTCAGAGGACGTTCTGGCAGAAGCGCATGATGATCGTGGCGGTCTGCGCACGGGGGGCGTCACCCTTCGGCTGAAGGGTGTCCACGCCGTTGGAATTGCCGACGCCGAGGATCAGGCCCTGTGCGACCGCCCAGGACAGCGGTGTGCGGGCATAATCGGAAATGGAGCTGTAGTCCGGATAACCGGTCAGGTCAGCGGTATCGTACACGTCCAGATCCAGAACATTCTTGGTGTAGTTATAGAGGATGGTCGCCATATCCTGGCGCGTAATGGCATCATTCGGGGAGAACGTGGTGGAGCTCGTGCCGTTCACGACACCCTTCTCGAACGCCCAGTTGATCGCATCGACAGACCAGCTGTCGGTCACATCGGTGAAGGGGCTGGACTTGGCAGCCTTCGGAGAACCGGCCTGACGGTAGAGCATCGTCACGAGCTGTGCGCGCGTGGTCGTGCCGTTCGGCGCGATGGTCGTCGCGCTCGTGCCGTTCAGGATGCCGTTCTGGATGCAGTAATCCAGACCCTTATGCGCCCAGTTGGTGTAGGCGGGCATATCGGTGAAGTGAGCGCCCGGGCAGACATGTGCACCGGTCGAGCTGCTCACCGGGATGCTGTTGAGCATCTTGGCCAGCTCGAAGAACTTTTCCTGCAGCATGGCGTGCGTGGACTTCTGCATCTGGCCGACCATGTTGATGTGGTCGGTGTTGTCGATCTTCTCGATGTAGTTCCAGACGCCCATCTTGGTGCCGGCCTTGAAGGTCATCTTGCCGTCAGTGCCGACGCCATAGTTTTCATTGTACTTATCCGTGGAATTCTCGTGCGGACGGATCGCGGAGCGGACGGAGACGATGCCGTCATTCTCCCACCAGTCCGGCGTGATGTTCACATGGCCGACCGCGTAGTTGACGTGTCTGCCCATGTAGGTGCTGCTCTTGACCATCATCGGGTTCATGCTGGCATTCGGCAGATAGTGGCCGGTCAGCGGTTCACGATGGGTGTTCGAGCAGGCGACGGAGAAGTAATAGATATCATCCTGCGCCTTGGCATAGCCGTTGAGCACGGCCGCGCCGTCGACGTCAAGGTCATAGACGCTCAGGTCGTTGGTGTGCTGCGTCCAGATCTTGCTGTTGATCACACGGTTGAAGTAGCTGGAGTAAGACTCGTTGGGCTGGCGCACCAGACCCCACTGATCGAGCTTGAAGTCCAGGCCGAAGTTGTTCTCATTGACATTGGTGCCGGTAACCGCACCGATGATGCCCATGGCATACTGGGCCAGATCGCCGATGTTCTGATAGACCTTCGTGTCATACTGGCTGCCGTCGTGCGGCGTGCAGAGCGTCGTGATGCTCTCGATCCAGTGGCGGCACTCACCGGTGAACAGCGGGCTGATATCACCGCCGCGGCTGGCGTTGCGCTCATCGGCATCGCCGTTTTCCAGCAGCTGTGCGAGCATACGGATCGTCTCGCCGCCCATGCTGTGGCCGACCAGATGCACTTTCAGCTCACTGTCGGGGTTATTCAGCTCCGGCAGAACGCCCGGGAACGTGCGGCCATAGCGCGCATGGCCGTTGGTGGCGGAGTGGTATGCACCGTAGTCGACCGTGCCGCCGACGAGGTAGGCATACAGCTCACAGGCGCGGTCCCAGTTGCTGGCGACGGGGCCGATGGACGGGGTGTAAACCTTGTAGCCGGCATTGTTGAGAATGTCGCGCAGGCTGCTGAAGCCGCCCCAGTAGTTCAGGCCGAGCACTTCCGTGCCGCCCCAACCGAACAGGCCGTGCACCAGCACGATCGGATAGTGGTTGCCGCTCGCCGACAGGAGCTCCGGCAGATCCGCGTCCGTCAGTTCGTCAGCAGAGGTCGCACGATCGGACTCGAAGTCCGTCGTATCGGCAACGCTTGCTGCGAAACCGGGCATGCAAAGCACCATCGCCAGAACCAGAACGGTGGCGAGCACTCTGCTCCACGTTTTCTTCATGAAAAATCCCTCCAATAGATTTGGGACAGCATCGAAATCTGTCCCCTTTTTATGGTTACACTATATTGCCGCTGCGAGAAATGCACAATCCCCACTGCGGTACAAATGTAACATTTTTGCACATTTCCCAGCGCTTGATGAAACACACGTCACCATTATGTGCGCCCAGATACAGAATGCGTATGGGCAAAAAAAGCCTGCCGTCCGTGGGATACGGACAGCAGGCTTTGCACTGCGGGATCAGATCATAATGCCGCGCTTTTTGGCCTCGAAGGTCAGCTCGTCGCGGAAGTCGGGGTGCGCGATGGCGATCAGCTGGCGGGCACGCTCGCCAAGGCTGCGGCCGCGCAGATGCGCCACGCCGTACTCGGTGACGATGTAATCGACATCGTTCTTGCTCGTCGTAACGACGGCGCCCGGGGTGAGGATGGACTTGATCTTGCTGATCGTGCCGCCCTTGGCCGTGGACGTGAAGGCGATGAAGCTCTTGCCGCCGCGGGACTGGCAGGCGCCGCGGACATAGTCGATCTGGCCGCCGGAGCCGGACATGTGCTTCGTGCCGACCGACTCGGCGCAGACCTGGCCGAAGAGGTCAACCTCGACCGCGGCGTTGATGGAGATCATGTTGTCGTTCTGGCAGATGACGTCCGGATCGTTGACGTATTCGACCGGCAGGATCTCGACGGCCGGGTTATCGTCGATATAATCATAAATGCGCTGCGAACCGAAGGCAAACGTCGTGACGGTCTTGCCGCGGTGGATCTGCTTTTTGCTATTGTTGACCGCGCCGCACTCGATGAGCTCGACCATGGAGTCGGTGAACATCTCGGTGTGGATGCCGAGGTCGTGCTTGGCCTTGAGCGCCATGCCGGTCGCGTCCGGGATCGCGCCGATGCCGAGCTGCAGGCACGCGCCGTCCGGAATGCGCTCGGCGATGAGGCCGCCGATCGTCTTGCTCACCTCGTCGAGCTGGACCGGGGGCAGGACCGGCAGGTCGTGGTTGTACTCCACGATGGCATCGACCTGCGAAATGTGGATCAGCGAGCCGCACAGGCCGCGGGGCTGACGGTCGTTGACCTCGAGGAAGATCCGCTTGGTCTTGTCGAGCATGGCGTCGATATACGAGCCGTTGAGCGCCAGGCTGAAGTAGCCGTGGCGGTCCATCGGCGCGACCTCTACGCACACGGCGTCATAGTCGTACTCCGTGCGGATGCGGGTCGGGAAATCGCGGTAATATGCCGGGATGATATCGGCATAGCCGGCGTTGACCGCCTTGCGCGCCGCGCTGCTGGAAAACCAGCTGTAGCCAGTCATCTTGCCGGCCAGCGTGGGGTCGGTATAAAACTCGAACGGGTACGCATCGAGCAGGGCCTGCACCTTCACGCCCGTAATATCGCTGTTGCGGATGCGCTCCGCGATTGCGGTCATGATGGCCGGCGTCTGCGAGGTCGCCGTATCCATGCCGAGCAGCCAGCCGGACTGCACCTGCTGGGCAATCTTATCCGGCGTTGTCAGTTTTTCCTGATACATCTTCTGATAGTCTGTCATAATTTGCTCTCCTAAAACAAAAAATATGAACACATGGGTACAAATAATATACACGATTCGAAAACGTAATTCAAGAGGGCGCGCGTCCGTTTTGCGATCCTTGCAAAAAATCCGTCACATTTTCAGGAAAATGAGAGGTTTTCTCACGTGAGAAAGTATGATATGATATTGTGAGATTTGTTTGAATTCTTGAATGAATGGATCTTTATCCTCTATTTTTCATGCGGCTCTCATTTTTTCCGGTTACAATGAGCAATGTCGCATCATGCGGCGGGACGCTCCTGCCAATTCAAAAAACAAGGAATGATACGACAACATGACGATCACGATTGTCTGTGATATTCTGGGCGAAGAAAACAATGGCACCACGATCGCCTGCATGAACCTCATCCGCTTCCTGCGCGCGCAGGGGCACACGGTGCGCGTGGTCTGCGCCGATCAGAACAAGGCCGACAACGAGTGCTTTTACGTCGTGCCGGAGCTGAACCTCTACCTGCTCAACCCGATCGTGGAGCGCAACGGCGTGACGCTGCCGCGCCTGGACCGCTCCCTGCTCGAGGACGCGATCCGCGACTGCGACGTCGTGCACACGACGTTCGTGCTGCAGCTGTCGCACACGGCGGTGAAGATCGCCAAGGCGTATAACAAGCCCATCACCTCCAGCTTCCACTGCCAGGCCGAGAACGTCACGGCGCACTTTCTGTGCAAGGATCTCGATGCGATCAACCGCGGCGTCTACCGCGCCTGCTACCAGATGGTGTATCAGTATTCGGACATCATCCATTACCCGACGCAGTTCATCCGCGACACGTTTGAGGCCGTCGTCGGCCCGACGAACGGCCGCGTGATCTCCAACGGCGTCAACAGCATGTTCACGCCCGGCCCGGCCAAGCGCCCGGCGGGACTGGAAGGCAAGTTCCTCATCGTCTCGACCGGCCGCCTGTCGAGCGAAAAGAATCAGGAGATCCTCATCAAGGCCATCGGCCGCTCGGCCCACCGCGAGCAGATCCACCTGATCCTCGCCGGTGAAGGGCCGCGTGAAGAGCATTACCGTCATCTGGCCGACAAATACGGCGTCGACATGGAGATCGCGTTTTTCTCACGGCAGGACCTGCTGAATCTGCTGCGCTGCGCCGACCTCTACTGTCACCCCGCCGAGGTGGAGATCGAGTCCATCGCCTGTCTGGAGGCCATCGCCTGCGGGCTGGTGCCGGTCATCGCCAACTCCCCGAAGAGTGCGGCCAAGGCATTCGCGCTCGACGAGAAATCTCTATTTAAAAATAAGGACCCCGAGGATATGGCCGCCAAGATCGACTACTGGGTCGAGCACCCGGCCGAGCGCGCGGACTACAGCCGGAAATATCTCGAGAGCGGCACGCAGTTTGAACAGCAGAGCTGCATGCGCCAGATGGAGCAGATGCTCTTTGACGCCGTCGCCCTGTGCGGTGAGCCGACATGAGCCGCAAGACCATCTATTATCACGACCCGCTGCACGACGACTTCGCGCCGACGAACGGGCACATCCGGCCGAAGCCGATCGGCGCCGACTTTCCTTATGAGCACCCCAGCCCGGTCTGGCAGGCGCTCGCGTTCGTCGTCTACCGGCTGATCATGACGCCGTTTCTGTTTTTGTACTGCAAGCTCGTTTTCGGCCTGCGGATCGAAAACCGCAAAGTGCTGCGTGAGCTGCCCGGCGGCTATTTTCTCTACGGCAACCACACGAACACGCTGGCGGATGCCTTCATCCCGACGCTGCTGGCGTTCCCGCGCCGCGCAAACATCGTCACCGCGGCGGACACAGTCTCCATTCCGGGCGTGCGCAACATCGTGCAGATGCTCGGGGCCGTCCCGCTGGCCGACACGATCGATGGCACGCGGCAGTTTCTGGCCGCGATCCACCGGCGGCTCGAGCGCCGCCAGGCCGTCATGATCTACCCGGAGGCGCACATCTGGCCATATTATAATGGTATCCGCCCGTTCCCGGACACAGCGTTTGCCTATCCGGTGCGCGAGCAGGTGCCCGCCGTCGGCGTGGTGGTCGTCTACCGGCAGCGGAAGCTGCTGCGGTTTCTGCCGCCGTGCATCACCGTCGTTGTCGGCGAGCCGGTCTATCCGGACGCATCCCTGCCGCCGCGCAGCGCCCGCCGGGCCCTGCATCAAAAAGTCTATACATTCATGTGCGATACCGTCGCCCGGCGGCACAGCTATGCGCACATCGAATATCTCCCCGCACAGGACACACAACCGGCCGCGCAATGACCGCGCCGCACGACCAGAAAGGTGGGATCCCGCTTGGCACATTTGACCGAAGCCGCCATCCAGGATGCGTTCCTGAAGCTGCTGTCCGAGCAGCCGTTTGACAAGATCACCGTGACCCAGCTCGTGGACGAGTGTCAGATCACACGCCGGACGTTTTACTACCATTACTCCGATCTGTACGAGCTGCTGGACACCATCCTCCACCGCGAGACCGAGCGCGCGCTCGATGAATTTGAGGCCACCGGCAGCTGGGAGGAATGTATGATCTCCGCCTCCCGCTTCGCGCGCGAGCACAAGCGCGCCGTGTACCACATCTACACCTCCTCGCACCGTCTGGAGCTGGAAAAGCATGTGGACCGCATTTCCGGGGAAATGATGCGCAGCTATGTGGAGGCACAGGCCCACGGCTTGCGCGTGAGCGAGGCGGACAAAAAGCTCGTGTGCGACCTCTACCGCTTCGGCATCACGGACATTTTCTACGAATGGCTCGAAAACGGGATGAAAGAGGATCTCGAGGCGCAGATCCGCCGCCTGAGTCTGCTGTTCACCGGCAACATCCGCGCCTCCCTGTCCCGGGTGCAGATCCCGGCCGAATCGTAACCATCCCCGGCGGGCACAGCAGCGTGTCCGCCGGGTCCATTTCACCAGCAAAGGAGATTTGTCATGCCGATTCTCGATCATCTGGAGCCGCGCGCTGTCTTTTCCTGTTTTGAGCAGCTGTGCGCCATCCCACACGGCTCCGGCAACACGAAAGCCATCAGCGATTACCTTGTTCGCTTCGCAGCCGAACATCAGCTGCGCTGCATTCAGGACGCGCACAACAATGTCATCATCTTCGCACCCGGCACGCCGGGGTATGAATCCGCCGCCCCGGTCATTCTGCAGGGGCACATGGACATGGTCTGCGAGACTGCGCCGGACTGCACGAAGGACATGGCCCGCGAGGGGCTCGACCTCTTCGTGGACGGCGATACGATCGGCGCACGCGGCACAACGCTCGGCGGGGACGACGGTATCGCCGTGGCCATGGCGCTGGCGATCCTGGCTGCGGGCGACATCCCCCACCCCCCGCTCGAGGTCGTCATCACCGTCGATGAGGAGACCGGCATGCTCGGCGCGGCCGCACTGGACGCCTCCGTGCTGAAGGGGCGCACGATGCTCAACCTCGACTCCGAGGACGAGGGCGTGCTCACCGTCAGCTGCGCCGGCGGCAACGTGTCCGTGTGCACGCTGCCGGTCACGCGCGCGCCGTTTTCCGGCACAGCGCTGACCGTGACGGTCGGCGGTCTGCTCGGCGGCCACTCGGGCGCAGAGATCGACAAGGGCCGCGGCAACGCAAACCTCCTCATGGGCCGCGTGCTGTACGCCGTCGGCGCGCGCACGCCGCTGCGGCTCGTCTCCGTCGCCGGCGGCCTGAAGGATAACGCCATCCCCTCCCAGGCGGAGGCGGAGATCGCCGTCCCCGCCGGGACGGAGCTCACCGACATCGCCGCCGCCTATACGCAGTTCATCCACGGACTTGTCAACGTGGACTTCAAGGTAAAGAGCGATGCCTTCCCCGCGCTGTTCCGCTACACCTTCCCCGAGGTCATCACCACCGAGCGCGGCATCCGCAGCGAGGAGGGCGACTTTGACCGTCAGCTGCGCTGCGCGCTGGTCAGCGGCATGCGCCTTGACGCCGAGCTCTATGTCTGCCGCGCCGACCTTGGTGCATCGCCGAAATATGCTGCCGAAGTCAAGCGCTACACCGACATACAGACCGAATACGCAGAATTTCTGCTGCGCGGCAGATTCACCGTGCTGGACACAAGCGCCCTGCCCTACTACATCAAGCGCGGCGAATACTACAGCGAGGACGGCGCAAAAGTGCTGCGCATCCTCTACAATGCGGCACAGGAGACCACCGAGACCGTCTGCGGTGTCGCACTGCGCCCGGATGAAATGCGCTTTGACATATTCGACCGCGACAAATACGAAAAGGAGCTGAACCAACAATGAAAAAAACAATTGCCCTTCTGTTGAGTGCGGCGCTGCTGCTGCCGCTCTTCGCCGCCTGCGGGGATAAGCCCGCCGAAAACAGCGGAGACACCGCAGACACCTCGGCGGTGACCGAGCCTGTCGCCACCGAAGACACCCCCGACATCCCCGCTGCCGGGGATCTGAACATCGGCGGTGACTTCAACATCCTCGTCGCCGGCAACTGGGCGTGGAACGACTACGAATCCGACGGCACGGAGGGCACTGTCGTGGACAGCGCCATCTTCCGCCGCAACAAATACCTGCTGGACAACTACGGCTTGGATATCAAGAACGAAGACATCGTCGAGTATTCCACCGCAATGGGCAGCGGCAAGGGCTTCATGCGGCTGTACACCGGCTACATGTCCGGCTCAACCGAGTTTGACGCTGCGATGATCGGTACCTTTGACGTGGCAACACTTGCCTACAGCAGCGTGCTTGAAGACCTCAACGAGGTTCCTTATATCGACCTCAGTAAGGACTACTGGGATCAGAAAGCCAACGAGGATCTGACGATAAGCGGCAGAATGTTCTACACCACGGGCGAGATCTCGCTCTCGGACAACCGCAGCACGAACGTCATGTTCTTCAACAAGGAAATGATCCAGGCATACGAGTTGGATGACCCCTATGAGCTGGTGCGGAACAACAAATGGACCTTTGACAAATTTGCCGAAATGGTAAAATCCGTCGGCGAAGACCTCGACCAGAACGGTGAATACGACCAGAACGACTGCTTCGGTCTGCTCTCCGCCAACGACGACAAGCTGGCGATGCTGGGTGCGGCACGCGAACACATTGCCACCATCGGCGCCGACGGCAACATCGTGCTGACCCTTTACAATGAGCGCACCGTGAGCATCTACGACAAGTACCTCGCGCTCTGCGGCGACTACAGCCACACCTTCAACTGGCAGTTTGACTACCGCACGGGCAAGAGCGGCAATGTCGCCTCCAACGAAGAGCGCGTTGCCATGATGAACACGAACCGCGCTCTGTTCTACCCCCACATGATGTTCTACATAGACTATCTGCGCGATATTGAGACCAATTTCGGCATCCTGCCCTTCCCCAAATTTGACGAGTCGCAGACGGAATACGGTCACACGGTCAGCGCATGGCACTCGGAATTTCTCTGCGTACCGCGCGGCGTCTCCGACCTCAGCCGCACCGGCATCGTGCTGGAGCTGCTGGCATATCAGGGCAAGAAGCTGCTGACGCCCGCGTACTACGAAAAGACGCTGGTCGGTCAGTACACGCGCGACGAGGAGAGCGCCGAGATGCTGGACATCATCTTCGCGACCCGCGTCTTCGACGTCGGCATCTACTACAACCTCGGCGGCTACAAGGACAAGATTTGCTCCATGCTGCGCCTCGGCGACACGCTGACCAACGTCTATGAGACCAACCGCAGCGCTGCAGAGCAGAAGCTGGAGGGCATCAACGAGCTCTTCCGCGAAAGCACCGCAGACTAATAGAACTAACTAATAGAACTAATAGAAAGGAAGAAACTCTATGAAAAAGCATCTGTTCCCCACACTTGCCCTGCTGCTTCTGCTGGCGGCATTGACAGTCGTCTTCCCGTCTTGCGGCTCGAAACAGCCCCACCCGCCGGCAACAACCGAAGCGCAGACGACCACCGAACGCACCGAAAAGCCCGAGGTCACCACCGTTCCGGAGGCGACGACCGCATCCACGAAAAAAACCGAGAGCACAACCGCGCCTGCGGTGACAAGCAGCACGCAGACAACAACAGCGCCTGCTGCGACCGCCGTCACGACCGAAGCGACAACCGAGGCGACCAAAGCCACGACCGCAAAGACGGACAAACCCGCGGCGACCACCGAAGCGACCAAGGCAACGACCGCCGCAACCAAAGC
>OKSC01001547.1_pt1 | contig 22246 bp, 20 predicted proteins | sample 1601161 | NCBI WGS metagenome assembly OKSC01 (sample SAMEA3541552, study PRJEB24748) | human gut metagenome | biome: human gut; feature: human-associated habitat; material: faeces | place: China | collected 2012
GGTCTCACAACCGCCGGAGCCGATAACGAACAGGATTGTTCTGATTGCACGAAGGTAATATATATGTCAATTATTTTGGATTACACCATGCATTAAAATCCTCTTTGACTAATGAGTAAAAAATGAACATTCATAGCAACGATAATTCGAGCCTTAGTTTTCTTTTTTTCCAATCTGGCAAGTAAGATTGTAGCAATCCGTAAAAATCAGAATCATGTTCCCGGTATCGTAAATGACAAAGTTCATGGGTTATTACGTATTCCAAACACTGAACCGGTGCTTTTATCAACTCCGGATTCAGCAATAGGATTCCTGTTGGCGACATGCTGCCCCAGTTGGTTTTCATCGCTCGAATTTGCATACGAGGAAGTACCGCCAAACCAATACGATCTGCAACGATCTTCAGATATTCAGGGTATTTTTCTTTTGCCCGTTTTCGGTAATAACGGTCCAAAATTTTTTGGATTGCGTCAGGCGAAATATCGGGAGAAAATATTTGTATGAATCCTCGGCTGATTTTTACCTCTACTTTGGGATGTACAACGAGTTTCAAACGATACTGCCGCCCCAGATACAAATGCGTCTCGCCGCCGAGATACTGCCGCTTTGGCGTTCTGATTGCGAATTGTTCAAAATAACGCTGCTGTTTCACAATCCATCCCGCCCGGCGATGAATTTTTTCGCGGATACGAGAGTCTTCCGCTCCCAGCGGGGCTTTTACCCGAACTGTTCCATCCGGCAACACAGCAATCTCCATCGTGGTACGATCGCGAAACTCCACTGAGTAAGAAATCCGGTGTTGACCATAATTGACAACATAACTCATGAACGCATGCTCCGGTTTCGTGCCAGCGTGATCAATTGTTCAATGATTTCATCCATCTGTGTTGTAGTCAAATCAATTTTCTGTTTTGCTTTCACTTCATCATACAGGAAATCATCAATGGCGTTTTTCAACTGATTCTGCGCATCCATATCGTCCCAGAACTGAATCCGCGAGGTGAAACTGTTTATGATGTCGCTGATCTGCAGTGCGTCCTCCGCAGTCTGCTCCTCCTGATTGTTCAGGAATGGCAGCAGAAGGCCGTAGCAGGCCATAGCGTCCTCCCGATGACAAATGATCTCCGGAATATCGTCGTGAGTCCGGGTTGTCACCATCCGTCGGATGTGGTTAACCTTTTCCCAATAGGTCCGGACAATCTCGTCGAGATGCTCCAGATCGTGCAACCGTTTTTCTCGGAATTCATCAATTGCCTGCTGGATCATTTCCGAAAACTTATGGTAAAACGCAGGATCCTCCTCCATATGTTCCGTAATATACCGCTTGGTGGCGTGAGCGACCGAATCCGCCATCGCAGATTGCTCTTTTACATGATTGATTCCCTGTTTTTCGAGCACTTCCCGGAACGTATTCTCATCAAAGATATTGACGGGCTCGTTGAGCTGAATCACCTCATTCGCCTGAATGTGGGTATCGAGCAGTTTCTTGATTTTCGGTTCATAATCCCGATAGTTCACCGCTTCCGCATACCGGCGTTTGACAGCGGAGCGCAAGTTCCAGAAACGCTTCAAATCACGCTTGTATTTTTCAATCTGTTCTTCCGGCGTTTCCCGCATGAATTTGATGCTGGAGAGCGCGAGTTCGAGTTTTTTGGCAAACGCGTTCAGATTTTCATAGAACGCCTCACGGAGATCCTCCGGCTGAAGCAAAAGTTCAAAAGCCTCGCTGTCGTTGCTGTTGCGGACGGATTTGAACATCTCCCATAACTTTGCATATTGCTGAGGAAGTTTTGCGATCTCGTCCGCAACAGGCATCACCTGCGACGTCAGATCCTCCGCGGATACCCCTTCCATTTCGCTGTATTTGAGCAAGGCATCATCGAGCAGATCCAGAACGCCAGCATAATCGATGATGTATCCGAACTCCTTGTTTTCGCACAGCCGGTTGACACGGGCGATCGCCTGAAGCAGTGTAGCCGGTTCCCGAATGGAGCGACAGAGATACATCACCGTGTTGCGCGGCACATCAAAACCGGTGAGGAGCTTATCCACCACGATCAGGATTTCCGGAGCGGAAGCGGTCTTAAATGCGTCAGTGATCTGCTTGTTGTATTCCTCTTCCTTTTTTCCGAAGCGAACCATCATTTTGTTCCAGAACTCCACCACATCGGGTGAAACCCTGCCTTCGGGGTCGCTGCCTTCGCGAGTATCCGGCGCGGAAATAATCACTTCGCTGCTGACGACACCGAGCTCATTCAGATACTGGTGGTAGAGAATGGCGGTTTCCTTATCCGGAGCGACCAGCTGTGCTTTGAATCCGGTCCCTTGCCAGAAGTCTCGGTAGTGCTCCGAGATGTCGTACGCACACATGTAGACGAATGCTTTTGACTTTTTCAGCATCTCCGCCCGAGCGAATTTCTTCTTCAAATCCCGACGCTGTTCGTCGGAAAGATCCTTCGTATGCCGTTCAAACCAGAGATCAAGGGCTTTCCGGTTCTGTTCCAGATCGACGTGGCGACCTTCGTACAACAGCGGAACAACAGCTTTGTCTTCGACCGCAGTACGGATGGAGTAAACCGGGCGGATCAGGCCGCCGAATTTTTCGAAGCTGTTCTTGTTTTTCTTAGCCAAAGGCGTACCGGTAAAGCCGATGTAACAACCACGGGAAAACATCAACCTCATCTTACTGGCTAATGGACCGTAATTCGTTCGATGGCCTTCATCAACCAGAATAAAAATGTTGGGTGAATCGATTTTTTCACTTCTGGAATTCAATGCTTTGTTGAATTTCTGGATCAAAGTTGTGATAATGGCCGCTTTGTCGGATTTCGCCAGTTCCAGCAGATGCTTACCGCTGGTGGCGCGCACCGGCTCCAGCGAACAGGCGCGAAAGGTATTGCCGAGCTGTTTGTCCAGATCATCACGGTCGGTTACCAGAACGACTCTGGGGGTGGGAATGCCGGAGCAGAGCATCAGGCTGCGGGTCAGCATTACCATGGTAAGCGACTTCCCCGACCCTTGCGTATGCCAGACGACCCCGCCTTTGCGGGAACCGTCTTCCGTGAAAGTTTGAATCCGCTGCAAAATCGCATTGACGGTGAAAAACTGCTGGTAACGGGCAATTTTACGCTCTAAGCCGTCAAATACGATGAAACGCCACGCCAGTTCCAACAGTCGTTCCGGGCGGCAAAGAGCGTAGAGGGTTTCATCCTGCGCGGTAACTTCGCGCGGCAGGGCCGCCCGTTCTTCAAAATCGGCCCGGGCGCTTGCAAAGGGGCCGGAGAAGATGGCGTCATTCTGCACGGGCGACAGCGGAGTATTGACCAATGCATTCACAGTTTCCGGTCGATCCTGCTGTTCACGCCAGACCGCCCAGAATTTGCGCGGTGTTCCGACAGTGCCGTAAAAAGCCTGCTGCCGGTTGACGGCGAGCGTCAACTGAATATAGGTAAAAAGTTTTGAAACATACTCTTCCTGTTGATTCCGCAACGTCTGGCTGATGGCCTGTTCGATCTCTTCGCCCGGAGCCTTGCACTCGATGGAAACAAACGGGATGCCGTTGACAAACAGGAGAATATCCGGACGGACCGTTTCATGACTTCCACGCCGTTCAATTGGAAGCTCCGCCACAGCGTGATAAACGTTGGCCTCGGGATGCCGCCAGTCAATGTAGTTCAAATTGAAACTGCGCTGATCTCCTTCGATATTTTGTTCCAGCGAGCAACCGAGCGTCAGGAGATCGTAAATTTTTTCATTGGTCCGGAGCAGCCCGTCGTAAGGCATATTCTTCAGCCGCTGAATTGCATCCTGAATATTGGCTTCCGAGAATTTGTATACGCCGCCTTTGTGGTTGATGGAATTCATCTCCTGAAGCTTTTGCGTCAGCACTGATTCCAGAAGCACATTGGAACGCTTGCCGTTGCGCAAACGGTCGGCCTCCGGAACCGGCAGCACCGTCCAGCCGGAAGCGGCAAGAAGCTGCAACGCCGGAATTTGTGATTCGTACTTTTCCGAGAACATGATTATTTTCCTCCCATAGCGAATTCCCCACGTACAGTCAGCCGATATTTCTGGTTGCGGCTGGTGGGGGATTCCGGAACGGTATATTCAATCAATCCGGCTTCCAATGCCGGAACGAGATAGTTTTTGCGCAAATTCACCCGGTCTTTCAACTTGAGCTTGCTCAACAATCCGGATGAACTCAACTCCGAACCGTTCCGCAAACATTTCAACAACAATTTAACTTGATGGGTAACTTGGTTGGTATCCTGATGGATTTCAGTTTCATTCAGGCTATCAAAAATCGTTTGGAGAATGAATTCCACAAAATATGCGCTGTTCACGGAGGCATTGGCCTGATTGAGCGCCTGATAATATTCGGTTTGGCGGTTGCGAATCATATTTTCAATCGGAATATAGGCAAAGATCGGATTGAAGTTCTGCAGCATCAACGTCTGCCAAAGGCGTCCGAGCCGACCATTGCCGTCAACAAAAGGATGGATGAATTCAAACTCATAATGAAAAATGGAACTTTTGAGCAGCGGATGCATCTCTTCGGAATGCAGATAGTCGAACAGGGCCGTCATTAACCCGGGAACCAGATGAGCCGGTGGCGCAATATGCAGGATTTCCTGCCCTCCTTGAATTCCGACGCTGCCGGAGCGGAACTCCCCGGGACGGTCAACCAATCCGGTCATCAACGTTTTATGGGCATCCAACAGATCGGCAACCGAAGCGGCCTTCCAGGTGTCCAATTTATCATAAGCGGCAAGCGCATTGCGAATTTCCTGCACATCGCGCGCCGGAGCCAGAACGTTTTTGCCGTCAAGAACGGCGGTCACTTGTTCTACGGTCAAGACATTTCCCTCAATCTGCAACGACGCCTGAATCGTCCGGATACGGCTGATCCGCCGCAGCCGCAAATCGCGCCGGAACGTCCCATGCAGCCGCCCGAGCCGTTCACAGATTGCAGCCACGAGAGAAAGCATAACCGAAGTAATTACAAATTTTGGAAACAAGTCATGCTTCATCATCTCTTCTTATATCCTTACCACTTAGAGGATCATATCACGATACCCTTTTAAAAATGGAATGAATTATCTATTTCCCTCTGAGCTTTCATTATTTATGATTGCCTTTTCCTCATCGAAAGAAATCGTTTCTGCAATATCCATTTCTTGTAGTGAACTTAATATTCCCCTCAAATTTTGATCTTTATCGCGAAATAAGATATCATAATTAATAAAAGATAATACACGTTCTCTAGCTTTTCGCAAACGGCTCAGCATCGGGAAAATGATCTTTGTATTGTGATCGAGGTAATCTTCAATAGCCGTTCTTGATAATGCTAAACGATATCCTTTGTTTGATCCAGAAATGATAATTCCCGCAAAACGGAGCCCCCCAATGATTTTTGAGATAAATAATTGCCTATTGATTGTTTCAAACCCCAACTCTTCCAGTTGTTCTTGAATTTCTGCCAAATAAATATGGTCATTTTTGTTAACATCCGCCCGTTCCAACAGAATTTTCAGTGTTGCAACCTGCATCTGTTTATATTCATCATCGTCAGGCTCGTATTCTTCAATAAAATCAACTGCCTGGTTGTAAAGTACATTCCCTATTTCTTCATCAATCTCTTCTGGAGTGGAATCGGCATCGAGGGAAGAAAGCTGTTTCTTGTTCGGCGGAAAGATGCTATACGTTAATTGGTGACCTTGTAATAATTTTTTTAATTGAGTGGTATACTCATTTTCCTTTTCCGACTCCCAACAAAATCTCAAGGTACCTGCAATAAAATCTGCAAGTTGAATACACCTGTCACTCTTATCATCTGCAAAAGTCATTGAAAAGTGGCACAAAAGATCTTCCTGGGCTTGCATGTACTTTTGAACTTGTTTTTGAAATTCTGTTGTTCCATGCTGATCGACTTTACAGATAAGAGACAGAGTTTGTCCCCCGCAGCGCCGTAGACTTTCATATAACCTTCTGTTTATATTCTTATAAAAAGACGGTTTGAAACGATATCCGGATTCAGGATTCAGTTTCTTCTTGTTCACAAGCTGAAAAGCAAATTGAAAATCTAGTGATACAATCTCTTGCAGGATTTCCAACCGGCGTTTATGGTTATTTCCAACATTCGAACTTTTAATGATACCGCCACTAAAAAAACGAGAAGCAATATTATCCAAAGAGACTATGTTTGCACTCAAGACACTGTCGGGCATAATGATCGCAACAGCCCAATAATATGGATTGGGATCATTCAGGTTAACGGATCCGCTTTCATCCGCAAAGACATTCAGTGTATTGACATTCGCCCACAGTGCCATAGTTGCTTATACCCTCCAAGTTCCGGTTAAAAGTTTCTGCATCAAACCACGCTTCTGCTTCTGGAGCGCGGCAAGTTTTTTACGCAACAAGTCAAGTTCATTTTGGGTACAAAGAAGAATCTCCGAAAAAAGATTTTGTTCTTCCTCCATAATAGGGAATACGACTTCCACATTTTCCAAATCTTTTTTTTGGATATTAGGTAAGCCGGAACCAACTCTCAGATTCATTAGCATGTCTTGCCGATGCTTTAAAAAGAAAAAAAGGTATTGCATTGAAATGCGGATATTCTTTAATGTATAGCAATGTCCGCCGCACCAGAATTTTTCTCGAATCAAATTAACAAAACCACAAGAATTTCCTCCTTCACTGATTGCAATGGTATTGGCTTCACAGTTATAGGAGTCTGTGTAACCGGAATATGAAATCCCACCATTAAGAACGGGGTAACGGCCCTCGGCATTCATTTTTAGTTTTCCTAATTGAACTCCTTTGTGAATAGTACAAATATTAACTAGTCGACATTGCTGAAACTTTTGCTTTTTCACTTGACCGAAAATATGATTGGAAAGTACCTTTTGTTGCTTCTCCTTCGCCGCGATCAGTCGTTCCAGTTTTTCGATCGCCTCGTCCCAGGTCCCCAGAAGCTCCGCAATCCGCCGCTGCTCCGGAAGTGAAGGACATAAGATTTGAACCGAAGCCAACTTTTCTTTAGGCAAGTGTGCAATACTACTTTCTCCGACCAAATTCAGTAACTTCCGTGTCAAACATAAATACCTCAACTCGTGATACAAAAAAGGTGGAAAAATAAGATTATTTTTGGGGCGCAAACGATGTAACGACTTTTGATAATAATGACCTGAGTGATCTTTATCCCAAATAGCACATCGGCCAATTTCACCTCCTTCACAAATAAGGAGATCTCCTTTTTTTAGTTGATACTTTTCTTTTTCTTTTTCTGAAAACGCCATAAAATTGACTTGTTGTAAATGAAAATATCCCCATCTGACATTAAAATTTGTTACATAAGGACACTGTTCTCCAATTTTAGCATTGGGACTTAACATTTTTCCTAATTGGATATGAAATGCGTCAGAAATCAATACTTTTCTCCAGCCGTCAGGGAGTTTCATCGTTTGATTCCTTTCAGGAGTTCGGCCATTTTTTTCCGGACTTCGGCGAGTTCGGTTTCAAACTGGTCGATCTCGGTCTGGACGGCGTCGATGTCGATCTCTTCTTCCGGTTCAAAGGTGTCCACATAGCGCGGAATATTCAGATTGAAATCATTCTCTCTGATTTCGGCAGGCGTAGCCGCGTGAGCGTATTTTTCCACATCCCGACGGTTACGGCAGGTTTCAACCACCCGCGCGATTTGCGCGTCATTCATGGAATTCTGCTTTTTGTCTTGAACAAACTCTTTTGACGCATCGATAAACAGAATGTCTTTGCGCGCTTCATTGACGCCGCCGCGCTCCCGGCTGCGGTCAAACACCAGAATCGCCACCGGAATTCCCGTGCTGAAAAACAAATTGGCCGGAAGACCGATCACCGCATCCAGCAGGTTTTCTTCTATCACCGCCTTGCGGATCATTCCTTCTTTGCTGCCGCGGAACAACACCCCGTGTGGCACCACCACCGCCACCCGACCGGAACCCGGTTCCGCTGCCTCGATCATGTGAGAGATAAACGCCCAGTCCCCCTTGCTCTTGGGCGGAACGCCGCGCCAGAAGCGGTTGAAACGATCTGCTTCCGCGTTTTCCGCCCCCCACTTATCCAGCGAAAACGGCGGATTGGCGACGACAATATCGAATTTCATCAACTGGTCATTCTCCACCAGTGTCGGTGCTGTCAAGGTATTGCACCACTCGATTCTGGCGCTGTCGGCATTGTGCAGAAACATATTCATCCGGCAGAGCGCCCAGGTCGCGCCATTTACTTCCATGCCGTACAAGGCATAATTGTTCTCCCCCACTTCACGCGCCGCCGCCAGCAGCAAGCCACCCGAACCACAGGCCGGATCGCAAATCCGCTGTCCCGGTTTGGGATTTGCCAATTTGGCCACCAATTCAGTAACGGATGTCGGCGTATAAAATTCACCCGCTTTTTTCCCCGCGTCCGCCGCGAACTTGGAAATCATGAACATATAGGTATTGCCGATGATATCCTCATCCACCCGGTTTGGGCTCAGATCAAGTTCCGGCTTGTTGAAGTCCTCCAGCAGCAACGCCAAGCGGCGGTTGCGGTCCTGAATCCGTCCGAGTGCGGCTTCGGAATTGAAGTCGATGTTGCGGAACACACCTTCGAGTTTCGCTTTATTCTTCTCTTCAATCGCATCCAGGGTAATATTGATGAGTTCTCCGATGTTCGGCGCATTTTTACGCTCAAGCAGGCTGTAGAAACTCGCTTCGAACGTATCCAGAATTTCCATTTTCCGGGTCAGGGGATTCTCTTTTTTATAATCGACCATCGGAAGGATGAAGCGTTCCCGCTCCAATTTACGTCGAATCCGCGTGTCATCGTCCCCATACTGTTTGCGGTATTCCGCATAGTGCGCCTTCCAGGTGTCGCTGATGTACTTCAAAAAGAGCATCACCAGAATATAGTCTTTGTATTGTTCCGGGCTGACTGCTCCGCGGAAGGTGTCGCAGGCACTCCACGCCGCATTGCTGATCGTTTCCTGCTTGATTTTATCGGTTGCCATTGTCATTCTCCAAGCCACTGATTGACGGTTTTATTGATATAGACGGATTTTAATGCGATCAACTTTTGAGCCAGCTCCCGTTCCCGTTCAGAGAGCTCCACCAGCTCAATGATTTTTTGCTGTTTTTCCAAGGGAATAACCGGAATCATCAGATTTTCCAGAACGTCGATTCCCACCATACGCAAAGAAGATCCCTGGGAATTGGCCTCAAAATAAGACTGTGCGGCACTCTGCCGTAAGTACCATGCCAGAAACCCCGGTAAAAGCGCGTTGGTTCTGATTCGGATTCGTTGCAGTGGCGCTGCCGCAATCATACGTTCAGGGAGTTCTTTCAGCCAATATCCCGCCGGAAAATTTCCTCTCGCCCGAAATAGGATATCTCCGGATTTCAGAACATGTCCCGCTTTAACAGAAACAGATCCACTCCGAATAACATTTTTCAAATCCGGGACAAGATTTTCGGCCAAATCTCCCATTTGAATAACCGCAAGGCCTTCGGTTGACGATCCGGCAACAATAGCGCCCCGGAATGGATATCCGGTTTGAATATCGGTCAGATCTTTTAATTTCACTTTCAACTTGCAGTAACCTCATTACTGTTGTTTTTATTTTCTGCTTTTATTATACCACAGGTCTTTGCAATTGTCAAGTGTTGTTTTTGGATTACTGCAAAAATCAAGATTCAGGTGAGCGAGGCTTCTCCGTTTGCTTTTGGTTCTTATTGCTATGAGGGATTTTACTGTCTCCAATAGCGTGGAGATGTGTGTTTGATGAAATAGTCTGGCTTAAATCTGAACTATTGAACAGATTCTTTAGGACTATATCTTGCTTCTTCGGCTTTCGCTTCCAGTTCCAGCAGATACCGATCATAGTCGGAGAGAAACAGCTTATCCTGAATCACGCGGTATTTTTCGAATTCTGTTTCAGCATGAATTTTTGCGATTTCAGTTGTCACTTTGCCTGCGTCTTTCAGCAGGCCGTATTCAAACATTTCAATGAATGAATTCAAGCGCTTTTCCCAGTCTGCCATTGTGAGCGGGATCTTGCGTAAAGCCATATTCTCTGCAAAATCCAAATAGGCAGTAACCATCCGATTCAGCTGAGCCAATTCCGGTTCCATCAGATAGTTTTTCGCCACCGAAACATCAGATTTTCGAATTTTCCCCTCCGGGGCATCCTGCCAGGTGGTCAGCCCCATGTGATCCTTCTCCGCATCGGCACGAGTAACAATCAGCTCTGCCGCAGTATGTCCGTGAACCGCGAAGTGCATCTTATTCTGAACTGTCGCGTAGAAGCGCTTGGTTGCCAAGGCAGTTCTGTCGTAATCCAAAGCTGTTGCATAAAGATCGGTGATCTTCTGATAGAATTTACGCTCGCTGGCACGAATCTCCCGAATTCGTTCAGTTGCTCGTCAAAGTATTTATCAGTCAGGAAAGTACCGCGCTTGAGGCGTTCCTCATCCATTACCCACCCCTTAATGGTGTAGGTGGCGGCAATCTCATTGACCCATTTGCGGAACTGAACGGCACGTTCGGAATTAACCTTGAATCCGACCGCTATAATCATTTGAAGATTATAGTGGTTTGCCGAATAGTTTTTTCCATCGGCGGCAGTTATTCGAAATTTTCGAATAACTGATTCCGGTTGAAGCTCACTATCGGAAAATATTTTTTTGATATGGTAATTAATCGTATTGGTTTCCACATCATAAAGCAACACCATTGCCTTCTGGGTCAGCCAGATATTTTCGTCCTCGTAACGAATCTCCACATTCTGCTCAATGTTGCCGATAGAAGCAACGTAAGTCAAATATTCCGCAGCAGAACTGCGAATTGTCGGAGCCGAGGTTGTCTTTTTCTTTGTACTCATATTGTTTTCTTATCTGCGTCCAGAATGAGCATCCGATGTACGCGAATTCTATACTTTCGATTGATAACCCTGCTTGATCAAAGTGATAATATAATCAAGCTTGTCGGCATTGGAAATGCTCAACTGATAATCCCCATTCCCATGGTGGCCGATATTGGCTACATCACGGGCCAGTTTGTACGGATCTTCCAAGTCGCCTTTGGAAAGATTGATCCAGAGTTTCAATGCTTTTTTCTGAATGGCGATATCAGTGAAATTGGAGCCGTTGACGGTGAAAGCAACATAAAGTTTCGTTGCCTTGATTTCTACATTTCCAAGCTCAAGGATTCTCTCACGAAGCTGCCCGTAAAGCTCAAGTATATCTTCCGGAATATCTTTCAAACGGTCATTCTCAGTATACACCACAACTACTTTACTGACAGAATCCACGGCACTATTGCCTGCTGATACCGTTTTGATGCTTTCCGTCGCATTGAGTTTACGAATTTCTTCGAAACTGATGGTCTGATTACTGAACTGTTTGATCTCCCACAATGCAATCGGGAGATCCTTGAAGTTGATCGCCTCTTTCTGATACGGAGTGAATGCTTGAGAGATGAAGATAACACGCGATTGCGACCAGTCAACATCCGCTTTTTTTAAAACCTTGCCACTGCTTTCGTTATACTCCAAGATAAAATCGGCTTTGTTGTTAAGCATAACAGAGAGGTAGGCATAACCCTGATCGACGACACTGAAACTTTTATCCTGCTTGTACTCAATAATGACAAACGCCTTACTTTTCGCATCAAAAGCAAGCGTGTCAATCCGAAGCTGCTGAACCGTCCCGGAGATGGTAAATTCCGACTTGACAAACTCGAGGCCAAGCAACATACCGAGATTCTTTTCCACTAAATTCTGTATCTCCCGCTCCAGTTTAAACGGCATTTCCTTGATTTGACTTAAGTTATCCGGCTTTAACTGAAAGATAGACATATTTGTCCTCTCTGGTTTTATATAACCCTAAGCTGCCATTTTCTGGAGCGAAAACGCTTTGGGAATTAATTTCATTTTTTTCAAAAGCCGGGCAATTTGATTCCCGGCTAGCCGGGAAGGCTTGGCTTTTCCGTTTTCCCTGCGGTTGACGGTGGAAAAGCTGACGCCGAATTCACGGGCCAGGTCTTCCTGCGACCAGCCGCGTTCCTGATGCAAAGCTTTCAATTGTTCTGCGATATGATCCAAGGGTGACACTGGAACACTCCGTTGATGGAAAAAAGTTTAGAGTGAATATAACATCTGCTATGCCATTTGCAAATCGATATCATCCATGTCGGAAAACAATTTACAAACTTTCTCTGTTTTTCGTGGTATGAATCTGCCATTCGCCACTCTTAGCCAAGCCGACGTACTCAATGATGCCTTGCTCGGTTAACTTTTCAGGTGATATTTGATCATTTCCGGAGAGGAGTTGAGTATCGTTGCCAATTGCGAGCGGGAAATCTTGGCCTTGGCCTGAATGGCGGCAAGAATACAGTCGTCCAAGGGAACGTACGGAGTATCGGGTATTTCGATTTCGTTCAAGGTTTGCAAGATGATTATCAGTATGAATTCGATGAAGATAGTACCGCCTCATTGGGCATCAAAGGCTGTAAAGACCCGGTAATATTCTTTCTGATGACCGGTGATCATGCTTTCCTCCGGGAAGTAGCAGAATAACAGATTCCATTTGATCAAGTTCAATGTTTACTCCAAACACCCCACGCGTCCGTTACCAGCAGTAAAGGGATGGATGAATTCAAGTTGTATTGAAAAAATAGTTTTTTTATTTTTCAATCACCATGCGGAAGAATTATATTACACTAGAAAACTCAAGCTTTATAGGTGAAAAAATGATTGAAACGCCTGATACATTCCCCGCCAATGCAATACTGACGGAAGAAGCAATACGACGACAGGATGAACTACGCCGGGAATATGACGAGGCTTTACCTCTTGATGATGTCAATATCAATAGATATACATCTTCTTTATTACGGTTGGTGTCGCTGCTTAAAAAAGAGCCTGAGCTAAATAATAGTGCTCTTGCCTCCTCCTTGGAGCTGCTCAGTAAAAAATTCTATGGACGCTGGAAGTATCTGGATATTATTCTGCGATTTCTGGAAAAAAGCGTAGAAGTGCAAACAGAAAAAGAAGCACAGGAAATCTTGGAGGTGATGGCAAATCTTGTCGAGAGCACAGGGAAAAAGAATGTGAAAGAAGCCAATAGAATCAGGCGCCAGATCGGATTTGAAAATCGGATTAATATGAAAAAGTATTATGAGCCGATTCGTGAATATGATAAAGATAAATTCCATCGCATCATTGTGTTTCAAAAGCAATTTGACTTGTATTGGAACGAACATGGTACCGATATTCAGCAACGTTCTCAACGAAGAAAAAGCAGGAAGAAAATGGAGTCTGGGCAAAATACTTCAGACAAGCCTTGCGTTTTATGCGAAAAGCCCCATAAGCGTTATCCCGCTTATTTCGCAAATTTCCGAACCGGTTTTTATCGCTGGCAGAAAAGATATGAATCAGACGCCCAAATTCTGCAGGGAAGAAAAAACACTGAAAAACTGGTTGAACTTTTGCAATCGCTGCAGAACAAATAGCTTTTTTATTTTTTGGGTCAAGTAGCATATTGATAAAGAACATATATAACTAACTTATATTTATAAAGTTAGCATTGATTTTAAAAATTTTTCCTGTATAATATTCCCCGAGATCCCGGTACCGGAGGGCGAGATATTTTAAAAAAGGAAAATTCAGATGAAAAGTTCAACCTGGGAGGCTATTCCGAAGGAAAGCCGAGATGTAATTGTTGCAGTCTTCAAAATGGCCCAAATTGATTTTGAACGGGAGTACGTCATCTCCGACGAAACGCAACCCCGGCAATTCGAAACTTCGCCATGGATGACCCGTGCAGAAGCGGCCCGTTATGCTCACGTCAGCATGGATACGATTGACAACTGGTGTCGGGCGAAGTATATCGACCATTCTAAACTGGGAGCAGGAAAGGCTGGCGGTGTTCTTATTCTTCGGGATAGCCTAGAGAAGTTCTTGCGAAGCAAGATTGATAATCGTTCCAAACGTATTCGTATGGCAGCTCCTTCTGTGAACGGAGGTTATCGTGTCCAGCATAGCAAATGAATGTCCAGCTGTTTTCGGTGAAATGGCACCGGCAGACCTGGTTTCAACAGTTCTGTATTGTGCCAATATATTGAACATACCGATAACTGACAGTGAGCTCCAGGAAATAGTCACAGATCCGCTGAACGGCTTTGTGGATTCCCGTGCTGCAGTAGTTCTCCATATTGCGGAATGTTTGTACCATATCCGTACTAAAAAACAGTATTTTCTTCGGCTGAATGCGCATCTGCTGATGCAGGAGGCGAACCGGTTGGAGTGGCGTCGTGAAAACAGCTTCTTTTGTAAGGCGGTCTGGGAACAGGAATGCCGTTATCTGCTCCCCACTCCACTTTCAGAAGCAAATTCAGTTTCGGATTGGTTGATCCCGCTGAACCTCTGGAAAATTGAGGGCGTTCGGTTTCCTCATGCCGCATGCTTGGGGATGGCTCTGCTGCTTGCAGCGCTTGCACGACTGGTCATGGTGGACATACGGTTGCGCGAGCGGCTTTTGCCTTTGCTGCAAATGCTGGTTGCGGTCCCAGCATGGCAACTTGAGGCGACGGTATGCCGTAAAATTCAGGAAATCATTTGTCGGGAGAACGAAGAATGCTAACGAGAATCGACTCGGATTTGCCGGAAATATTTTCCGGATTGCATTATCAATCGCCATCGTTGATGATGCCGAACGAGATCATCCGGGCTTCCCGGATCGATCAGGCTCTTTGCGATGAAGCGGAGCACGGGCGTATCCACGGACATGGCATTATCGAAAACGGGTGCTGGATGCTCCACGACGGGCAGATCAGAATTTGCTTGAATCAGGGGTACCGGCTGGCTTGGGGAATACAGTTTGGCGGTTGGATGCTTGACTGCTTTTTCGGCGGCAATCCGTTGATTGAGGAATGTGCCTTCCATAGTTCATGCCCGTTGAATGAAAAACTTTCATTCATTCAGTTCCCATATTTGTGGGCCTCTACCGGAGCGGACCGCTGGTCTGTACGTGATCCGTTCGGCTTGACCTTTTTTGAATATCAGCAGGCTGCGGCACTTGGAGCCCGATGGAACCTGGGAAAGAATTGGGGAGAAGCCAACCGTCTACCGGGCGATTCCAACTGGCATGAAGACGTTTCCATTTTGACAACGATGGGAGACGGTAATGGGGTACATTATTTTGTATACGATGCAAAGGGAAATCCGCAGTATGCAGTGGAAATCGTTGAATACTGGCCATGCTTCTATTTGCTGCCGTATCGGTATCTGAAACGGCCGGGATTTTGGAGACCACGTCGGGTTTTCTTTCCGCCGGAGGAAGAGATCGCAATCTGGTACTTGCGCCTTCCAGACAAAAATGTCAAAAATATCATTCTTACGATGGAGCCGTTCTTGATGCTGGAGAACAATTTCCTGCCCATCGATACCGTAGTCGGCTGTCTTCCGGGTGGTACGCCATCCATCTGTAAAACGGATTTCACCACGCTGCATGGGAAGGAATGCTGGGTTCCGGTTTGGGCGGAAAATAACAGGCAGGAGGTGGAATTTGCGGTTAAACTTTCGGCCAGACTACGCCGGGAATATTTGGGTCCTCACATTGTGATTCCGGGAGGATATGGCATGACGGAAATTCCATTGGAAGCTCTTGCAAAACTGGCCAGGCAGCATGACCTTTTCGTGCCGGAAGAACTGGATTGTGAATATCTGGGGGATTTGACGGAAGCAATTGCATCCGGTTCCATTACGCCGGTAATTGAGAATGTACTGAACGAAGGTGAAGCGGTTCTGCTCCGGGAACATGGCCTTCCTCCGCTTCTGCTTGCGTCGCATATTGCATCCCAGGCGGAACGCGGCAAAGCCATTTTCGGAAAGCATTGGAAGACTTGCAAAGCCACCGAAACGCTTCTCTTCATCGATGCCTGTGACCGCAATCGGCAGCTCCACTACAAATCAGGTTACAGAGTTTACGATTGCCGCTTCTGTGAACTTCCATCGGAAGAGTGTCTTCGGGCTTTTCGTTCTTTCATTGAAACTGCCAGGTTGGTTATTTTCGCCGCCCCGGAACTGCTTTCGGATCATACCGGTATTTGTGTGGATGTGATTCGCATTTGTCTGACCCGTAAGATCGGCGTTCTGATCCTGTCGGAAAACGAGCTGCCCCGCAAGCTGGAACGTCTGGTGATGAAAACAATCACCGCCTCTCGGTACGCAGGGCAAAATTTAACCATTGCTCTGACCGGCGACGACAAGATCGTCCCGCTTGAAGTTGAATTTGACGCTGACGGAGAATGTCGGAGCGTCCAGATAATTTCCGAGGAGAAACGGGAATTTCTCAACTCATCCACGGCGGTTCCCTCTCTTCCTCCGGATTCTTCTGAAATACAGGCAATTGTCAATCATCTGCAACTGGGCAACTGATCAAGAAACAATATATTTACGCTATAATATAGTAGACTTTACAGACATGAAATGATAACCGAACCAGCAGCATGGAGCATAGCGCCAACAGGTTTTTTCGCCGCTTGGCCGAATAAGTTCAGAGCAGGTATTATGGTAATACCTTATAGATATTTCATATCATCTCAACACATCTGAAATCAGGAGAATATCCGGATGAAACGTACTCTTTGGAAACAGGAAAACTATAAAGAATATCCCGTCATGGTAAATCAGGAACAGAAACAATACTGTGACAAGAGGATTCTGGAAAAGATAGAAGATCAGTTCAACTACGCCGAACAGGGAAAATCAAAAGTCTTCTTCATGAGATATGATGCACGGTTTCCACAGGATGATTGCGAACATGCGGACAACCATTCCTTCAGGTCATTTCAGGCCAATTTCATGAAGAACTTGAGCAGGAAAGGCTTGAAGCCGCAATACGTCGCAGTGAGAGAACAGTCCCGCGAGAAGCATCAACATTATCACGTCTGCCTGTGGCTGGACGGAAATAAAACTCAAAGTATCCATAATCACATCCAGACGGCGGAACGCCTGTGGCGGAGTTAACTTGGGCTGCCGGAAGGACAAGGCCTGATTGACGATTGCACTTGCAGCCGTACCGGGACGAAACAGATCAACGGTGTAATGCTCCGTCATGACGATCCGGAATATGAAACAAAGAAAGCCGATTGTTTCCGCAGAGCCTCATATCTGGCTAAAATCAATACCAAAGGCAATACTCCCAAGGGACAATGGGAAGTATTCTCCTCCCGGATTCCTGAGAAATAAACTTGACATTGTGCGCTGTTTCGATAAAGAAAACTCATTTTCAATAATCTGATGGATTCGGCCACCGTATTCACGTGACTACAACAATATGTTGCCTGAAGAGAACAGCCCGACAGCAGCAATCCGCACTCTCATGTGGGGCTTTCTTTCAATGGAAACAAAAAAACGTTCCATTCCTGACCTGCAAGCTACGATTGAAAACATTGGACGGAACATTTGCAGTTTCCGTTATCGGAGGTACAGGAAAAAACTCTGGTTTATTTCTGCAACAGAGCGCCGGATGACTCTCAGCATCTCAATGGCAGGATGACCAATCCAGCAGTCAGAATATTCATACTCAGATGAAAGAGAGGATCCGCCCCCTCTCCTATCAGTGAAAGGTCGATGAAAACGATGCACCGATCCATCACCCGGAAGTTTTCGCTTCTCAAAAACTACAACTGAACCATAGCTTGAAGCTGTGCTGGGCAAAGCGCAGATCCGACACTTCGCTCTGTGGCTCGATTTCATGAATACAAAATCAAGACATCTTATTTTAATATATGTATTTATGAATTATTGTGTGTATTTTTACAAGTTTGCATTTGATTTTGTCACAAAAATCAGATATATTACTATTGATGGCTAGAATAAAGGAGAAGCAGACATGATACCCAGAGCGATCGAACCTCAGTTGCGACGGCTAACTGCGCAGTTTCCGGTTATTACGATCACAGGACCGCGGCAGTCCGGCAAGACGACGCTGGCACGGAACTACTTTAAGGAGTTCGAATACGTGAATCTGGAGGAACCGGAAACCCGGGCTTACGCACAGGAGGATCCCAAGGGATTTCTGGGGGATCATCCGGCACCGCTCATCATTGACGAGGTACAGCGGGTGCCGGAGTTGTTGAGTTACATTCAGGTGCGTTCCGACGAAGCAGGCCGAATGGGGCAGTACGTCCTTACCGGCAGTCATCAGCCGAAACTGAAAGCTGAAGTCAGTCAGTCTCTGGCTGGGCGCACCGCCATTCTTCAACTGCTGCCGCTCTCGATTGCGGAACTCTCCGAGGCCGGGATTTCCATGGATCGCGATGCGTATATCCATCGCGGCTTTCTGCCCAAGCTGCATGCCCATCCCGATGCAAATCCGGAGCTGGAATACAGCAACTATTTCTCCACCTACGTGGAACGGGATGTCCGTCAGCTCATTCATCTGCAGCATCAGCATGAATTCGAGGTCTTTGTACGGTTGCTGGCCGGACGAACCGGCCAGCTGTTGAACTTAAGCAGTCTTTCCGACGATGTGGGTATCAGCGCAACGACACTGAATGAGTGGCTGAATGTGCTGGAGGCAAGCTTCATCATCTTCCGGCTGCAGCCCTATTTCGAGAACTTTGGGAAACGTTTGATCAAAAGTCCCAAAATTTACTTTACTGAGGTGGGGCTGGCGTCATGGCTGCTCGGCATCAAATCTGCCGATATGGTCGGTCGCGATCCGCTGCTCGGCAATCTCTTCGAGAACATGGTCATTGTCGAAGCGATGAAGGCACGATTGAACTCCGGAAATCAGCCCGACCTCTATTTCTTCCGCGATCAACGCGGGTTTGAAATTGATCTCCTGCTGGCTGACAATCGGAGCATCTTCCCGTATGAGATCAAAGCAGGACGCACCTGGTCGGCCGGATATGCCGCCAACTTGAGGCGTTTCTGCGAAAGGGAGACGAAAATTCGAAAAGGAACGGTGATCTATGCCGGAGATTTGAAACGATCCGGCTCCCCCGCTGCGGTCAACTTTAAAGAGACGGCGAACGTGATTCTGCACGACGCCGCGCAGGAGCATCCGTCCGCCTGACTCGCTTCAGGGAGCGGATGAATTCGGCGACCGCGTTCAGCTGTTCCCGGGAGAGCCTTTTAAGCTGCCGGATCACCTCCCGTCGGAAGAGTTCCAAGACAACGTTTTCTGATGTTCCTCCGATCAGAGTCGGCAATTCGGCGGGATATTTCTCCTTTGCCTCGCGGTCGGCGTGTGCTTGATAGTGCCGGGTCATTTCCTGACTTATGTTCCGAGAATCGATTGCACCACCGGAAGCGGAAGCAGCCCATTCAGATACTGGGATAAACTGGAGCGAAATTCTATTTATGCAGTTTTTTGATTCTACTTGAAATCTGCATAAATAGTGATATATTGAGTGATGTCGGAAAGGAGACCGCATAATGATAAAACGAAAAATACAGCAAGAATTGGCAAAACTGGCTCAGGAATACAAGGTTGTCACAATTACAGGACCTCGTCAATCCGGAAAAACCACGCTTGCCCGCATGCAGTTTCCTGATTACACCTATGTCAATTTAGAGGAACCGGAAACCCGGCAGTTGGCGGAACGCGATGCCAAAGAATTTCTGAAGCGTTATTCCGTTCCGATCATCATTGACGAAATCCAACGGCTTCCGATGCTTTTGAGCTATATTCAAGTCGAATGTGATAAAAGCAACATCAAGGGACAATACATCCTTACGGGCAGTCATCAACCTGCGCTGAAAGCGGAAATTTCCCAATCTTTGGCTGGGCGTACCGCGATCTTGCAATTGCTGCCGCTTTCCATTAAGGAATTGACGGAAGCCGGAATTCAGCTGGATCGGGATGAATATTTGTTCAAAGGTTTTATGCCGCAGCTTTACGAAGAGAATATAGACATTACGCGTTTTTACCGCAACTACTATATGACTTACGTAGAGCGCGATGCCCGGCAACTGGTCAACATCCGTAATTTTTCCTCATTTGAAGTTTTTATCAAATTGCTGGCCGGGCGTGTCGGGCAATTGGTCAACTTGAACAGTCTGGCCGGCGATGTCGGAGTGTCTTCGTCCACGCTGGGAGAATGGCTGTCCATCTTGGAGGCAAGCTATATTGTATTCCGTTTGCCGCCCTATTTTGAGAACTTCGGCAAGCGTTTGATCAAGACTCCGAAACTTTACTTCACAGAGGTTGGCCTAGCCGCCTATTTATTGGATCTGGAAAATCCCGGCATGGTCACCCGCGATCCTCTGATGGGGAATCTCTTTGAGAACATGGTCATCGTCGAAGCCTTGAAAGCCAGATACAATGCAGGTAAGGATGCCGGACTCTATTTCTTCCGGGATTCCAACGGGCTGGAGATCGATCTGCTGCAATCGGCGAACCGCAAACTCTATCCGATGGAAATTAAAGCCGCTCGAACCTATAATTCCGATTTTGCGGTCAACATCAAGAAGTTTGAGAGGCTCAATGACAAGACCGCAGGCGGCAGTGTCATTTATTCCGGGGATAATGTGCAGAAAATCGGCAATATACAACTGCTGAACTTTGTGGACACGGCTGACATCATTCATTAAGCCTTTCCACAAAATCAACTACTTTTATCAGTTGCGCATGGGACATATGCTGAATCTTTTGGATCAATTCGGTACGAATTTGATTCCCGGTTGCATCAATGTTTTTGACTTCAGAGTGGCCGATGAAATCGGGCATTTTAGCGAGATACTTTTCTTTGGCTTCGCGATCGGCATGAGCCTGGTAGTGCTTGGTCATCTCCGGACTCATGTGACCGAGAATTGACTGTACCACCGGAAGTGGAATCTGGTAGCAGCCGGCAAGATAGGCGAAAGTGTGTCGCAGGGAATGCACATCTTTGACACTGGTTGCCCGGCCGCGGTTACGGCCAGTGCGAGTGGTCTGAATTCCCAATCCTTCCAGAAAACTTTTTACCCGATAGGAAATTCCACTCGGATTGGTTTGATACATCGCCGCATGCTCGGGAAGAACGTATTCACTGTCCGCAGAAACGGATTTCTGTTCATTGAGAAAACTTGCCAGAGGCGGCAGAATCGGGATTTCCAAAGCCGCTCCGGTTTTGCGCCGTTTCCGGACGATCCAGCGTTCATCCCGGATATCATCCCAACGCAAGGTACAAATATCTCCCTCAGAAAGTCCGGTACAGATGCCGATAAGAAACAATGGCCGAACAAACGAATCAAAGTTGTCTCCGATCAATTTCAGCTCAGCCGGGGTGAACGCATCGCGACTCTCCGAATCATTATCCATCATGTCGAATTCAAAAGGATTATAAAGAATCCCTGCTTCTTCCTGCAACTTGGCAAAGACAGATTTCAAGGTTTTGTGAAAAGCATTAACGGTACGTCCAGAAAGCCGGCTTTGTGCATCGTAGCTGTGAACTACGGTTTTTCCCTGATAAGCCCGTTGATAAGTGATTTTGCGCAGATAGCGGCCGTTTTCCCGTAACTGGCGAATGTAAGCTTCCGCATGGGTTCGGCTGACGCCATCAAGCTGTTCGACTGCAGGATAGGTTTCATGCATGAAAGCGACGAAATCATTCCACTGACTCTGGTTGATCTGCTGCTGTTGAACGCTCGGTTGTTTACGGCGAGGCTTGGCAAGATACAGTTCAAATGCGGCATCCAGTGTGATTTTATCACCGCCGGTCAATTCCCGCTTGAAGTTTTCGACGAGTGCCCCGACGCTCTTTTGCTCAGAAAGAACTTTGACTTTTTCCTTGAGTCTCCTTTCATAGAGAAGAGCGGCAGGTTTGGTGGTACAGCCCTCGCAGACACCGCGATAACGTTTGCCGTTCTGCGAAAAATCGTAATGATATTCACCGGTCTCACCGCTGCTGGTTTTGCGTTTTGCCACACTCATAAAGACACCTTTCGGATTGCTTCCCTTTAATGCCTAATGTAGCATATCTCCGTCAGGGTGTCAATGACTGAATGTCGCATTTCTGCCACATTTCAATAGGAATACGGAATTTTTGAGCTTAAGAACATTTGACTGGGGGTCAAAAGGTCGAGAGTTCAAATCTCTCTATCCCGACCATTTTATTATCAATGAGTTACGCCGATTTTTCAGGACTGAAAAATCGGCGTTTTTTACGCTTAAGCAATATAATCAAAACCACCGGCTAAGCCGGTGGTATGCACCACGCCTTCAAGGCGATATTG
>OKSC01001552.1_pt1 | contig 22209 bp, 16 predicted proteins | sample 1601161 | NCBI WGS metagenome assembly OKSC01 (sample SAMEA3541552, study PRJEB24748) | human gut metagenome | biome: human gut; feature: human-associated habitat; material: faeces | place: China | collected 2012
TTCTTTGCGGAGCGCGGCATTGCGCCGCTGCGGTTGTCCACCCCGGCCGAAGCGCGCCTGGTGCGACGGCTGGATCGAAATTCCCGAAAAGCCCGAATCCGTCCGCCGCATGAACGGCTGGCACCGTCTCATCCTGCGCCACCAGTACGGCCGGCAGCTCTTCCACTACCGCGACCTGCCGGACATCCTGAAATCCGGGCTGGCGGCCGGCATCGACACGCTTTTCCTGTTCGGCTGGCATGCGGGAGGCCACGACTCCTGTTACCCCGAATACGATTTCGCCGAAGACGAGGGCGGCCATGACGAACTGAAAAAGCAGATCGCCGCCTTTCAGGCCGGAGGCGGCCATGTCATCCTTTATTATAACGGCCAGCTGATCGACACGGCGACCCGATTTTACGAAACCGCCGGGAAACGGGTTTCGGTCAAGCTCCCGTCCGGCCGCGAGCATATGGAGGTCTATCCGTTCGGCGGCGACGGAACGGCGCTCCGGCAATTCGGCAGCAAGGTGTTCGTCACCGCCTGTCCCGGCAGCGGCGAATGGCTCGAAATTCTCAAGGGACTGGTCGACAAAGCGGCGGAGCTCGGCTGCTCCGGCGTGTTCTTCGACCAGCTCGGCTACCGGTCGGTGCCGTGCTGCGACCCGGCGCACGGCCACCGGGTGCCGTTCATGACCGCCGGTGCCGCCAAGGCGGAGATGGTGAAGCAGCTGCGCGCATATGTCAAAAGCCGCAATCCGGAGATGAGTTTCGGGATCGAATGGTTCAATGACGTCACCGGTTTCCACGCCGACTATATCCACAACATTTTCGACAGCGGCAATCCGTTCCACTACCCGGAATTCGTCCGTTACCTTTTCCCGGAACTGGTCACCACCGACCGCTGCATCCGCGACGACCGCGACATCGAGCGCCGGGTCAACCTCGCGATCCGCCTCGGACTCCGCAGCGACGTCGAAATCTACCGTTGCCGCGCGCTCATCGACGAAACGCCGCATTACAAGGAGTACCTGACCCGGGCGAACGCATTCCGCGAACGCAACCGCGCGCTGATCCTCGACGGGCGTTTCCGCGACACCGTCGGCGCAAGCTGCGACAATCCGAAGGTCGGCTTCGCCGTATTCGAAGCCGGCAGGCGGTGCGGCGTCATCCTGACCGGCGGCTCGACGGCGGAACGGGCGGAAGTGACCGTGCCGGGCGGCCGCTTCACCGGCTTCGACCGGATCTCCGGCGGCGAAGCGAAGGCGCTTTCGCCATCCCGGATTCTGGCCGACCTGCCGCCTCTCTCTCTGATTCTGCTGATATTTGAACGGTAATCACCCAAAGGAGACTTGAAAAATCCCCGCTCCTGCGCTATACTTAATTCGAAGGCAGGGGAGTGTATGAAACGATATATAGCCGTCCTTTCCGCAATGATATTGGCGCTCCCGCTCGGAGCGCTCGAAAAAAAACCGGTGGAGAAGATCGATCTGGACCAGCTGATCGAGGAGACGCTGCTCGACGTTTCGCGCAGCAAGGATCATATCGCCTTCGTCTGGTACATCCCGAACGAGTACTGGAATGCGGTCATCAGCCAGAATCCCGAGATGAACCAGATCGAAAAGGTGCAGGCCAGACTGACCATGAACACGCTGTCGGTGGTCGCCGTGATTCAGGGCGACGTCTCCCCGGTCGGGCCGGTCCGCTACTATGAACGGGTTTATCTGCAGGAGACGGCGAAATTCCACCGGGTCGACGCCGAAGGAAAGAAGCATGAGCTGTTCCCGTACAAGACCATCGCCGGCGACGTGAAGAACCTGCTCGACTCCATCGCCCCGGCGCTCGGAGCTTCGGTCGGGGCGCTCGGCGACAATCTGCAGTTTTTCGTATTCAACGACCTCGCCGACGACGGCAAACGGATTCTCGACCCTTACCAGCCCGGCGGCCTCCAGGTCGATCTGAAGCGCAAAAACAACCAGCCGCTCCAGGCGAAGATCGAGTTCCCGCTCAATTCGCTCTATGTGCCGCGCCGCTGTCCGAACGGGAAACCGGCCCACGTCAGCTGGAAATTCTGCCCGTGGACCGGTGCGAAACTGCCGGAATAGCGCGCCGCGGCCGGAACGCTCCCGCGTCCGTCCGATTTCGTTCCGGGAGATAAATTCTTTGCTGAATTTTCCGTTTCACCCTTGACAATCCGTCCGGTTTGCGTCATAATATTGCTATAACGTTATAGATTATCCTATACCGGAGGTGATGCGATGAGACTGAACACTTTGATCCTCGGCGGGCTCCTTCTCGCCGCCCTGTCGGGATGCCGTTCTTCCTGGAGCAAAAGCGAACAGATCATGTTCCGCACGCCGCAGGCGGATATCGCGATGCTGAACCCGGCCGAAATCCGGCGGGAACCGCATAACTGCCGCTTTTCCGGCGCGGGCTGGTTCACCCGGCTCGAACCGAAGGCCGTCGCGCAGAACCTGATCCACGACTGGACGATCATCGAGGAGATTCCGGGCTTTGCCGCATTCGGACTCCCGGAGGAGTTCGAAGAGCCGATTCCCCTCGGGGAGAATCCGGATGGGACGCTCCGCATGCTCCGCATCGGCGTCGGGGAAATCAAACGCCGGCCGGACCAGGTGTTCCTCGATGAACTGCAGAAACCCCTGCCGTGGGAGGTCGCCGTTTTCGGCACGCATGACCGCCGGATCATCCAGATGCGCCAGAACGCCCCCGGCCGTTACCGGCTGGTCAAGCGCATCCGCTTCCCGGGACAGAACCGGGTCCGGATCGAGGGGGAGCTCGTGAATCTCGGCCGAGCGGAGCTCCGCACCCCGGTGCTGCTGCATCCGTTCTACCGCGTATTCGGCACACAGGAGAAGCCGATCAAAAAGAACGGGACATCCGAATTCGACATGGACCCGGCCAGACCGCCGTACCTTGATGTCGAGACCCACTGGTACAAGTTTGCCGACACGCCCGATTTCGACAGTGAAAATGCGCTGCCGCTGCCGATTCCCGAGGGAGAGTTCAGCCGGGACATGTCCCTGGAACAGCCGGTCTCCGGCAAATGGCTCGTCGCCGGCAGCGCGCTTCCGGGGGCGGCCATCCGCTGCGACCGGCCGATCAGCCGGCTCGTGTTCTGGCACCAGAACAACAGTCTCGGACACAGTTTTTCGGTCGAACCATCATTCGAACTCGTCGCCGCGCCCGGCGAACGCGTTTTCTGGCAATGGGACATCGTTCTGCCCAGTCATTGATCACCACAATTCAACGGGAGGTTGTCATGAGAAAAATGTTCACGCTGATCGAACTCCTCGTCGTCATTGCGATCATCGCAATTCTCGCATCGATGCTGCTGCCCGCCCTGAACCAGGCGCGCGACCGGGCCAAAAGCGCCGGCTGCACCGGCAACCTCAAAACCATCGGCAACGGACATCTGATGTATCTCGCCGACAACGACGACATCACGGTCGGGCCGCGTTCGATCCCGGAAGACAACCGTTCCGGCCTCAACAGCGGAGCATGGAGCTCGAATCTGCAGCGCTATACCCAGTCCGACAAGGTTTTCCGCTGCCCGCTGGATATGATGAAGCCGGAACGTTACACCTGGGCCAAGGCGCCGCTCTCGTACTTTCTGAACCACAGCGCCAATGTCGATACGCCGCACCCCAAATGCCCGACCTGGAAGAAGAGCGGCAGCATCCGCAACGCCTCTCAGGTGTTCATGTTCGTCTGCGCCAACCGGGCGGCGGAGAACAAGATCGCCGCCGGTAAAAATTTCACCGACTGGCCCGCCGTCGGCTTCAGCAACGCCGGGCCGCTCTTCGCCTACGGCTACACCACCTCGCACGGCAGCTGCCTCGGCGACGGCACAGCCACCTCGCCGGTCTACTACAACGGACACGGACAGGGAACCATCTGCGGCATGGTCGACGGCAGCGTCCGCGCCTTCCGCGAAACCGAGCTGTACGCTTTCAACAACCTGCCGAACGGCGACAAGCCTCATACCCGCGTCCACTGGTTCATCAACAACGCTTCCCTCTGGTGATCTCATGAAATTTTATCCGCTCTGCCTCGCCTTCTCCGCATCGATCGCGCTCGCGGCGGCCGAACCGCTGTTCCGCGCCGGTTTCGATGCGGCGCCGGATTCCTCCGTCTTCCGCATCCCGGCCGGTTCGGCCGTCAGGAACGGAGCACTCGAACTCCTCGGCAGCGGCAAAATGGCCGCCGCCGAGCTGAACCGGGAACTGCCCGCGCCGTTCCGGCTCACCTTCCGGGTACGTGAACTCCCGGCGGCGGCGACGGGGAAAAGCGACTTTCACTGGGGCGTCATCCTCTTCGGAGAGAACGGCAACTCGCTGCGGCTGTACAGCCGCGGAAAGAACGTCACACACCTGATCAGCCTCGGCGGCCAGACGCAGACCAATTCGGACCTGCCGGGAAACATCGACTTCTCCGGCGGCCGGTGGACAACGCTCGAACTCGATATCGACCCCGGCCGTTTCGAGCTCAATGCCGGCAGGCGGCTGATCGGTTCCGGCAGCGTCGATCTCGGTACGGTCAGGAAGGTCGAATTCTATGCATTCAACCGCGATGCGGCCTTCGACGACATCGAACTCCTGCCGCGCGAGGCGAAGGCCGCCGCACCGGCGGTCGGGCAGCCGGTGTTTTACGCCGCGTTCGACGGCACGCCGGATGCGAAGAAAGCAAACGGCGATACGATCCATCCCGACAAAGCGGTCAGCCTCTCCTACCGGCCCGGTCTCTCCGGCGAAGCCGTCTTCATCGGCAGCAAACCGCCGCAGGGCGGCATCACGGCCGGAGGCGGCTGGAAAGCGGCGGACGGCTTCATCGAATTCAAGAATGCCGACCGGAGCAGCGCACTCTCGCTCGCGCTGCCGGAACTGCCGGAGCTGGAGCTCTCGCTCGATTTCCGCCGCACCTCGATGCCGGAGGGCGACCGCCACTGGGGCTTCGACCTCACGGGAGAAAACGGCGATACGCTCAAGCTCTATACCCGGCCGGCCGGCCGCTGGTACCTGCTGCACGGACGGGAAGGAAAAGGAATCAGGCATATTGACCTGCAATCCCTTCCGCTCCCGCCCGGCGCGGCCGATTCCCCGTGGAACCGGCTCACGCTCCGGATCAATGGCGCGAAGCTCGTGCTCGGGCTGAACGGAAAAACCATGCCGGTCGCAATCCCCGAGCTCGGCAGGCTCACCAAACTCGGCATCTATTCGAACCGGATCGATCTCGAACTCAAAGAGTTGAACATCAAAGGCGGCGACTACCGTTTCACGGAAAGCTTTGCGCGCTTCTCCCCGGCCGGAGGGCGGCCGGAACTCTCTTACCCGATTCCGGGCCTCGCCGGGAGCGACGGCGCAATCTCGTTCTGGGTCCGTCCCGAATGGGACGGCGAAACCTACGGCAGGCCGAAACCGACCTACCAGCTGCTGATCGCCGACGACGGCGGCAGACAGCGGCTGCTCGACCTCTTCCAGTGGGAGTGGCTCCGGGCCGACATCGGCCGTCCCGGCAGGGACAAGGTCGAGATGCGCCAGCGCGGCCGTTCCGGCTGGTTCGACGGCGACTGGCAGCAGGTTGCCGTCAGCTGGAACCGCGACGGACTCGTCACCTTCTACTGGAACGGCCGTGCGCTCGGGCCGCACGACGCCTCGGCCGAGGAGGTCCGGCGTTACATCAACGACGCGGATTTCCCGGCCATGACCCGGCTGCTGGTCGGCACCGCCGCCGGCGCCTGGCAGAACGCCGACGCCTCGTACGACGAACTCAAGCTCTTCCGGCGTCCGGTCTCCGACGAGGAGATCTATCGTGACTACCGCAAGTACATGCCGTTCGACCTCCTGCTTCACAACGCCATCGTGAATCCGGAGGAGGAGGCGGTTCTCTCCGTCGAAATCGCGCCGCCCGGAACCTATACGCGCCCGGAACCGGCCGAGCTCCGGCTCGACCCGGCGCCGCTCCGGCTCGAACTCCGGCTCTGCGGTGAAAACGGCGAAACTGTCCGTTCCATGCGCCGCAGCTTCGACGGCAAAGCCGCCGACAAGTTCGACTTCGCAATCGGCAAACTGCCGGCCGGAATCTACCGGCTCAAGGTTCTGGTCGAAACGCCGAACGGCATGGTCCAGCGTTCGTTCGAGGTAAAAAGCTACGCCGACGCGCCGGCGGAAACGCCGTCCGACGCGGATCTCGTCACCGGCACTCCCTTCTATGAGAAGAAGCTCGGCGACGCAGCCGATCCCGCGCTGCGGAAAGCCGGCGAACCGCAGGGCGCCTCTCTCGACGGCAGGCCGTATCTCGAAGCCGCGCCGTCGAAGGGGAATCGTTTCTCTTTCACGATCGACTTCGACGAAAGCCGCCTCAACGGCAGGCCGGTCCTGCTCGAGATCGTCTGGCCGGACGACAAACCGCGCATGATGGGACTTTACATGTATCCGGAGACGAAACAGTCGCAGCACCGCGACCGGCTGCAGGGCGGAATCCAGTCCGGCAACGAATATCCGCTCTCCGGCAAGATGCAGAGCGTCCGCTACCTGTTCTATCCCGGAGTGAAGCGCTATCACTTCGAGGCGCGGACGCTGGCCAACGGCATGCCCGCGGCAGTCGCGGCGGTCCGGCTTCTCCCGATCGAAGGGGAGCTGCCGAAGCTTAAAATCAACTATCCCGAAAACCTGCCGCACCGGCAGTTCGGCAATATGGACGAAGACCAGACCTTCGAGACGAATCTGAATTATGACGACGCAGCCGAAAAAAGTTCGCCGTTCCGTACCCAGCGCCTGACCGACCGGCTGCTCGGCTACCTCGACTATACCGGCCAGGAAGCGTGGAACTACCCGGTGCTGCGTTATCATTACAGCTATTACCCGCAGGAGCGCTACGTGTCGAACGGCATGTATCCGTTCCGCTACGCCGAACTCGCCTACATGGTCGACGCGATGCACCGGCGGGGAAAAAGCGTGCTCGGCATCGTGAACTACTCGAATCTGCCGGACATCTCCCGCGCCCCGGCGCGCTGGGACGAGTACGACAGGCGCGGCATGATCCTGCACGACAGCGCCGGGCGGCGGGTCATGAGTCCGTTCGGCGGCAATGCGCCGAAACTCAACATCGTCCATCCCGACGTGCGGAAGCTGTTCCTCGCCCACCTCGAATCGATCGCCGCCAACGAAGGGCTCCGCCCCGGTTTCGACGGGTTCGAGTACTGGATCTGTCAGTTCGGGGCCTGGAATTCGCTCGAACAGGGCTACGACGACTACACGGCCGGACGTTTCACGGCCGATACCGGAATCGCGGTTCCGGGCGCCGGAGAGGGGCGTTTCGCCGAACGTTACCGTTTCCTGACCGGTGAAAAACGGGACGAATGGCTGAAATGGCGCTCGGAGCAGGTCACGAACCTCGTCGCCGAAATCCGGACGATGCTCGACCGGGTCAATCCGAAGCTCGCGCTCTATTTATCCGTCTTTCTCGTCAAGCCGCTCGAGGAGAGCGGCGTCGCCGGAATGAGCCGGCAGCTCTACGAAGAGAACGGGCTCGACCTCCCCGCGCTCGCCGCGCTCGACCGGGTCGCGCTTGTGCCGATTCGCCAGAACACGCAGTACCGCTGGAACTTCCACTGGGGGAAGCCGGAGACGGCGCTTGACGAAGGACTCTACGATCCGGCGGTCATGCGGCCGTTCACCGTTCCGGGCGCCGCCGCAATGACGGTCAGCTATCCGGCCTACTTCGAGACCTGGGAGAAACCGCTCGATCCGGATTTCGCCGGCTACTTCCAGAACGCCGACGTAAAACCGCACGGCCGTTTCTTCCTGAAGGAGCTCGCCTTCAACCTGGCGGCGGCCGATTCGCAGCGCATGGTCATCGGCGCCCAGCCGCTCGGCACGCTCGGGCGCGAGGCCGAAACGCGCGAATTCGTCCGCGCCTATTCGGCGCTGCCGAAACTGCCGTTCCGCAGCGTACCGGGCGCGGACGACCCGGTCACGCTGCGTTACCTGCCGACGGATAACGGCACCTATTTCTACCTGGTCAGCATGGCGTGGCAGCCGGTCACGGCGGCCCCCTCCCCCGCGCCGGCCGGAGCCGTCGACCTTTCGACCGGGGAGGAGGCCGTCTTTCCGGTCACCCTGAAGCCGTTCGAACTCAAAAGCTTCCTTGTGCCCGGAGAGGTGAAGTTCACCGGGCTTGCCGTAACGGTTCCGGCTGAATTCGAAGCCTTCTACCGGCAGCGGATCGCCTCGCTCGATGCGACAGCCGACGCGCTTGAAAAACTCGGCATCGACTGCGGCGCGGAACGCGGAACGCTCGCGGCGATGAAAGCGGCGGAGAGCGGGAAACGCTACGCCGAACTCCACCGGCTCGCTTTTTCGCGCGCCATGAACCAGCTCGGCGGCAAACACCGGAATCTCGAGAACCTCTCGATCCAGAGCCGGATGTTGAAGGAGAACCATTTCGCGGTCAACTGCGGCGGCTACGAATTCTACCGTGCGGCGGACGGCACGCTGTTCTTCCCGGACCGCAAGTTCGCCCGCGACGCGCGTTACGGCTACACCGGCAGCTACAACAACGTCGTCCGTGACATCGAGAAGGTGCACGGCACGCCGGACCCGAAGCTGTTCCAGAGCGAAGCTTACGACATCGACGGCTACCGTTTCGAGCTGCCGGACGGAAAGTACCGGCTGAAACTCTGGCTCAAGGTCGGCTATGCGCCGAAATTCAAGCCCGGCGTCTTCCGGTTCACGATGCGCGCCGGAGACAAGGTTCTGCTGAAGGACTTCGATCTTTACGAAGCGCAGAGGGGCGACTTCGACGCGCCGGTGACGCTGGAGTTCCCGGTGGAGGTGAAGGGCGGCAGCCTCGAGCTTTCATTCTCCGCGCCGACCGACGACGCCACGGTGCGTTTCCTGAACGCGCTCGAACTCAGGCCGGAAAAATAAAAATATCGGATCATCATAAATCCGCGCCAGTTTCCTCATGCACGGACATCCCGGTTTGTGCATGATTTTGTTTTTGCGGAGCACCCGATTTACCTTCCGCTTCGTTTTTTTTCAATTTTTTTTGCTCCGGCTATTGACATAACGCATCTTTTTTGGTATAATTATTACAGGAAATACGCAAGTTACAAATTTTTCGCGGATTGGATCAAAGTATCGCACGAGTTTCTGATTTTGACATTTCAGGCCGGTTCCCCCTCCTTATGTAAGCAGGATCCGGAGCCATCCATCCAGGCCGCGACTTCCGACTGCTCTACCTCGCATCACTCCAACGGTTCGGCGTCCGCGGCGCGGATGAAACAACAATGACAACTTACATCCGGGGAGATGCGAAAAAAATTGTTCCGGGAAAGCCGGAGAGGGAAAACCTGTAGAGAAAGGAAGAAGAGAAGGATGAACATCTACGTTGGTAACCTGCCGTACAGCATCGATCGTGACGAACTCAAGGAGACCTTCGCCGCGTTCGGCGATGTCGCCACCGCCCGTATCGTCACCGATCGTGAAACCAACCGCTCCAAGGGGTTCGGTTTCGTCGAAATGCCGAACGACGCCGAAGCGCGTCAGGCGATCGAAGCCCTGAACGGCCAGGACCTCGGCGGACGCAAGGCTGTCGTCAACGAAGCGCGTCCGCGTGAAGAACGCCCGCGCACCGGCGGCTTCGGCGGCGAACGCCGCGGCGGCGGTTTCGGCGGCGGCGAACGCTGGTAATCCCGGCACAGGACCGATTTCAGTCATGTGCAGCCGGCCGGAAGTTTCCGGCCGGCTTTCATTTTTCCGCATATCTTCCGGGCCGCTGTTGCATTCGGCCGGGTCCGGCTGTATATTAATCGGATCATTTTGCGACTGATTTCACAAAGGAATTTCGTTGAAGATACGGGTAAAACTCACGCGGTATTTTCTGCGCATTCACCGCAGGGTCATTCTGCGGGCGGCGCGTTTCTGGCAGACCCGCTGGGGGGAACGGAGTTTTCTCGTGGTCCTGTCGATCCTCATCGGCGCCGCGGCCGCAGTCGCCGCCGCCGGGCTTCACATGCTCGTGACCAAATTCGAGCAGTTCGGCATCTGGCTCACCGAGCCGCATGAGCTGCATGAGTACGTCTGGCTGGCGCTGCTGCTCTGCCTGCCGATGCTCGGCCTCTTCGCAAGCTTTCTCGTGCAGCGCTTCCTCGGCGGCCCGCGCTACGCCAAGAGCCTGAGTCCGCTGATCCTGAGCCTGTCGCGCAAACGGACCAACATCCCGGCGCTTGAGATGGTCAGCCATATGCTTTCGAGCGCATTCTCCGTCGGCTTCGGCGGTTCGGCCGGTCTCGAAGCGCCGAGCGTGCTGACCGGCGCCGCAATCGGGGCGAACAGTGCAGGTTTCCTCAACGTGAACCGTTCCCGCCGCAGCCTGCTGCTCGGCTGCGGGGCGGCGGCCGCCATCTCCGCCATCTTCGACAGTCCGATCACCGGTGTTCTCTTCGCAGCCGAGGTACTGCTGCCGGAATTCAGCGTTTCGGCGCTGGTTCCGATGATGATGTCGAGCGCCGTGGCGGCGGTGGTTTCGCGCATGATCGCCCGGGGCAACCATTTCGAATTCATCACCGAACCGTGGAGAACCGACGCCGTGCCGTGTTACTTCCTCCTCGGGCTGATCTGCGCACTGGTCGGAGTCTATGTCATCAAATGCGCCTATTTCACGGCGGACAAGCTCAAATCCCGCTTCCGTTCCGCCTGGCACCGGCTGTTCGCCGGCGGCGGGCTTCTGTGCGTGCTGCTCTTCCTGTTCCCGACCCTGCGCGGACAGGGATATCTTTACATCGAAAAACTTTTCGCGGGAAATCTCTCCGAAATCGCCAGCAATTCTCCGCTTCTGTCGATGCTTCCGTCGGAGACGATGATTCTGATCATCGTCTTTATCGCGGTCCTGCTGCTGAAAGTGGTCGTTTCGGTCCTGACGGTCGATTCCGGCGGCGACGGCGGCATCTTCGCGCCGTCGATGTTCATCGGCGCCTTCACAGGCTTCGGTTTCGCGCGCCTGGTCAATCTGACCGGACTTTTCGAGCTGCAGGAGTGCAACTTCACGGCGGTCGGTATGTGCGGCGTATTCACCGCGGTCATGCGGGCGCCGCTGACCGGAATCTTTCTCATCGCCGAAGTGACCGGCGGCTACATCCTGCTCGTGCCGCTGATGATCGTCTCGGCCGTTTCGTTCCTGCTGGCCCGCATTTTCGAACCGAATTCGATCTACCGCAAGGCGCTGGTCGAAAACAACCTGCTCGACGATGACCGCGACCGGACCATGCTCCGCGCCCTGCCGGTCCGGCTCTGCCTGAACCGGAATTACCACGTCCTCAAAATCGACCAGCCGCTCGAGAAGCTCATCAATCTCGTGGAGGGAACGCCGGAAGAGATTTTCCCGGTGCTGGACGACGGCGGCAAGCTGCTCGGCGTGGTCCACCTCGAAAAAGTGCTGAGCGTCATGCTGAATCCGAAGGTATACGGGCTCCTGCTGGTCATCGACCTGATGGAGTCGCCAGCCGGCGCGGTTTCACCCGACGACGATCTCTCGAAGGCAATGGCGAATTTCGAGAAATACAATCTGAAATACCTGCCGGTCTGCGATGAAAACGGCATCTTCCACGGCTTCATCGCCAAAGCGCCGATCTTCGCCAAATACCGCAAAATGGTCCGTGAAGCAAACTCCTTCTGATCCCGGCCCTGCCCGCTCCGGTCCGGCGGAGAGCGGAACTCCGGACGGAAGCGTCCCGCGCCCGGGCCGGATGGCCCTGAATCCCGAAGCTCACCGACTTCTTCAGCCGGGAAACTTCATCCGGCGATCTCCTCTTTCTTCTTTCTCCGGAACAGCGACTCGGCCACCGAGTAAACGGCCGGGATGAAGAAGAGCGTGATGAATGTCGAACTCGAAAGTCCCCCGATCACCGCCCGCGCCATCGGCGCCTGCGTCTCGCCGCCGTCACCGAAACCGAGCGCGAGCGGCAACAGCCCGAGCACCGTGGTCAGCGTGGTCATGAGGATCGGCCGCAAACGGCGCGTTCCGGCTTCACGGATCGCCCGGTCGAGCGGGAGTCCTTCGCGCCGCAGCAGATTGGCCGTATCCACCAGCAGGATCGCGTTGTTCACCACAATTCCGGCCAGCATGATGCAGCCGATGAAGGACTGCATGTTGAAGGTCGTCTTCGTCAGATAAAGCGCGAGAATCACGCCGAACCCCGCCAGCGGCACCGAGAACATGACCACCAGCGGATCGCGCAGCGACTCGAACTGGCACGCCATGACCATGTAAACCAGCACGAGCGCGAGCACGAATGCGAACATGAGCTCCCGGAACGACTCCTGCTGATCCTCGTAATCACCCGAGAAAAGCAGCGAGAACGACGGCGGCATCGGAATTTCGGTCAGCTTTTCCTGAATATCCGCCACGACCGAGCCGAGGTCGCGGTTCAGGATGTTGCCGCCGACGGTCAGCACACGCTCCTGATTTTTCCGCTCGATGTTGACCGGGCCCATGACCCGGTCGTAATCGATGAGATTCCGCAGCACGATGAGCTCCCCCTTGTCGTTGCGCATCGAGAGGTCGAGGATCTGGTCGAGCGTCAGGAGATCGGCGTCCTTGACCTTGACGAGAATCGTGTATTCGTCGCCGTCCTCCCGGAACTCCCCGGCCTCGGAACCGGCCAGGATCGTGCGGAGCGCCTCGGCCACCTGCCTGACCGGCACGCCGAGGTCGTTGGCCTTGTCGCGGTCGATGTAGAGCCGGTCCTCCGGCACGCCGAGGTCGCGGGAGAGCTTCACGTCGGTGATGCCCTTGACCGATTCCATCGCCCGGCTGACCTGCGCCGCAAGCGCGGCGGCCACGTCGAAGTCGTAGCCGCGGATTTCGACCGCCACGCCTTCGCCGCTGCCCGCCCCCATCATGCGGGAGAAAAGCCCCTGCCCGGCGCGGACGCGGAACACCGTTCCGGGCCACCCCTTGAACCGCTTGTCGAGCTCCTCCGCGATCTGCTGGTCCGAACGTTCGCGCCGGGTGCGCGGCTTCAGGCGGATGTTGTAATTCGCCTTATGGCCGCCAGAGGCGCGCCAGCTTGAGGCTCCCGCAAAGGTGACCCAGCCGTTCATGTCGTCGCCGCAGACCTCCCGGATCACATCCTCGGTGGATTTCACCATTTCGTTGACCACTTCGGGACTTGTGCCGACCTCCATTTCGAGAAAAACGCGGACTTCCCCCTCATCCGCCTTCGGCATGAGCTCCGTCCCGATGGACCAGACCAGCGGCACGACCGAGGCGACGAGCAGCACCAGCGCGGCGATGAAAAGCCAGCGGCGGCGCAGCACGACATCAAGCGCGCCGCCGTAGAGCCGTTCGAGCCAGCGCTGGAAATACTCGGTCGAGGCGAGAACCCGCTTGAGCGGGGAGAGATTCGGGTCGTCCACGCTGAAACTCGAGCTCAGGCACTTGGCCGCCATCATCGGCACAAGCGTGATCGCCGTGAAGAGCGAGCAGGTCAGCGAGAAGGTCACCACGCTCGAAAACTGTTTGAACATGACGCCGGCCATCCCCTCCATGAAAAGCAGCGGCAGAAAGACGGCGAGCGTGGTCAGCGTGCTGGCCGTGATCGCGATGGCGACTTCACTGGTTCCCTTGATCGCCGCCTCGTCGGGCGGCATGCCGTTGTCCCGCAGCCGGGTGATGTTTTCGAGCACGACGATCGAGTTGTCGACGAGCATGCCGACGCCGAGCGCGAGCCCGCCGAGCGTCATGATGTTCAGATTGTAGCCGCAGAAATAGATCAGGGCGAAGGTTGCGATGATCGACATCGGGATGCTGATGCCGATGACGATCGTGCTGCCGAAGTTGCGCAGAAAAAGAAACAGCACGATGATGGCCAGCAGTCCGCCGGTCAGCGCGGAGTCGGCCACGCCCGCGATCGAGTTTTCGATATACTCGGCGGAGTTGATGATCGCATTGAGCCTGACCTGCGACCCGAACTCGACGTTCAGCTTCTCCATCTCCTTGAGAACGCTGTTCGCGACGCTGACGGTGTTTGCGCCGGACTGCTTGTAGACCTGAATCATGATGCCGTTTTTACCGTTGACGCGAACGAAACGGGTCACCTTCTTATGGGTGTCGATGACTTCGGCCACGTCGCCGAGCCGGATCTTTTCGCCGTTTTTGCCGGTAGCGATGACCGTGTCGCGGATCTGCTCGACCGAGGTGAAGGTTCCGGGGGTGCGGACGCGGACTTCGATACGGTCCTCGCGCAGGTTGCCGGCCGGCGTCGTGACGTTCGCGTTCTCGAGGACCGAAAGCACGTTTTCAAGCTGAGTGTCGAGCATGCGCGCCTTGTCGACGTCGAACAGCACCTGGATTTCGCGCTCGAGCCCGCCGTGAATTTCGATCGAAGCGACGCCGTCGATGCGTTCGAGCCGGTACTGGATCTGGTCTTCGATGAGCTTGCGGGCATCGAGCAGGTCGATATCGGTCGCCACGCCGATACGCATGATCGGGGAGCTCGCCGAGTCGAATTTATAGAGAATCGGCTTGTCGGCGTCATCCGGCAGCCGCGGTTCGACGCGGTCGAGCCGGTCGCGCACGTCGGAGACCGCCGCGTCGAGGTTGGTCCCCCAGTTGAACGAAACGGTCACATTGCTCGATCCTTCGCCGGAGGTGGAGGTGATCTCCTTCACGCCGGAGACCGCCGAGAGCGCGGTTTCGATCTTCTTCGAAATCAGCTCTTCGACCTCTTCGGGACTGGCGTCCTCGTAGGTGGTCACGATGGTGACGCCGGGATAGGTGATATCCGGCATCAGGTCGACCGGCAGATACGACAGCGCCACGCCGCCGAGAATCAACACGATACAGCTGACCATCGAGATGAAAATCGGCCGTTTGACGCAGAATTCCGGGATGTTCATGCCGCGGTCCTCACTTCCGTTCCGGGGCTTCGGCGGCGGCAGGCTCGCTCTCCGCCGCCTTATCCGCCTCCGGCGCGGCGGGCCGGAACTGCTTCGGCACGATCACCGGAACGCCGTCGGTCAGCAGGTGGTTGCCGAGCGTGGCGACGGGACGGTCGAGTTCGGGCGACGTGATCTCGACCCGGTTCCCGGAGGCGATTCCGAGTTCGACCGGAACGAAGTGAGCCGTCGCGTCAGCCGTATCGATCACGAACACGCCCTGCCGTCCCTCGCGCTTCACGATCGCATTGCGGGGGACGACGACCGCGTTCTCCTTCGACGAAAATTCGAGCTGAACCCGGACAAACATGCCGGGCTTCAGCTTCAGATCCGGATTCGGGATTTCAAGCTGAATCTCCGCCTGCCGGGTATTGTCCTCAAGCAGCTGTGCAATGCGGGCGACCTTGCCTTTGAATCTGCTCTCCGGATAAGCGTCGGTGGTCAGCTGCGCCTCCTGCCCGGCCTTCACATACGGGTAGTAGCGTTCGATCACGTAGATGACCGCGCGCAGCGGATCGAGCTCGGCCACGGTCAGGATCGGCTGATTCGGACTCAGCAGCGCCCCCTGATCGACGACGCGCGAACCGACGAAGCGCGGTCTGGCCCCGCTCGGCCAGTCGGCGGTGATCACGCAGTCGCCGAGCTTGAGCAGCGCATTGTCGAGGATCGCCTCGCGCCGCTTGACTTCGGCCCGCTGCATATTGTAAGTGGCCTCCTGCGCATGGAACGCGGTTTCGGCCGATTCAAGCAGCGCCTGAGTCGTCGCCTTCTTCTCGTCGAGCGCCTTGTAGCGTTCGTATTCGCGCCGCCGCAGATCGAGCATGACTTCGGCCTGCCGCATCTGCGCTTTGGCCACCTCGAGATCGGCCTGCGACTGGTCGACGCTCTGTTTGTATTCGATATCCTCGATTTTCGCAATGACCGAACCGCCGGAGATGCTGTCGCCGACATCGAAATGGATCGCCTCGAGCCTGCCGCCGACCTTCGGCGCGACTTCGAAGATCGACCACGAACGCAGCGCTCCGGTGAAGGTGCGGCGGTCCTGAATCGAGGTATGTTCCGGAAGGACGGCTTCGATTGCGATTGCGGCAGGGCCTTTCGGCCTGGAGCCGGCTTCGTCCTGTGAGTTCAGATAGGCGCGGCAGGCTACGGCGGCGCCCAGTCCGCCCAGAATCGCCAGCACGACAAGCCAGGTCAGAGTTTTCTTCATTTCCGTGACGTTTTCCTTCCGATATTGTTCTCTCGCAGACACACTATATCTTTCTCAACGTGCCGAACGGCGGCTTTATTGTCTGCGGGCATGGTTTTCTGATGAGTTTTTACGATAATGCGGAATCGGGGAAAATTCAAATATTTTCATCTGAAAACAGCAATTGCGTTGTGCAAACAGGCCGATACGGGGTTATGTTATATAATCCGTATCACTGCAAAACAACCGGGAGTGTCGATCGTGGCTGGAGATTTGAATGCGAAAAAGTTCCGTTCCCAGATGAAGTCGTGCGGCAATGCGGCGCGCGCCGTGCTGGAAGCGGTGTTCGGGGGGCGGCGTCCGGCCGACCGGGCGCTGTCGGGCTTTTTCCGCGAAAACCGGCAGCTCGGATCGCGTGACCGGCAGTTCATCAGCGAATCGGTCTACGCGCTGCTGCGCGGCTGGGGAGTGCTCCGCAAATTTCTGCCGGAAGAGCGGCGCGCCGGGCTTGAGTCTGGGGAGATCCGCATCGGCCGGGTCGAGCTCGACGCGCTGATTTTCGCCGCACTCTACCTGGAGGGGACGAATCTGCAGCAGGCCGGCGTACTGGCTGCGGAGCTCGGCATCCCGTGGCCGAAGCCGGAGCCGGATGCGGCCTCCCCGTACCTGGCCCGGGCGGCGGCGCTGGCTGCGGTGTTCGGGAGTTCCGCAACGTTCCGGGACTCCGACCTGGTGCCGGAGTGGGTCCTTCCGCTGCTGCCGCCGGATTTCCCGGCCGACCGTTTCCTGGCCGACCTGCGGCGGCGCCCGCCGATGTGGCTGCGGCTCCAGACGCGCGACCGCGACCGGCTGGCCGCCGAGCTCCAGAGCTGCGGACTGGCGCTGCGCCGCCATCCGCGGATCGCAAACGCCTTCGCCGTAGAAAATCCGAAGGCCAATCTTTACACGCTCGACTCATTCCGGCGCGGGGAGTTCGAGGTGCAGGACCTGGCGAGCCAGTGCATCGGGCTCGCAGCCGCGCCGAAGCCGGGCGAACGCTGGCTCGACGCCTGCGCCGGAGCCGGCGGCAAGACGCTGGAGCTGGCCGACCTGATGGAGCGCACCGGCACGGTCGTCGCCTGCGACGTCCGCAGCTACAAGCTCGACGACCTGCGCATCCGCGCGCGCCGCGCCGGATTCCCGAATATCGTCACCCGGGAGTGGGACGGCAAACCGTTCAAAGGGAAACAGGCCGGCGGTTATGACGGAGTGCTGGTCGATGCGCCGTGCAGCTGTTCCGGCGTCTGGCGGCGGAACCCGGACGGGCGGTGGACGCTGAACGCTTCTCAAAAGCGCACGGGAGAAGCGGGATACAGAATGTGCAGCACTCCAGCAGCGGATTCTCGAAGCCGCTTCGACGGCAGTGCGTTCCGGCGGGCTGCTCATTTATGCGACCTGTTCGCTTTTTCCGCGGGAAAACGGAGGGGTTGTGGATGCCTTCCTCGCTTCGCACGAAGAGTTTGCGCTTGAACCGTTCGAGCACCCGCTCACCGGGGAGCCGTGCGGCGGGATGCTGCAGGTCCGCAGTTTCGACGGCGACTGCGACTCGATGTTCGTCGCCCGGCTGCGCCGGAAGGAGGCGGAGTCATGAAGCCGTTCAACCTTGTTCTGTTCGCGCCGGAGATTCCGCAGAACACCGGCACGATCGGCCGGCTCTGCGTTTCGACCGACACGAAACTGCATCTGGTCAAGCCGCTCGGCTTTTCGCTCGACGAGAAGCACCTGAAGCGGGCCGGAATGGATTACTGGCCGCACCTTGACCTGGCGGTTTACGAGAACTGGGAGGAGTTTCTGGCGGCCAATCCCGGGGCGGTCATGCACTTCATCTCGACGAAGAGCGAAACAAGCTATTGGGATGTCCCGTACCCGGAAGGGTGCTATATGGTGTTCGGCCGGGAGTCGAGCGGACTGCCGCCGGAATTTTACGAACGCTACCGCAAACGGCTGGTGCTGATTCCGATGGAGGGAAAGTTCCATCGGAGCTTGAATCTTGCGAATGCGGCGAGTATTGTATTGTATGAAGCGCTGCGGCAGAGGAGATGCCGGGCCGCGGCCAACTGAGGAGTTGATATGAGTCGAAGTATCGGAAACTATATCACCTGCGGGATATTGGCTTTTGTTTTCATCCTGTTCCTGCCGGTGATTCTGCTGCCGCTGCTGCTGGTCCTGTTCATCCAGATGCTGACCGGGCGGCGGATCGTTTATATGAACCGCTTCCGGCCCGGAGCGGGGATGCATCCGCGGCCGCCGGAAGCCGATCCGGAACCGGAGCGCGAAGTGCGGGCGAGCGAAGCGGTAATCGACGCGGAAGTTGTCGATCTGCCGGATGAGCCCCCGCCGCAGATCGGGGCGGAGAAACGCTGACGGCCGTACCGTAAGCCGGGGGGCCCGGAGGAGGTATGCCGCGCTCCTTTCCCCCCTCCCGAGCGGCAGAACGCCGGTGCCGGCCGCGCGGCAAACTCCGGCCGAAAGCGGAAAAACAGTTCCTCAAAACGCTTGCGCAGGTGATTGGGCCGTTACGGCGGCGGAAGACGCGCGGCTTTCCCACGTTTCGCGCCCACGAAAAAAGGACGCAATTTTCATTGCGCCCTCAGGACAGGGTAGTTTCCGGCGGCTGAAATTGTCCGCCCTGCCGCCCCGCGGCCTCCGCCTACAGCCCGAGCAGCTTTTTCACAAGCTCGTCGCCTTTCAGGAAGCCGAGCTTTCCGGTCGGCGCCAGCCGCTCGCAGAACTGCTGAACCTCGTCCGGCTCGAAATCCGGGCCGCAGACAGCCAGCGGAACCGGCGTTCTCGTGTGTTTCCGCAGCTTGATCGGCACCGGGTGGTCCGGCAGGACCGCAAAATTGATCGGCTTGCCTTCCAGCGCCTTCAGCACCGGCGCGACGATCTTCGAATCGAAATCTCCGATCGCCTGCATCTTGAGCTTCAGGTCGCCGAGGTGCGAACACTCGTCGATCGCCTCGACATGCAGATAGACCAGATCGTGGTCGACCAGCGCCGCCAGCGCCGCCTTGACCTTCCCGTCATAATTCGTATCGATGAAACCGGTCGCGCCCGGAACTTCAATTACCGTCATCTTCGTGCATTTTCCGATGCCCTTGATCACATCCACCGCGCTGATGATCGCGCCGCGGCGCCCGGAATAATATCCGGAGAAGGACGGAAGATCGGGGCGGCGGCCGGGACTCCACGGCCAGATCCGGTTCGCAGGGGCTTCCTTCCCGGCATTCAACGGATGGGCGGCGAGAAACGCCGCGCTCAGCGCGCAGAGCCGATTCAGGAATTCGACGGTGTACGCCGCTTCCGGCGAATCATCGGCCGGAGTCAGCGGCAGCTCCGCCAGCGGAATGTCCTGCGACGAATCCGGCTTGAAATAGTTGACCTTGTCCGAAAATTTCTTCCCGTGCAGAACCAGCAGATTCCGGTAGCTGACGCCGGGATGAAACGTCACGTCGTCATTGCCGAACTTCTCCTGCAGATCCGCCATCAGCTGCGCCGAGACCCGGTTGTCGATATGGCCGGACGAATAGTCGCGCAGCACCCCGTCGTTCGAGGCATAAACCAGATTGCAGCGGAAGGCGACATCGTCGTCCCGGAGCGGAATCTCCTGGCTCACCGCCTCGATCGGCCCGCGTCCCGGATAGTTCCGCTCCGGATAAAATCCGAGCACCGACATATTCGCCACATCCGACGATGTAGGCAATCCCTCCGGCAAGGTCAGAAAGGTTCCGTTCACCCCCCGCGCGGCGATTGAATCCATCGCCGGTGTGTCGACAGCCTCCAGCGGAGTTTTGCCGCCGAGCTCCTCGAGCGGCTCGTCCGCCATGCCGTCGGCAAGAAAAATTACTGCTTTGCGATTCATTTCATTTCCTCTGATAATAACGCCCGGAGCTCTCCGGGCGGGATTCCTGCAATTCGGAGCGCCTTGCTGCGCGAAGCGTGACCGGAAGCGATTTCGACCCGTCCCTTCGGCACTCCGCACAGCTCGGCGATCAGGCGGCAGAGCGCCTGGTTCGCCTTGCCGTCCACCGGCGGCGAAGCCAGGGTAATCTTCACGCAATCTTCGCCGTAAGCGCCCGCGATCCCGCTTTTCGATGCGCCGGGCTGAACCCGGCACACCAGCAGCGTGCCGCCGTCAACCGCCTTAAAGGCCCTGCTCGGCAGTTCCATCGTCTTCCGTCGGGCGGAGTGTGGTTTCCGGGCGTCCGGTATCGTCCGGCTCCGGTTTGCGGCCGAGCAGCTCGTTGATCTCGTCGATCGAGAGCGTCTCGCGTTCCAGCAGCGCCTGCGCAAGCTTTTCGAGCTCGTCGCGGTGCGTATTCAGGCAATCGCGCGCCGACTGCATCGCCCGTTCCGAAATCCGGCGGATCTCGAGATCGATCTCGCGCGCCGTTTCGGGGCTGACCGCATCTTCGGGCGGCATGTCGATCCGCATATGCGGATGCGACGGGAAGTTGCCGTACTTGATCGGCCCGAGCTTCTCGCTCATGCCGTACATGCAGACCATCAGCCGGGCGATCCGGCTCAGGTGGTTGATGTCGCTCGAGGCGCCGGTCGTAATGTCGCCGATGACGATCTCTTCCGCCGCACGGCCGCCCATCGTCATCTCCATGTCGGCTTCGAGCTCAAGCTTGCTGCGCGTGTAGGCGTCCTCCTTCGGCATCGAGAAGGTCGCGCCGAGATAGGCCTGCCCGCGCGGAATGATCGTGACCTTGTGCAGCGGCGTCGCGTATCTGTTGTGCAGCGCCACCAGCGCATGGCCGGCCTCGTGGTAGGCAGTAAGCTTCCGCTCCCGGTCCGTGATCCGGCGGCTGCGCCGCTCGCGGCCGTAGCTGACCTTGTCGCGCGCCTCTTCCATATCGGCCTGCGTGACCGCCTCGCGATTGTAGCGGGCGGCGAGCAGCGCGGCTTCGTTGCAGAGGTTCGCCAGATCCGCGCCGCTGAAGCCGGGCGTGGTCCGGGCCATGACGTCGAGATCGACCGACGCATCGGTCTTGATCTTTTTGACATGCACATCGAGAATCTGCCGGCGACCGACGATGTCCGGCAGATCCATCACGACCTGCCGGTCGAACCGGCCGGGACGCAGCAGCGCAGGGTCCAGCACATCCGGACGGTTCGTCGCGGCCAGCACGATAACGCCGGTCCGGCTCTCGAGGCCGTCCATCTCGACGAGCATCGCGTTCAGCGTCTGCTCGCGTTCGTCGTGGCCGCCGCCCCAGCCGGAGAAGCGGGAACGGCCGACCGCATCGATCTCGTCGATGAACAGCAGACAGGGCGTATTCTTGCGCGCCTGTTCGAACATGTCGCGCACCCGGCTCGCGCCGACGCCGACGAACATCTCCACAAAATCGGAACCGCTGATCGAAAAGAACGGCACCCCGGCTTCGCAGGCCACGGCCTTCGCCATCAGCGTTTTGCCGGTGCCGGGTTCGCCGACGATCAGGCACCCTTTCGGAATCTGGCCGCCGACCAGCTGGAACCGCAGCGGGTCCTTCAGGTAATCGACGATCTCGCGGATCTCCTCCTTCGCCTCATCCGCGCCGGCGATATCGTCGAAGTGGACATTCAGCTCATCCGGAGGAATCATCCGCGCCTTGCTCTTGCCGAAGTCCATGGCGCCGCGTCCGGAGGCGCGCATCTGCCGCATCGAGAAGAAATAAATGAAACCGATCACGAGCAGAAGCGGCAGAACGCCGATCAGGATGAAATTCCAGAAGCCCGAGTTATTCGGCCGGATGATCACGTTCGCACCGCTCTCCTTCAGGAGGCGGCTGAGTTCGTCGGTATAGACGACACGGGTCTTGAACAGCTCCAGCTCGCCGCCGGCCGCACTCTTCACAGCCTCTTCGCTTTCGCGCGGAGCCTGCACCGGCGTGGTGGTGACCGGCAAAGACGCGGCGGCCGGAGCCTTGTACCGCCCCTCGCCGACCATGACCATGCCGTTCTCGTAGGTCAGTTCAACCGACCGGATCTGCTTTTCGGCCATGCAAATATCGTTTCATGAATACTGGATGGCAATACATATATATCCTCCCCAACC
>OKSC01001560.1_pt1 | contig 22097 bp, 27 predicted proteins | sample 1601161 | NCBI WGS metagenome assembly OKSC01 (sample SAMEA3541552, study PRJEB24748) | human gut metagenome | biome: human gut; feature: human-associated habitat; material: faeces | place: China | collected 2012
TCTAAAGCGCCCGCAACTAAATTCGGTAATCACAAGATTGACCGACCAATTCTGTATTTTTGCAGGATGGGTCGGTCTTTTTTGTTTTTACATAAAAACAAAAGCGTACCATCAGGCAGTGTGAGGTATCTATAAAAGATTTTGCACAGTAACGGAATTTCTTTTAGATATTAAGGATTGTCCGCTTGGTACAAAAAAGGAGAAAAGCATGGAAAACAGCAATCAAGACAACATCAACAGCTTCCTCGACAGTATGGACGATTTTGACAGTGCACCTGCCGAGCAAGCACCAAGCCCGCAAAGCGTGCCGTTTACTCCCGCAGCCGTATGGCCGGGCGAAGAACCGGCACAGCAAACGGCGGCAGCGGCTCCGGTTCAGGCAGAACCCGTGCCTGCTGCCCCGCCGACAGCACAGCCCGCAGCACCGCAGGAGGTAATTCCTACGCCTGCTCCGGCTGTTCAGACGCCGCAGACCCCACAGGCAGCTCCCGCAACGGAGCAGCAGGTTGCACCGCAAACACAGCCGATTGTGCAGCAACAGGTCATACCACAACAGCAATCGGTCGTGCAGCCGCAACCGGTAGTACAACAACCTATAATGCAGCAGGCAGCGCCTAATCCCGCACCCGTTCAAGAGACAATGCTCGACAAGTTTGACATGGTAATGCAGAATCTTGAGGTGCAGGGCGAAAAGCGTATGCTTGAAGCATTGGCGGCAAAGCCCGCAATATTCTCCTACGCAAAGGTCAAGGAAAATATTGAGGACAGAGACTCGACCTTTGAGGATCTGCGGCAAAAGTATGAGGCGGATTTTCCCGAGCTTTCGGACTCGAAAACCATATCCTGGACGGTGAATTACGGAAAAACCACAAAGAGCGTAAGTAACCCCGGCTCGGATAAGGTCTACGATATAAAGGCCGAAATCGAGAACTCCAAAGCCTTTAAGGAAGCGCTTAAAAAAGCTAAAACTGACGCGGATAAAAACCCCGAATGTATAGTAAAGCTTTTCAAAAAGGCGCAGACCAAGGGCGAGGCGCTCTCCGGTATTAAGGAGCTTTGCCTTACCAAGGCGGAAGCCGCACAGACAAATAAGCCTATCGTACTCCTGCCGTCGAAAGACGGCAGAGTGTACGAGCAGCGCAGAAACGAAATTGGGTGCTTTACAGCCCCCGCAGAGAATGTCCGTGAATTTGAGGATATACGGGCGGAGTTTAAAATGGCGCTCCCCAAAATCCCCGCACATATCTTTTCAAAGGTTATGGGATTTTTTAAGAGCATTTCGGACGAGCTGCATTACGAGGTATTAGTGCATATTCTCTACGATACGGAAGAAAAGGAGTACATAATAAAGGTTCCGAAACAGAGAATATCCGAGGCCTCGGTAAACAGCGAAACGGACGAGCCGTATCCCGACAGATATATTCATGTTATGGATTTTCATTCGCATAACACTATGCCTGCGGTATTTTCCGGAACCGACAATGCCGATGAAAAGGAAACAAGGCTTTACGCCGTTGCGGGCAGGTTCAACCGAACATTCCCCGAAATAACGGTAAGAGCCGGGTGTGCGGGTAAGTTTATTCCCCTTAACCCCGAAGATGTTTTTGAGGGAGATTTTTTTGGCAGCTACCCGGAGGAGTGGAAAGAAAACATACGCCATTGGGGTACTGAAATTAAAAAACCGCGGCATATGGGGTTACGGTTTAAAAAGGTTTTCGGGGAGGACAGAATATGAGATATTCCGCAACAGCACCGGTTAAAATCATTGTTTTGGGCGCAGGCGGTACGGGCGGATATTTAATTCCCCACCTTTACCGCATAGCCTTTTCAGATGAAAACCGCGACTACCGCATTATTATCTGCGACGGGGATATTGTAGAGCGCAAAAACCTTATCCGACAGAACTTTATTGAGCAGGATATAGGCAGAAACAAGGCGTCGGTATTAGCCGAGCGTTATGCCGGAGCTTTCGGTATAGAGTGCGAATATATACCAGAATATATTGAAAGCGAACAGCGGCTGAAAGAGCTTGTCCGACCGGACTTTACAAAAAGCCCGTGGACTAATGCCAGGGAGACCCAGCGCGTAATTTTAATCGGCTGCGTAGATAACAATAAGTCGAGAGCCATATGCCATAAGGTCTTTTACGAAACAAAGGATTTGGTATATATAGATTCCGGCAACGGAGAGCATACAGGTCAGGTGGTCTGCGGAATTAGACAAAACGGAAGAACGACCTTTAAGCCCGTAGGCACGCTTTATCCGGATATTTTAAAGGCTGAGGATAAGCTGCCGACCGAGCTTTCCTGCGCGGAACGCGCGGTATCCGCCCCGCAGTCGGTAACCGCAAACCTTACCGCGGCTACCGCCGTAACCTCTTTTCTATACGATTTACTTGTGACAGGCGACCTGACTACAAGGTATGTGACCTTTTCCTCTAAAATTATTTCCACAAGAGCAGAAACGGTTAAAAAGCGTAAGAGGAGGACGGAAAAATGCGCGGCATAGAAATACCGGCAGGTGCTAAGGATAAAAAGAACAGCGGCGGCTTTTATGTTGCAAACAGCGCAGTTTTTACCACGGACAATCCCACAAGAGATTGGGATATGTTCACTGCGTTTTTAGGCACACAGTTTTCACAGGCAATGCCGAAGCTTGAAATTACCAAGTGCTTTGAGAATGTACCCGGCGGCAGAAGAACCTATGTATTCGCGAAAAGCGACCGTATGAAAATCATAATTGACGATCAGGAGAAATACATTGCGGTTTTTTTAGTTGCGGACGACAGTGTGGAAGCTTTGGTTTTCAATACTGCGCTTAATGCCCTTAAAAATATTCTTACTTTCGGGTATAAAGGCTCGGTGTTCAGGCGGATAAATTACCGCAGGCTAAGCGAGGTAAAGGATGAGCGATTGTGAAAATAACGGCTGCTTTTGCCTTGACGAGCTGACCGAGTGCGGCGAAAATCTGAAACGCTTAATTGCAGCTCTCAATGAACAGTATCCCGTTTATCTTGAAAAAAGGGATTACGGTTCAATATCCGAGCTGCATATTACCGCTAAAGCGTTATGGGCGGAGTTTGCAAACATATTGCACCCGCTCGGTGAGTACGGGGATGAAAACCTTTATTCTACCGCCCTTAAAATGTTTGAGGCAATTCAGAGATTCGGGTATTTAAACGGCGGAAATTACCCCGCTTTAGTATCTGCGCTTAATTCCTTTGCGGATATGCTGCCGAATAAAAAGAGCATCGACGCAAAGGCGGCGGCGCACCTTATGAACCGTATTAAAATGGGATACTTCCCTACGGACTTGGAGCACATAAGGTTAATTAAGCAGGCGGTTAATTTCCCCAAAAGCAATGTCAATATACTTGACCCCTGCTGCGGAGAGGGACTGGCGCTTAAAACCCTTGCGGAAAATGAGAACGCCGATACCTACGGAATAGAGCTTGACGAAAGCAGAGGACATACGGCGCAGAAGAATCTCGACCGCGTAGGTCTCGGCAGCTTTTTCGGCTCGTCTGTTCCGCCCGGCAGGTTTCATGCGCTGCTTTTAAATCCCCCATACCTTTCCTGCCCCGGAAACGGCGGCAGCAAAAGAATGGAACGCGCTTTTCTTGCAGACACTCTACCGCTTTTAATGAAAGGCGGACTGCTTATATACATAATACCCTATCACCGTGCCAACGAATCGGTATGCCGTATACTTTCGTCTTACTACAAAAATCTTTCGGTATACAGATTCCGTGACAGCGAGTTTAAAAAGTATAAGCAGATAGTGTTTTTCGGCGTTCGCACCGAAAGGCGCACGGCGGATAAGACCGCCGCAAGGATAGAGCAGCTTTGCTTACAGCCGGATAAAATTCCCCTTATAGATACTATACCTGCGGGACTGTATTCACTCCCCGAAAAGGAAACGGAAATTTCCCATTTCAGAGGATCTGTTTTCGATGTTGAAGCCTTAGCCGAACAGCTTAAAAGCTCGGACAGCTTAGATATTCTTTTTGAAAGCTCACAGCTTGAAAACAGAACCCGCAATCCGCTTTTACCCCTTAATCTTTCGCAAATAGGTTTAGTGGGAGCGAGCGGACTTATGAACGGGCTTGTGGACTGCGAACACCCGCACGTTATAAAGGGCAGAATCGTAAGGGAGAAAAAGCAGAAGAACATACCGACCGACAGAGAGGGCGTAACCCAAATAAGCGAGGTTGAAAGCAACAAAATCATCTTTAACATTCTTACTGAAAACAAATATATCACAATAGGTTAAAGGAGACAGAAAAATGATATTAACAGAAGAAAAAGCCGCGTTTGCGGCGGAACATCACGGAGTTATAACACAATACCTGAAAGAGCGAGGACTATCCCCCGATGAATACTACGATACCGTTGTATTCGCGTTTTTGGATTGCGTTATCTCCGGCAAAGACAATTTTAAAAAGCGCGCATATGCGGCGATGGACAGAGCGGTTGCGGCAGTAAAGGCGGAAAGCGAGGGAAACGTTATAAGCCTGTTCTGCAACGACGACTATTACCGCATAGTTGCGGAAACCTTAGCGGACGAGCACGACGGTATAGCCGAGCTTTTGGAGCGTATACAAATATCCGAGCTTTTAAACGCCTTTGAGCAGAACGAGCGCGAGGTGCTGGCGCTGCTGCTTGACGGCTTTAAGCTGACGGAAATATCCTTCAGGCTCCAAAAAAGCCTATGCGAGCTGGATAATATAATGCAGAACATCCGCACCAAAACGGCAGGCATTTTGCCCGCCGCAGCCTGAAAGGGGTACATATGAATTTTAAAAGAGAAATAATTGCAAAAATACGCCTGCTGTTTCGTTCAATGAAAGCCAAGCGCGCAAAGAAAAATCTGCTTGAAGCCTTTAAAAATTATCCTCAGAGCATAAGGAAATTATCTGCCGCTTATGAGAGCTTTTTAAGGGCAATACAGGCAGAGCAAAGGGCGATAGTTACGCTCAAAGCGCTTAAAACGCAGTATTCCCGCAGACCCATACTTATGAAGATACGGGATATAGGGCAGTATACGTTAAGCCGAAAGGCAAAGGAAATACTTTCGGAAACAGATATTGCCTGCGCGCTTGAACGCCACAAATGCGGCGACTGGGGAGAAATCTCACCGGAGGACTGGGCGCGCTGCAACGCCTGTATGGAAACAGGGTACGGTTATGTGTATTCCCGGCATAAAACGGCAGGTAACCGGTATTTCTGCATTATTACCTACTATTCAAAACCCAAAACCAGAATTGTAACCGAGGAGGAATTATTGAATGTTGGCGAAAATAATACCGGAGCTGTTCATGAAGAATCTCAGAGCTATCCCCTCAAAAAAGCAGGTTAATCACCTTAAAAGGCTCAAAGAAATATCTTCGGGCGCCGCGTATCTTTACAAGGCGGTAATACTCCCCAAAATGCAGGGAAAAGAAGTAAATACCGGGAAGGTTAATATGACTGCGTTTGACCGCACGGATATTGAAACGGTATGCGACTATTACAAGGAAAATATTGCCGCAGACCGACCGGAAAACAAGGCGCTTTTTGAGTTGTATTCAAAAATAGCGTATACTCCGCCGCTCAATTCACATTCGGACTATATATAAAGGGGTGGTTTTGTGTTTGATAGCTATATAGGAGATATAGACCATGACATTTCTGTTCTCGCTATGGATAAGATACTGTATGACAACGGTTTTTCCGTAACGGACAGTGAAATTCATTCAGACAGCGAATATGAGACCTTTTTTGACACTTTGCTGTATTTGGACGGATATATTGACGAGGACGAAAGTGATGAAGCAGATTGTACGGTAATAGTCTTCAGAAACGAGTGTATTAAAAGATATATCGGTCTTGCTCTGAAATACGGCAGCATGAACGGCATACCTAAAGGCAATAACTTTTGGATAAGCCGCCTTGAAGCGCACATAAGCAATAAAATGCGCTCTGTCGGGGATTATTCGTATGACTGGGATTACAATGTTTCGTCAACAAGAAAAGCTTTTTTGAAGGTATATATAGGTCCGGAATTCTACCAGACAGTAAGTATGATAAAAGCCGTCGCCTCTATACTGAATTTTGCAGAGGTCTCCTGCGGGGAGCTTGAAAGGCTGACGGACAAAAAAACGGCGAAAATAATTCCTATGAAAAAACGGAAAGAAAGGAAGAAAGCAGCATAATGAAACGCGACAGATTATCCATTCATATCTCGGACAGTGCGGAAATAGCGGTCGAGGAAAGAAGAAACGGCATTAAACGTATTAAAAATATCTCAATCAATGATCTGCTTGTCTGCATAAAAAGCAGTCTTCGGGAAATAAAGCCGGTATACCATGCCGTATTACCCAAAAACGCGCTGTTTTACAGCTGTTGCCCCGAAACCGGAGATTTCTCCGCAGCGATAGAATATCCCTACTCAAAAGCCACCGTTACATATATGGCGACCGAGTACCCGGACTTCCCGCTGCCGAAGCTTGTATTCGGCTTTAAGATAGGCGGCAGCGGCAAAATCCTACGGGTATATTTAGGCGTTGCCGAAAACGGAATACTGAGAGAAAATTCAAAAATGTTTGTTTATCCGTTTTCAAATGTCAGCAACGACTTCTCCTTATGTACCGGAGGAAATGTGCTGCCGGCAATTAAATCCCCCTATTCCCTTTCCAATATGCCGGACTATATTTTAAGTCTGCCGGATAACGATGATTATTTTAATATCAAGAATAACCGGCTGCAATTAAATCACCGTGAGCTGATGGAGCATTTGGCAGATAAGACGCCCGAATACTATTATTCGGATATTCTTATTCCATCGGGTAAAACGCTTGCGGACTTTTATGGGGAGGTGTCTTTATGACCGAAGCGCAAAAGCAGAAGCTGTTACTCCCTTTCCCCGCCTCGGATATTGAATGGCGAACGGCATATACAAACACGGAAAAGACCAAGGGCTTTGCCGTACCGTTTGTAAATTCTCGTGCTATTCAAGAGCGGCTGGATGAAATATTCGGACCTGAAAACTGGCAGAACGAATTTACGGTAGCTCCGAGCGCGGAGGGCAAGTCATCTGCGTATGTATGCGCAATTTCCGTTTACAGCCCCGAAAGAAACGAATGGATAAAAAAATCCGACGGTTCGGGCGCTACGGACATTGAACCCGTAAAGGGCGGACTTTCGGGCGCTTTGAAGCGCGCGGCGTCTGTTCTCGGAATCGGCAGATACCTTTACAGCCTTGAGGGTAAATGGGTATACATTAAACCGAGAGGAAGCAGCTTTGTTATACAGGAAAGCGAATACAAGGATTTAGCCGTACATTATAACCAACAGATGGCCGCACGGAAAAAGGCGCAAAAGGCGGGAAATGCTCCGGCAGATCCGCCTAAAACAGAAGCAGCGCCTAAAGTCGCTAAGCCACAGGAAAGCACCGCGGGCATTAAGTTCCGTGTGGTGAAATCCGTAGTGCGTAACGGCGCTAAGGGTACGCAGACAGCGCTAACCTTAGAAACCCCGCAGAACAGAATTATAACGGGATATATGCAGGGCAATCCGGATCTAAAAGACGGGCAGATTATCTGCAATGTTAAAATTGAGGAACGGGAAAGCGCTGCAATCGGGAAATACAACATTATTCGCGGCTTTGATAAAGCAGCATAAGCAAAAGATGCAAGCTAAAAAGGAGACAGAGAAATGAAAAAGAACGCACAAACAGTAACGGCAGTCATAGTTATATCCGCAATTCTTCTGCTGACGGTTACGGCAGAAACGGCAATACTTTTAAGCGGCATATGGACGCGCGAAAAGTATACCTTGGCTTTTTTGGTATTAGCCGCAGGTATAGCCTTAGTCTATTTACTGTTTAAAGCCTTTGAGGAAAAGGCCTTAAAAAAGGGATACGATAAGGCAAGTGAAGAAATTTCTTTGCTTGAAAGACAGGCGGACGAGCTTAACCGCGCGCTTAAAATTTCGGAGCACAACCTGAAAACTCTAAAGGAAAACGAGCCGGAATACAAGCGCAAAAGCGAGGTGCTCGAAAGCTACCGTAATTCCTTCCCCTGTTTGGTACAGCCGGGATATACGGTATTTAATGTTATCCGCACAGAAGTCATGCCGGACAAATACAGCCGCTGGCTTATTGTAGGCGAGTTCGGAGACGAATTGTGGAAGACCACAATAATACGGCGGGATATGCAGACCTACGGTGAAATGCTGACCCTTATAAGCAAAACCGAAACACCCGACGGCATAACGAAATTAAACGAGCAGAATGCTTTACCTTGGGAATAAGGAGTGGAGCTTATGGAACAGATAACCGAAATAAGCATTAAAGAAATCTTTCTTTCGGGCTTTCGCAACCAAAAAGAACCTGTAAGCTTTGCGCTCGGTGACGTTAACTGCGTCACCGGGCACAACGGCACCGGAAAGACCACCCTTGCCCACGCGGTAGCATTCGCGTTTTACGGCGTTACATATTTCGGAGAGCAAAAAGCGGATAGGCTTATTAACTCCGAAAGCGCAGGATGTGAGGTAAAGATAGACTTTACCGACCAAAACGGCGTACTGCACAGCCTTATACGGCGAAGATTCGGCTCTAAAACCGAGCTTATATTCGACAGCTTTTCTGTAAGGCAGGAGGAAATAAACCGCTTTATCTGCGATAAGGACACCTTTCTCTGCATATTAAATCCGTTTTACCTTACAAGCTTCAGCGAAGTAAGGGGGCGCGAGCTGCTTTTCCGCAATCTTAAAACGGTAGGCAGCGAGCAGATATTATCCGCAATGTCCGACGGCTTTAAAAAACCTCTTGAGGGGCTTAATATAACCGAGCCTGCCGAAATGCTTACCGATTACAGAGCGGGTATTCGGCGGTGTGACGAACAGCTGCGGATATTAGAGACTAAAAGGGCAACCTTGCGCGAAACGGTACAGGCGAACAACGCCGAGTGCGACAGGCTGAACGAGCAGGCGGAGGCTACAGCCGCCACGGTGCATATGCTGAAAGAAAAGCAGTTTGAGGGTTTAAACCTTGAGGATTTCAGAAAACGGCGGGATATACTTTCCGAAAAGCTGATATCAGCCGTAAACAGCCCGACCGCCGCTAAAGCGGCGGCGCTGGAGGAAAGGCTGAAAGCGGCAAGAGAGCGGGAATATGTTTCAAAGTTCTCGGGAGATATTGCAAAGCTTGAAACTGAACTCACAAGCCTTAAAGGCAGGTACTCCGCGCTTAAACAAAAGCTTGAGGGACTTAAACCCGGCTCTAAATGCCCCACCTGTTCGGTTACCCTTACCGATGAACTGTTTGCAAGTGCAAAAGCGGATATTTCGTCCGAGATAGACCGTATCTTAAAAAATGCAAACGGACTGGCGGAAACCAAAAAGGAAATGCTTGAAACCGAGCAAAAGGCAAAGCAGACCTTTGACCGGTTTAAAAAGGACGATACCGAAAAGCTGTCCGCAGAGTTAGACGATCTGCGCCGCACCGGGGACGATTCGCCGGAGATTATGCAGCGGGAAATTGAGGAGATAGATATGCTCCTCTCCCGCGGGCTTTTATCTGACGAGGAGTTTTCGGAGCTTGAAAGTGAGGAAAGAAATCTTGCAGAACTTGAAGCGCAGATCAAAAAGCTGCGGGAATATTCGGTAGACGCGCAAATTACAGCTTTGAACGAGCAGGCAGCCTCCTTTGAAAACAATAAGCGAAAGTATACCGAAATATTGGCTTCGCTTGAAGAATATGTTTCAAAGCGGACCGAGCTGTTGGCAGAGGAGCTTAAAATGCCGAATGTAAGCATAACATTATTTGAACCCGTTAAAACAACGGGTGAGCTTAAAAGCGTATTCCGCTTTGCTTACAAGGGCAGGAATTACGCGGCGCTGTCTTTATCCGAACGCACGGCGGCAGGGCTTGAAATATGCGCGCTGATGCGCAAGCTTACCGGGCTTAATTTCCCCGTGTTTATTGACAACACCGAAAGCGTTGCTCATTTCGATATGTCCTCCCTTTCCTGCCAGACGGTATTTTTAAGAATGGTTAAAAATGCGCCGCTGTCGGTTCGCTCAATGAGCAGAACCCCCGTAGCGGAAGAACTGCCGCAAGCGTCATAAATGGGCGCGTATATTAACTTTGACCTTGTAGACACGGCGGAGCTTTGCGGAATAAATATTAAGCGCAGCACACTTACGAATGACGAGGTTGAGGCGCGCTGCCCCTACTGCTGCGACCACCGTTACCGTATGTATTTGAACAGGCTCACAAATATGTTTTACTGTCATAACTGCGGTACCGGCGGCAATGCGGTCACATTATATTCTTCTTTTAATCCGAAAGGCGTGTGCCTTAAAAATTATGAGAGCTATAATGCGCTGCTTAACGAGCCGTCTGTCAGGCGGCACGATGTCCCGGTGGAACCCGAAAAGAGCAAAATCCAAATACGGGAAATTAGCGAGCGAAGCGAAATATATACCGGGCTTTTAAAGCTGTTACGCCTTGAAAAAGAGCACTTTACAAATCTTTTAAACAGAGGGCTTGACAGCGAAAGAATCGCCCGGAATATGTACCGCAGCTTTCCCACCGACAACGCGGAACGGCAATGGATATGCGACAGTCTCGCAGCACGTTATGACCTGCACGGTATGCCGGGGTTTTACAGAACCGACGGCTTATGGCATATAGCGGCGTTTAAGAGCGGTATTTTAATTCCGATACGGGATAAGCAAAATCTTATACAGGGCTTACAGATCCGTTTCGATAATCCGCCCGTTAAGCGAGTTACTACGCCGGAGGGAATAACGATTGAAAAGACCGGCACAAGGTTTATGTGGTTGTCTTCTGCCAAGCAGAAAAAATTTGAGGGAACCTCTGTTCCCTCATATATCCACATAACCGGCAACCGGGACAGCGACACCGTATATCTTACCGAAGGCGGCTTAAAATCAGACGTTGCAAGCTGTTTATCCGGAGACAAGCTGTTTATTGGGCTGACAGGGGTACAGAACACGGGATTTTTAAAGGAGGTTATATCCTCTTTGTCGCCCAAGAAAATAGTTGAGGCTGTGGATATGGACGTGCGCTCCAACCCGCAGGTGCAAAAAGCGCAGGTTAAAATTCAGGCAATATGCGCACCGCTGTGCGAGACCTACAAGCGCCTTTTCTGGCCTATCGATCAGAAGGGCGTGGACGATTATCGTGCGACTTGTTCTACAACAATTTTAATAGTGCGATTTGCGCTATTAAACAAAATGTGGCAATAACATATTTTTGTTATTGAACTGATAATTTGAAAGGTGGAATGACGGGGTAACGCCCTGAAACGCCTTCCCTGATACTCCGATTAGCATATATAAACGAAAGTTACTATGTTAAAAGCTCGGTGAAGTCGGTTGAAAGAAACCGTAAAAAGAAATATATTTTCTTTACGAAAGCTATCTCAGAAAGATGGTGTTTCCGACAGACCGGGGGTCTATAAAATATCTATGGTGAGAATGTTAATATATAACTGACGAACTTGCGAATGTACGGGTCTAAACGTCCAACATATAGAAATGTATGTACCATTATAGATGGTGTCAGTGTGGATTAGTAAAAATGTTAGTTATGAAAGTCCATAATATGTTACAGGCATATTCAAGCTGACAGGCTCAAAGCAAGCGCCTAAGGATATATGTAAAGATAGAATTATCGGAACAAGAAAAGGTATTGGTGTTCTATCTAAGAACATTGCAAACGAAGAAAATAAGTTGCTTAACCAATGCTGAAAAGTAGTGGTCGAACTGTTGATAACTCAGTAATTTGAGTAGTAGGAATGGCCACAAGTCGGTACATTGATAATTAAAAAAGTTATAAATCATTACAGGATTACGAGTAAGACAAAAAGGGTCACTCACCCAAGAAAGGAGAGTGATGCCTGTGCCAAAAGAAAAACACAGCAAAATCCTATGTGTTGACGATTTGCGTCACGCCGAATACTATCAAATGCAAAAAAGTTTTGATGAACTGTATAGCAAAAGCAAAAACAACGAAATATTTACCGACCTAATGGAGTTAATATTAGCGAGGGAAAATATATTATTGGCATACAGAAACATTAAGACTAATCAAGGAAGTAAAACGGCAGGTACAGACGGTTTAACTATAAATGATATTGGAAAGTTATCACCTGAAGATGTTGTTTATAAAGTCAATTATATTTTGTGCGGTTCACCGCACGGATATAGACCAAAACCCGTAAGGCGCAAAGATATTCCAAAGCCTAACGGTTCATTAAGACCGCTTGGTATTCCCTGTATATGGGACAGATTAGTACAACAATGTATTAAGCAGGTTATGGAGCCTATATGTGAAGCAAAATTCAGCGATAACAGTTATGGCTTCCGACCTATGCGCAGCGTTGAAAACGCTATATCAAAAGTGCAAAATCTTATGCATTGGTCTAATCTTCATTATGTGGTTGAATTTGATATTAAAGGTTTTTTTGATAATGTCAATCATTCTAAACTTATTCGTCAAATTTGGGCAATGGGTATCAGAGATACCCGATTGATTTATATTATACGCCAAATACTTAAAGCCCCTATTCGTATGTCTGACGGAAGTACAATAACACCAATCAAAGGTACTCCGCAAGGCGGAATAATTTCTCCGTTACTTGCAAATATAGTTTTAAATGAACTTGACCATTGGATTGAAAGCCAATGGCAAGAAAACCCCATAGCATTAAAACATATTCGTGACAGAGGAACAAAGGGAATGGATAAGAGCAATGGATATACTATAATGAAAAAGACAAATTTGAAAGAAATGTTTGAGGTTAGATATGCTGATGATTTTCGGGTTTTCTGCCGTACTAAATCAACCGCGGAAAAGGTGAAAATTGCAATTACGCAATGGTTATCTGAACGGTTAAGGTTAGAAATATCTCAAGAGAAAACCCGTGTTGTAAATCTAAAGCGACATTATTCGGAATTTCTCGGCTTCAAAATCAAAGTCAAACCAAAGGGAAAGGAATATGGTCGAAACAGATATGTAGTGAGTTCTTATATGTGTGACAAGGCTCTTAAAAATGCTAAACAAAAGTTGGTTAAGCAGGCCAAGCAGATTGCCAAACCTGTAGGAAACAGACGAGAGGATATTGAAATCAGTACATACAACAGTATGGTGTTAGGTATTCAAAATTACTATCGCATTGCAATGGGAATAAACCACGATTGCAGAGTTCTGCATAGAGCAGTTATGACTGTTTTCACAAACAGGCTTCTTGGCGGTAATAGGCTCACGAAAGACAGAAACAAAGGAAGAAAACTTACTAAAACAGAATTAGAAAGATTTGGTAAATCTTCTATGCTGCGTTTTAGTAAGAGTTGCGGATTACCCATATATCCGATAGGATATGTCCAGCATAAAAACCCTATGGGTAAAAAGCGAACCGATAATCCATATACGCCTGAGGGCAGGAGTGGAAAACATAATAAGTTGCAGATAAATACACATTTAATGCAGGATATTATGTTACAGCCACAATATGGCAAAAGTGTTGAATATGCAGACAATCGAATTTCTTTGTTCTCTGCCCAATGGGGCAAATGTGCAGTCACAGGTAAATCTTTTGAAATACTTGAAGATATACATTGTCACCATAAAAAGCCCAAATGCGACGGCGGTACTGATAAATATGCAAATTTGGTTTTAATACTTAAACCTGTGCATAGGCTTATTCACGCCACCACCGAAGAAACTATTCAAAAATACTTAACCTTACTTAATCTCAATAATACACAAATTCAAAAAGTGAATAAGCTACGAGAATTAGCAGGAAATGAGCCGATAAAATAATTCAGTTTTTCTAATGGGATTTATTAAACTTTTTATGAAATGTATCGATGGAACGCCGTGTGCGGTGAAAGTCGCACGCACGGTGTGGAGTGGGGGAAAAGTCTGAGATAATATCAGGGACTTACCTATCACTATTACTTTTCAGAAAGCTTAAAAAAGAATACGAAGAAAAAATAAGGGAGGAACAGAACAATGGCTCAAAGCTATAACATTCGTATTGAGGAGACTGTAACCGAGACTTTCCCGGTTACAGCCGACAGTCCCGAGGATGCTGTATCTAAAGCCCGGCGGCTTTATTATGACGGAAAGCTCGTTTTAGAACCCGGCACATTGATAGGTCTGCGGATAAGCTGTACCGATACCGAGCCTTGTGTACCGGAAGATTTTCGAGGTGAAAGCTATGAGCAATTTTAGAACAAAGCCTAAAATCCGCATTGATTTTAACTCGCCTGACGGCAATATTTATTTCATTCTTGCCGCTGCGGTTAATGCAATTAAAGCATATAACCTTTTTGACGCAAAAGAACAGATTGCCGCTTTGAAAGCCGAGTTCAATAATGCACGGAGCTATGATGACGCTCTTGATATTATCCGCAAATATGTGGATATTGCCGAGTGTTAATTATATCTGATACTGGAGGAAACAAATATGCCGGAAATGCAGTCATATATGGGAGTAAACGAAGGAAACGACGGAATAATAGGCAAGCTGCTCTATTATTCCACCGCAAACATTTTAATACCGAAGGACAAATTTATTGAGCTTGGCAAGGCCTTTAATTTACCGAAGGTAAAGCCCGCGCGCGAATCGGCGGCAAGCGCGTACAGATACGCTACCACGGCGCTTAAGGACCGTGTGGTTAATAAAGACGCGGGCGGTACGCATATCTACCGCATTTACTGCCGGGATAACAAGCAGGACACCTCATCGGTTATCTGCCGCGAGCTTGTAAAGGAAACGCTTGACTCTACAACCAACAATTACAAAAAGCTTGCGAACATAGCGTTTAGGCGTGAAACCGAGGAAATGTTCTACGATAATACCGAATATGACCCGGAGATTGACGCGGCGCAATACTGCGAGCAGGCGCTCACTCTTTTCGATCGGTTTAAAAGCTGCTACAATTCCGAGCATGTTGATTCGGTGGTGCAGCTTTTACTCGAAAAAATGCAGGCGGTCAAGATAAATTTTCACGGCAACCTGTATTTTATACCCAACCCGCATTTGCCGCTCTTAAACATATTTGAGGATTACATTGAGGCGCTTTCAAAATGCAATTTAAACGCAGGTAATGTTTCTTCAAACAGTATGTTCGTGGCGAACGATGAAAAACAGCGCGAGAAAATGACGGCTGAATTTTATATGAATTACAAAAGAGATATTGAAACCTACGAGGAGCGAATCCAGCACTTCATTGACAACGGCTGCTCATCTGCTGCGGTTATTAACCGCTGGCTTAAAAAATTGAGGCGTTAAAGACTAAAAAGGCAACCTACGAACAGGTGCTCAAACGCCGGCTTGACGACCTTGACAAAGACTTTTCGCTGCTGCAAATGCAGTCGCAGGAATTGTCGCTCAAAGCCGTTAAGAACCAAATGGAAATGCCGTTAGCGGCGTAAAAAAGCACCGTCTGTCCCAATAGGGATAGGCGGTGTTTCTTTGTCAGTGTAAGCACCGGGGACTTATTACCCGCCTCAAAGCAGCTGTAATTATTTCAATTCATATGCAGCGGTCTGATTTCATTATACATCATATAAACCTTATCAAGCTGTTTATCAATATGGTAGTGTCCGCAGTACCATATTTCGTAATCCAAGCTCCTTTCAAGTCTGCCGAGCCATTCTTCAGTTGAACGGTCAATATCGGGCTTGAATATTTTTTTGGATTTTGCTTTTTTAGGCTTTCGCTTTATTTCGGCATTTTGCTTTGTAGACATAAACATTTCAGTAGGAAGATAATCTATCGGGCAGGTATGCGTCATCATACCGTATATACTGTTGTTTTCCGCCGCAAGTCTTTCCTCCACACCTACCTTTATCTCACAGCTCGGCATTTCATCCGCAAAAAAAGGTTTATTTTCTTCAATGCAGCGCATTTTATCCACACTGTGCGCACCGCCTACGACCATATATCTTTTGCCCTCAAATGTGTATATTTCACCGTCAATCGCAAAATAGATATTGGGATATTTCGGCTCGTAATAAACCTTGCCGCCGCAAAAGCTTCGTATACCGTATGTTCCCACATTCTGCGGGCGGTCTTCCTTATTGCCATGAATACAAAACAAAGTAATATTAAGGCTTGATATTTCTTCTTTAAGCTTATCGTCCCGCTTATCACCGTAATAATTAAACCCCGCGTCCCCTAAAATAATCAAAACATCCTTGCGCCTTGTGTTCATGGCGCAGCAAAACCTTTTCACATCTGTAAAATTACGGTGCTTATCCCCCGTAATAAAATATTTTGCAGGTGATCCGTCATCGTAATAAACGGCCGGATTTTCCTTTTGCCGCATTTGCGCTGCTATATACAGCAGCAGTGCCGTTACCTCCGCGGTTAATATTCCCGAAAGCACGCCAAGTGCCGCGTTTAATAACCCTATCGGTGTAAATATTAAAAGCGACACCGCACCGCCCGCCAGCGCCCCGGGGAAAACAATTTTTCTTAACGCTTTTGATATGCTTTTTTCATACGTATCAGCGCTAAGACAAATACACACAAAACCGATTGCCGCTAAAACCGAATCTGTAACTATAATTATTTCTCTCATTATAAGTTCTCCTTATTATTTTAAATTTTTTCAACATAATCAAGCGCTATCCAGCCTATTCCCGATTTCAGCCTGCCCCATTTTGAGGCGCCCGCACCGTTTTTTTCTTCCGTTATTGTATAAACGCCCCTATCGCGGATACACCCGACTATCGGGTAGTCTGCTCCGGCGCCTTTTCGGATATTAAGAGCCGACACCGTAACCTTAACCCTGTAAGCGCCCGTTTCTTTTTTCAGGATTCTGAGATATTTAACGCTTATAGGGCTGCAAACGGAGTTTTTGCCGTCGGTGGATTTATCAATTACTGCGCGTTCACCGTTTACGCTTTTTACTATCCACTCCTTTGAAAGCATCCAGTCGGGAACGTTTACGGTCATATTGTAATAAACCGCGCCGGGTACGATTCTGACCCTGTCGCCTGCCTTTATCGCGTCGGAATTTGCGGCATTATCTGCGGTCGGGGCGCTAACCCCGGTTACTGCCGGATTATATATAAACCCTAAGAATTTATAATCGGGTCCTGCTCCCCAATTTTCGTCATTTCCCTTTTTGCGCGTTTGGTTCCAAAAAGCCCTTGTGCCGTAGCCGCTTTCCGAGGTGTAAACTTCGTTTTCACTTATCACCCTTTCAACTATCGCCACGTGACCCGCACCGTCCGAACCCGCGAGGGTCTTACCCTTTTGCCATACCATACAGGCACCGGGGCGCGGGCTCTGACCCATTTTGCACGAGCCTTTATACTGAATGAAATTTTCCGCGTTTACGGGTGCTAAATATTTGCAATATCCGTACCCGCCTATTTCATTGAATCTGCCGTAGGCGTAACCCACACAGTTTGAAAGCACATCGCAATCCTTATCCCTCGGGTAACCTGCAATGGCATTGGAGTAACCGCCGCTTGCCTTTCGTATGTAGTATTTATTGCCCGCGCCCGGCTTGCTTGTCCTTGCGGTAAATGTCATTTTTGCCCTCCCCCTTTTTAACCGTCATATCATCATAATTAAAAGTGCTTTGCTTGGGAAAATCAGTTATTTCCTCAAGCACGTTTTGTTTTCCTTTTTCCATTTTCTTCTCCTTTACTCATCCTTTCCAGACTGTATATACAGCTGGCTGACATACACGCTCGCCCCCGCCGCCAGTATCCCCTGCGTCACTGCGGTGAAAAATGCAAAAAGTATTTCCCTGTTGCTTTTAAGGTCGTTTGCCGCAAACACCCATAACGCCGCCAAAACAACCGAAATTACGCCGAGAAGCAGGGGTATGTATTTATCGGCTACCCTGCTTTTTTTAAGCCCGATTCCTATGATATACATAACCGGAACCAAAATAAGCAATTTGGGTTCAATGTACTGCTGTAAATTCATTTTAATTTTCTCCTTTACGTTAAATTATTAAGCCTATGATTGCGGAGACCAGTCCGCCCGCCAGCGCCGCGATAATTGCCGTAACAATCTGCTGCATACGTGCCCTCGGCTGACCCTCCATCTCCTCGATCTTCCGCTCGTGCCTTGCAAGATGCTCGTTTGTATGCTTAAGCTCGGTTGCAAGGGTCACAAGTGTTTCGTTCATTGAGCGTATTTCCGACTGTACTGCCTTTAGCTCCGATATTTCTTTTTCTATCGCATTGATTTTCTGCTCGTGCCTTTCAAGCACAATTTGTGTCTCATCCATTATCTCCCTCCTTCCGTTTTTTTACAGCTGCGGGAATATTTTACCGTATTACCCTGACGGAAAATGTCACGGTTAAACATTTATTTTCTTTGAGGCACGGAATAAGCCTCAATTATCATATCAAGAATTCTGAATTCTTTTTCATTCAGAATAATCACCGTTCCTTCGGCGGCTTTCCTCTTAATATTTTTTAAAAATTCCGTTTCTTCGGCACTCATATATTGCTTATCCCATCTGTAATTATCCATAACATATACCCCTCCGTCATACCGACCCGTCTTTGTCTCCAGGGGAATTAAATAGCCCAGCTCATCTATATCCCGCTTTACGGTTCTTACAGAAACTCCGAACCTTTCCGCCAATTCGGGCATTGTTGAATGCCTTACTCTGCAAAGATATTTCATCATCCCAATAATCCGTTCGGCAGTTCCCATAAGCCCCCTCCTTTCGCAAAAATAAAAAAGCATGACAAGAATCCTTAAAGATTACCTGTCATGCCCGTATGTTTAACATCGTGCTATGTACGAAGCTGTTTCCTTTATTTAATTACTTTAACTGCCAGATGCGCCTTGCAGTTTTTACACTTTATAACAATATCCGCACTCCCCGAATTTTCAGAGGATATTTTTTCTATCTTGAGCGATTTATCGGAATCACAAACCCTTTTATCACATATGGGACATTTAATTTGTTCCATACTTCCACCTCCCTTTTATCGGCTTGTTCGCAGATTTGCGAACAAGCTTCCCGAAATATACGGTGGGTTTCCCCACCGTTAACCTTCCGTAATAAGCCCCAAATGAAGCATTCTTATCTGCGCCGCTCTGTATGAAACATTAAACGCCCTTGCAATGTCGGAAATTATATCTCTGACCTTTCCTTTGTTAACATAAAAATTGTTAACAATATGTCTTCCCGTTATTCCGTATTTGCGCATAACACTTCTTGCAAAGGAACAAAAAACATTTCCCGGCATTAGAAGCGCGGCTGCAAGGCTGTCAGCCTGCCATTCCATCCAGTCCGAATCATTATTTGTTTTTTGCCCGTAAAGTTCAACCTTGCGGCATGCTATAAATTCACGGGAGTTATTTTTGCGGTTCGCCGCAGAATTTGCGGCTGTCTTGAAATACTCGCCGTGCAAAATAAAATGCGCGCCCTCGTGGGTCTCGGTATATCTTCGCCGTGCGGTATTTTCTCTCACACACAGATGCTTGTTTATTAAAACCGTTCCGTAGGTTTCCCGCAATACCGTAGGCTTATACATTTCGTCATATGACGGTATTTCAACCTCATCGCTCATTACTATCAGTCCCAAAACGGCGGAACTAAGTGTTCCTATATATTTTTGCTTGACTGTTAACCCCAAGCGGTCTTCCAAAAGCTCCGCGGTATCAAGCGGTTTCGGAAGTATTAAATTTTGCGGAAAGAACTCTTTTAAAACATCTTCCGCGATATTTTCTATATCTTCCCTTGAAAGTATATACAGCCCGCTTTCCTTTTGAGGATAATTCAGCTTCACCCCTTTGCCCCTTTCATGATTTCTTTTGTTTTATAATTTTAATAAGCTCCGACCAGTCCTCATCCGTAAAATTGCGGTCTTTAGCTGTTCGCAAAGCCATTCTCGCCGACGGCAGCGAATCGATGTATGTATTAATGTCACTGTGCTGACCGTTCTTGCTGACGCCCGCAAGGTCATAAAAAGCGTTAATATCCTCTGAATCCTTGATTTCCAACGCCTTAACGAATTTTTCCAAAAATCTTTCGGGCGCTTTACGGTTGCCGTTTTCAATATCGCATAAATAAGCCGGCGATATTTCCACCTCCGCGGCAAAGGCTCGCATTGTTTTGCCGAGCTGTTCGCGCCTTTGCTTAACATACTCGCCGAACGGCAAGCTATTATTTTTCATTTTTCAGCATTCCCTTCAACTATTCAAGAAAACAAAATCGGTTTATTCCGTCACAGTCGATCCGTTCACTTGTTCGCTGATTTGTAAACATTATAACGCTTACAACACAGCTTGTCAATAGTAAAATGAAAATTTTTCCAAAAAAATCGCCTTAAATATATTTTTAAAAAAGATAATACATCGGTCGTTTTTTTGCCGACCGATGTTGAATATTAAAGTACGAAAATCAAAAATAAGGCTTTGGAAAAGCTCGATCGCTTAAATCCCACTTCTCAGCATTAAATGAAGCATCATCCGGTAATCGGTCAGCTTCGGTGCAGTTTTTAAAATAAACGTTCCCGTTTTTCCTGCCCAGCATTGACATTTTCATATTTTTACCGTTGCAGGTAATCATACCGTAAACATTTTCAAGCCCTAAATCTCCGGTAGCAACGCATTGGTCACCTGAAACAATACCGATAAATGTGTAAGGACCAAGCTGTGTTCTTTTTATCTCAAGGTTAATAAAAGCATTTTTTATATCACATCTGTAAGCAGAATTATAAATTCCGCATAATCCGCCGGTATAGCTGCACCCTACATTCGCCTCGTCTATGCTGCCGATATAAACTATATCGGTTACATAAGAATCTGTAGCTTTACTGTTTCTGGAATTAAGTATGCCCGTAATTCCCCCGCAGGTGACGGTTTCCCCATTAACGGCTATATTAACGGCAGAATATAACAGACTCATACGATAATAAGTGCCCTTGTAATTTGCGTCAAATCCACCGACAATTCCGCCTGTCATTGCAAATACCAAGTCGTCGGACGATACGCTTATATTCCCCGTTGCCTTACATTCGCTTATTTCTATTCCCCTGTTTACGGCAAACATACTGCCCGCAACAGCGCCTACATACAAAGATTCCGCATTATTACGTTTTGGAATTGATATGTTAATGTTTTCAAGCGTTATTCCTCTTATTACGGCGTCCTCCGCATAACCGAAGAATCCTACGCAAGCTTCATAACCGCGGGCGTCTGTCATTTTATCCGTTAAGGACGTTATGGTCAAATTACTTATGGTATGACCGTTACCTATAAATTCACCCTTAAAGGCTCTCCCGCGAACCCCTATGGGAGTCCATTCAATTCCGGCCAAGTCTATATCTGCCTCAAGTGTGACCTGCTCTCCTGCATATGAATGTCCGCACATAACAGCGTTGGCAAACTGATTCAAATCATCTGCATTTGTAATTTTGTGTATATTTGTAAATCCCGTTTCCGGCAGCGCAGGCTCCTCGGGCACCGGCTCGCGCTCAAAAATATCGGGATTTATCAGCGCATTGTCATTATCGGAAATTTCACTTTCTTCCGCAGTGTTTTCTGAATTACTGTTGCCTCCGGTTTCCTTTGGAGCTTCAGAAAAGCTTGCAGCTGCAACAGATGAAGGGGCTTCAGCATTTTTCTCACTGCTTGCAGCCTCGGAAGAAAGCTGTGCTTCATTCTCAATTTGGGAAATGACCTTTTCTATCTGACCCTCGCTCAATCCCAAATCATAAACCGTGCACGAGCAAAGAAGCAGCATGGCTGACGCCATACTCACAACCGATATTAAGCCTTTTGATATTCGCATACATACAACACCTTTTAATATTATTTAAGGGAACCGAATAATATACTGCATTTTATATACCTGAATTTTGTTTTAATATTATTATACACTATTCTTTTCCCAATTTCAACCAAAATGTTAGCAGAAAATACAATGGATTGTAGGTTTACAATAGATGTGTTACAGAAAATAAAAAAAGAGTGACGAATGGAGCTTTCTGTGTTACAGTTAAAGTTGCTGACACCAACTGAAAGGAAGCACCGTTCGTCATGAATACTGTAACACAAACAATGCTGTACCGTCAAGCCCTAATTAACT
>OKSC01001562.1_pt1 | contig 22072 bp, 16 predicted proteins | sample 1601161 | NCBI WGS metagenome assembly OKSC01 (sample SAMEA3541552, study PRJEB24748) | human gut metagenome | biome: human gut; feature: human-associated habitat; material: faeces | place: China | collected 2012
GCAAAAAAGGGGAAGCCGATCTCTCAGCTTCCCCTTAAAAATCTCTTGATTTTTCAGTGCCTTCGGCTTACTTGAAGTAGCGCTCCAGCAGGCCCTTGAGCGCCTTGCCGTGACGGGCCTCGTCGCGGGCCATCTCATGGACGGTGTCGTGAATGGCGTCAAGGCCGTTCTTCTTCGCGCAGGCAGCCAGCTCGAACTTGCCGTTGGTCGCGCCGAACTCGCAGTCCACACGCCAGGCGAGGTTCTTCTTGGTGGAATCGGTCATGTTGCTCTCGAGGTCGCTGCCGAGGAGCTCCGCGAACTTGGCGGCGTGCTCGGCTTCCTCGTAGGCGGCCTTCTCCCAGTACAGGCCGATCTCGGGATAGCCCTCGCGGTGCGCAATGCGCGCCATGCACAGGTACATACCGACCTCGCTGCACTCGCCGTTGAAGTTGGCCATGAGCTGATCGAAGATATACTTCTTGTCCTCTTCGCTGATCTGGTCGTTGTTCTTCACGGTCTTGGCATAGACGCCGAACTCATGCTCGGCGGCGAGCTTCATCTCGCCCTTGACTTCCTCGAACATATTGCTCTTGGCGTGGCACACGGGGCACTCCGCGGGCGCCTCGGGACCTTCATAGATATAACCGCAAACCTTGCAGACCCACTTTTTCATATTCGTATCCTCCATTTGATTTTTGTTGGAATTTTTAGGTTGCTTGCCTTTGTGAGCTTAGTGTAGCATAGTATTTGCAGTTTTGCAAAGTTGCATTTGCAACTTTACGGTAAAATTTTTATGAATTTCTTGCCATTGCCCTGAGAATACGCGGGGCAAGGAGCACACTGACGACGATCTTCAGGCAGTCGCCGGGGAGATAGGGCAGCATATAGGCCGTGGCGAGCTTCGCCGCGCTGACGGCTCCGCCGTTGTAGACGTTTACGATGAGCGCGATGTAGGGCAGGCCGATGGCGTAAAGCACAGCGAAGCCGGCGGCACAGGCAAGCGCGAGACGCAGCGGTGTGCGGTTTTTCTCCGCGAGCCTGCCGATGACCCACGCGGCGGGGATCAGACCGAGCAGAAAGCCAAAGGTGGGATTGAACACATAGCTGAAGCCGCCGCCGGCAGCGAAAATGGGCAGACCAACCAGACCGAGACCGACGTAGAGCGCCTGCGAGAGCGCGCCGAGCCTGGCACCGAGCAGCAGTCCGGCCATGGCGGTGAAGAAGCACTGCAGCGTGATGGTCGCGTGCATGAATTGGAAGTGGAGGAACGCGCCGATGGCGGTCAGGGCGGCAAACAGGGCGCAGTAAATGAGGTCTCTTGTTTTCATGAGGCTGCCTTTCTTTTTCTCAACAGGATGGGGCCAGTGTAGCACAGCACGGCGTCTCTGTCAACCTGAAATTTTATATAGGTTTACAGAACGGACAAATGAAACGGAGAGATGGCATCTCCCCGTTTTGTGAGCTCAGACATTGAAGCGGAAGTAGATCATGTCGCCGTCCTTCACCACATAGTCCTTGCCCTCGCTGCGCAGCAGCCCCTTCTCCTTGGCGGCGGCCACGGAGCCGCAGGCGATCATCTCGGAGAAGTTGATGGTCTCGGCACGGATGAAGCCGCGCTCGATGTCGGAGTGGATCTTGCCGGCGGCCTGCGGAGCCTTCGTACCCTTGACGATGGTCCACGCGCGGCACTCATCCTCGCCGTAGGTGAGGAAGGAGATCAGTCCCAGCAGCGTATAGGAACACTGAATGAGCCGGTCCAGGCCGGACTTTTCGATGCCCAGCTCCTCAAGGAACATGGCGCGGTCGTCGCCGTCCAGCTCGGCAATATCCTGCTCGAGCTTGGCGCAAATGGGCAGTACCTCCGCGCCCTCCTTTGCCGCCAAATCGGCGACGAGCTTATAATATTTGTTGGAGTCCTTGTCGGCAAAGCCGTCCTCGTCCATGTTTGCGGCGTAGATGATGGGCTTGAGGCTGAGCAGGTCGGCGGTGGCGATCAGCTCGGCGTCCTCCTTACTGTCGGCTTCAAAGGTGCGCGCGCTCTTACCGGCGTCGAGGTGCGCGGCGAGTGCCTTGAATACGTCCGCCTCGTGCAGGAACTTCTTGTCGCCCTTGGCCATCTTCGCGGCCTTTTCCACGCGGCGGTTCACCATCTCCAGGTCGGCCATGATGAGTTCGAGGTCGATCGTTTCAATGTCGCCGATGGGATCGACGGGCACGTTCGTGCTGGCGTCGGCGACGACGTGCATGATGTTCTCGTCATCGAAGCAGCGCACGACGTGAACGATGGCGTCCGTGCGACGGATGTTCTCCAGAAACTTGTTGCCCAAGCCCGCGCCCTGGCTGGCGCCCTTGACAAGGCCCGCGATGTCCACGAATTCGATGACCGCGGGGGTCTTCTTCTTGGGGTGGTACATCTCGGCGAGCTTGTCCAGCCGCTCGTCGGGCACGGCCACCATGCCGACGTTCGGCTCGATGGTGCAGAACGGATAGTTGGCGCTCTCCGCGCCGGCGTTGGTGATGGCGTTGAACAGGGTGGACTTGCCGACGTTCGGCAGCCCGACGATACCTAATTTCATCTTTGATTCTTCTCCTTTATTTTTCGGGAAGAAAAGTGCCGTTTTTGCGCAAAATGTGCGGTTTTCCGAACTTTTCTTCGAATATTGACTTTCTGCTTGGTGATTGACTCACCTTTTACTCACCCTTTTGCTCATAATTAAGCAGTTTGGGCGTTCTGAAATTGACGCACAGCTTGGAACATCGAATCATCTGTCACATGAACATAACGGTCCATCGTTGTTTTGATGCTTGCATGACCCAGCAGCTTTTGAAGCACTTTTGGCTGCATACCACTTTCAATGGCGCGGGTAGCATAGGGATGCCGCAGGGCGTGCATACAGAAATGCTCGATTCCTGCCCTATCGCACAACTTGTACAGGTGCGTATCATAGCTGCTGTTCTTAGCTGGCATTCCGGTTCGGTAATTGATGAACACCAAATCACGCATATGTAACTCTGCTTGTTTGGCTGTCCGACGGTCAATGTAGGTCAGTACCTTATCCAATTCCGAAGCCTCTTTGCGGTACTCACGCCCTATGTAGAGGTCCCGCAGAATTCGATAGGCGGTATCCGTCAGAGGAATTGTACGATAACTCTTTTTTGTCTTAGGTGGTCCCGCTCGCCATTCATGTTGCTTATGGCGGAACTCCATCGTCTTATTGACTGTCAGAGTATGATTTTCCCAGTCTATCGCATCCCATGTCAGCCCAATCACCTCGCCAGTACGCAGACCCGTTTCCAAAATCAAAGCGTACTGTGCATAATTGTGAGAGTGTTTTGCGACATCCAAGAACGCTTTCTGTTCGCTGACCGTCAGGAAATGAATTTCGTCTACCGCTTTTATCGGACGATCAAAACGAACACCATCCATCGGATGTTTTTCAATCAGTCCGTTTTCCTTTGCAGCCTTGAACATGGAACCCAGTGCGATATATGCCTGACGAATGGTCGAACCCGCATAAGTCCCGGTCATACCGTTGAAAACAGCCTTACAATGCATCGGCTTTACTTCTGTTAACAAAAGTTCGCCTAATATTGCTTTTGCGTTTCTTTCATAGCGTTCACGGTAGTTTCTCACCGTGTTCGGTGCCAGCCCAGTAAGCAAATTGGTTTGCCAGAAGTCAAACCACTCGTTCACCGTCATTTTGGGCGGCGCAGATTTTATTTCTGGGTGTACTTGCCGATACTGCTGTTCCTTCTGCCAGTTTCGCGCTTCTTTGAGATCGTGGAAGCACTTTTCCAAACGCTGTCCAGATTTATTTGTGCATCGCGCATAGTAAAGGCCATCTTTTCTCTGACCTATACCCTTGCCCAGTTCTTTTCCTTTCAAACTCTTTCCCATATATTTGACTCCTCTCGACCAACGAGAAAACGAGCCATGTAACTTAGTAATTGTATCATGGTAACTTCATTTTCTCAATAGATAAACAGCATTTTCTAATTATCCGAAATTAAAATATGCCCTGTCGCACTAAGGCGGCGGGGCATATTTGTCAAATTGCAAAACGCTCTGTGATATAGGCTTCAAACGCCTGCCGCTTGACTAATTTTCTGCTACCAACAAACAACACAAAGGGACACCCTTCTTCCCGAAGCATTGAATCAATTCGATTGATGCCAATGTTGGAGTACATGGCAGCTTCCTTGATAGTAAGCAGCATTTTTTCGCAGATAGGCACTTCTTGGTTCATTAGAAAATCCTCACTTGCTCACACAATTCTTCACCCTTTGGCTCATTAGCCAAATCCACAAAAAAAGAATTGAACAACTCCATAGCTTTATTCCCATCATCCTTTTGCTCTTGACAATATGTATTCTTTCGAGCGGTTCCCGGGATGGGGAAAAATTCTTGTTTCTGCATATCGTATTGAACGGGTTGAATATTTTCCTCTGTCATTTTAATTATCAACGTTAATCTGCGGAGAAGCTGTTCATACTTGTCCGGCTGAAATATCCAACCTTCGCCCATAATTTTTTTATAATACTCCCACGGTGAATACGGGGAAGTAATATAAAATATTCCAGCGCAAATCGCTTTATCGTAGTAACGACTGGGAGCCGCTACATCTTCACCGTAAGGGTCCAACAATTTCAAAAGGTCCGAGAATGGAATGTCCCCCGGTCGGGCTTCATCATAGATAATTACATCTTCTCCAGCATACCTCTGAAATGGGTCACGGCTGCTGCCTGTAATATAGTAGCCTTCGGGCTGTTTTGCGGCTTGCTCCTTGGCAAACCGAGTTTTCCCTGTACCAGCTGCACCATAAATCCAGACAACTTTTACCTTTTCGCCCTTAGCCTTTCGTTCAGCAGTTCTCTCTTCCGAAAGTTTTTGCAATCGTTTGGCGCACACATCATCAATTTTTTTGTGGTATTTTGCATACTGACTGCCGGATAATCTCTTCTCCACATCTTCACGGCTAAGAATGCCAATATATAAGCAATCTAAGTAGTTGTTTATGTCATTATTCCCATAAGGAATATTTTTCACTTTTTCCTGCTTCTTTGCTTCATATTCACCAATCCAACCAACATAATCAAAATTAGCAATTACCTCATTGGGTGCATATTGGTAATCGTCATTCGCTTTTGGCGTTCGGTGAACTAAATAAGCAAATCCGTTGTCAATACCACCGTCCCACTTCTCTATATACTGCGGTGCAATATTTAGCTTTTTGGCAACGGATTTAATCTCTCGCCCATGGGGAAAATGCATGAATATGTGGATATGCGGGTTTTCCCCCGAATCTTTATCATGCAGAATCCCGGCATATCTTTCTGCGCCAATTTCTTTCAGGCGCTCAAGCAGTTTGTCCAGTGTGCCATAGGGCGGTTTAAGATACTTCACTTGCTGCGCCAACATAAAGTTATATGGTCTGTCTCTTTGCCCTTTCTGATTGCTTTTATTTTCTTTGCTCATATTCTCAATCCTATTATAGATTTTGGCATAATGGCATAAATAATAGCGCGGCTACCAACAAGCCCAGTAGCCGCGCTACCACTGGATTTTTACGATTTTGGCATATGCCACACTGCCTCCGGGCTGCGCCCCGGCAGCGTGGTCAATCGTAATATTCCTGCAAAAGCCGCCCCAGTTCCTTATATACCGGAAATTGCATATGGGGGAAATGTATAAATGATACTGCATCGTGAATACCATCCGTGCTGGAAAACCATGCATCTCCGGGGCCATATACTCTGTCTGTCGAAAAATTTGACAATTTTTCACCATCCCACATCAACCGCCCCTCTGTTAATGTCGGGCGGAACAAAATCTTAGTAGACATTGCAGAGCGGAGCATGGCGGGTAGCCCGCCCTCCTGCACACTGGCTTCTGCGATGCTAACGATTACAAAGCACCCAGCCGATGCACCCATTGTAACAATTCGCTTGAGGAGAGCATCAAAAGTTTCTAAGCAATAGTCACTATCTTTAGATGCTTTCTTGGGAAAAATGGAACGACAACTGACATACTCATCGATAAATAGAAAACTCGGATGCATTCCGGCGTTCCACCATTTGATAGCATCGCCCAGTTGCACAGACAAATCATTCAACATCTTTTGCCGTTGTTTGATAGCATCCGCATATGCTTTCAAAGCGTTCATGATATTGGTTGCCTCTCCATCATCGTCCAGAGTAATCGCGTGATGGAGCCGGGATAGTTCTGCTTGTTTGGGGTCAATGATTATAATGCTACTTCCGGCATCATCAGGCCCGCACAACAGCACTTGTATGAGCAATGCGATAACCCCTGTAGTCTTACCGCTTCGGGTTTTGCCGGACACCAGCATAGACCCCGATGTAGTCAAATCTATATAAGTAGTCTGATCTACACGGAGAATAGTGGGTGATTCTGGCTGCATCTCTTTCACAGAACTATAACTGATAGAACGATCGACTTTAACATCTTCGATAACAAATGTAACGGAATTAAAGGCTACATCTGCATCCGTTTGAATTACTGCATACCGTTGATACCGATTATTCAATGCAGCAGAAATAGATGGAGCGGCATTGATTATAGTATCAACCGTTGCGCCCTCTTGGGCACTTATTACCAACTCATACGTTCCGGGGCTAACACGCTTACAAGCAATTTTGGGCAACAGTTCTCCATCCCGCAGATGCAGCGGATTTCCACGGGATGGCTGATATAGCCCTTGCTGAATCATGGAGCGTATACGCATGGTATCTGGCATGAACAAATAGGAATACACGCTTAAACAAGTCAATGTAACAGCCACAAATGTAGCTATGACGCAAATGAACGCCAACAAATTTCCTAATTCTCCAAAGGATTCCATTTCCCCCGGCATGGGGGAAATGGAATTATAGGAATAAGCAAATAGAATCCCACTTAGGAATGCGCACCCAGCTACGATAGCGCATTTTACATATATAGGTGCGTACCGCAGATAATTAGAATCTGAATGATAGTGAATCATTGTTCCTTTGCCTTCTGCCCTGTGGGTTGGGGCTGAATCACCCGGATACCCTTACAAATAATCGAAAGATCATTGTTATACTCACCATAGCATTTTGCAGTAGCTTCTACGGGCATTACAGTATCCTCAATAGCAACGTTATCTACGTTGCCCTCGATTTTAAAAGTCAGCCTTGCCAGTCGATTTGTGAACTGTTCGCCGTTGCGGAACTCATATGCGGTTCCGTCTCTGACAATCACAACATCAATCTTCTTGCCAAGTCTTTTCCCAGTTTCCCGATCTTTCCAGTCCGCAATAGCAACTACCTGAAAAATCTTATCCCGAGAAAATCCATCCCAGTCAAAACGCCGAAATTGGCCGAGTCCTTTCATGTTATCATCTCCTTATAATAATCTGAATGGCTGGCCAGCCTTACAATCAAGATGCTTCATCTGATTGCAGGTACATCATATCAATATTTTGAAATTATGTACTGTACATAACTTAGCAAAATAACCCACAAAAACGGCAAAATGCAGAGTGTGGGTAAGGCCCACACTCTGCATTTTTTAAATCAGCATAATGCCGACTTAACTTTTTCAAGATAGTCGATGGCTTGATCAATCCATTCAACAATCTTATCAGTGGAATCCGGCTGCCCCAATAGAGAGGCATAGCTGATGCCAAATCCCTTTGCAATCTTGTCCAATGTAATGGTTCGCGGATGTTCGGTGTAGCCATTTTCAATCTGCATGTAGCTCCACCGGGACAACCCACAGTGTGTAGCAGCCTCTGCCTGCGTCCAGCCATATTGGGCGCGAAGTTTCATAAGCACACGGCTGGTTGTCTCAGCGTCGAAGTTTTCGAAGCGCATAAAATATCCTCCTGTAAACAGAGGACTAATCGGTGCCCCAAAAGTCCGGCTTTTTCGTGCGGATTAGAGCCCCCGCCCGGGCTTACTTCTTAAATATTTCTTATAGAAAGAATGACTACCTTTGTTTCTATTTTATTTTGAATCTTTCTGCTCCTACTTCGGGCACCAACTATTTATGCACTCAAAATGAAAGAGAGTGCTATAACTCAATATTTTTAAAATAAATAATAAAATGCAGTACCTATTGTGAAAGTACTGCATGAATGGATTTAAAAATGTATGAAAAAACTTCGTATAGTTATACTAAATCATCATAACTAAGTATACTATACCGCGATTTTAATTTCTTGTCAAATTATATGGGGTGAGTACGGTTTACTAATTTTTTGATTTCTATCCCTATTCTTCATAGCTGTCAATACCGCAACTTTTTGAAAAAAGTTGTGCGAGTGTCTCCGACAGTATTGACAACTACAAAGAATAGGGCTGCTGGTGACGAAAGCGAAGCGAGCGGGCGCCCGCTTCGCGAACTCACAGAATGGGAGGAACGTCACCGATATGAAAGAAACCACGAAAATGAGCCGAGCAGTCAGCCAACTGGAACACATCTATAATGCCCTCAACACAGACTTTTTTGACGGACTGCTGCCCGTGCCTATCATTACCGTACAGAGCAAGCCGGGGACTTACGGACACTGTACCACCGCCAAGGTCTGGCAGCGCAAGGACGGAGGCGCGTATGAACTGAACATTGCCGCCGAGGTGTTGAATTACCCGATTGAAGAAACTTTGGATACTATGCTGCATGAGATGGTACATCTCTATTGCCGGGAGAACGGCATCAAAGAGGTCAGCCGGGGAGGGAATTACCACAACGGAAAATTCAAAGCGGTTGCCGAAGCCCACGGCTTGACTTGCGTTCCGTGCGGACAATATGGCTGGAATACCACACCGGGAGAAAACCTCGTTGAATATGCACTTTCAAAAAACTGGAACGAAATCAAAATCGGACGCAGCAGCTTACCGCCCTTTATCCGCACGGGAGCCGCCGGAGGAGCAGCCCAGACAGGAGCCAGCACCACACCGGGCGGCAAACGCCCCAGCAGCACCCGCAAGCTGATTTGCCCCAAATGCGGGCAGTCTGTCCGCGCCACGAAAAAGGTCAATATCCTTTGTGGGGACTGCATGATGCAGATGATTGAAGTCGGATAAAAGGAAACGCGCACATCCAAGGAAATCTTGAATGTGCGCATTTTCGTATTTATAACGGGCTGTTCTTTCTCCGTTTAGAACATTTTGGACAACCGTGTCCTTTTGTGCGGTTGGCGATAATCGCATGCCATTCGTGTCCGCATCGAGAACATTTCCACCATGCCTTTTTCCCACTGCCAGGGAGTAATTGCCTTGGTTCTAAGTCTGTGTTTTTTGAATAATCCCACTCTTTTAATAGTTCGGGGTACAAAGTTGCCAAGTCATTTACACCGCTTTTAGGTACCCTGCCACTGCAATACGGACACCCTACGCCTTTTTTGCGATTGTTGGGACTTGCCTGCCATTCATAGCCACATTGTGGGCAAAGCCACCAAACCGCTTTAGAATGGCCAGCAGAAATATCATCTGGGGATAGCGTTCCATTTTTTGTAGGATGCCATTCCTTAGCTAAATCAGGCATTGTCTCAGCAAGCGATCCCACTCGCCTTACAACTTGTTTTGTAAACGTCTTTCCTCGTCTACTTTTAGAACATTCTGCGCAGCCATATCTTCCCGGGCGTGTCATGCTGTTTATGCTACATTGCCACTCATGGCCGCAGTCTGGACACCTCCACCACACGACTTGATTGGAACTAACAGTAAACATATTGGGGGTTAATTTACCATTCTTAGAAAAATCCCAATAGTTTACAACATCGGGTCGAATGTCTGCCAGCGAATTCTTGATTTCGCTCAGATAGCTGAGGATATCAGTTCTATCTCTTCTCAGGTCAACTGTGATAGCACTGTGATAACTATACGGATTCTTTCTTGTCCACATATTTGAATTGCGGTTAATAGAATCCAGAATTGCTCTGATAACTTCTTCTATCTCAGAGTATTCTCGTACTTTTGGGATGTAATAGACGGCATCCGCAACATCCTTCCACTGTAATCCCGTGTGCTCTTTTACTCGGATGAGTGTAATTTGATGTGCCTTACAGATGGCATACTTCTTTTTTTCGCGCTCTAATTGTGTTGTTGAGTTATGCCAGTTTGCACCATCGAATTCAATTCCGAGGCGGATAGATGGAATATAAATATCCAGTTCCATAGAATGTTCAAATATTTCTTTATATCGGTTGATTGCATCTGGATATAGCTTTTTAACATAATACAGTATAGCCTGTTCTGGGAATGAGGTCTGCCTCGTAGCATCGCAGATAGGACACTGCGTGTCGTCACTATTCCTATCATGGATAGTTGCTTGATATTCGTGCCCAAGCGGACATTGCCACCATACTTTTTTCCCACTTCCCGCAGTAACATCAAATGGGGTTATGCCCGAATTTTTAGTAGGATGCCATTCTTGTGCTAAGCGAGGATTTACAGTCGCAAGGTCATTAAATCCTCTTAATGCTTTATGTCCTGAACAGTACGGACAAGCATATCCGCGATTGACTCGCTTAATAACAATTTGCTCATAGGAATGTCCTTTTTCACACAGCCACCATACTTTTTTATGACTCCCCGCAGTAACATCATGCGGTGTCAAATTGACGTTCTTTTCATAGTTCCACTCTTTTGCTAACTCAGGATTTGTGGTTGATAGGTCATTTGCTCCTGGGAGTGCCCTGTGTCCAGAGCAGTATGGGCAGTTATAACCTCTTTTCGCCCGCTGATTGACAACCATAAGATAGGAGTGTCCTGCTGGACATAGCCACCAGACTTCCTTACCTGACCCAGATGAGATGTCCTCTGGCGTCAAATCCCCGTTTTTTGTGGGATGCCATTCATTCACTAAATCGGGGTACAGTGTAGCCAAATCATTCTCGCCCCTTACCAACTTGACCATGGCACCCTCCCGGCAAATAATCATTATTTCATATCAGAATACCACAATTCGGAGTTCTTTGAAAGTGTACGTTCAAACTCTTGAAAAAGAAATGGCCTACCGCCGAAAAAGCAGCAGACCATTTTGTGTTACATGGTTCGTCCCGTTATTTTTTACTCACCTTTTACTCACCCTTTTGCCGGGGAGTTACATTGATTTGCATGGAGTTATGTGGAGCAGAAAGTTTTCAATTCATCAAAATATAGAGATATATAGGCATTTATGGAGATACTTTGTTGTCCGCATTCCCCTCGATACCTAATTTCATAAAGGAAAGCCTCCTTTTATTTTTCAGCAAAATATTCTATCACGCCGGAGCGCAAAACGCAAGCCATTCCGACGTCTTCTGAAAAAGCAGAGCGTTCCGCGGAACGCTCTGCTTTTTGCCTGCTGGTTTACAGCTTTGTGATGACGGGAATGACCATCGGGCTGCGCTTGGTCGTTTTGAACAGGTAGTTGCTCACGCCCGATTTGATCGCGCCCTTGAGCTCGCCGATGTCACGGCTGCGGCGGCCCAGCACGCCCTCGGCGGCGGACATGACCACGGTCTTGAGCTCATTCATCAGCTCCTCGGACTCCTTGACGTAGATGAAGCCGCGGGTGATGATCTCGGGCTCGGCGAGCATATAGCCGTCGTGCGCGGAGATGGGCAGCACGACCACCACCATGCCGTCCTCGGCGAGATGCTTGCGGTCGCGCAGGACGACCGCGCCGACGTCGCCCACACCGCTGCCGTCCACGAAGATCTCGCCGGCGGGCGCCATGCCCGGCACGAGCTTCATCGTGCGGGCGGTGATCTCCACCGCGTCGCCGTTTTCGCAGATGGCGATGTTCTTGCGATCCATGCCCATGGACATGGCAAGGTTCTTATGGATCTGCAGCATACGCTGCTCGCCGTGTACGGGGATAAAATACTTCGGCTTTGTGAGCGCGTGGATGATCTTCAGCTCCTCCTGACAGGCATGGCCGGAGACGTGGAGCATATCCGCGCGGTCGTAAATGACCTCGACGCCCTTGCGGAACAGCTCGTTGATGACGCGCGAGACGGTGTTCTCATTGCCGGGAATGGCGGAAGCCGAGATGATGACGCGGTCGCCGGGGCCGACCTCGATCTGCTTGTGCTGGGAAAACGCCATGCGGTAGAGGGCGCTCATCTCCTCGCCCTGCGAGCCGGTGGTCACGATGACCTGCTTATCGAGCGGGAGCGCCTTGATCTTGTTGATGTCCGTCACGGTGTTCTTGGGCAGCTTCATGTAGCCGAGGTCGACCGCGACCTTAGTGACATTTTCCATGCTGCGGCCCGTGACGGCGACCTTGCGGCCGACCGCCGCCGCCGCGTCGATGACCTGCTGGATGCGGTGGACGTTGGAGGCGAAGGTCGTGACGATGATGCGCTGCTTGCAGCCGGCAAAGAGCCGGTCGAAGGTCTTGCCGACCGTGCGCTCGCTCATCGTGTAGCCGGGGCGCTCGACGTTCGTGGAGTCCGCGAGCAGCGCGAGCACGCCCTGCTTGCCCAGCTCGCCGAAGCGCGCGAGGTCGATGACCTCGCCGTCGATGGGCGTGGAGTCGATCTTGAAGTCGCCCGTGTGGACGACGGTGCCGAGCCCGGTGTGGATGGCAAACGCCACGCTGTCCGCGATGGAGTGGTTCACATGAATGAACTCCACGCTGAACTTGCCGGCCTTGACCGTCATGCCGCTTTCGACCGTGACGATCTTGGTGGACTTCAAAAGCCCGTGCTCCTCGAGCTTCAGGCGGATCAGTCCCGCGGTCAGGCGGGTACAGTAAATAGGCATATTGACCTGCTTGAGGACGTAGGGGATGGCCCCGATATGGTCCTCGTGGCCGTGGGTGATGAACAGACCGCGGATGCGGTTCTTGTGCTTGGTGAGGTAGCTCACGTCGGGAATGACAAGGTCGATGCCGTACATATCGTCGCCGGGAAAGGCCATGCCGCAGTCCACGACGATGATCTCGCCGCCGTACTCATACACGGTCATGTTCTTGCCGATCTCGTTCAGTCCGCCGAGCGGGATGATCTTCAAATTTTCTGCCAAAATGCATTCACTCCTTATGGATCTTCAAAAATTGGGTGAGCATTCGGTCCACGCCGCGCGGAAATGACCGCACGGAAACAACGGCGTCCGTGCTGCGCGCTCCGCCCTGTTCCGCGGAGCGCATCGCACCATCGGCGCCCTGATCGTTTTTACTATGGACTTGTGCTCTATTCAAACCGCGCGATGGCGGCTCAATACAATTTGTGTTTTTATAGTATACCACGTTTTTTGGAAAAAGTACACACTTTTTTTCATGCGCCCCTTTTCCGGACGAATTTTTTATCGGAAAGCCTATTGCACCCTTGCGCGCCCGTGTGCTACAATATAGTATCTATCCGTATTTGTTCCGCCTTTGTGCCGCCGATGAAGCGGGGAGGATGCCTTATGAGTAAGAAAGTCAATAAGCTGACCGAGCCGAATATGCGGCTGTATTTTCTTCTTGCCGCGGTCTTCTGCGCGGTGACGCTGTGGATCGAGCCGATCCTCGGCCTTGTTGAAGCCGGTGTGATGGCGCTTACCTACGTCTATTTCCGCCGCACGGCGCAAAAGCGCCGCGAGGGCATCCAGCGCTACGTCGAGGATATGACCGACGATGTGGCGAGCGCGGGCAAGTCCTCCATGCTCTCGGCCCCCTTTGCCATGATGGTCTTCCGGCCCGATACGCAGGAGGTGCTGTGGAGCAACGAGAGCTTCCTCCAGCTCACGGGCATGAGGGAGAATCTGTTCGATAACCGGCTGGAGGATACGCTGCCCGGCTTCCCCGCCCAATGGCTGCTGGAGGGAAAGAGCGAATGCCCCGAAACGGTCGTCGTCAACAACCGGCACTTCCGCGTGTTCGGCAGTCTCACGCATCCGAGCGGCCGCAGCGGTGCGCGCGGACTTCTCGCGCTGACCTATTGGATGGACGTGACTGAGCAGGACGAGCTCAGGAAAAAGAGCGAGGAGAACCGCCCCATCGTGGCCGTGCTCATGCTCGATAACTACGAGGAGCTGATGAAGGCCGGCACCGAGGCGGCGCGCTCGTCCGTGCTCGCGCAGATCGACGAAAAAATCAGCGCGTGGGTGTCGGGCACGCAGGGGCTTTTGTGCAAGTACGACCGCAACCGCTATTTGCTGCTGCTGACGGAAAAGCATTACAATACGCTGCTCGAGGGCAAGTTCAGCGTGCTCGACGCGGTGCGCTCCGTTGTCACCGAGGACGGCGTCGCCGCGACGCTCTCCATCGGCGTCGGCAAGGACGCGGACGATTACGAGACGCTTTTCAAGAACGCGGGCCTGTCCATCGAGATGGCGCTCTCGCGCGGCGGCGATCAGGTCGTCGTGCGCAACCGCCTCGATTTTGAGTTCTACGGCGGCAAGACGAAGTCTACCGAAAAGCGCACGAAGGTCAAGTCCCGCGTGATGGCCAACGCCCTCGGCGAGCTGATCTCCGATGCCAGTCAGGTCTTTATCATGGGCCATAAGCACGCCGACTTCGACGCCGTCGGCGCGGCGGCGGGCGTGTGCTGCATCGCGCGCAAGCGCGGCAAGAAGGCGCAGATCGTCATTGACATGGACGACAATGCCGCCGGCCCGATCCTCAAGCGCCTTGCCGCGCTGCCGGAGTATAAGGATGCCTTCATCAGCGGCAGCGACGCCTTCATCAAGGCACAGCCCGGCGCGCTGCTCGTGGTGGTGGACACCAACCGCCCCGACTTCGTGGAGTCCGAGCAGCTGCTCGACACCTGCAACCGCGTGGCGGTCATCGACCATCACCGCCGGGCGGCGAGCTATATTGAATCCGCTGCGCTCAACTTCCACGAGCCGTATGCCTCGTCGGCATCGGAGCTGGTGAGCGAGCTGCTGCAATATCTCATTGACCCCGGCGATCTGCTGCGCGCCGAGGCCGAGGCCCTGTTCGCGGGCATCGTGCTCGATACGAAGAACTTTACCATGCGCACCGGCGGACGCACCTTTGAGGCCGCGGCGCTGCTGCGCCGCGCGGGCGTGGACACGGCGGACGTGCAGCGCCTGTTCCAGGGAACGCTTTCCGACATGATCGAGCGCTATGACATCATCCGCCACGCGGAGCTGTATCACAACGACATTGCCATCGCGGCGGTGGAGCAGGACATCGACCGCGTGACCGCGGCCAAGGCCGCCGACGAGCTGCTGACGCTGCGCGGCGTGCGCGCGTCGTTCGTGCTCTTCAAGCACGATACGGGCGTGAATCTGTCGGCGCGCTCGCTCGGCGAGATCAACGTGCAGCTCATTATGGAAAAGCTCGGCGGCGGCGGAAACTCCACCACCGCGGGCGGACAGATCCCGGACGGGACGGTGGACGCGGTGCGCGAGCAGCTCATCGCCGCCATCGACCAGTATTTGGAAGGATAAAAAAACACCATCAGGAGGATAGAACGATGAAAGTGATTTTACAGCAGGACGTCAGAGGTCAGGGCAAGAAGGGCCAGATGATCGACGCGGCGGAGGGCTACGCCCGCAACTATCTGCTGCCGCGCAAGCTGGCCATCCCCGCCACGGCGGACGCCATCAACACCATGAACCTCAAGGAAAAGGCGCGCCGTGCCGAGGAGGCCGCGAACCGCGCCGCCGCCGTGGAGACCGCGGACAAGCTGCGTAACTGCACCGTGAAGATCACCGCCAAGGGCGGCGCGAACGGCAAGCTCTTCGGCGCCATCACCGGCAAGGAGATCTCCGAGGCGCTCATGGCACAGTTCGGCCTGGACGTCGGCAAGCAGAAGATCGTGCTCGACGAGCCGATCAAGGCGTTCGGCAGCTACGAGATCCGCGCGAAGCTCGGCTACGAGGTCAGCGGGAAGTTCACCGTGACCGTGGCGGAGGAATAAGCCAGACTTTACGCAGAAAAGAGGTGCCCTGCGATGGACGAACTGCTCTACCGCCAGATGCCGCACTCGCTCGAGGCGGAGCAGGCGGTGCTCGGCTCGATGCTCATCGACGCGAACTGCATTAAGGACGTGATGGAAAAGCTGCGCCCCGAGGATTTCTACCTGCGCCAGAACCGGGAGATCTTCGAGACGATCTATTCCATGTTCCTCTACTCCAAGCCCATCGACGGCGTGACCGTCGCGGGCGAGATGGAGCGCAACGGCACCTATGACGAAAATACCACGCGCAATTATCTTGTGCAGCTCATGGAGGTCACGCCGACCTCCGCGAACGTCAACGAATACGCCGACATCGTGCGCGACAAGGCGCTGCTGCGCGCGATCGCGACCGTGGCGAGCGACATCACCGGCATGGTGCAGGACGGCACGGGCGGAGCCTCCGCCGTGCTCGACGCCGCCGAGCAGAAGATCTATGCGGTGCGCCGCGGGCGCAGCGCACAGAATATGGAGCAGATCAGCGTGGTGCTGCAGGGCGTGCTCGACCATCTCGCCGAGCTTTCCGCCACCGGCGGTAAGACGCTGCCGGGCCTTTCCACGGGCCTGAGCGCCGTGGACGACAAGATCAACGGCCTGAGCAAATCTGACCTTATCCTGTTGGCTGCGAGACCCGGTATGGGTAAGACGAGCTTTGCGCTCAACGTGGCGCTCAACGTCGCCAAGGCGAGCGGCAAGGCGGTCGCGGTCTTTTCCCTGGAAATGTCCAAGGAACAGCTCGTCACGCGCGTGCTGTCCAACGAAGCGCTGGTGGAGAACGGACGGCTCATCTCCGGCAATCTGCGCGAGAGCGACTGGGTAAAGATCGCGGAGGCGGCCTCGACGCTCAGCCGCACGGACATCAAGATCGACGACAATCCGCTCCTCACCGTCGCGGACATGAACGCCAAATGCCGCCGCATCGAAAACCTCGGCCTCGTCGTCATCGACTATCTTCAGCTGATGACCTCCGCCGGCGGAAAGGGCTACAGCGGCGAAAACCGCCAGCAGGCGGTGAGCGACATTTCACGTATGCTCAAGATCATGGCGAAGGAATTGCAGGTCCCTGTGCTCTGCCTTTCACAGCTCTCGCGCGCGAACGAAAAGCGCGACGACAAGCGCCCCATGCTCTCCGACCTGCGTGAATCCGGCGCGATCGAGCAGGACGCGGACATCGTGCTCTTTCTCTACCGCGACGACTATTACAACGAGGATTCCGAAAAGCACAACATTGCCGAGTGCATCGTCGCCAAGAACCGCCACGGCGAGACCGGCAAGGTCGAGCTGCGCTGGATGCCGGAGTACACGACCTTCGGCACGCTCGAAAGGCGGTACGAGGACGAATGAAAAAGGTACTGGACTTTGTGCAGCGCTTCGACCTGCTGCCGCGCTACGAGCTGCTGCTCGCGGCGGCTTCGGGCGGCATGGACTCGATGTGTCTGCTGGACTTTTTATACGAAAACGGCTACCGCGTGTGCGCGGCGCACTACAACCATCAGCTGCGCGGGCAGGAGGCCGACATGGACGAGGACCTCGTGCGTGCGTGGTGCGCAGCGCGGCGTATCCCGCTGTGCGTCGGCACGGGCGATGTGGCGGCCTACGCCGGGGAGAACGGCCTGACAATCGAGGAGGCGGCGCGCAAGCTGCGCTACGACTTCCTTAACTCCGTTGCCGGTCAGACCGGCGCGGCGCGCATCGTCACCGCCCATCACGCGAACGACAACGCCGAAACGGTGCTCTTTCATCTTGCCCGCGGCACGGGCATGGCGGGCCTTGCGGGCATCGCGCCGAAAAACGGCAGGCTGGTGCGCCCCTTCCTCTGCCTGACGCGGGAGGAGCTTGCCGCCTACGCGAAGGAGCATCATGTGCCCTATCGCACGGACGCGACCAATGCGGACACGGCGCTCACGCGCAACTTTATCCGCGCGGAGGTGGTGCCGAAGCTCTGCCGGGTCAACGCGCAGGCGGTCGAGCACATCGGCGAGACGGCGCTGCGCCTGCGGCAGGAGGATGAATACCTCGACTCCCTTGCCGCCGCTTATCTGACGGAGCTGAAAACGGAGGCCGGCGCGGTGACGCTGCCCTGCGCGGCGGTCGCGCAGGCCCACGCGGTCCTGCGGCCGAGGGTGCTGCGCCTTGCGCTCGACGCGGTCAGCGCGGGGAAGAAGGACTTCACCGCCGCGCACTACGACGCGCTTGCCGCGCTCTGCGCGGGAAGCGGGACGGCACAGCTCGACCTGCCCGGCGGCGTGACCGCGCGGCGCACGGACGGCGTGTTGACGCTCTGCGCACACCGGAGGGAAACGCCGGAGCGCGTTTTGCTCTGCGTGGGGGAGACCGTCCGGTGGGGCGGCTTTGCCATCACCTGCCGAAAATGCGAAAAAACGGTTGAAAATTCTGAAAATACCGTTATATTAAGAGGTGCCGCTCTGGACGCGCCGCTCTCGGTCGGCGCGTGGGACGCGCGGGAGAGCATGACGCTGCCCGTCTCGCGCGGCTCGCGGAGCCTCAAGCGGCTCTTCGCCGAGCGCGGCTTTTCGCCGGATGAGCGGGAGCAAACGCCGGTCATCCGCTCGGGCGGCGCGGTCGCTGCGGTGTACGGCATCGGCACGGACGCGCTGTTCCTGCCGGGCGACGGCGAGAGCGTGTGTGTATTGACCTTTGAGAAAACCGCGGAGTAATGCTCCGAAAAAACAAACATAAAACAATGGGAGAGGGAAAAACTATGGCGAAAAGCATGATGGATCAGGATATGCTGAAGGTGCTCTACAGCGAGGAGCAGATCAGGACGCGCGTGCAGGAGATGGGCGACACGCTCTACGAGCAGTTCAAGGACCGCAACCCGCTGTTCCTCGGCGTGCTCAAGGGCAGCTTCATCTTCATGGCGGACATCGTCCGCGCCTGCCAGATCAAGAGCGACATCGAGTTCATCGCGGTGTCGTCCTACCAGAACGGCACGTCCTCGTCCGGCGTGGTGCAGATCACGCACGACCTGCAGCAGGACATTACGGGCCGCGAGATCGTGGTCATTGAGGATATCCTGGACTCCGGCAATACCCTCTACTTCCTCAAGAACTATTTCCTCACCAAGGGCGCCAAGAGCGTGACGGTCGTTACTCTGCTCGATAAGCCCGCCCGCCGCGTCAAGCCCATCACGGCCGATCTCGCGGGCTTTGAGGTCCCCGACGAGTTCGTCGTGGGCTACGGGCTGGACTACGCCCAGCAGTACCGCAATATGCCGTACATCGGCGTACTCAAGCCGGAGGTCTACAGCAAGTAAGGCCGGCGTATGATGGAAAAAGCGCCGCAGGCTTTGCGCCGCGCACGGCGCAAATGATCTTGACTGTTATTTCTGACGACATGCGCGTCTGAAATAACATATCTCGCGAAGTGAGCGTCGAGCCGCTGCGGCGGAGAGGCGCAGAGCGAAGCGCATCCAAATATCAAAAAAGTCCGTAGGACTTTTTTGAAGAATCGAAAAGAGGCGCTCGTCGCCTCTTTTCTTCAAGGCAGACTCTGCTGCCGCAAAAGGAGGGAAAACCTTTGACCCAGACCAAACGACCCAATTATGTGCTGTGGATGCTGTGCGTTTTCATGCTGCTCTCGGCCGCCTCGTATTTCTTCCGCCCCAAGGAGCCGGAGATCTCCTATGCTGAGGTCGTGCAGCTCTTTGAACAGGAGAAGGTAAAGTCCTTCACCGTGCAGGACACCACGCTCACGCTCAAGCTGCGCGAGGCGGTGGACGGCAAGACGGAGCTCCAGAAGGAGCTCTACGACTTCGACCTTTTCTACGACGACCTCAATGACCTTGTCGTGGAGCAGAAGGCCGCCGGCATTCTGGAGGACTATAACTACTCCGCCAACCACTCGCCTAACTACCTTGCCATTGCCCTGCCCTATGTGATCGCCGTCGCGGGGCTGTTCGCCATCTGGTACTTCTTTTCCATGCGCGCCTCCGGCAGCGGGAACGACCGTATGGCGAAGTTCGGCAACGCCACCTTCCGGCACGGCAGCGAGAGCGCCCGCAAGACCACCTTTGCCGACGTTGCGGGCGCGGACGAGGAGAAGGAGGAGCTTGCGGAGATCGTGGACTTCCTGCGCGACCCGCAAAGGTTTGTCGAGCTCGGCGCGCGTATTCCCAAGGGCGTGCTGCTCGTCGGCCCTCCGGGAACGGGCAAGACGCTGCTCGCCCGCGCGGTCGCGGGTGAGGCGGGCGTGGAGTTCCTCTCCATCTCCGGCTCGGACTTTGTGGAGATGTACGTCGGCGTCGGCGCAAGCCGCGTGCGCGACCTGTTCGAGCAGGCCAAGAAGGCGGCTCCCTGCATTATTTTCATCGACGAGATCGACGCGGTCGGCCGCCAGCGCGGCACCGGCCTCGGCGGCGGTCACGACGAGCGCGAGCAGACGCTCAACCAGCTGCTCGTCGAGATGGACGGCTTCGGCACGAACGACGGCGTGGTCGTTCTCGCGGCGACCAACCGTGCGGACATCCTCGACCCCGCGCTGCTGCGTCCCAGCCGCTTTGACCGCCAGATCTACGTCGGCTATCCCGACATCAAGGGCCGCGAGGACGTTTTGAAGATCCACACCGCCAACAAGCCGCTTGCCGAGGACGTGGACCTTGCCAAGGTCGCGCGGGGCACGGCGGGCTTTACCGGCGCGGACCTTGAGAACCTTTCCAACGAGGCGGCGCTGCTGTGCGCGCGCCGCGGCGACCAATTCATCACCATGGCGGACTTCGAGGAGGCGGAGATCAAGGTTCTCGCCGGACCCGAGAAGCGCAGCCGCGTTGTGCCGGAGCACGAGCGGAAGCTGACCGCCTATCACGAGGCGGGCCATGCCGTCGTGATGCACGCGCTGCCGACGCACGAGCCGGTCCACCGCATCACCATCGTTCCGCGCGGACACGCGGGCGGTATGACCATTTCGCTGCCCGACGAGGACCACTCCTACCAGTCCAAGCGCTACATGGAGGAGCAGATCGTCTCGCTCCTCGGCGGGCGCGCGGCGGAGAAGTTAATGCTCGGCGACATTTCCACCGGCGCCTCGAACGACATCGAGCGCGCCTCGCACATTGCGCGCAAGATGGTCACGGCCTACGGCATGAGCGAGAAGCTCGGCTCCATCGCCTTTGAGAGCGGGCACGACGAGGTGTTCATCGGCAAGACGATGGGCCAGACGCGCAGCTACTCGGAAAAGACCGCCGCCGAGATCGACGACGAGGTCAAGGCCATCATCGACCGCGCGTATGCGCGCTGCGAGGAGATCTTGACGGCACGGCGCGAGGTGCTGACCGCCGTGGCGGAATATCTGCTCGCCCACGAGACGATGACCGGCGAGGAATTTGAGCGAATGGTCGGCGAAGCCGCGGAATAGACAAAAGGACGAATGCCGAAAGCGGCGCAGGGACGGGCTTTTGCCGTTCCCTGCGTCACTTTTTTCTTTTCTTGCGAAAATCTTTATTGTGCAAAGTGACAAGAGCATTTGTCCTCGTGGGGAAAACAGAAAAGCAATAGATATTCTCAATAAATGGACTTGAGTCCGCGGCACGTAGACAAATGCACATGAAATTTCAAGGCGGCCGTGGGAAAACGACCGGAAACGACCGAAAATTCTGACAGATTCGACGCTTGAAATCCATTCAACGGTTCGATAAAATAAACTGCAACCAAAAGGGGCGGACGCCCCACTTGCCGCGGCAGCGCGGCAGAAAGTCAGGAGGATATGAATATGAAGAAAATTCTTGCACTCGTTCTTGCGCTCGCAATGGCGCTCGCACTGGTCGCCTGCGGCGACAAGGGCGGCGAACAGCAGGAGGGCGGCACGCCCAACACCACCGGCGAAGAGAAGGTCGTGAAGATCGGCGTCTTCGAGCCGCTCACCGGCGACAACGGCGCCGGCGGCAAGCAGGAGGTGCTGGGTATGCAGTATGGCAACTATGTCCAGCCCACCGTCGACATCAACGGCGAGACCTACAAGGTCCAGCTGGAGGTCGTCGATAACCGTACCGCAGCCGAGAACGGCCCGTCCGCGGCCGCTGAGTTGGTCAACAAGGGCGTGAGCATCGTGCTCGGCTCCTACGGCTCCGGCGTGTCCATGGCCGGCGGCACCGTGTTCGCCGAGGCCGGCGTGCCCGCCATCGGCGTCACCTGCACCAACCCGCAGGTCACTTCCGACTGCGACGTTTATTTCCGCATCTGCTTCCTCGATCC